>Ga0105164_10001221_pt1 | contig 16667 bp, 16 predicted proteins | sample VDWuncwatermetaG_FD_89674 | JGI IMG/M metagenome (GOLD analysis project Ga0105164, IMG submission 89674) | Wastewater microbial communities from Netherlands to study Microbial Dark Matter (Phase II) - VDW unchlorinated drinking water | ecosystem: Environmental > Aquatic > Freshwater > Drinking...
ATATAATAATATATCGAGGGAAAATACCTTATGAATGGTAAATTAAAAATCGCAGGTTTTGCTATGGCGTTTGCGTGTTTTATTTTCAGCGCAGCGAACTCGTCAGCGGCGCAGAACGCCTTAGCTGCAGCGAAGGATAATGAAGGCAAAGTCGTAACCGCGATAGAGGTCAAAAATAATAAATCCATTTCGAGCGCGACGATTCTGGCGAAGGTCCAGACAGTCGTCGGCAAGCCGTTTTCCCAGGCGATAGTCAACCAGGACTTAAAAAGGCTCTACTCGACGGATTTTTTTACGGATATATCCATAGATGTTGAGGACAATGAAGGCGGGGTGAAGGTTATCTTTGCCGTTACAGAAAAACCCATTGTCGACAAGGTTTTATTCGAAGGCAACAAGATCATAAGACAGGACAGGCTCGCGCCGTTGGTTAAAACAAAATCTGGGCAGATGCTTAATTACAGGACCCTTAAGTCAGATACGGAAGCGATTTCCGGCATCTATGAAAAAAACGGATTTCAGCTCGCCAAGATACAATACAAGGTTAACCTGGATGAAAAAACAAACAAAGGCGTGGTAGTTTTTGAGATTTCAGAAGAGGCGCGCGTCAGGATAAAAAAGATATTTGTAGCCGGCAATAATTCATTCCGCGATAAGAGGATATTGAAGTTAATCAGCACCCGCCGTTCAGGCCTTTTCACATCCGGCTTTTACAAAAAAGAAACCCTTGATTCGGACATTGAAAAGATAACTGATTTTTATAAAAAAGAGGGTTACATGGATGTGGCCGTGGATAAGGAATTGCGCTATGACAATAAAGGGAGAGACCTTTACATAACGATAAAAATAAAAGAAGGCAGGAAATATCTCGTCGGGGTAATTAAGATAACCGGAAATAAGATTTTCCCAGAATTTAAATTAAGAGGCAATCTGGTTATGCTGCCGCATTCCATATTCAGCCAGGAAGGTTTGAAGGCCGACGTGGTCAGGCTGCAGGAGTATTATTTTCACGACGGCTACATATCCTGCCGCATAAATGCCGATAACGTGTTAAACAGCTCTACCGGAAACATCGATATTACGTATAACATATCGGAAGGCGAGCTTGCTTATGTTGACAGGATAGAGATACGCGGAAACATAAAGACGAAGGACGAAGTAGTGCGCAGGGAATTAAGGATTTTCCCAGGTGAAAAATTTGACGGCGATAAACTAAGAAGGTCGAAGGAACGGCTTTACAATCTGGGATATTTCGAGGAAATTAATTACGACGTTGAGCCGGGCTCTGCAGAGAATAAAAAGAACCTTGTAGTTTCCGTAAAAGAGGCCAAGACAGGCGAATTCAGTTTCGGAGGCGGTTACAGCTCCATAGATAAGGTCATAGGTTTCGTAGATATTACACAGAAAAATTTTGATATCCTGAACTGGCCCACATTTACAGGCGGCGGCCAGATATTGAAGCTGCATACTGACATAGGTTCGATCAGGCAGGACGCGATATTGAGCTTTACGGAGCCGTGGATCTTCGGGTATCCGTATCTGTTTGGTTTTGACGCTTTCAGCAGGACCAACTACCGTTCAACAGACGTGGGTTATGCTTATGACGAAAAAGATGTGGGCGGCGATTTAAGATTCGGCAAAGAATTTACGGACTTTGACAGGGCGGACCTGACCTATACTTTTGAAAATATCAAGATAGGAAACATAGACAGGGTTGCGTCAAGCCAGCTCTTGAGTGAAGAAGGCAGCAATAATATTTACAGTTTGGGATTAGCGCTTACTCATGATACAAGAGACAATGTCTATAATCCGACCAAAGGCTTGCTGGGGGTCGGCACTGTTGATTACGCCGGCGGGGTTTTAGGCGGGGATAAGAATTTCACAAGATTTACATTGAGCTCCAGCGTATTTTTTACGAGTTTCGGTACTAATGTGCTCGAATTAAGAGGCAAGGCAGGCACAATAGATGATTTCGGCAATTCGACCAGCGTACCTGTTTATGAAAGATTTTTCTTAGGCGGCGGAAATACGATAAGGGGCTACAAGGAAAGAAGCATAGGCCCGCTTGATCCTGTTACGCAAGACCCGGTAGGAGGCAAGTCCATGCTTATGGGAACAGCTGAATATACTGTGCCGCTTGTCAAGGTGTTGAAGGCCGCGGCATTTTATGATATAGGAAATGTCTGGTCGACTGTAGGCCAGATCGGTTTTAAAGAGCTAAAAGCAGGCACAGGCGTTGGTTTAAGGATAAAGACGCCATTGGGCCCGGTGAAACTTGATTACGGGTTTCCCATGAATGTTACACAGGCCAACGAAAAGAAGACCCCAAGATTCCATTTTAGCATGAGTCGAGGATTTTAGAGAGGAGAAATATATGAAAAAGGTGTTTTTAACGGTTTTAACGGTTTTATTCGCAGTCGGTTTGTTTATAAGGCCTGTATTTGCGGCAGAAATGAAGATAGGTTTCCTTGATGTGGCAAAGGTTTTTGACGAATACAAAAAAACCAAGGAGCAGGATGCTTCTCTTGAGGCCCAGGCAAAGTTAAAGCAGGCAGATAGGGATAAATTAGTCAGCGAGATTACAAGGCTTCGTGATGAGCTTGAGCTTTTGAGCGAAAAAGGCAAGCAGGATAAACAGGCGGTAATCGACGAGAAAGTAAAAAAACTGCAGGAATACGACACCGTTACGCGCAACGATTTAAGGAAAAAGCGCGATAATATGGTGGCCGACATATTGAAAGAAATAGACGCGGTGGTGCAGGATTACGGAAAAAAACAGGGCTTTGACATTATTTTGAATGACAAGGTCCTTGTGTACAAAAAGGAAAATCTGGACGTAACAGCGGATATATTAAAGACTTTGAACAGTCAGTACCAGCCGGCTTCCGCGGCAAAGACGCAGAAATAGTTTAGAATATGGAATCAATCATGACAGATAGCGCAAAAAAAATGCGGATGACCTTGGAAGAGGTTGCGCGCGCAGTGGACGGCGAGGTCATCGGCGATAAAAATATAGTAGTGACAGGCATATGCGGCATTAAAGAGGCAAAGGAAGGCGATCTAACGTTTGTCGCCAATAATAAATACGCGCCGCTTATAAAAAATACGAATGCCTCGGCGATAATCACTTCAAAAGATATCAAAAAAGCCAACAAGCCGATAATACGCACCGAGAACCCGTCGCTTGCGTTCTCAAAAATGATTTCCATGATGGCGCCTAATGAGGTTGCGCATCCTTTAGGTATAGATTCTCGCTCGGCCATAGGCAGAAATGTAAAATTAGGCAAGGATGTCGCCATACAGCCGTATGTTGTAATTGAGGACAATGCCCAAATAGGCGACAGGTCCATCCTTTACGCAGGCACGTATATAGGCGCAAACACAAAAATAGGAAACGATTGCCTTATTTATCCGCGTGTTACCATAAGAGAGCGCGTTGTGATAGGCAGCCGCGTTACAATACATTCAGGCACCGTGATAGGCAGCGACGGTTTTGGTTTTGCCGCTGTATGCGGGGTGCATCATAAAATTCCGCAAATCGGGATAGTTGTGATAGAAGACGATGTTTCGATAGGCGCGAACGTTACAATAGACAGGGCAAGATTTGAAAAAACAGTTATAGGAAAAGGCACAAAAATAGATAATCTCGTCCAGATTGCGCACAATGTGGAGATAGGCGAGAATTCCATTATTGTCGCGCAGAGCGGGATATCAGGCTCAACCGTGGTCGGTAAAAATGTAATAATGGCCGGACAGTCAGGCGTAGTGGGCCATATAACAATAGGCGACAATTCTATAATAGCGGCAAAAAGCGGCGTTGCCAAATCACTTCCTGCAGGCAGTAAGGTATTTGGTTATCCGGCAAGGCCCATTCAGAAAACGAAACGAATAAACGCATGCCTTACAAGGCTGCCTGATTTATTTAAGCTTGTTTTGCTGATGGAAAAAAAATTAAAAGAACATAAGATGCTGCCGAAAGATTTTTCTTACAGAAAAATTGATAACGGGGATGAGGAATAACCATGGATTTTCAAAGGACGATTAAATCGCCCATAAGCATAAAAGGCGTGGGCCTGCATTCAGGCAAGACAGTTAATGTAACATTCCGGCCGTCTATGCCAAACACCGGTGTAAACTTTGTGCGTGTTGACCTGGCAGACAGGCCCATCATAAAGGCTCACGTGTCAAAATTAGTGGATCTTACCAAAAGCCCAAGGCGCACGACTGTCGGACAGGAAAATGTAGAGATACAGACCATAGAACATTTCATGGCTTCTTTGTCGGGTTTAAGCATAGATAATATCATAGTTGAAATAAATGGCGACGAGATGCCTGGCTTGGACGGCAGCGCTGTGGATTATGTGGATTTATTGATAAAGGCAGGCATACAGGTGCAGGAAGATGCGCCAAGGCAGGAGTTTAAGGTAACCGAGCCTTTATGGATAGAAGAGGACGGCACATCTCTAGTTGTGCTGCCGGCAGACGATTTTAAAATTTCCTACACGTTAAGTTACAAACATCCGCTGCTGTATTCGCAGCACGTGGTAGTTTCGCTTAACGACGGCGTTTTTAAAACAGATATCGCGCCTGCAAGGACTTTTTGCCTTGAAAGCGAGGCGCAGGCTTTATTAAAACAAGGCCTTGGCAAGGGCGCCACTTATGAAAATACGCTTGTAATAGGCGAAAAAGGCGTTATAAAAAATCAGCTTCGTTTTCAGGATGAATTTACCAGGCATAAAGTGCTTGACCTGATAGGCGATTTATACCTATTAGGTATGCCGCTCAAGGCGCACGTAATCGCGATAAAAAGCGGGCATTCGATAAACCTTAAATTGCTGCAGAGGATTTATCAGCAGATGCGCCGGCGCAGAGAAGGCGGCGTCAGTACCGCGGAATACCATCTCGCCAAGCCGCAGATGGATATAGGCGATATACAGAGGATCTTGCCTCACAGGTACCCGTTTCTTCTGATAGACAAGGTGCTTGAGCTTGAAGAGGGCAAACGCTGCAAGGCCCTTAAAAATGTAACGGTAAACGATTACTTTTTCAGGGGCCATTTTCCGGGCAGGCCTGTTATGCCAGGGGTTTTGATAGTCGAGGCGATGGCCCAGACAGCCGGCATCCTGATCTTGTGCAAAAAAGAAAATCAGGGCAAGCTCGCTTATTTTCTGGGCATAGACAATGTGCGTTTCAGAAAAACAGTCGTGCCCGGCGATCAGCTTATACTGGAAGTGGAAGTCCTTAAAATAAAAGCAAAGACAGGCGTCGCTATAGGAAGGGCGTACATAGACAATAAAGAGGTTGCAGAAGGCGAGCTGATGTTCAGCCTTGTAGAAGTGTAAGGTAAAAAAATGATTCACTCAACAGCTATTGTGGACAAAAGCGCAATACTGGCCGACAACATTGAAGTCGGCCCTTATTGTTTAATAGGGCCCGGAGTAAAGATAGGGTCCGGCACCAAAATCGGGCCGCATTGCGTTGTCCATAAGGATACAACTATAGGTAAAAATAATAAGTTTGTCGCCTTTTGTTCTGTAGGCGCAGATCCGCAGGACCTTAAATATAAAGGCGAGAACGCGTATCTTGAAATAGGAGACAATAATATAATAAGAGAATATGTAACCATTAACCGCGCTACAGGCGATGGCAATAAGACGATAATCGGCAGTAATAATTTATTTATGGCAAGTTGTCATGTTGCCCATAACTGTAAAGTAAGCAACAATGTTATTATAGCCAATTCCGTACTTTTAGGCGGGTATGTAATGGTTGAAGAACATGTTGTTATGGGCGGTATGTCCGGCGCGCACCAATTCTGCCGCATAGGTAGATTTGCTATAGTGGGCGGTTGTTCCAAGGTTGTGCAGGACATACCTCCGTATTCAATGTGCGATGGAAACCCGGCAAAGATATACGGCCTTAACAAGATAGGGCTTGGCCGGGTAGGCATATCCGACGAGACGCAATTTTTGTTAAAAAAGGCGTTTAAAATTTTGTTTGCCGAAGGCCTTCTGATTCCCAATGCGATAAAAAAGGCAGAATCCGAAATAGAGCAGCGCGAAGAGATAAAACACCTCATAGATTTTGTAAAACTATCCGAACGGGGCGTTGCGCGATGGACAAAATAGGCCTGATAGCAGGCAGTTCGAGATTTCCGATATTGTTTTCAGCCGCAGCCAAAAAGCGCGGCGTTTCTGTTTATGCCGTTGCTTTAAAAGAAGAGACATCGCCTGAACTTGAGCGGGCTGTCGATAAGATATGCTGGGTCTCGCTCGGAGAGCTGGGCCGCGCAGTCGATTTCCTGAAGGAAAATAACATAAAATACGCGGTTATGGCAGGCAAGGTGTGCCTGTCGCATATCTACAATAAGTCCATAAAACCCGACAGTTTCCTGAATAATGTACTGGTAAAGGCAGCCGATAAAAGAGGCGATACGCTTCTTTTGGCGGTCGCCGGTTTTCTGAATAAGATCGGGATAAAATTGCTCGATTGTTTTACCTTCTTGAAAGATGACATTGCGAAAAAAGGCCCAGTTACGAAAACTGTCCCAACGAAACAGCAGCTTCTTGATATAAAATTCGCAAAACCGATTATAAAACGTATCGCGCTTATGCGCATAGGCCAGACCATAGTAGTAAAAGACAAGGCTGTGCTTGCTGTAGAGGCGATGGAAGGTACCGACAACACGATAAGGCGCGGCGCAAAGATCGCAGGCGTTGGTGTTGTTGTCGTGAAAATGACCAGCCCGAAACACGATATGAGATTTGACATACCGCTGGTCGGGCCTTCCACTATACAGGCAATGAAAGAGGCAGGCGCGGCGGTATTGGCGGTTGAAGCAGGCAAGACTTTGTTTATTGATAAAGAAGAATTGATTAAGTTAGCGGATAGCTGCGGGATTTGCGTTATCGGAATCTAAGAACGCGAGCACTTCCGAAGCGGCGTTTGCGCTTGCGCCTGGCGGGCCTAATTTTTTCCTGACCAAAGCAAGCGCTATTTTTATCTTGGATATCCTTGCAGGCGACTGCATGATATCGGTGCATTCCTGCGCTATTTTTTTAGGGGACGCGCCGAACTGGATAAATTCAGGTATTATTTTTTCTCCTGCAACAACGTTGACAAGGCCTATATAAGGTATCTTTATAAGTATCCTCGCCAGAAGCCACGTAAGGAAACTAACCTTATAAACAAGCGCCATGGGTACGCCCAGTATAGCGGTTTCAAGAGTCGCGGTCCCGGATGCGACGAGCGCGAAATCGGAGCAGGCGATTGCGTCGTAACGGTCGTGGTCTACTATATGTAGGGGCACGCTGCAGCGTGCCCCTACGATGTCTTCGTAAATGTTGCGGTCAACGATAGACGATTTTATAATTATAAATTGAATATTCTTTTGTTTTTCTGCGATAATTTCCGCGCTCTTTAACATAACAGGCAATACCTTTTTGACTTCTGTTTTGCGCGAACCTGGTAGAAGCGCGATGGTTTTTTTGGCAGGATCCAGGCCGAAACGTAGGGGACAGGCATGCCTGTCCCCTACATCTAGAATGGTTGTTTTTACAACATCAACAAGCGGATGGCCTACAAAGGTTGCATCAATGCCGTATTGTTTATATAAGTCTTTTTCAAACTCAAACAAGACAAGCATTTTATCGACAAGTTTTTTTATTGTCTTTATCCTGCTTTTATGCCATGCCCATACCTGCGGGCTTATATAATATATGACGGGTATGCGCTTTTTTTTGGCTTCTTTGGCAAAGCTTAAATTAAATCCCGGATAGTCAATAAGAATCACTGCGTCAGGTTTTTCGGAGTCAAGTTTCGCGGACAGGTCTTTGAATATCTTTTTATAAAGCGGCAGTTTCTTGATAACCTCGGCAAATCCGATTACGCTTATTTTACCCAGGTCATAGTACAGGTCTGCGTCTGCGGCCTTCATCAGCTCGCCGCCCATGCCGATAAATTTTATATCAGGCGATTTTGCAAGAATCGCCTTAATAAGGCTTGCGCCGAAGAGGTCGGCAGACGGCTCACCGGCTATGATCAATATTTTTTTGTTCATTGATGAAATCCCAAGTCCAAATTACAAAATCCAAATAAATATTTGAATGACAAATAATTTAATAATTTGGATTTAAATGATTCATTTGTCATTGGGATTTTGGATTTTGTCATTTATCTGTTTAGTTATTTGCAGGGCAATTTGCAGGGCCTCGGTTGCCTCTTTGCCCGAGACTAATGGTTTTTGGTTCTTTTGTATGCAGTCGACAAATGAGGATAGTTCCTGTTCTAAGGCGTCTTTTATTTTTATAGGTATAGTAGATCTTGTAATGCGTTTCCCGGATTTTCGGAATACTACAGCGCTTTTTTTCACGTAATCAAGCGATATATAGGCGTCAGGCTGGAATATGCGAATCTTGCGCATTTCAGCTGCGCTTAGCCTGCTCGCCGAGATATTGGCTATCGCGCCGTTTGCGAATTTCAGGCGCGCGTTCGCTATGTCCTCGTGGTCAGTGAGCACGTTTATGCCGACTGCCTCAATCGATGCCACAGGCGATTGCACAAGGAACATTATAATGTCTATGTCGTGGATCATTAGGTCCAACACAACGCCCACATCCAGGGCGCGTTTTTTAAACGGCCCCATGCGGTGGCATTCGATAAAGCGCGGGCTTGTCACGAAATGCTGCACTGCCCTTACAGCGGAATTGAACCGTTCGACATGGCCGACCTGCAGGATCAGTTTTTGTTTTTCAGCCAACGCGGCCAGCTCTCTGGCTTGGCCTAGATCATTGGTTATGGGTTTTTCAACAAGGCAGTGTATATTGTTTTCAAGCAGTTCTTTCGCAATCCCAAAATGCAGTTCTGTGGGCACGGCTATGCTGGCAGCGTCAATTTTGCCTAAAATGTCCTTATAATCAGTATAAAAAGAGGCGTTATAACGGCGGGCTATCTTTTTTGCGTGCCGCGGGTTGTTGTCGCACACAGCGACAAGCTGAACCTCGGGCATATTTGCGTATATCCTAGTGTGATGCTGGCCCAGATGCCCTACTCCTATTACTGCAACTTTGAGTTTATCCATAGCAGGAATATGTTATCATAAGTATAGACAGAAGTCAAAGGTTATGGTATAATTATTAGCTAAAATAAGGCTTTTTGGATGAAATTTTTATAACGGAAAAAGGGGGAAAATCAATGGCAAAGGAAGGTTTAATCAAACAATTACTTGAAGCAGGTGTGCATTTCGGGCACCAGACAAGAAAATGGAATCCGAAGATGAAGCGCTATATCTTCGGCCAGCGAAGTGGCATCTATATAATCGATCTTGACCAGACTGCCAATCTCATCACAAAGGCAGTAGATTTTTTAAAGTCTAAAGTCACTGAAGGCGGGGAGATCCTGTTTGTAGGCACAAAGAAGCAGGCCCAGGCTATTATCGGAGAAGAGGCTAGCCGCTGCGGCATGTTTTTTGTAAACCAGCGATGGCTGGGCGGCACGCTTACGAATTTTTCAACTATCCAGAAAAGCATAAAACGGCTGAAAGATTTTCAGAAAATGCAAGAGGCCGGCCAATTTGCGTCTTATACCAAAAAAGAACAGATGCAGATGAAAAAGGAAATGGATAAGTTGTCGAAGAACTTGCTCGGCATACTCCAGATGAAGCGTCTGCCGGCAGCGTTATTTGTCGTAGACCCCAAGAAAGATGAAATTGCGGTAAAAGAGGCAAGAAGGCTTTCAATGCCGGTCGTGGCGCTTATAGACACAAATGGCGATCCTGACATGGTTGATTATGTGATACCCGGCAACGATGATGCGATAAAATCAATAAAATTTATAACCTCATTTGTGGCGGAATCTGTTTTAGAGGCAAGAAAGGCATATTTGGAGAGCCACGGCAGGTCAGAGGAGAGCGCCGAGCTTAATGAAACAGAAGGGAAAAGCCCTGCCGTTGTTGTTGAGGAGACGGTAATAGAAGAGGTTGAAGAGGTAATAGAAAAGAAGATAAAAAAGCCGGATGTGTTTGAGGCTAAGATGAAAAAGAAAGCGCCTAAGGCGAAAGAGGTTAAATAGATGAACAAGAAGCTGGATATGGATTTAGTCAGGCAGCTCCGGGAAAAAACAAGCGCAGGCATAATGGATTGCAAAGCCGCGTTAGCCGAAGCAGGCAATGACATAGAAAAGGCAATAGAAATTCTGCGCAAAAAAGGCGCAGAAATGGCCACAAAGAAAGCTACGAGAGAAACAAAACAGGGCCACATAGAGGCCTATATACACCATGGCGGGAAGATTGGCGTGCTGATTGAGGTTGACTGTGAGACCGATTTTGTGGCCAAGAACGAGGATTTCAGGCGTTTTGCCAAAGATGTCGCTATGCAGATCGCTGCAACAAGCCCCCGCTATATTTCGCGCGAAGATGTCCCTGTAAACGTGCTTGAGGCAGAGCGTGAAATAATAAAAGAACAGAAAAAAGGGAGCCTTGAAAAATTTTATCAGCAGGCCTGCCTTCTCGAGCAGCCATATATCAAAGACGAGAAGATTTTTATAAAAGATCTTTTGTCAGTTTTGGTCGGCAAGATCGGCGAAAATATGCTGATAAAAAGATTTACCAGGTTTCAAATCGGAGTCGAATAGTGACATCCCCCTGCGCATCTTCTGTGTAGGTTTTAGGATTGGCTTCGGGGGATAGGCGTGGTTGCAAAAATGATGAAACCAATATATAAGAGAATTATTCTAAAATTGAGCGGCGAGGCCCTGCATGGCGCAAACGCCAGCGGCGAGGACATTGACGTTGATATTATTAATTCCATCGCCAGCCAGGTAAATGATATAAGGCTTTTAGGGGTTGGGGTCGGCATAGTAATCGGAGGCGGCAATATAATAAGGGGCGGCGAGTTTTATCAGAAACAGGGCATAGACCGCTCGACTGCCGACTATATGGGCATGCTCGCGACTGTAATAAATGGCCTGGCGCTGCAGGCGGCATTTGAAAAACGCGGCATGCACACGCGGCTTCAGACAGCCATACACATGGAAGAGATAGCCGAGCCGTACATCAGGCGCAGGGCAATGAGGCATCTTGAAAAAGGCCGTGTAGTGATATTCGCGGCAGGCACAGGTAATCCTTATTTTACCACGGATACAGCGGCCGTGCTGCGCGCAGTAGAGGTAAGCGCAAACGCGATATTGAAGGCGACAAAGGTCGACGGCGTTTATTCCGCGGACCCCCTCAAAAACAAATCAGCAAAAAAATTCGATTCGCTTACGTATATGGATGTCCTGAAAAAAGAATTAAAGGTAATGGATCTTACCGCGATAAGTCTATGCAAGGATAATAAACTCCCAATAGTAGTATTCAATATGTTCAAACCCGGCAATATCAAGCGCATCGTTATGGGAGAGAAGATCGGGACAGTAATTAAATGACAAAATCCCAAATCCAAATGGCAAATGAATCTTTTAATTTCAAATCATTAAATTATTGGGATTTGAATGATTCATTTGGATTTTGAAATTTGAATTTTGGATTTTACTAATTTATGGGGGGTGAAGCATGCTTCCTCTACAAAAGATAATAAAAGACAACGAAGATAAAATGAAAAAGGCCATAGAGGCCACGAACCGCGAATTTTCAGAAGTGCGCACAGGCAGGGCGTCTCCCGGTTTAGTGGAAGGCATGATAATAGAGTGCTACGGTACGCACACCCCGCTTAAACAGCTTGCCTCGATATCAGTTCCTGATGCCAGGCTTATCGTCATACAGCCGTGGGATAAAAACGTCTTAGGCGATGTAGAAAAAGCTGTCTTAAAATCCAACATAGGCATAATGCCTACCAATGACGGCAAAGTGATAAGGCTTGCCTTGCCGCAGCTGTCAAAAGAGCGCAGGGAAGAGCTTACAAAGGTCGTAAAGGATATGGCTGAAAGCGGCAGGGTGTCATTGCGCACTATAAGGCATGAATCAAAGACCGCAATTGAGGCAGCGGAAAAAAATAAGCAGATTACCGAAGACGAAAAATTCAACGGCCTTGACCAGCTGCAGAAGATGACCGAGAGTTATTCGAAAAAGATAGACGATATTCTGGCAACTAAGCAGAAAGAATTAATGGAGTTTTAATGAGCAGACAGTTTACGGAGCGCAGCGACGTAAACTGTAGCTCTGACGAAGTCAGGGCGTCTGCGAATTAATCCCGAGCCACCACAGTTTTTCACATAGTGGCGAGGGATTAGAACGCTGTCCCTCGTCCCGAGACGCCAGTGCGTTAAATTGTCGCGGCGAGGGACTCGGGACGATTTACAAGTTGGAAAACAATGGTAAATCGGGGGTGTAGCTCAGTGGTAGAGCACTTGCCTTTTAAGCAAGCCGCCGAAGGTCCGATTCCTTCCACCCTCACCAAAGTTTTATGCCTGTGGCAGAAAACTTTGATCCTGAGCCACCAGGTATAATGTGTAGTGGCTCAGGACCTTTCTTAGCGCCTTACAAGTATGAAAACATACGAAGTGATTGACCACACTGCTGACATGGGTATCAAGGCGTACGGCAGGACTAAAAGGGCGTTATTTAAAAATGCCGCAGAAGGAATGTTTGACCTGATTGTTGACAAAAAAAACATCCTGCTGAAAAAGAAAATAGAGATTGACATAAAAGCTCCTGACATAAAGGAGCTTTTCGTTTCCTGGCTGCGCGAATTGCTGTATCAGTACAGCGCCAAGGGCATGATCTTTAAAAAAATCACGATTTTGAATTTTAGCGATACCCGGATATTTGCCGAAGCATGCGGCGAGAAGATGAATCTGAAGAAGCATGTATTCAAAAACGATTTGAAGGCAGTCACATACCACGATTTTGATATAAAAAAAGTAAAAGACGGTTGGCAGGCACAGGTGATATTTGATGTCTGAAGTAGTACTCGCGGATTGCTCGCCACAGGCGGCCATCTCGGGTGGGCGTCTCGCTCACTATCGTTCGCTGTGACACCCATCCCTCGTGGCCGCCATGCTAGAGCAAACACGTTCGCGGATTGGTAAAAAAAATGACAGATATTTGGAACGGGCCGATAGAAAAAATAGATGATTTCCGCTGGCGGATCCCCAAGTCCTATAAACAGGGCATGCTTGTAGACGGTATAATTTACGCAAGCGAGAAATTGATGCAGGATATTCGCCATGACAAGGCAGCGGAGCAGGTAGCCAACGTGGCGTTTTTGCCCGGCATAGTCGGGAACTCTTTTGCTATGCCTGATATCCACTGGGGCTACGGGTTCTGTATTGGCGGTGTTGCCGCGACAGACGTTGAGGCAGGCGGTGTCATTTCGCCCGGCGGTGTGGGCTACGATATCGGATGCGGGGTACGAGTTATACGAACAAACCTTTTTGAAAATGATGTAAAACCGGTTTTGGAAAAATTGGTAAATACATTATTTAACGATATACCTGCAGGCGTCGGCTCGAAAGGCGATATAAAGATAACCGAGAAACAGGAAGAGGAGCTTTTAGTTGAAGGCGCCGGTTGGGTAGTAAAACACGGCTACGGCGCCGACAATGATTTAGAAAATACAGAAGAGCGCGGGGCGATAAAAGGCGCTGACCCATCGGCAGTGTCAGAGCGCGCGTACGAACGCGGTAAAAAGCAGTCAGGCACGCTTGGCTCCGGCAACCACTTTCTGGAAGTGCAGGTCATAGATCAGATTTATGACGAAGCGGCCTGTGATATTTTTGATTTGAAAAAGGGCCAAATAACTGTTATGATACATTCGGGTTCCCGCGGGCTGGGTTATCAGATATGCGACGATTATGTGCGGGATATGGCAGCCTGCCTGTCCAAGTATAATATAAATGTTCCTGACAGGCAGCTCGCTTGCGCGCCTGTCAATTCCAAAGAAGGCCGGGAATATCTAAGCGCCATGAGATGCGCTGCTAATTACGCCTGGGCCAACAGGCAGTGCCTGATGCATCTGGCAAGAAAAGTATTTGAGAAGATTTTTAACAAGCCATGGCATAAGATGGGGATGTTTTTGATTTATGACGTTGCCCATAATATCGCGAAGCTTGAAAAATATAATATAGACGGCAAGGAAAGGCTTTTGTGTGTGCACAGAAAAGGCGCGACACGCGCATTTGGCGGCCAGCCTGTGATTATACCCGGAGACATGGGTAGAAATTCATATTTGTTAACAGGCACGGAAAAAGCAAGGGAGACATTTTTTTCGACATGCCACGGCGCAGGCAGGGTTATGTCGCGCTCCGAGGCAATAAGGCGCGCCAAGGGCAGGTCTATTTCAGAAGAGCTTATGAAAAAGGGCATAATAGTTAAAGCAACCGGCAGGGATGCCTTGGCAGAAGAGATGCCGCAGGCATATAAAGATGTAAATGATGTTGTAGATGTAGTTGCAGGTGCAGGCATTTCAAAACGCGTATGCCGCATGAGGCCGCTGGGGGTTATAAAGGGGTAAAAATATGCTTGATATAAAATTTATTCGTGAAAATCCTGAAGTAGTAAAGAAAGCGCTTAAAGACAGGGCTATGAAACTCGGCATTGATGAGGTCTTGGAGCTGGATAAGAGCAGGCGAATATTGCTTACAGAGGTTGAAGAGTTGAAGGCCAAGCGCAATAAAGAAAGCGAAGAAATAGGCCGGCTAATAAGCAAAGGCCAGGCCAGGGATACTATCAAGATCAAAGACGATATGAAGGTTATATCCCAAAAAATCAAAGAAATTGACTCAAAAGTGGAGGAAATATACCAAAAATTAAGCAATTTAATGCTTAATATACCTAATATACCCCATAATTCAATACCTGTAGGTCCGGATAAGACATATAATAAAATAATTAAGCAATGGGGTGATGCAAAGCCGCTTGATTTTAAAGCAAAGACACATCTTGAGCTTGGCGAGGCTCTGGGTGTCCTGGATTTTCCGCGCGCATCCAAAATTACAGGTGCAGGTTTTGCTTTATATAAAGGCGCCGGCGCAAGGATGGAACGCGCCCTTATTAATTTCATGTTGGATCTGCATACAAAAAAGCACGGATACACAGAGATATTTCCGCCTTTTCTTGTTAATAGAGCATCAATGACAGGCACAGGCCAGCTTCCGAAACTTGAAGAGGATATGTACAAATTAACAGAAGACGATCTTTTTCTGATACCTACTGCAGAAGTGCCTGTTACCAACCTGCACCGCGATGAGGTCTTAAGCGAAGAACAATTGCCTGTTTGTTATTGCGCCTATACAGCGTGTTTCAGGCGCGAGGCAGGTTCATACGGCAAAGACACCAAGGGACTGACGCGTGTGCATCAGTTCGACAAGGTTGAGCTTGTGAAATTCGTAAAACCCGAAACCTCATTTGACGAACTTGAAAAATTACTGAAAGACGCTGAAGAGGTTTTGCAGATTCTTGAGATTCCTTACAGGGTAGCGATGCTTTCAACAGGCGATTTAAGTTTCTCGGCAGCCAAATGCTACGACATCGAGATATGGGCCGCGGCAAGCGCTTCGTGGCTTGAGGTTTCAAGCTGCTCATGTTTTACGGATTTTCAGGCGCGCCGGGCAAACATAAAATACAGGCGCCTCACGAAAGACGGTAAAAAGGTAACTGAATTTGTGCATACTTTAAACGGTTCAGGGGTCGCGCTCGCGCGGCTTGTGATATCGATTCTCGAAAATTACCAGAATAAAGACGGCTCGGTGAATGTCCCGAAAGCATTGCAGCCGTATATGGACGGTAAATCCGTCATTGCGAACCCCGAGCGAAGCGAGGGGTGAAGCAATCTCCTTGATGAATATATGATAAAAAAAACAATAAAAATAGCCATAGGATTATTCCTGATACCGGTAAATATTTTTCTTACTGTAAATTTCTGTAAGGAAATTACAGCCATACCTATTGTTTCCGCTGCCCAGGCGATGTTTTTATTCGGCATAGCGGCATACATAGGCGTGCACATATTCGTCATCAAGCCTGATTTTCTGTATGTGTTCGGGCATGAGTCGACGCACGCCCTTACCGCCAAGTTATTCGGCGGCAAGATTTTTGATTTCAAAGTTTCGTCAAAAGGCGGCAGCGTAAAGACAGACAAGGTGAATACCGCGGTTGCGCTTACGCCTTACATGATCCCGTTCTATACGATAATCGTGTTCCTGGTTTATCTCGGGATAAGTTTTTTCAGGGATGTTAAGCCGTTCACCGGATATTTTATTTTTGCGCTGGGGGTGACACTTGCGTTTCATCTGGTTCAGACAGCGGAGCACCTCAAAGAGAAACAGTCGGATATGGTTAAAAGCGGCTATATATTTTCCATGCCTTTGGTGATTTTTGTAAATATAGCGGTAACAGCCGCTATATTAAGTTTTTTATTCATGGAATTTTCGTTTAAAGGCATGGTTTTATCAACATTTGATCAGACGCGGGATTTATACGCGCGCGTGTGGCAGCAGCTTTTTATGTAGGTCCCTCGTCACTAAACGTGATAGCTGGTCGCTTCCCTCGCCGCAATAAGCAAAACAAAACGGCTCGGGATGGTTTCAGCAAGTAAAAATGCTGGAAACCACGGGACGATTTTTCAAATCGAAAGACAATAGAAAAATCGGAGGCGTGGCAGAGCGGTTGCGACTGAGCGAAGCGAAGGAGTCCCGAGCAGCCTCAATTTTTCATATGCTGCGAGGGAAATGCG
>Ga0105164_10001222_pt1 | contig 16666 bp, 2 predicted proteins | sample VDWuncwatermetaG_FD_89674 | JGI IMG/M metagenome (GOLD analysis project Ga0105164, IMG submission 89674) | Wastewater microbial communities from Netherlands to study Microbial Dark Matter (Phase II) - VDW unchlorinated drinking water | ecosystem: Environmental > Aquatic > Freshwater > Drinking...
GTATATTTATGGTGTGCCAAAAGAGGCCTGACCCTTTTTCCCCAAAAAGCGCCTGACCCCTTTTGAGAATAAAAAAATGCGCAGACCTTGACGAATGTCTGAATTCGTGTTATACCTTATATGGAGATAAAAAAATAGAAGCTGATTTACGCTGATAGCAACGCGGATAAACGCAGATTAAAGGAAACAGATTAGCCCTTCGACTACGCTCAGGGCTAATGGTGAGCGAAGTCGAACCATTAGCACAGATAATACGGGTCAAATTGCAGATTAGGCAGAGAAAAATTAATATTGGTAAAAGAGCACCGGGGAGCGGATTTTTTATCGCCCTTAATTTTGACTTTGCGAAATATATTTAAGAAGATATAAATTTGAATTAATCAGATAAAAGATTGAGCGGCGGAGGTTAAATGCATAGTTTGAAGAAAAATAAAATCTACTTGATGGGTGGCTTGATTTTTGCCTTGATTGTGGGGAGTTTTTTTCTTACGCGGTTTTCTTACGCTGGATTTCTCTTCCCTGATTTTAGTTCACCTTCAATCGATGTCCGGGGGACGGCCGGCAAAATTCCGGATTATTTCAATATACCTCTGCAGACCACGATAGAGCAAAATCAAATCCCTTCATCCCGGGGCGCTGTTTTGAACCGGCAATTAAATCTGCAAAGCATCCCTCAGGAAGTAATTGAGAATATTTTGAAATCGCATGACCCGCTTTTCTTAGGCGGTATCTACAATTATTTCCCCGAAGTCCTAACATTTGATCAGCTTAAAGGTAATGACATAGATACTTGGGAAAAGCTAAACAAATTTCTTATTCAGAACAACGTGACTGACCAGCCGGAAGATAAAATAAATGCTTTTGTGGATAGAATAAAGAGAGAAAACCTCGAGTTCTATCAGAAGAATAATCTTTCCCTTTCCAATCTGAATAACGATATCGTTCAAGAAATTAAGAATAGGATCTTCCTTAAGGAAGGGATTGAAACTTACCTGAATAACCTTGGGATTAGGATTAAGCCCGATGAATTAGCCCAGAAAGATATGGTCATTTCTGCATTCAGTCATCTTTTACCCCGGGGTGTTTTGCCCCGGCTCGATTCCATAGAGTTAAATGAACTTCTGGCCTTGCTTAAGGGTGCAGAGATGGTTAGGTTTAGCCAGTTATTAGGCATGAAGAGCCCCGAGCATTTTAAAGACCTCGGTAAGATAAAACTGCTCTCGGTCTCAGATTTATACTATCAACTTCAGGAATTTTTCAGGGGAAATAACCTTCCGGGACTGGATTTAAATACCTGGAATCAGCTGGCAGAAAAGTATAGCCGCGCCTTATTAGAAAACAACTTAGCAAAAATTGGGGCGATAAGTTTTACCAGAAAGCTAACTTTCAAAGAATTCCCTCCTGGCACAGTATCGCCTGGTTACGATCAAGGAATAGTGCGGGAAGGGGACTATCAGCTTTATGTTTGGTCAGCTGCCTCAAAATTAGTAGATCTAAGTGAACTGAATAAGCTCAGATTCAGGATGAGCATAAAATTAGACTCTCAACAAAAACCAACGGATGCGTTCTCTGTGTTTGGAATTCAGTTCATAACTCCTGACATCGATCCTAAGGCTCCAGGTAAATTAATTACTTCCGAGGCCAAAATAGAATTGAAGTCCGAAGTCGAAGCCGATGAAGAAGGTTTTTATAATTATGATATAGAAATAAATCGCGAGAATTTATCAAGCTGGGATGCGGTGAAGGAGAAAATCAGAATAATTAGCTTGTTTTTTGAAACTACATCGAAGATTCCAGAGGAAACTTACGCACATCTTAGTTTTAAAGATTTTGAGTTTACGCTGAAACCACAGGCGTTTTTAGACCCCAAATTATCGGGAGAATTTCTCAAAGTCGCTGCACTTAAAAATTGGGATTTCTCTAAGAGTGGCGATAGAAATCTTATGCAACTTCTCTTAGATTTAGATATGAAAGATATATACGGCACTAATTTCCTGGAGAAATTGCCTCAAGTGGGGGCATTTTTCAAATCTATTTTTGGCCGGACTTATTTCCCCGAATACTGGAATTTAAAAGACCTGTCGGTTCTGTTTTATATGGCGGATAGATTTAGAGAAGGGGATTTGAAGACATTTGTGGATAATCTAAGAGTTGACCTGGATAAAAGAAGCAAAAACATAAAGTTTATCGAGGATAATCTCCTTAACGCTGAGATAAACTCAAGGAGGCCGGTGACAGATGAGATATATAAATATCTGGGAACGCAAACCGATTTAGATAAAATCAATGCCGCTCTGGGAGGCAGGATACTTAAAGTAGCTAATTTAACCAGGGAAGTCCTGGCTAAACTTAAAGGGGATTATCCCGACAAAGGCGGGATTATAGATATTCTTCTCAATAACCTTTCTCTGAACCCGGATGATTTAGGAGGGAGTTTAAGAGAATCCCTTTTAGATAATTACCTGAAATATGCTTCTTATTTAGATAGAAATGCGTCTGAGGTAAGGGCAAAAATTAATGAGTTCTGGACGGAATTATTCAAGCGGGGATTGGCGAAGGATGAGGGAGACATTCTAAAAAATATCACAGAATTATTATCCAGCCGTATAATGGAATCCCGAGACATTTCGGCTAATTATAAAGCAAGTCTGACTCCGGTGTTACTCAACGAAATCCTTGCCTATCTAAATTTAAAGGAGGTAGGGAAAGAAGAACTCTTATCTCTTCTCAGGAGGAATAAAATATTCAATGAGCTGAATGTGCTTAAGCAGACGCAAAAGGTTTCTACAATACTTCCCCCGCGTAAAGAGAATATCGTAATTGACACAGGTAATTTAGTGAAAATTGATACGGATAGGCTTCAGAGTGAAATGCAGAGACTGGCGAGTGAGTTACCGGAGGAGGCACAGTATATTTCCCAGGAGGCATTAAACCTGTTCATAGAGGGATATCTGGAGAGGAACCTGGAATTTAAGAATAGCATGGATTTTTTGATGGTTGAGTCCATGAAGAAATTAAATGAAACTAAAGGCTTCGGATATGTAGTTTCTACTTTAGCCAACATGGGTACCCACAAATTGAATAATCTGGGTAAAATTGATTTCTTAAAGAATAACCTGCCAGGAATTACCAGGACAAGATCTGACTATAAAGACTGGGATTGGTATTGGTTAGAGGTTGTAGGCGGGACACCGCTTGATAAAATAGTAGACCTGGCTCTGGCTTCCGGAGATTATGAGAATACCTTGGAAAGGACCCTGCACGATTCCTCTTTGATAGACTTGCATAACCCCCGGGATAGACCGTTCTTAGGTTATTTCACGGGGTATCTAAACAATAGGGGTTTCAGTAAAGATGAGATAATGAACTTTATCACGGGAAAGGATAGATATTTACCCTATAACTCCTATCTTTTTGGGCAGCCCGTTAACGGGTTTAACGCTGTTACCTATGCCGGAAAGACATCTTTCGACTATGAAGCTGAAGGCAACCCCTTTAGCCCCCAGGAAATCAAGAATATGCTTATTCTCAGTCCCGTGGCCAAGGAACTTTTACAGCAACTGGTTTCCGTGCCTGCTGTGGGCTCTCCTTCTGTCTCCGGCTCAGAATGGTTCGGGGCTCAATTGGAAAAACTGACAAAATATTTCCTGTTTACTCTGGATAGGAAGAACCATATGGTTGCTGATTCTCTGGGTGGGGTAGACGATACCTTTGCCGGGCTTACTTTTCTTATGCCGGCTTTAATTTCCGGGGTTGAGAACAGCTTGATTTCCTCTGATAAAGCGGATGAACTGGTCTCTAAAATCATGGAATTTCTGGAAGACAATCCCTGGGATCCCAATGACCCGGCTTTGCCGGAGAAATTTGATTTATATCCCCATTATATTCAGGCAAATAGCGACAAGAAAAGCGGAGATGAATGGTCGCTTATCGACTCCACTATGCCTTATACTGTCCTGTCGGGGTATTATGCGTTTACTAAAAATCCGGTGCTGAAAGAAAAAATACGGCCTTTCTTTGAAAAAAAGAATTTTGGGAATTTACTGGCAAAGAGAGGAGGGGGGGCAGCTGGGAATGACTTTGGAAAATTACAGGGTGACCCGGGTTTAAATTTTGGCTGGACCCCGGAAAGGGGACACACCAAGCAGGGAGCGGATTTTTATAACGAATATATCATTTCCTATCTAATGGCCCTTGGTGTTCCCAACTCTAAAGTTATTCCCGATGATTTCTACCGTTCCATAAAAAGATTTACCAAGAAAAATCTATTAAATAATGATGGCTATGTGGTTACTTTTGAGAACGCCATGTTTCAATATCAGTATCCTCAGACTTTGCTGCCCTTCCTGTTTCTGAAGGATATCGGATTTAATCAAGGCGAAGATGAAAATTCACCGGTATTATCTCAAGGTTTGAACCATTATCGCAACGCAATTAAGGCCATAGAAAATTATCAAAGCGCAGCCTTGATTTACGCTCCTTTGTTTAACTATAACTATCATCTTTGGTCAATGGGCGGTTCTGCAGCTATCCCGGAGTATTACTCCATGACTCTTGGGGTTAAGCCCGGAGGCAGAGAAGGGGAAAATCAGGACGGAACTCTGTCGCCCAGTGCCGCTGCCGGGAGTTTGATTCTTTCCCCTTACCGGGCATATCAGTCTTTGAGGTATATGGAGCTGGCATTCCCGGAGTTGAGCGGAGAATTTGGTTTCAAGGATTCGGTTAACCCCTTCCGTAACTATGCGGCTCCTACCTACTTTGCTTTAGGAAAGGGCCTGGAGCTGGCTTCGATAATGAACGCCCAGAATTTCGGAATCAGGGGAAAAAAGTCTCTCTGGGAATTGAATCTGGAGAATGAGATAGTCTTGAGGGGCTTATTCAAACTCGGGTTTAAAGAAGACATTTCTCCTCAGTTTTATCAGGCGTTCTCCTTACTTGAGAAGGGTAATATTTCACCCCAGAAAGCCATCGCAGCCGTAATTACAGAGGTGGATAAAGACCAGCTCGAGAAATGGCTTAAGGCAAATGCCCCGAGTTTAGCCGCAGAATTAAAAAGCCGCTGGGATAACGAACTTTCACCTCAAAGAGCAGATTTTGGGGGTGGGCTTAGCCAGGTAAATCAGGACCTGCAGGCAATTTCTGTTGGTATTAGTCAAGGAGCAGACCTCTCAGGGATTAAAGATAAATTCTTTAATATCCTGGATAGGGCTAAGACTTTTGCTGATTACAATTACCTGAATAACTGGTTAAAGAATTCCCTGAAATTCAAGGACGTTACCTATTTAATGCTAGGGGGGAAAGTTGGAGCTGGAGTGCGACCTACAAGGGAGTATCCAGTAACTGCAGATGTAATCGACCCGGATATGAAAAGTAACTATACAGTATTTCCGCTTTTATACCACACCATTATTGCCCAGACCAAAAGGTCCCTCGATTTTGAAGAGAGAGAAAAGAAATTTAAGGGCAATATTTCTTCTTTGGCAGGAAATAAAATTTCTTTGGCGGAGGCCTATCTTAATGAGCTTAAAGAAATATCACAACTTGCGCAGGCCCCGGATGAACGCAGTATCTTTGCCTTCCAGCATTACCTGAGCAAAGAGAAAGATTATCTTGCGAAGGCAGTTGAAAATTTGGAAACTGTTCTAACCACCAAATTGGAGTTAATGGATAAGGTAAAGGCCGAAACACTGCTATTTGCTGCCTATCGCTTGGGTTGGATGTATGAAAAGCAGGAAGGGCAATTCAGAGCATTATCCGATATATTTAAGAAAGAAGTGCCTTCGGCGAATCAAAAAGAAGCGCTGGGACTTATCTCGGGTATTTTGCTTAATTATTTTGAAGAAGAGCTTACGGGTCTGCTTGAATCCGGCAGAGGCATAAACAAAGACGCAGGTTCATTAAATGCTGATACTTTAAGGTTTAAAGCATACTGGGCTAAGCAAGAAGAAAAAGGTGATCTGGATTTAAGGAGAGGAGAAATTCAAAAATACTTGGCCGCCATAATCGAAAAGCCAGAAGATACGAACCTGAATCAATTCTCGGTTATCGCTCACAGAGAGAATATCCAAAGCTCACCGGTTCAATTCAATATTTTAAATCCCGTTGAGGCAGGTGTAATAGGCGGCTATGTCAGTAAACTTGCCTACCAGGGTCTTTCGCCGGAGCAGATTATGGCTGAATTGGCTACGATGATAAAGATAAAGCCAATCGTGGAAGCGGCCCTGGGAAAGAAGCTAGATTTATTTAATAGCGAGGAAGATATGGGACTGCTTGCCTTTGCCGGTTCCTTGAAGGATAAAAATTACGATAACAATGCAATTGCGAGGCTAATAGGAGGCGAAGCCAACAGAATTGCCGGGGTTGCGGAAGGCAGCGTCTCGCCCAGCACGCTGAATAAAATTACCGAGACGAGGAAGTTGTTGGAGATAACAAACGGGAATAAAGGATTGCCCAATCTTACGGCCTTGTTTAATAAGAAACTGAACCTCGGAGTATCTAAATGGACAGATACCGCCTCAGACTTGCTGGCAACTCAGGAGATTCAGAGTACTATTTCGGATAAGCTGATTCTTGAGCTTCATAAAATAGAAATCCTTCCTCGGGATTTTTTGGAGAGACTTAATAATGAATCCTTAAGTGTACTAAAAAGTGATAACACGGGTTTATTTAAATACAAAACCGGATTAAAACCCAATCTGGACTTATTAGATGCCTCGGTATTAAAATATCTAGGGCCTATTTATGCGGTTTATCAGCGCGGGCAAAACTTGGGGGTTATTTCAAGCCCGGATAAGTTAAGCTCGCAAGAAGCGACTTTATTAAAAACCTGGTCAGCTTTAGCCCAAGCTACAGGACTAAATTTTGATAACGCCCAAGTATCATTCAAGAAACTATATGATATTGTAAGCGGCAATTCCGAATTAGCTAAAATTAAAACCATAGACGTGATTACGTTTCTTGCTTCCACATTTCTTCCTACGCTTGCCAATAACTATTTAAAAAATAACAATGTGGTTAAGGATGATAATAGGGATGCGCTTGTGTATGCGGTAAACAATTATATTGATGAAATAATGAAGGTAAAGAAAGAGCTGGGCTTAGATTTGGGTTCCATAGATGACCTGGCCACGGCTGAGCGTTATCTGAAATTAACCAATGCAGGGCTGATAAGTAGAGATAACATATCCCAGCATCAGGCGCAGATACTTTCTAACCCGGCTCTGGAAAATCTCCGGAAGGAGTTTAAATTCGCGGAAAAAACCTGGGCCGGGGTAATCGTGCCTTCTTTAGAGATGGCCTGGGGAAAAACCTTAACGGATGCCGGCCAGGAATATGCAGAGCAGATAAAAGAGATATTGAATTTGGTTTCCTGGGATGGGCAGTCTGAGTTTATCCTCAACTATGTCAATTTCAAGAACAAGGCAGATATTAGCGGAAATTTAGTTAAGGTATTTAATGAGATAGGAAACGAACTTCCCAAATTTTTAGAGAAATACATCCTAGGCAGAGAATATCGCCCCCAGACTGATGCCGCGCTCTATCAAAAATGGGCAGGCGAGATTATCCCTCGGGTTATAGAGAATCTACATAAGGCAGTAAGCATTAAAGAAGAAGGAGAACTGCTTTATATGTTAGGCCGGGCTGTAGAGGCCAACAAAGTAAGATTTGCTCCGCCCACAACTCAGGATGTAGTGGAGCGCGAGGCCATTATTCCCGCGGTAAACTGGCTGTACGGAGAAGATGCGCTGAAGAAGGTATTCAGGGTAGCCTCCAGCGAGAAATTGACCCAGAACAATATGGGCTACCGGTCATTACTGGCATTTTACGCTGACCAGCCCGAGCCGGTTTCCATAACTTCATTGCTTCTTGCAATTCAGCATGAATTAATCAAAGATGGCTTGGAGAAGGTTTACGGCAGGGCTTTCGATTTATTAACCAATACGGAAGACATTGGAGCTGTCGGTTACTATACGACCGAGGTAAAAAAGCAGGCGGGCACAGGTTTATTTGAAGACATAGCAGGAAGCTTATTGGCTCAAGGTAAAAATATTACTAATTATCTGCAGAATGAATTCAGCCGGGCTCTGATTCAGATAGTCACCGAACAGAAGAACTCCTTAGAGGAACTGGAGAAAATGTTGGTTCAGGATTTAGAGATAGCGCCGGAAGATGCACGAAAAGCCGCGCTTAAATGGCAGGAATATGTGCGCCGGGTAAGGGTAGAGATGGGTTTTACAGGCGGACCCATTACTTTATTTAATGCCGCCAAGGTGGTAAATGAGATTATTTTGCGGATACAGAGGCCGCTTCCTGAAATCGATAACTTAAAAGTAATTCTGGATAAACCTAATCAGGAAGCTTTGACTTCGTATCTGGAACGTAATTTTGCTCTCAGCAAAGAAGGCTCAGCGGTTGCCAGACACATTGCCGAGCTTCTTTTATCCGACTATTCTAATTTATCGAGCTTAGAGCGTTTCAAATTAATCTATGAGATGATTTCTCTCCAGAAGGCAAAGCCGCTGGTGTTAAAGAAAGTCAGCAAGACTTAAAATATAAATATATCTGGGAATTGAGATGAAAGTTAAAACAGTTAAAATTATTATGGGGATTATTTGCGGGCTAATCTTGACGGCCGGTGTGACTGAGGCATTTATTCCCATTTTCAGTAACCAGCCACAGGGATTCTCTCTGCCCATTAGTCCTTCCTCGAGCACCCCGGCGCTTAATTTACCTGCTTCTTCTCAGAAAACTACCTTGCCGGTAATGCATACTGATTCCCAACCCCTGAGTTTACCTGCCTGGGACGACGAAAGCGGCTGGCAGCGTTTAGAAGGGATTAAGGGCCTCGTGGAGCTTCTGCTGACCGATGAGAATTCCTGGGTAGGGTTTAATAAGCGGGAGTTTGTCAAATGGGATAATGTTAAGGAACGGGTAATGCCGCATTTCGAACAGTTATTAGGAAAGAATTTAACCGTTTCTGAGAGAGACCTTCTGGAAAGAGCCTGGAAGGATATAATAAGCGGTAGGTTTACCCAACCCGGCTATCCTTACCTTTCGGAAGTGATAGACGCGCCGCTAAACTGGGAAAAGAAAATAGGTGAAATTGTTGCTTCTTTTCCCCAGGAAACCGGTTGGCCCAAGGAAATAAATAAAGTCTTAGAGGATTTTAAGCCCCAGGTTGAGGAATTAGTGGGTGGTAAAGAGCTTAATCTTAATTCAGAAAATGACCGCGCCTTGATTGGTTTGTGGGCTTTGATTACGGCTCAACGCATAGATTATTTCCTGAAGAACACCCCCTGGCTGAAACCGGGAGTGGATTTTTCTTATCAGACTGAAAAAGAAACGGTTTCCAATTTTATATCCCTTGCCAACCAATTGAAAGAGGGCATTGCCGCATATCATAAACTTGACCTGAATAATATAACGCCTGACGATATGCTTAAATTGGTTTACTGGGGGCATTATTGGGGTGAATCTCCCTGGTTTATGGGGAGTATTAATAATGAAGTAAAGATAGTAAATGAAGTATTCAAGATGTTCTCCGGAGAAGAAAGTAAGTGGGCGCAGAAAGAAAAAGAGCTTAGGCAGGCATTTCTGCCGGATTTTGTCGCGGGTAAGGCTATTACCAAGCTGGATTTATTCCGCACGGAAGATATCGGCAAGATATTTGCTTTTTTAAACCCTATATTCAGACAGGCAAAGACCCCAGAGGAAGAAGAGCGCTTATTTGACTATCTCAGACAGCGGATGTGGTTAGCTGTACAGATGAGAGCCCAGGCGTATGAAGAGCAACTCAGTCATAAGGAAGGTAGTTTTAGTAATTTGCTTGCCATAGATACCCAGGAGCCTACCTATAAATTGGACTACTGGATGTTTGATAAGGTTGCAATTTTAGAAAAAACGGAAGAGAATTTCCAGACCTCTTTTGTTTCCGGGAGACTCTTGGCCTTGGCTGAGATGGCTCTGCAGAAAAGGGGTTGGAGAGAAGGGAATAGGCTGGCTAAATTAGCAGAGTGGTTAAACATAAATAAACAGGTCAGAGACAATCCTGCCCTTAAAGCCGCAGTAACTCAAGAACTGGATGGAAGCAAAGAGAATCCCCTGTATACATTTGAAAAAAACAGCTACCTTGATTTTAAGAAAGAGGTTTTAAGAAATTCAACGGTCTCCCAAGACGAACTGGAGAAGTTTCTTTCTGAACTCGGTGGCCTTGTTGAATCTGCCTTCCCGGAGATTTATAAACAGGGAATAGAAAGTTCTCTGACCGACCTAGCAGTAAATAAAGCCTGGACAGCGGAGAAGCTGGAGAGCATTATTAGGATTAAAGATGGCGTAGCCCGTGATGAAGCATTATCCTCTATTTTGAAAGGAGAAATAAATGCGGCAGCCAATACGGAATTTTATAAAGTAGAAAAAGAAGATTATAAGGATGAAAAGGTCAAAGAATTCGAGGAGAAAGGCTATATTCTCACAGAAGAAGATATCAAGCAGCTGAGGACCTTATTCCCGCAGGAGGCGGACCGCTTAGAGAAAGAAAGGAAAGATGTGATAGATATGATTGACTCCTCTTTCTCCAGTTTATTCCGGAAAGGTAAACTTATGAGCTTGAGTGAGTTTGCCGATAAAAAGGGCTGGGAGAAAGGTAAAGAGGTTGAAACCTTGAGACAGTTGTTAGGTTATAAAAATAACATCGCTGACATATTGAGGAAGGACGGACTACTGGATATTAAGGAAGAAGACCCTCTTTACAGAATGGCACTGGAAGAGTTCTTGATTCAGAAAGCCCTGGATCAAGGCATAGATTTAGGCACCAACGAGGGAAAGCAGGCGTTAGGAGCATTGAGAAAGAAATATTCCCTGGCTTATAAAGATGCCTATTTCGATGGAGTTAAATTCTTTTGGGCCGAGACCATGTTCCGCGAGGTGAAGGCGCGGATGGAGGAAAAGAAAGAGACGCAACCAGCTGCAGAAGGTGAGGTTTTAAAGCTCCTGGATACGACCTTTGCCAATTACAAAGCGCTTAAAGATGCGGGGCTTACAAGTAAATATCCGGATTTCTTTAAGCCGCAGTCAGCCCAATCCTTGTATCCCCTATATCAGATGAGTTACGAAGAGTTTATTCTGGATAAGAAGTTAGATAAAGGGGAGGAATTTGTGAATAAGGTTAAGGATGTTTATGACAAATACTTTGTAGATTTCTTTGCCGATACTAATCTTCTTTTCTGGGCAGGAAGCCTGGCGAAAGAAGGCAAGAAAGTTTCTGCTACAGGCCCGAGAAAGCAAAACCTTGAGGATTTAGAAAAATTCTTTAGCGAAAATCCCAAAGTCCAGAATTTAGTGAATAAGTTCCCGCGGGAGTTGACCCTGACTGAAAAGGGAGAAAATGGTCTTCTGGATAAGATTATGCAGGAAAAGGTTAAAGAAAAAGGCATATCTCAACAGGACTTACCTAAATATAGGGAGATTTTTCAGAAATATCTGAAAACCATTAACTTAAATGGGGTGGCGAGTTACTGGACGCAGTATATGGTAAGGAAGAACTATGGCTTAGAGGGGTTGAAAGAGATTTTTATTAAACGCGGCAAGGCCATACCTTTACTTCAGGTGCATCTTGGCCAAAAAGAGAAACCGGAAATAGACCTGAGCAATTCATTCATATCGGGGTTAGTTACCTTGGTTGCCGAAAACTTGGAGGACAAAGATTTCAGCATCACCGCAGTAATTGACAAGGAATTTGTAAATGCCTATTTGACTGATGAGAGAGAATTTATTAACCGGCTATTGAAGACCACTATCCCCGGGCTTGCAGAACTGGAGGACTTCTTAGGTAAGCCAGTGAATATAGAAGAGAATGAACGCCACGCGGGTTTTGTGGGCTATCTTACCAATTTTGCCTGGCGCCTGATGAAAGATAAAAAGATGACCGAGGCGCAGGCTTTGGATACGGTTACTAAACGACTGAGGGGCATAAAAGAGTTTATTGTTTCCTCTGGCTTGAAACCCGGAACCGAGGAATACGCCAATTTTATAGAGGATATTATCGCCGACCCCAAGAAGATGGGTAAATGGGGCTATTACGCGGACTTGAATCAACCCTTAAATAAAGAGACCCATGACCTGGAGAAATCCACTTACTCCAATAACTTCAGGCTTTTCTTTGAGCGCTATCAGAACGCAAAACCATTACCCAAGGAACATCCCTTATTCGCCAAGCCCGAAATGCTTACTCTACAGTTCGGCAAGAAGCTCAATTGGAAGCAGGATGAGTGGGCTACTTTCAAGGCGCTTCTGGAAAGATACCTGGGCAGGCAGTTGTTTACCAGCAAGGAGCCCTTACTTATGCAGCCCGAAGAAAGAGCTGCTTTAGAGAGTTTCTTGGCCAATTATCTCAATTCCAGTATCAAATCCGCTGCCGGCGATTCTGCCTTTACCGCATCGAGCAGCTTAGATGTTTTAATCTTACATAAATGGGCAGTAATCCTGGATACTTTTGCGGAAGGGAAAACTATAGAAGAAAAATGGCAGGATTTGCTCAAAAAGATTGTCAAGATACGCGGGCAAATCGAGCCTTTGATGCGGGATTATTTTGGCGAGCCTAACCGTTATGATCAATCCAATCCCGAACACACTGGCGTATTGGCTTACTTTGTGGAAAAGGTGTTTAATCAAATGTTCTTACGCGAGAAAGATGCGAAAGAGTGGGAAACCTGGAAGGTGGGCCCTCATCCCAAAATAGATAGAGAAAAGTTGGGACAGGAAGAAATAAATCCTTATCAAGAGCCCGGGAAATTTCTGAATAAGGCCGTAGAGGCGGTTACTGCCGACCTGAATGTGGCAACCGAACTCAAGCCTTATGTAGAAAAAGCCCGCTTGGTTTTGCTGGATGTGACTGACCCTCGCCTGGCAGGTATCCTCTGGTTCCATGTGGACACCTTGAAAGATCCTCCCGGTGACTGGGTTCAGTTTGGTTCAAAAGCAAGCTTGATTGACCACTTGGAGAATGAGGCGAAGGTAATGGTTACGTTAGCCCGGCAGGGTGAATATTTGGATATCTTTGATTCAGAGGCCATGGGTGCTTTATCTTATGATGCCCAGCATAATTTCGGTAGGCCTGAAGTGGTATATACAGAAGGGCATGTAAAATCTGCCAATTGGGGACCTACGGTTCCCGAGAAAGTGGTTCCTATACTTGTCGCAGGCGTGACCCCGGAGATGCTCAATAGTAATCCGAACTGGGAAGGCTGGGATTGGGGAGCGGAATTTGAAGAGGAAAGAATCGGTAAGGACGGAAAGACGGAAAAGATAAAGGTGAAATATGGATGGAACTTAGCTATGGTCGAGCAAATTAAGACGGAGTTAAGCATCGCTGCATTTTTAAAAGAAACGGTAGCAAAATCGTTAGGGGTAGAACAATTAGACTTAAATAATCCTGCCCATTTTTCGGCTTTAATGGAGCGGGCTCACAAGGCATATCTGGGAGCTAAAGGAGTGCTTAACCAATGGGTAAGGGAAGGCAAGGTTATTTCCCTCTATGAGAAACGCGGATGGTCGCAGCCGGGGGTAGCCAAGGAAGCGATGTCAGAAAAATATGGCATCTATAACACCGGATTTTTAGGCGATTATACACCGCTTAGATTCTTTATCCTGAAGGCGGCAGCGGAAGAGATTATCCCAGGGATTAAGAATGAGATTCTGGTGATGTCGGCAATAAAACCTTTGGTGGAGCACCTGGAAGGGAAGCCGGAGGTACTTACTGACCAGAAAGAAATAAGGATTTGGCAGAATACCTGGAAGAGTTATTTGGGCCTGGCCTATTCCATCGGCACAGAAATGGTTTTAGATAAATATAAGGCGGATATAAAGACTTTGGGTGAAGCGTTTATCTTGAATAAACATAAGGAGTTGGTAGAGGAGAAGACAAAAGAATTGGGAGATCCGGCAAAAGCAAATAAATTTATTTTAGACTTATATGCTGATGAGATAGAGATTGCCGGAAAAGAACAGGTGCTTAAAGCCCATCAGCAGGAGGTAGTGGATTTAGGAGTTAATTCACTGGCCAGCCGCGTGGAAAAAATTAAACCCGGGGCACCGAAAATCGAGCCACCCAAGATTGTGCCTATTGGCGTAACTCAGCCGCCGGCACAACCACCGACGCAGCCACCGACACAGCCGCCTCCGTCGGCTCAGGCACCCACAATTTCCCAGTCACCGGCTATAACTCTGGTTACGCCGGTAGGAAATGGCTTGAGTATATCCTGGCAGAAGGTTAGTGATTCTTCCGGTAAAGAAGTCAGGGATTACCAGTGGCAGGTTTTGGATAGCCAGGGCCGTGTTGTCAAGGAGAGAGAGACTAATATCTTGAGCGTCTATATAGATTACCGCGAATTTACAGAAGGGAACTATACTTTTAAAGTGCGGGGAGTAATTAAGGAAAGAGAACAGGTAATGGCGGAAGGTCCTTGGACTGAACAGTCCTTTGAGGTAAAGAAGTCAGCCGAGCCTCCTGTTACAGCCCCGACGCCTCCGCAGCCACCGGCACAGCCCGAGCCTGTAGCGATTAATCAGGCACCGTACTTAGTTCCTTGGGATGCAGGGAATGGCTTGAGCATATCCTGGCAGAAGGTAAAGGATTCAAAAGGCGAAGAGGTCGAGGATTATCGCTGGCAAATCCTGGATGCTCAAGGAAATGTTATAAAAGAAGGCGAAAGGACAATCACTAGTTACTGGGTAAATTATAATGATTTTATGGGAGGAAAGTATATATTTAGAGTGCAGGGAATTATCCGTCAGGACAATAAAGTAATTACCGGTCCCTGGTCGCAGTATAGTTTCAGCGTTAAGAAGGCAGAAGAATCTCAACCGGCATCCGCACCGACACCGGCTTCGGCATCGTCAGCACCCCAGACACCTCCGTCATCACCGCAGGTGCCGCAGGCACAGCCTCAACCTCAGGCAAGTCAGCCCACGCCGGCTCCCCAGGCGCCAGTATATACACCTCCTACACCGCGATATGACGAGCCAGCACCAGTTCCCGAGGAGCCGACTTATTCTGAACCGCCGAGAGGAAGATCGGCTTATACACCGAGACCACCTCAACCACAGAGGAATAGCGCACCAGAGCACCCCTCGACTTCGCTCGGGGCAGGCCAGGGCACCAGCGCACCAGCATATACACCACCCGGTTCTGATACCAGCCAACCTGTGAGGTTGACACGAACGTCGAGCTCGAGCTACGGGAACACTCGGCGTGGTGCCCAGAGGTATGCGAATTCAAGATATGCTTATCAAGCACAGCCGACTCCGTCAAGTCCAGGATATTATGGAAGACCGAGGGCTGTATATTCACCGCAAGCCAGGGCCTCAACCTACGCCTCTTCAAGAACTGATTATGCGACTGCGGAAAGCAGCGAAAGCGCTTATATTAAGGTTAAGGCCGCTAATAAGGAATCGGGATATTATACTGGCGTAAATAGAATTAAAAATTATAATATAGCCAGAGATTATGGCACACCGTCCGGATATTACAATAGCTACCAACCTCTGGTTTATAATTCCGATTTTCTTAATGTAAAGTATACGGGTTCAACCATACCTTCAAGAATTTCCCTTACCAATAGTAAGCGCGTTGCGTTGAGGTTGAGGAAGTATATTTTCTCCCTCGACAGCAGCGAGGAGGAAGGTGACGGTTTAGAAACGTACTCCTTGGATTCTTACTTTATCTGGTAAAATGCCGACGCGTTATGCTTTGTGAGTTTTGCAGTTGGGGATAAGTTTGTAGAACCGAAAAATAAAGGGCCGGGGGGGAATGAGTTTCAGATTGTCTCCAATAATCTTGAAAGAGCAAAGCAGGGAATTCTTTGCTCTTTTTTGTTTCCTAAGCAAAAGAGGAGGTGGTCGAAATGAAGAAGATATTAATAACTTTATTCTCTCTTTGGGCGGTGATATTGGCAGGGCAAAATTGTTTTTTATTTGCTGATGAGCTCGACCCACTTATACCTTGGCCGCAGGCTTCCACAAGAAAAATTGCCCTTTTTGCTATGATACACTTAGCCAATGCTCAGGGGATATATGCTAGTCCTAACATTCCTGTTCGCCGAGGCACGGATGAGAGAGACTTAAGGATTAGTATACCATCCAATCCAGATTTAGAAAACGGACTAAATAAAGTTATATGGTCTTTAGAACAGAGAGGAAGAGGCACAATAGGAGTGCTTGATTCTTTGGGAGAAGAGCTCAAGTCCCGTGGTTACTCAACATTCCTGAATAAGGGCGTAGATTCAATTGTAAATAACTTGAGGAATATGCGGACCTTAGATATGCTATCACAGAAAACAGGGGTAAAAAAAGAAGAGCTTTTGAAAAATGGTGATACGCTTTATAAATCCCATTTGCTTACCGCTTATCTCCTTGTCCCTGAGCTTAGTGATGTTCAGACTACTAACGAGATTGAAGTTAGTATATTTTATGCCTTGAGCTTAGCCGAGAAAAAAGAGTTATTAACCTATCTGGGTGTGGATAAAGCCGGGTGGACACCCAAGGCTATGGAAGGTTTGATTTATTGGGGGCAATATGAATCTTTATTAAGCAAATCTCCGGGAGAAATAGATGTCCTTCCACCCTTAATATCTTTACAGGCGTATATTGAGAGAACAGTACGCCATATGGA
>Ga0105164_10001223_pt1 | contig 16623 bp, 18 predicted proteins | sample VDWuncwatermetaG_FD_89674 | JGI IMG/M metagenome (GOLD analysis project Ga0105164, IMG submission 89674) | Wastewater microbial communities from Netherlands to study Microbial Dark Matter (Phase II) - VDW unchlorinated drinking water | ecosystem: Environmental > Aquatic > Freshwater > Drinking...
GCGTCGCGCGCTCGAGGAAATGGTGGTGGACGGGATCAAGACCAATATCCCGCTGCATCAGGACCTGCTTCGTGCGGCCGACGTGCTCGATGGCAATTATTCGATCAAATGGCTTGAGGAATGGCTTGCCGAAAAGGCAGGAGGCTGAGTTTCCATGGTGTTGAACAAGGCTGTGATTGCTGCAACGGTTGCGCTGGCCCTGGCCGGTCCGGCGCTGGCTGAAATGCAGAAGGCGCCCGAGCCTGTGGACCTGCTCCCGCCCGCGTTGCAGGTGCCGACGCCCCCCGTCCCTGCCCCGCCGGTCATGCAGCCTCCGGTTGCCATCCCGGCCCAGCCCGCGCCGGTCTGGACCATCGGCAATGCTTCGGCGCTGATCACCGTCATCCAGGGCGTGAGCGATCGGGGACTCGATCCGGCCGATTATGATCCCGACGCATTGCGCGCGGCGATGCTGGCGGGCGAAGGAACGGCGCTGAACGACGTTGCGACCTTGGCCTTCACCAAGCTCCTCATCGACCTGCGCGACGGGCGGACGCCCTATTCGGCGCGGATCCAGTGGTTCATCGACGATCCCGACGCGACCAGCTTCCCGACCGACATCCTCCTCCGCCAAGCGCTCGAAGGCCATGACTTCGAAGCGGTCTTTGCCTCTGTCGAACCGGCGCACCCCGATTATGCGGCGTTGAGAGCTGCGCTGGCTGCAACAAAGGACCTCGCCCGCCAGCAAATCATCAAAACCAACATGGAGCGCTGGCGCTGGCTGCCCCGCGATCTCGGCACCCGTTATGTCACGGTCAACGTCCCCGAATATATGGTGCGCGTGGTTGCCAAGGGAAAGAACATCGCCACCTATCGCGCAATCGTCGGTGCCGTCAGGACGCCCACGCCGCAGCTTTCCGAAACGGCGATCGGCATGATCATCCACCCGACCTGGACGATCCCGCAGAGCATTATCAAGGAAAGCGTCGGCGCGCTGATTGCGAACAACCCCGCCGCCGCAAAAGCGCGCGGCTATACCTGGACGGGCACCGGCAAGAACCTTTCGGTGGTCCAGAAATTCGGCCCCGGCAATTCGCTGGGCATGATGAAGCTCGACATGCCCAACCCGCATGCCATCTTCCTGCATGACACGCCGACGAAGCAATTGTTCCAACGCCCGGTGCGCGCGCTCAGCCATGGCTGCATCCGGACCGACCGCGCCATCGAGTTCGCGATCCTGATGTCGATCCTCCAGGCCGATTTCGATCCGCACGCTGCGGCCGACCTCTTCAAGCGCGGCCTGAACGACCGTATCCCCTTCACCAGTCCGGTGCAGGTCCATATCAATTACTTCACGATGGCGAGCAACGGCGACGGCAAGCTCAACAGCTTTGCCGACATCTACGGCCGGGACGCCCCGGTGATCGCGTCCTTTGCGCAACCGCGGCAGGACAAGGTGGCGACGCCCCCGCCCGTGATCGTGCCGATCGAGGCGCCGGGGGCCTGAGGGGCATAGTTCCATCATAGTGCCAGATGAAGGCGCTTTTTAGTGGAAAATTCATTGTATTTGGCTTATATGAGTCTCACTGCTTATGGCGAGTGAGAGATAGCAGGCCTGCCCGAAAGGGTGTCGCGGCGTGTGACGGCAACAGGTTTCTCGCACAGAATAGCTCCGCTTCGGCGGGGCTATTTTTTTGGCGGCGTGATGCGCTCGCCTCTCGCGGTTTTCGCGACCAGAGTTGCAAAACTTATTGACGGCAAGCGGCTCCTGGCTGGCAGATTACGTTTCTCATAGGCGCTGACGACGAACATGATAGCATCGGCGTTGTGCACGCGCTCGGGCTTCTCCATTTTGAAGAACACAGCATAAGGACCGCTCAGCCCGTCCACCGCTTCCACGATCAGATAGTTGCGATCCTGGCTGAAATAGACTTTGCCCGTCGCCGCAGCATTCACAATCGCTGGCAAGGCCAGAGATAGCCGGTGCCGGACAGTGCAAAAGCAGCGCACATCCCGCCCGACGGTATAGCGCAATGCAATGTCGTCCTGGCCTTCCTGCCATTCGCGAGTGAAACAGTGATGGCCGAAGGTGACCAGCACCTTGAATGACGGCGCCCCGTCAGCCCTGGGCGTGACGGCGATGGTGAAGGGCGAAAGGTGGCCAAGAGTGTAGGGTCGTCCTGCAATTTCGACCGTCGGCCACTTCATCGTTACTCAACTCCGGTGGCCCTTTGCTTGCGTCAAGCACTGAGCACCACGTTCAAGCTCGATCTTCCATGCCATAACGGTTCAACACATCGCCAAGGCTGGTGGATGCACTGCGCCCCGCCTTCAGATCGGTCAGCCGCTGTTCGGCGACATAGCGATCCTCAAGTTCATCGAGATGCTGGAGGATGGCCTGACGCGCATAGAAACTCTTGGTGCGCCCCGTCACCTTGGCAAGATTGGCGAGCCGCGCCTCAATCTGGGCGGGCAATCTGATGGCGAGCATGATCGGAGTCTCCGTTGGGGTGCTATACATGTATAGCAAAGCGAGATGCAGATCAACGCAGCGGCAGTTCGATCTCCTTCATGATCCGGTCGGTTTCGACGAGGATCTTGATGATCTTCTGATAGTGCATCACGTCCTCGAAGGAGAGGGTGCGGCCCTTCCTGTCCTTGAGCCATTTCTGCGCGGGCTGGTATCCGCCGATATGGAATTCCCATGCGATGCGAGGCACGCCTTCGAACCACTGGTTGGGGTTGATGAGGACGCGGCCATCATCGGTCAGTTCGGGCTTCACCACTTCGCCTGCGCCCTCGCCCTTGAACGGATAGGGCGTCGCGCCGATGGCGGCATCTTCCATCAGGTGCAGGCGGCGAAGTTGTCCGCCCTTTTCGGCAACATGCGCGAAGATTTCGGGCGAGGCTGGATAGGGGATGCGCGGGAAATCGATCTTGAGGAACTGCGCATAGGTGCGCCGGTAATCGAGCGAATGGAGGACGCCATAAATATAGTCGAACACGCGCAGTTCGTCCGGAATCCCCTCGCCCCCTTCAGGGGGAGAGGGATATGCTGGCGCAGCCAGCGAGGGAGAGGGGGGAGAAGGCGCAACCACGCTCGCTGTCGCTCGCTCTGCCCCCCGCTCCCTGACGTCGCTGCGCGCCGTCTGTCCCTCTCCCCCTGAAGGGGGCGAGGGAGCCAGCCCCGCCACTTCGCTGATGGCGGCATAGATTTTGGGATCAAAATTGACGCGGCGTTCGGTTTCGAGGCAGCCGGGTTCGGGGTAGAGGTAGAGGGGGAACAACGCTGATTGCGTGCTGCTTTCAGCAAATTTGGCTTCGGTGATTGAATCAGAAACCAGAAAATGATCTGGAATAGGATTCTTATTACTGCGAGCGGTAGCCAATCCAAGATTTAGGTCGAAAAAATGGGCCATTGTGGTGCGTCTAGGACGACAGTGAAATCCGTTGGGGATGCCAGTATAATACGTCCAACGTTTGTCGAACGGGCGGTAATTTATTCTCCTGATATTTTCCCGATCAGGGCTGTCAGTCACGTCAGCCTTTGCGCCCGCCACCGTCCAATCTGTTACGTCTGCTCCAAGATCATATTTTGACCGAAGCAATTCGGGGTCAAGCTGAGCAAAGTCTGACAAGCGAGCCCAGAGTTTCTCTTTGTTCTCATCGATCGTCAGCGCATCGCGAGACGTTACAACGCCGACGGAATTTACACCCATGAATGAATTGATCGGGAAACCTTGAAGCCAAGCGCTCTCTGTGTTCTCGTTGCGATCGATGAACACAAAATGTGGTGATCTAGGCTGCACGGCGTTCCAAGTTAATGCGCCGAGATTGCCGTCCCACAACGCGCCATATTTAGCCTCACGCCCACCCCACACCTCCGAATGAAACACCTCGGCCAACGCCTTGCCCTTTTGCCCTTTGGCCTTCTTCTTCACCGCTATAACGATCGCCACGCCCTGCTGAATGTCGAACACATTCTTGTCCGCCGACCCATCCGGGCTGACTTCCTTTTTCTTCGCATTCCCGTGCAAATCGAGCACGTAAATCTTGTCAAACGTATCAAGCAAATGCCAGCGCATCCCACGGAATGTCGGGTTATCCAGATAGCCGTGATTGGTGATAAACCCCAATATGCCTTCGCCATTTTTCTCGATCATATGTTCGGCAAAGCGGATGAATTTGACGTAATCATCATTGATCCATTTGGGATTGCGTTCATCGAGGCGCACCTTGCCGCCCGGCTCCTTCTTGTAAGCCTCCATAAGGCCCATGATCCAGTCGCCCTTGTTGGCGCTCTCGCCCGAATAGGGTGGGTTCCCGATCACGCACATGATCGGCATCTGCTGCTTGATCTCGCTCGCCGACTTGGCCTCGTTCGCCAGCCATTGGGCAAACAGGTTCTGGCTGACCTGTTCGCCTTCCTCCAGCGAGTTGGTCAGGTAAACGCCCAGCCGGGGCGGCGTTCCGCTGGGCTTGTAGCCCATCTCGGTCAGCATCATGTCCAGCTTCATGTGGCACATGGCATAGCTGGCCATCAGCAATTCGAAGCCGTGCAGGCGCGGGATCAGGTCTTGCTCGACATAATTTGACCACAAGCCTTCGGCGTGTGGCTTCACCTGCGCCGCAATCTGCTTGATCGCTTCGGCAAGGAAGGTTCCCGTGCCCGTGGCCGGATCGAGAATCTGGACGCGGTGAACCTGCTTCTGGATCGTCGTCCGGTTGCCTTTGGCATCGGTCTGCCCGGTATCCCACGGGATCGTGATCTTGCTGGTATCGGCCAGCCCGAGGGGAAGATTGAATTCGGTCTTCAGCATATCATCGACGGCACGGACGATGAAATTCACCACCGGTTCCGGCGTGTACCAGACGCCGCGCGCCTTGCGTTTCGCCGGATTATATTCGGCCAGGAAGGTTTCATAGAAGTGCAGGAACGGATCGTTGCGCGCCGTGAACCTGCCGAAATCCTTCATCAGTTCGTGCAGGTCACACGCCTGGAACACATCGGCGAGTTCGTCGATCACCCAGCGGATGCGATCATCCAGATCGACGCCCGCGATATAGCCGAACAGGCTCCTGAGGAACGGGTTGGACTTGGGCAATAGCTCCAGCGCCTCGGTCCGGCTGAACGTGGCGAGGCTGGTATCGTGGAGCCGCGCGGCGAACAGGCCATAGGCAATGGTCTCCGCATAGATGTCGGCAAACTCGTTCGGGTCGATATCGTGGATCAAATGCGTCTTGAATGCCTGATACTGGCCGACCAGCTCCGTGTTGAACATCGCATCGGCCTTGAGCGCGTTGCCCATGATGTCCTTGATGAGCACGGCCTTGCCCGCCATCATTTCGGCCAGTTTCTTCGCGCTGGTAATCGTCTGCGGCTTTTCGGCAGCGAAGGCGGCAAGCTGGTTTGTGAGCGTTTCGAATTCGGCCGGGATGGCCTCGATCTTGCCGTCTGCAAGGATTGCGATGCTGATGCCGCCGACTTTTTCGCCATTCCTCCAGAATTCGAAATCGAGGCCGTTGGTGTAGATCAGGTTGGGTAGCGCCTTCAGGTAGCGCTTCTTCTGATTGAGGTTGGCATCCTTCATCGACCCGAGGTCGATATGCAGGTCTTTCGCCTCGCAATGGCCGATGGGGATGGCCTTGCGGGTGATGATGAAATCCGGAGCACCACACGCCACGCGCTTGGGCTCATTCAGTGCGGCTATTTCGGGCGCGATACTCTCGAACAATTCTTCGAGCGCCGAACGATAGCTATGCTCCGTCGCCTCGCCGGTGGCGTATTTCTTGCGAACCTTTTCGAGATAGGCAGTGACGGACAATACATACTCCCCTTTCCCCTTCCTGCCCGCATCCGGCCCGGCAATCAACCCGCCGAAATAGCGCTTTCCTATTCGGAAATATGCCGCTTAGGTCTTCCGGCGAGTCATTTTGCTCGGATGGCAGGTGGAGTGGTGAAGGTGGTGTTTGTTGAAGCGATTTGGAGGTTGGTGGCGTCCCTCAGCGCTTTGTTGCGCCTGTTGCACCGCCGTGCGGTTCAACGACAAAAGCCGGGCTCAGGACAGTCTCAACTTCGTCCTGCAAAACTGGACCGCTTTTCGGGACGGGCCCGCCCTCTAAATCTTGTCGGAAAAGATCAGCCGCCCCGGGCCCAGCCGCGCGATGATCTGCATCAGGTCATCCTCGGGGAAGGCAAAGCATCCGTCGCTGCGGCCGAGCTTGCCCCATTTTCCGATCATGTCGGGATTGGCATACCAGGCGCCGTGGACGACGATCGCGCGCGCCTCGGCATTGCTGTTGTCGGGATCGAGCCCGTAGAGCCGCATCGACGGGCCGTGAATGCCCTCATACCAGGTGTGCGTCAGGAAGGCGCCGCGCGAAGAGGCAAGCGACTGGAACTCGTTCGAGAAGCGCCGCACCACGCCTTCATGATCCGGGTCGGATCCGCGCCCGTGCGCGACAAGGAAGGGGCGCACCTTTCCGGCGATCATGTCCACCACGAAAAAGCGCGGTTCGTTCGAGGGACGGCTGAAATCCGCGATGCCAACGCTGTCACGCAGCCAGATTGCCGCCTTGTTGCGGGTCAGTTCGCGGTGCGCGATCATCCGCAACCGGTCTTCATCGGCCGTCGCGAGCGCCCGCGTTGGCAGCATGGCCAATGCAGCGGTTCCCGCCACGAATTGTCGCCGACTCACAATCATCCCGTCATCGCACTCCATTGTCACAGAGGCTTCAACATAGCCCATTTATACGCCAAAAAGAATCAGTTTTCGGTTAAAAAGGGCCATAAACCATGAAAGCCACGATCTGGCACAATCCCAATTGCGGCACTTCGCGCAAGACTCTGGCGATATTGGAGGCGACAGACGGTGTCGAATTGACGGTGATTGACTATCTGGCGGACCCGCCGACGGTGGAAAGATTGCGATCGCTCTACGAGAAGGCGGGACTCACCCCGCGCGAGGGACTGCGGACAAGGGGATCGCCCGCTGAGGCAATGGGGCTCCTTGACGCCGATGGGGAAATGATCCTGCAGGCGATGGCGAAGGAGCCGATCCTGATCGAACGCCCGCTGGTCGAAACCGCAAAAGGCGTCCGCCTCTGCCGCCCGCAGGAGGTGGTGCTGGAGATTCTTTAGGTCTGGAGGAACCAGCGTTCGGTACCTTCGATGCCCAGCGCCGTCAGCTTTCCTGTGGCATAGGCACCGGTATCGATCCCGACCCGGTTGGCGCGAATCTCGACTTCCTCGGTGATTGTGTGGCCGTGGATCACCATCATGCCGTGATCGCCGTCAAAATCGGTGAATTCGCGCCGGATCCAGCGCAGGTCGCTGGTGCGCTGTTCTTCCACGGCATCGCCCGGCCTGATCCCGGCATGGACGAACAGATAGTCGCCAGCGGCAATCCAGTCCTCCGCGCTCTTGAGAAAGGCGATGTGATTTTCCGGCACATGGTCAGTGATCAGGTTGAGCAGTTCGTCAAGATCGGCGGCATCATATTCCACCTCATCCACGCCATAGCTCAGCATGGTTTCCTTGCCCCCGACCCTGTTGATAAGGCCCGCCGAACGCCGGTCGCCTTCCCAGGCCCGGATCAGCAGTTCCTCGTGATTTCCCGCAATCAGCCGGACGTCGGCGCTGGCCGAGGCAAGCTGCATGACCCGTTCGATCACGCCGCACGAATCGGGGCCGCGGTCGCATAAATCGCCGAGGAAGACGATCTGCGTCCGCACCCGGTTCCGGCTGGCATTGTCTTCCTCGATCTGCACGATCAGTTGGTCGAGCAGATCGAGGCGGCCGTGAATGTCGCCAATCGCATAGATGCGCTGACCTTCCGGCGCAGCCCAGATGCGCGGGGGAATTTCTTCTTTCCGGCCAAAGAGCCGCTTCAACACCATGGGGGATTTACTCGATCAAAAAGGCAGCCGCGATATAGTGCGCGTAGCCGGGCTTGGCCAGTGTTCAAGCGGATTCGCGTGCAACCAGTTCAGCAGGATCGATCCCGAGCCGCTCGATATGCGCACGCATCCGCGGCCAGACCTTTGTCAGGAAGGTATCACGCTCCTGCAAACGCAGCCTGTTTACTGCGCCTTCGGCAACAAACATGCCCACGCCCCGCCGGACGCTGACAAAGCCGTCATCCTGCAATGCCTGGTAGGCCTTGGCCACGGTCAGGGGGTTTGCGCCATGATCGGCCGCAAAGGCGCGGACAGAGGGCAGTTGGTCGCCTTCCGCGTAACGTCCCTCCAGGATCGCTGCCGCGAGCAGGCCACGCAACCTGATATAGACGGGTATGTCGGCGGAATCACTAGGTGTCATGTAGTCGTAATACACTAATGCAATCGCTATGTCAGCCCCGAAATTAGGCCGGCCAATGGCTGACGATCGCGTCGAATTCCGGACGCGGGCGTTCCTTGAGCGGCTGGCCGGGAGAGCCGAAGAAGAGAAAACCGGCAACACGGCATCCCGGTCCGCCAAAAGCGTCCCTGACAGCCTCGGAATAGGCTGGCCAGCCCGTCAGCCAGCACCCGGTAAATCCCAGAGCATGCGCGGCATTCAGCATGTTCATGCAAGCGGCTCCAGCCGACAGCTGTTGTTCCCAAAGCGGGATTTTCGAGTCCGCAGCCGGGGCCGACAGAACGACGACCAGCACGGGCGCCTGCACAGCAAATTGTTCCATGGATTCAAGCTCGAGCCGCCCCGCGTCGGGCTTTTCGGCGCGATAGGCGGTAACCAGCAGCCTTGCCAGCGCCTCGCGCCCGTCCGGCTGAATGATGACGAACCGCCACGGCGCCAGCTTGCCATGATCCGGAACCCGCATGGCGGCACCAAGGATGCGGTCCAGCTGGACAGGATCCGGGCCGGGCTCAACCATATCGCGCGGCTTTGCCGACCTGCGTGTTTCGACGAGGCGGATCGGAGAGGTCAGATCATTGAAGGTCAAGTGCGGGCCTAGCAATCAGGGGATCGAATCAACGGAGAAGCTACCCGCTTTTGCCGGTTCTGCCCGCACTTTTCGCCTGAGTTGGGACAAGGAAATGCCATATAGTCGGCGGCTGGCGCGCAGCAAGCTTGAAGCGTCATGATAACCCATGCGCTCGGCAATTGCGTCCGCCGTCAGTCGCTGGTCAATCAGCAGATGTTCGAGGCGCTTCTTGTAGGACTCGTTCGACAAATCGCGGAAGCTTGCTCCCTCTTCCAGAAGTCTGCGCTCGAGCGTACGTTTTGAAATGCCAATTTTCCGGGCAACTTCGGTGGCATCGATCCGGCCGCGGGTAACGCCATCAAGCGTCTGCGAAACCTGCGCCGCAAAGTTTGAGCGAGGATGGCCTTGCTGTGTCGCCAGTTTTCGCAATGCGCCCAAAAGGGCGGCAAAGGACGTGCTGTTGGCAAGCGGCGATACCTGCGTACAGAGCGCCTTGGGAACAATGATGCTCATGCGAGCATGCCCCCAGGACGCGTTGTCCTCAAAAAGGGCGGACAGGTGTTCCGCATAGAAAGGAGCTGGCCCCTCAAACTGATAGCGTATCAATTCGCTACCATGAGAGAGAATGGCCCTGGCGACTGTCTGAAAAGCCAAGCCGCCAATACACATCGCCAATCGCCAGTTTTGCGGGCTCGCCAGAACGGCGGGCTTGAGCGTCATGACAATGTTGTTGGGATCAACCGACCTCGAAAGGCGAATGACAGGCCAACGGACATGCGAAAATTCGGTCGCAATATCAATGCCGGCACCAAAATCCGGCGCGAACCGCATCGCCATGCCCAGTTCGGAATGCGTGTCGGTGCTCCAGAGGATCGGAAGTTTGAGAAACCAGTCTTCGCCAAATATCTCCGCAACATTGTCGCAGATCGGCCAGATCGCGGACGCAGGCATTTCGAGGTTGGGATTTTCAAGGTCCTTCGGGCCCAGGCCACTGCCCTTCATAAGCCGCTCGACAAGGTCTGCGGGCGCGCTGAGCATCCGCAAAGCCATGCGAAAATGCTGTATCGGTAATACCGGAGACTCGTTCAATTGGCCGACCATGGCGAATAATGTCATGTTTTTGGTGCAAATGGAACTGGCAATAAGCGATTGGATTCGCTCCAAAAAAGATGTCAGCATTCGACGCCCCGACAAGAGGCTGGAGCGAAATCCAGCGTTAGTTCAGGGCGGTGGGAAGAAAAGGAAAATCGGATTTCAACGATCGCAGAGAACCCGGCTTTGGGGTTGCAAGCATCTGAAGAAGCGCCATATTTGTTGCCAAATTGGCAGAGTCCCAAAGATCAAGCCTCCATTATCTTGACGATGTGCAAGTTCCTTCGGGCGCGAGATAGCGTTTTTGGCAACCTGATTTACTCTGACCCGTCATGGGAAATCCTGCTCCTGCTTCACGCAGCACGGACAGAAGGCATACAGGTTGGCTTTCCCGAACTTGGTCGAGCTCTGCCGGCATCCGCCGAAGCGTTGAAGCGTTGCCTGGCTTTGCTGGAAACAAATGGTCTCGTTCGTCGGATGGGCGACGATCCTGAAGCGACCTTGGTGTTGAGTGACAATGCGCTTGCGATGATCGAACAGTCCTTCGCCCGCATACCGCCAAGGGGATCTCGAGTTTGGGAAAAACAGGGTGATGGAAAGTAAGTGATATTGCGTATTTGCAATCTTGCGCTTTGTGCAAGATTAATGTTAGAAAGTTACACTTGGGTGGTTAACGCGTATCAATTCAAATATCCCGGCAGTTCTAGCCTTCGCCGGGGATGTGAAGCACAAGTCATATAGCGACGGGGGCAAAGACATGGGTGAGGTTCACATCTTCAAGGATGACATAAATTTGTCAGAGCTTGGCCTCGATGGCAGGGAATTGTCGACTTTTGTCAACCTTCTGTCGCGATTGATCAGCTCGAGCGCGGAAACGAAAGAAGGCCCTCGGAAACTCCCCGAACGAAATCTGGCGGTAATCGCCGAGAATATGTACAGGCTTCGCCGCCGTCGCGACGCATTGATGGCTGCTCGTTTCGGGGGAGACATATTCTCCGATCCGGCCTGGGACATCATCCTTGACCTCTACGTACACAACAGCAGGAACCAGGATGTTAGCGTCACCAGCGTTTGTTCGGCCTCGATGGTGCCGATCACAACGGCTTTGCGCTACATCACCCTCCTCTCGGAACGCGGGCTGATCGAACGATCCAAAAATCCAAAGGATGGCCGATCCTATCTCCTGCGCCTTTCACCAGAAGCGGTTCGAATCATTGAAGAATTACTGACCGGTCTGGAGGAGCGGCACGATGCGCGGGCGGATCATGCCGTGGCCTGAGCGCTTTGTTCAGACCTTGATCGCGCAATAGCCGACAGCCGCAACCTCATTCCGATTAAACATTCGCGCTCCGCGCCGTTTCTCCTGACATGGTTAATCAGGTCAGGACCCGAAAGCGAAACTGCCGGTGACGAAGACGCGCGACGATGCAGGCACAGAAGGAGCCGAACGCCGGGGGGCGGCTCGGATCACGATGTTGCTGCTTGCAACGATCAAGTATGACGACATGAGCCCATCTGCGACTTCACGCGTTCTTGACCTTTCAAGGGGTGGCATCCGCACAACTCTGCCTGTCGTGCTCAAGCGCGGACATCCGGTCAACGTCATCATGAAGGGTGTTGGAGAGGTCCGCGCAAAAATCGCCTGGGCACACAAAGGCGAAGTCGGAATCAAGTTCGACCAGAAGATCGACACCGCTTTCGTCGTCCAGGCCCTGACCGGAGCGCCAGTCGCCTCACACATCGAATTTGCAAAATCTGCGGTTCCCCGCCCCGGCTTCCGCATCCGCTAGTCAAGGATACCGCAATGACACGATATGATCTGGTAGTTCTGGGCAGCGGCCCAGCCGGTCGCCGCGCGGCCATCCAGGCGGCCAAGCTCGGCCGATCGGTTCTCGTCGTGGACAACCGCGCACAGATCGGCGGTGTTTCCGTGCACACCGGCACTGTTCCATCAAAGACGCTCCGCGAAACCGCGCTCAACCTTTCTGGCTGGCGCGAACGCGGATTCTACGGCCAGGCGTATCGCGTCAAACGCGACATCTGCGCCGGCGACCTCAGTGCTCGCATTGCCACCACATTGAAACACGAAGTCGATGTCCTCGAGCTCCAGTTTGCACGCAACGGGGTTCGCGTTGCAAAGGGCGCAGGGCGCTTCAAAGATCGGCATAACATCACGATCACCCATAGCGAAAATGGATCGACCCGCGAAGAAACGGTCTATGGCGAACACATTCTGATTGCCGTGGGAACCTCGCCATACCGACCAGCTTCGGTCGCTTTCGACGACCATCACATTCTCGACAGCGACGCCTTTATCGAGACGCCGCGCCTTCCAAAGAGTCTGACAGTGGTCGGCGCCGGCGTCATCGGCATCGAATATGCGACGATCATGAGTGCACTGGATATTCCTGTGACGATCATCGAGCCGCGCGAAACAATGCTCGATTTCATCGATGGTGAAATCATCGATTACCTGCTCCACCAATTGCGCGATCGCGGAATTTCTGTCCGGCTTGGCGTCAGCGTCGAAAAGGTAGTGCTCCAGAAAAACGTCGTCCGCGCAACGACCAGCGACGGGCGAACCGTCTCGTCCGACATGCTGCTTTATGCAGCCGGCCGGATCGGCGCGACCTCTGGGCTGGGCCTCGAGAATTGCGGCCTTGAGGCGGATTCAAGGGGCAAGCTCACGGTCGATGTCAAAACGATGCAAACCACGGTTCCGCACATCTATGCGGCGGGGGACGTTATCGGCTTTCCGAGCCTTGCATCGACCTCGATGGAGCAGGGCCGGATTGCGGCTTGTCACGCGTTCGGTGCGCCGCTGCCAAAAGGCGCCGAAATCTTCCCGTTTGGCATCTACGCCGTGCCCGAAATCTCCTCGGTCGGCATGACCGAAGCCGCAGCGCGCGCCGCCGGCCTGCAATTTGAAGTCGGCGTGGCAAGACTGCGCGAAACCTCGCGTGGGCACATCATGGGTGTTGGCGGCGGCCTGCTGAAAATGATTTTCGGACTGAACGACCGCCGGCTGCTGGGCGTCCACATCATCGGTGAAGGGGCAACAGAGCTGATCCATATTGGCCAGGCGGTTGCCAATCTTGGCGGCACACTCGACTATTTCATAGAGCATACGTTCAACTATCCGACCCTTGCCGAAGCCTACAAGATTGCCGCGCTCGACGCCTGGAACCGGATGCCCGCCAAACTGGCCGAAGCGGCGCCCGTTTCGCGACTGCGAAAGGCGGCCTAGCCCCCTTTCCTTGGCGTTCGGACCTGAGTCCGACGCATTATCCGGAATATTCCGCCACCTATTGTGCCGTGTTTTTCGAGAACCCTGACGGAATGAAGCTTGAGGTCCTTCACGATTGACGAGGGAATTGGTGATGCACACCCAGGCATTCCCCTCTAAGGTGTAATTGGGGCGATCGGCCCCGCTGGAAGGAACGATCATGGCAAAGGGCCAGAAGAAATCCAACAAGGAAGCACGCAAACCCAAAGCTGACAAGAAGAAGGCCAGCGCTTTGGCTCCCTCCACCAGGGCCAACCCCGTTGGCATGACGACGATCAAGGATTGAGATACACTCTCCGCGCCATGCCTTTGACACGGCATCGTGCGCCGCCGATAAGCAACGGCATGACGAACCGCAAAGTGTCAGCAAGAATGGGCCTGCGGGCCCTGCTCGGTCTTGTCTATTTCCTTGCAGGAGTCGCGCATCTTCGCTCGCCCGGCGGGTTCCTTCAGATCACTCCGGACTGGGTTCCCTATCCTGAAACGGTTGTGCTGCTGACCGGGATCAGTGAGATTGCAGGCTCACTGGCCTTGCTGTTTGTTCCGCAGCTACGAGCGGCAGCGGGCATCGGCCTCGCTGCCTATGCGGTCTGCGTGTTCCCTGCCAATATCAACCATGCCATCAATGACATTGCGATCGGCGGCGCGCACCTGAGCTGGTGGTATCATGGGCCAAGATTGGCGTTCCAGCCGGTGTTTGTGTGGTGGGCGCTGTGGGTGGGCGGCGTAATCGAGTGGCCGTTCGGCGCAAAGGCGCGCGCATGACAGCTTGTCCGCTTGCGCAGATGGAGAAAACCCTCCTCGCCATTGCCAAGACAGGTATCGACATTACCCCCATGCTGTTCGAACGGTTCCTTGCGACCTTCCCGGAGCAGCGCGCCACATTCACCAACCTGGAAGCGGCAATGGGGCGGATGACCAACGAAACGGTCGAAGCGTTGCTCGGACTTGCAGCCCTTGAACATTGGGTGCCGGTAACCATCGCCAATTTCGTCGATCTTCATCGCAACTATGGGGAAATCCCGCTCGGGCAATATGCCGCCTTTGTCGACATGGTCGTCGATGCCTTGACTGAGGCGGCGGGCCCTGGCTGGAGCCCAGGGCAGGAAACGGCCTGGAGACGCAGGCGCGGCGACTGAACGATATGATTGCCGAAGCCTGTGAGGGCCGCACACCAGCAATGCCGACCTGAAGGGCTTGTCCCTGTCTTGCCGGTTCAAAGCATGGTACGGGGGCATTGCGGGCCGGATGGACCCGATCGCCCGCAGGAGAGTTGTCATGCGAATGGAAGGCGAAGAAATCCATGTCAGCGAGGAAGAGGCAAGCGGCGGAACGCAACCGCATATTGTCCGCTATGTGCTGGCAGCATCGCTGTTGCTTGCCGTCCTGGCCATGTCGGCCATCTGGATCACGGGGGCCGCGACCAGCTAGGCCGACTTAGCGCCGCGCGTAGCTCGGCGGCCGGAGAAAGGGTGCTTCGAGCTGCGCCAGTGCGACCGGCGCATAGCCGAGGATGGCTTCCGGTGTCATGGCATTTGCCTTTGCCAGCACCTGCCCTGCGGCCGTACAGAACGCTGCCTGTGCCGTTGGCATTGCGAAGAAGTTATAGAGCCGGGTCGCGTGGACATCATATGCGCCGGTCCATTTTGCGCCGTGACGGGCGCGGAACGGCGCCACTTCGGCAGCGTTGGCCGCGGCAAGGACGGCCTTGTGGCGTGCAAGCATCCGGTTGTAGGCGGGGGCGACGCCCGAAGTCTTCGCCGTCCGGCAGCTGAGCGCCGCCACATTGAGCGCCGAACGCAAGTGCCACAGGGCCTCATTCGAAGAGAGGTTTGCATTGATCGGCGCCGATGGGTGACTGGCAGCAACCGGCGGCTGCGGCACGATGGGAGACGGGCGCACGGCAACCGGCCTTTGCACTTCGGACGCGCAACCGGCTAGCAGCGCCGTTCCGAGCAGGACAGAAAGCGTCCATCCCTTTGCCAATTTGTGCATGATCATTCCCTCTTCCGGCCTTGCAGCCTGACACCCTGAATTCCCTTGGGACTTCAGCCTATCTGTCGGGAGGTTAGCAAAGTGTAAACGTTGGGCCGGGCTGAAGCGTTATAAAAAAGGGGCCTCGCGTTTCCGCGCGGCCCCTTTTGGCATTCCGGTGTTGCAGGAAGGCTGGCCCAGCAGGGAGCATTTTCGCACCTGTCCCCCGGACAGGCACGATCGGCTGTTAGCCTAAAAGCTCCTGCTCGAGCTTCTTGGCCATTTCCTCTATATTCTCAGGCGGCCAGCCGGGAATGTCCATGCCCAAGCGCAGGCCCATGCTCGAGAGCACTTCCTTGATCTCGTTCAGGCTCTTGCGGCCAAAGTTCGGGGTGCGGAGCATTTCGGCTTCGGTCTTCTGCACGAGATCGCCAATATAGATGATATTGTCGTTCTTGAGGCAGTTGGCCGAACGCACGCTCAGTTCCAGCTCGTCCACCTTCTTGAGGAGGTAACGGTTGATGCTGTTGCTGTCGGCGCTGCTTTCGCTCGGCGACGGCGCGGCCATGCCGATGAGCTGCGAAGACTGCGCCATCGCTTCGTCGAAATGGACAAAAAGCTGGAGCTGGTCCTGCAGGATACGCGCAGCATAGGCGAGCGCATCGTCGGGCGTCACCGTGCCGTCGGTCTCGATCGTCAGCGTCAGCTTGTCATAATCAAGCTCCTGGCCGACGCGGGTGTTCTCGACCTTGTAGGCCACCTGGCGCACCGGCGAATAAAGCGCATCGACCGGGATCAGGCCGATCGGCGCATCGGCCGGACGGTTGGCGGCGGCAGGAACATAGCCCTTGCCGGTATCGGCGGTCAGTTCCATGTTGAGCGACGCGCCCTGATCGAGGTGGCAGATCACATGATCGGGGTTCATGATCTCGATATCGCCCGAAACCGCGATCATCCCTGCGGTCACTTCGGCCGGGCCCGTCGCCGAAAGCTGAAGCCGCTTGGCGCCTTCGCCCTGCATGCGGATCGCGATCTGCTTGATGTTCAAGACCATGTCGGTCACGTCTTCGCGCACGCCGGCCAGCGACGAGAATTCATGCAGCACGTTCTCGATCTTGACCGACGTCACCGCCGCGCCCTGGAGCGAGGAGAGCAGCACGCGACGCAGCGCGTTGCCAAGCGTGAGGCCAAAGCCACGCTCGAGCGGCTCGGCGATGAAGCTCGCCTTGCGCGCAGCATCGCCGCCCGTCTTCTTTTCGAGCGTGTCGGGTTTCTTGAGTTCCTGCCAGTTCCGTGTGTTGACTGCCACGATAGTCCCCTTGGGGTTGGGTGTCAGGCGCGTCCGCCTTGCCACCGATTGAAACA
>Ga0105164_10001226_pt1 | contig 16597 bp, 22 predicted proteins | sample VDWuncwatermetaG_FD_89674 | JGI IMG/M metagenome (GOLD analysis project Ga0105164, IMG submission 89674) | Wastewater microbial communities from Netherlands to study Microbial Dark Matter (Phase II) - VDW unchlorinated drinking water | ecosystem: Environmental > Aquatic > Freshwater > Drinking...
CTGCGTGACCGTGGTGGAACTGATAATAAACAAAAGATCCAGATCAAGCCCATGCCTCTCAAACACCCCCGCCTCTTTCGTTACCCATATCAGCGACTGCCCCATGGCTATCGTAGAATAGGCAGAGCGCAGCTTGAGCATCTGGCCTGAGGCAGGGGAACCCCAAAGAAGAAAAAAAATAGTGGACAGAAATCCCACCATCACGTGAGGGACCTCTTGTATTCGGTTCTCATTTCAGACTGTAGCCTTCCCAGACGGTAGCTCTTCCAGTCGATGAACTTGGCATACTCCGCCAGCGTCGGATGAACCTCCTGGATCTTGCGCCACATCTCCTGCACGATGAGGCGATAGTCTGGATGTCCCTGGGGCATGGTGCGAAGCTCACCGATATGGACCGCCTCCCGCAGGTTCATCGTCATGTACCAGCGGATCTTATAGGCAAACGGGACCACGTACTGGGCCTCGAGGGGAAGATCACGGTGGATCTTCTCGTATAAGTCTGCGGCCTTCTCCATGCAGGAAACAAAATCAGATTTGAAGCCAGCCTCTTCGATCTCCGGCGGTATGTCGTAGCCGTGGATGGTCGTGAAGTCCTGCCTTTCCTGGGTGAGAATTCGATGGCGATGCAGATCCCGATAGAGTCCCAGATTGCCGAGAACATCGAAGGTATAATAAACCTGCTCCAAGGCCCGCCCGGGCTTGTCTCTGCGGTGGCGCCGCTGTTTCAGATACTCATCCAGGATTTTTCGCTGCTGCTTCTGCGTCATTTTCGCCGCCATTTTCCTTAGCTGCGCCAGAGGGTGGCGGGAATGTGGGTAGAGAATCGCGGCAACGACTTTTTCTTCCGCTTCCCGGTCATAGTCCACCAAAGTCACCGCGTCGCCCGGCTGGACCGGCAGCTCCTTTAACAACTGAGCGCTGAGAGCGCGGGTGGCCCTTGTGCTCTCAGCCAGATAGTCGCTGAACTGCGCCCGCTTAACAAACGATGGAATCAGCTTGCTGAGTTCTTGACGGATAGCTGCAGCCAAATTTTTCGCTTCGGTCAACTCATGGGAATAGAGCTTGGTAAGGAGATATTCAAAGGCCTGGCCAACACCAAAGAAACCCACATTGGTGAGAGTCGCCGCCGGCAGATAGCCGCGGAGAATATCGCAGGCCTGTGCCCTGACCGTCGATCGATAGGCAGTCTCAGCCCATTTTTTGAGCTTCTCGTCTCTTTGAGCCTCCTGGTAGCTCAATGCCTTACCGCTCTGCGGGTGCCTGAGTTCGATCTCCTCTATAGGAAGCGACCTCTTCACGAACTCGATCACCAGCTCCATCTGGCGCGAGTAGGTCTCAAAGAGAAGATTTAATGTCTCCAAATAGGCCGCCCGGTGGGGCGAGGCCATGATCCTGGGCTCTCGATAGAACAGGTAGTCTCCATTCTCGTCCCTCTGATCGAAGCGGACATAGCGGGTCGACTTCTCAAGCGGGGCGATGCCGATGCGCGCATCCTCCAAAATCTTCGCCGCCACATTGGAGATCCTCTCGCAGGCGACGTGGGCCCCGCCGAGCTGTGCCACGGAGTCATCGCCGTAGCCTACGAGAACCCGGTCGTAAAACGCCCGGGCCTTTTTCAGGGCGGCGCTTTGATCGCTTGCCGGCGCTGTTCCACCGAGCAACTCTCCCAAGGCGAGCTCCGGATCCCCCAAGAACTCGTCTAAAAAAGTGCGGCGCAGACTCTTGGTCGAGCGGCTGTAGCGAGAAAAGAGGGCACCGGCGACTTCCTGGGGCAGTTTGAGCCCAAAGATTGGCTCGTTAAGATTGGTGAAAAACGGTGTGAGACTTTTTTCCTCGGCAGGGGTGAACTTCTCTCTCATCGGCAAAATGGCTCGCGTAATCTGAACCAGTAATTTTATTCGTTTTTGTTGTAATAACAAGAGAAAAATCTTAGTCTCGGAGCTTCGAGTCTCAGGCTCCTTGAATGAGGGAGAGGCAGACAATGAGAAAAAAAACATCCGGCTTGGTCTTAGAGATGCTTCTGGGTTTTGTGCTCCTGGCAGCGGCCTTTCCTTCCATCGCTTGGCCCCAGGCCCCTCTCCAGAAGATCACGATCACTTACCCCAGCCGCAGCATTGTCTCCATCGATCTTTTTATCGCCCAAGATAAGGGTTTCTTCCGCGAAGAGGGGCTGGATGTGCAGCTCGTGCAGGTCAGGGGAAACGTCGCCATTGCGGCCGCTTTAACGGGAGAGGTTCACGGCATTGCTGGCGTCGGAACGGTGATTCGCGCCATCGAGCGCAGCGATGTTCCGTTCAAGGTTCTGGTGGTTAACCTCAAGCGGCCTCTGTTCTGGCTCGTGGCGCGGCCAGAATTCAGCTCGATCAAAGCCCTTAAAGGAAAAAATCTCGGCACCACGACCTTTGGCGGCGCGCAGCACGTCGCCGCAGCCCGGCTCTTGCGCAAGGGCGGTCTCGATCCGGAAAAGGATATCACGGTCATTGTGGCCGGGGATGTCCCGGCGCAGCTTCAAGCATTGGTCAGCGGCGCCATCCAGGTGGGCGCCCTTTCTCCTCCGACGGTTATTACGGCGCGAGATAAGTTTAAAATGAGGATCCTTGGCAGCGCGGTCGAGGAGTTTCCCAGCCTGCAAAACGGCATCGCAGTGACGACAAAGCTCCTGACAGAAAAACGAGACTTACTGAAGCGGATCCTCCGGGCGAGGGCCAAGGCCAACCGCTACTTTTGGGAAAGCGAGAAGGGCTCGAGCGAGATTTTGGCCAGATATTTAAAGGTGGAGTTTCCCGTCGCTCTGGAATCTTACCGGCTCTCCCGCCCTGCCTTTACAACCGACGGCATTCCCACCGAGGATGAGGTGAGCGAATATTTACAGATGGAGGCCCAACTCCTCGGTCTCCCCAAGCCGGTCCCGGCTTCTAAGGTCTTTGATTTCTCCCTCCAGCGCGAGGTGAATCAGGAAATGGGGACAAAATAGTATCAGGCCGTTGAAAAAGACCCATCTGCGCTTTCGCAGTTGCAAGTTTCGAGTTCCTAGTTTCAAGTTAAACCCGAAACTCCAAACCCGAGACCCGAAACTCTCCGCTGGGACCTTTTTGACCGGCCTGAGAAGATGGTTTTTCAATACGCTGAATATTTTTTGAGACTAGCTCCCCTGGTTCTGCTTCATCTGCGCCCGTTCGGAAAAGGAGGCCGCGACAAATAGCACCACGATGGCGAGACCGCTGAGGGCGTAGATCGCGAACGGCACCATGGAGCCTGCCGATGCAATGAAATCTCCCCAGTAGATTAAGAAGGCCAAGTAATACGTAAATAAATAGGTAACCAGCAGACAGAGTTTGGTTCGCTGAAAAAGCAAACAGGGGACCATGATGGCGACATAGAGAAAAACCTGCCAAACGGATATCAAATGATTGGGCAGGCCCAAACTCAGCAACGTTTCAACATCCAACATAGTGATCCTCTCTTGCCGACAGACGAATCAGAAAGATCTGCTCTATCGCTTTTTCTCCTTCTGGATCTCCACCACAACGAAGTCGAAACCCCGAGGACTCAGTCTGAAGCGAACCACGTCGCCTGCTTTTAACCCGCGTAAAAGTTCAGGCGACTCCGCATCGTAATCCATAGTCATGGCGGGCATTAAGTCCTTGATCTCTCCGTGATTCAGCGTAATCCGCTTTTCGTCCTGATCTACCTGTAGGATGGAGCCTCTCCCCTCGTAGCCCCGACCACTATCTCCCGGAGCAACCCCTCTCAGGTAAGGCAAAAAAATCGCCAGAAATACCAGAAGGGTTGTCGCTAGTAAAACGATCTCCTCCTTGCCAAATTCGTAATTCTTAGGGTGTAAAGTTCCCGACCGGTACTTTTTCCAAAAAGCAGTGAGAAAGGAATAGACCAACGCCAAACCGGCCAATCCGATAAAGTACGGTCTATAAATCGCCAGACTGGCGAGGGCCCCCAGAGCAGCAAAGCCAGAACTAGCTGCCAGCAGGGGGCCAAATCAGCAGATCGAGGCAAAAATTGATGAAAAAAGTGCCCCGAACTTATCTATCCACTCTCTCATAGAACAATCCCATTACAACCGATAAGGGGAAACCCAACAGAGCTGCAGGATGCTCTCCGCTATTGGGTGGGGAGAATCAAATACACGTTATCGGAGTCGTATGTGTTTTGACAACACTTATTGGGGCCAAAGGAGCCGATGGCCGCGTACTTCGTCCCGCCGACGTAGTAGTCCGGATCAAAGAAATAGTCCATCCCCCAGGGATCCTTGGGGACGGATTTCAAATAGGGTCCCTGCCACTTGGGAAAACCGCCATTTGTACTGACCAGCCCAGCATTGGACGCGTTGAGATCCCAGACCTCCGCATCCGCTGTCACACCAACATCTTGGGGACCAGGCCACTTCTCTGTGTCATTGGCAAGCTGCTCAATCGCAAGTTGGATGGTGTGTAGATCAGACTTGGCTTGCGCAATCTTGGCCTTGTCTCTAAAGGTTGTATAGGCAGGAATAGCGATAGCGGCGAGAATGCCGATGATGGCGACGTTCACAATCAGCTCAAGTATTGTGAACCCGCCGTTATTCTTGGGACTCATGGAACAGAATGGCCCTTCGTTTTATTGGCTAAAAGTTTTCCTATTCTACATAAAATTCGCTAATTTACAAGCAAACTCCAAGAAACCTGAGGCCCCTGAAAGGCCCCAAGCCATGATCAATTTTGCCCCACTATAAAATTGACTATGGGGCGAAAGAGGGGGGCGGAAGTCTTGGAGGAGAGATGGATGAGGGGGTGAAGGATAAAGGAGTGGCGGATCAGGGCGCGGATCATGCCATTAACCCTCTGGCGCGGGGAGAAGGCTCTCTGGCAGAGGAGCTGAGAGCTGGAGAGCTCTCGGGCTGAGAAGTTCCCCTTGCTAAAGGCTATCTCGAGGCTCTTGGCCGCCAATTCACCGCTCTTTAAGGCAAAGTAGACCCCCTCCCCTGTCACCGGCTCTGTCACCCGGGCGGCATCCCCCACCAGGAGAAGGCCATCCCCATAAGGGTGCCGCGGAGAGAAATAGACCGGATAGGCGGAGCTGATTTTTCCAACGATCTCGCTTCGACGAAGCAGCTCCCTGAGCCGAAGATTCTTGTACAAGAAATTGCCGAAGAGGGTCGCACGGGATAGCTCTCCCTTGATCCTGCTCCTTTCCACGGTGAAGCAAAGATTCGCCGCATCTCCACCCAAACCGATCACGCCGGCGTAGCCTCCGGGAAAGAGATGGATCTGAACCTCTCCCCTTATCCCCTCCACGCCGCGCAGGCGGAGCTGAAAGGCGAGGGAGCTACAGCCATTCTCTTCGCGCCGGGCCAAACCCAGGCGATGGGCCACCCAGGAGTTCCGCCCATCAGCACCGATCAGGACAGTCGAACGCAACCGATCCCTCCCCACCGTCATGGTCCATCCGTTTCTCTCTCGCCTAAGATCCGTGACCCTCTGACCCTGCCTGATCTTGGCCCCCTCCTTCGCTGCCCGCCTCAGCAGGAGATTGTCCAAATAGAAACGGCTCAGCCCTAAGCCGAAAGGACGCTGTCCATTCTGAAAAGGAAAATGGATCGCGATTTCCCTTCCCGAACAGGCCGAGATACGGAAGGCTGTGACCTCTTCGTGCTCCAGGGAGAGCAGTTCACCGGCAACACCCAACTCTTCGAAGATCGGCCAGTTGATAGGGTTCAAAAAATCGCCGCAGAGCTTCTCGCGCGGGAAAAAAGATTTGTCAACGAGGGTAACCGAGTGGCCCCTTCGCGCCAGAGAGATTGCGGATGACGAACCGGCCGGGCCAGCACCAATCACGGCTACGTCAAAACGCGCCACGCTCATCCTCCCAATGGAAAGAAGGCTAAGAGACGAAACGGGAAAACGGAAAAGAGGCGAAACTCTCCGATAGCCGCCTGGGCAAAGAGCTCCCTCCACTCGGCGAGGGTCAAAGCCCTCCGAACGGAGAGCGGGGCATCGGTGCGGGTCATCTCGTTGCGTGTGAAAAGGCGTGTCAGGAGAGAGATCCCAAAATAGGCCAGCGGATGACGGACGAGATCGCTTACCAAGATGGCCCTTCGGGCCAAGCGAGACGATGCCCTCAATAAATCTACGATCTCCTCCTCGGAGAAGTGATGGAGGAGCTGAGATGAGAGGACAAAATCAAAGGAGGCTGGAGAAAAGGGCGGGTGAAGAGCATCGCCGCGCACAACGGATATCTCCGGGACATCTCTTGTCAGCCGCTGCGCTACCGCCACAGTGATCGGATTCGGCTCCAGAGCCACGATTCTTACGGGGACTCCCCTCCCTTTAGCCCATCGCACTATAGCTATAGGGATATCGCCGCTTCCGGTCCCGACATCGAGGAGAGAAAAGCCGCCGGATTCCTTTCCATCCACCAGATGCTCCAAACACCCCAGCACACAGCGGCAACCTCCAAGCGCGCGGTTGAGGAGCCGCAAATTGCTCAGATCTTCCTCCAAGAGATCCGCGGGATTTCCCGGCAGATCCATCATCTCTTTTTCCTGACTCCTTTTCATCGTCCGTCGCCACGAGCAATCACCAGGGCCGAATTCTTAGATCCGAAGGCGATGCAGTTGCAGAGCGCAACCTCTACCTCCTTGGCAAGCCCATGATTGGGAATGTAGTTTAAGTCACATTCAGGGTCAGGCTCCTCGTAGTTGATCGTAGGAGGAAGAAAGCCTTCGTTGATCCCAAGGATGGTCGCCAATACTCCCGCTGCCCCGGATGCGCCTTGAGGATGGCCGATCATCGACTTGATCGAGCTCATCGGAATCTCGTAGGCCCGCGGGCCAAAGCAGAGTCTGGTCGCCTGAGTCTCGGTCTTATCGTTCAAAACCGTAGAGGTCCCATGCAAGGAGATGTAGCCGATTTCATCCTTGGCGATCCCGCCATCCTGAATGGCTAGAGTCATCGCCCGAGCCGGCTCCTCCCCGTCCGGATTCAAGCGCACCATGTGGTAGGCGTCGCAGGTAGAACCATAACCCAGAACCTCGCTGTAGATCGGCGCCCCGCGCGAGAGAGCGCTCTCCCTTTCTTCCAGAACTAGTATCCAGGCCCCCTCTGCTAGAACGAAACCGTCGCGGTGGCGATCGAAAGGCCGCGAGGCACGCTGCGGCTCCTGATTGTAAGATGAGGATACGGCGCGCATGATACAAAAACCATGCATGATAGCCGGAGTGATGGTCGCGTCCACGCCGCCCGTAACGAGATGGTCCGCGAGACCAAAGCGAATTAGATTGAAGGCATAACCGATGGCATCCGTGGAGCTGGTGCAGCCGGTGGAAATAACATGACTCGGCCCTTTCAGGCCAAAGTAAAGAGAAAGCTCGCTGGAAAGAGTCCCAATGGTGGAGCTGGAGATATTATAGGCGCTAACCTTCCGCAACTGCTCGCTGAAATAGAGCCGGTACTGCTGCTCGATAAAGTCAGGCATCCCGCCGCCGCTGCCGAGAATCACTCCCCAGGAGCGCCTCTCCTCTAAGGTCATGGCCTCGAAGTCCATTCGGGCGGAGCGCAATGCCTCCTTGGTAGCTGCGATGACCAGAGGAACAGAACGGGCAACGCGCCTAAGCTCCTTCGGCGGGAAATAATCCTCCGGCCGGAAGTCTCTCACCTCGCCGGCAATCTGACAAGGAAGAGGTGTAGGATCGAACAGCGCAATCGTACCGACGCCGCTAACGCCGCTGCGGGTGGCCTGCCAAAAGGCTTCCGTCCCTATACCATTCGGGCTAACCACCCCCATGCCGCTAACGACCACCCTACGTCGCGCCCCTTTTCCATTGTCCAGCTTCATCTTGACACTCGGGTCGGGAAATAGTTTGATCTCAACCAACATAGCACCCAAAACCCACTTAGTTAAGACGCCACACTCAGAGGAGGCATCGCGATGAGGCTTGTAGTAGCCGGCGGAACCGGTTTTATAGGCGCGGCCCTGTGCAGCAGACTGTTGGAGCTTGGCCACTTCCTCACCCTCCTCACTCGCTCAGCATTACCGGCCGCCACCTCACCCAACAAAAAATGGCTGAGCTGGAACCCAGGCTCTCCGGGGTCCTGGGAAGAAGCCATCAACGGCAGCGATGGTGTCATCAACCTGGCAGGAGAGCCCATCGCTAAGAGGTGGACCGAAAGGCAGAAGCAGAAAATAGCCTCAAGCCGGATCGATACGACCCGCGCCTTGGTCACGGCCATCGGCAAGGCGAAAGAGAAACCGAAATTTTTGCTCAACGCGTCCGCCGTGGGATATTACGGTCCCCGTGGAGACGAGACGCTGATAGAGGATGCCGGGCCCGGGAGCGATTTCCTCTCGCGGGTCTGCATTGCGTGGGAAAAAGAGGCCATCAGAGCGGAGGACTACGGACTGCGCGTGATCAGGCTGCGGACGGGCATCGTCCTGAGAAAAGGCGGCGGGGCACTAGCCAAGATGGCCCTTCCATTTAAGCTTTTTATGGGTGGACCTCTTGGGAGTGGAAGCCAGTGGATGTCATGGATTCAAATGGATGATGAGATTGGCTTGATCCTCTTCTTGCTGGAACATCGCGACGCCCATGGAGCTATCAACGCCACTGCTCCCAATCCTGTGACCATGCAGGAATTCTGCAAAACGTTGGGTGACGCTGTAAACCGGCCCTCATGGGCTCCGGTGCCCGCCTTCGCCTTACGCCTGCTTTTGGGAGAGATGGCGGATATGCTCCTCACGGGGCAACGGGTGCTGCCAACACAGGCTCAAAGGTTAGGGTATGCTTTCAAATATCCGACGCTCCTAAAAGCTCTTCAAGCTCTCCGTCTTTAGGCACTCATTGCTTCTGGGAAACCGCCGCTGCCATCTAGGCAATGGGAGATCCAAGGTGCAGGAACCAAAGAAGGGCTATGGGAGTTAGATAAGACAAAGGAGGACATATGCTGCGAAGGCGCTTCATAGCGGTAGCTCTTTTCCTTTTTTTGCCAATTCTGCCGGCCTACGGACAGTTAGGTCCCAAGGACGGAACCCACCTAATACCCACCGACCTGGAAAGGGTTAAGGCCGGAGATCAGGCACCCGACTTCACTCTGGAGAACATGGATGGGAAGAGAATTTCCCTCTCCGACTTCCAGGGCAAGAAGAACGTCGTCCTGGTTTTTTACCGCGGTCACTGGTGACCCTACTGCACAGAACAGCTCGGGAAGCTGAAGAGCCTTTTGACCAAAGAAGAGAAGGAAAAGATCCAGATCCTGGCGGTCAGTATTGACACTCATGACGAGTCTAAAATGTTTGTCCAGAAGCTGCAAGAAAGATTCCCCGGAGAATTCGATTTTCCCCTGCTTGAAGATAAAAATCACAAAGTCATTGATCGTTACGGGATCTTTAATCCGGACGGAAAGGGATGGCCCCATCCGGCCACCTATGTCATCGACAAACAGGGGTTGGTACGCTGGAAGTATATCGAGGTGGATTATAGAAAACGGCCGAGCAATGAGCAGATCTTGCAAGCACTAAGAAAACTTTCTTAGCCTTTTGAGGGAACTTTTTCATTAGGTCATCGTTATCTATTCGAAGGATTGCGGTGACTTTCTTGCGCCGGATATTTTCTTTTTCTCTTCTCTGGACTGTTGTCTATGTGGCGGCGGCTTTTTCAGCAGATCTCCGTCCAGAGGAGATCGTTACCGTTCTTCCAAAAGACGCCATTCCTGCCATCCTCTCCCCCTCTTTTGATGAGGGAAGAAAAGCTTCCTGGCTGAAAGGGAAAAATTTTGTAGTCGGCTTGGAATTCAATGGGGACAGCCGGGCCTACCCCGTCGCTACATTGAGCCGCCACGAAATCGTCAACGATAAGGTCGGCGGCATACCGATTGCCGTAACTTGGTGACCGCTCTGCTATACGGCCATCGTGTATGACCGTAGGATCAGAGGCAAGGAGCTGACCTTTGGGGTCTCAGGTAAACTCCATGCTAATTCTCTGATCATGTACGACCATCAGACAGAGAGCCTTTGGAGCCACCTGGTCGGGGCAGCTGTAACCGGGCCCATGAAGGGAGAAAGGCTCAAATCTCTCCCCTATATGTTTACTCATTGGGACACATGGAAAACGCTCTCCCCTCGGTCCAGAGTTCTAACCAGCGGCAGAAATTCCTTCTTTGGCTCCCTTCGTGATCCCTACGAATCTTACTATAGCTCCCCGGATACCGGTATTATTCCCCCCCGCCTGCTGGATAAAAGAATTTATCCTAAAGAATATGTCCTAGGGTTAGTTCTCAATGACAAAGCCAAGGCCTATCCTTTCTCAGTACTCAGTCGCGAGTCAGTTGTGAACGATGCGTTTGAAGGAGTTCCCCTCCTCATCGTCTTCGACGCGGAGAGTGCGACAGGCGTAATCTTTAAGCGCAAGATGGAGGGAAAAATTCATTCTTTCCGGAGAACTCAACTCCAGGGGAAAAAAGGGCTTTTCCTAGTTGATGATGGAACTGCTTCAGTCTGGGAAGGACTTAGCGGCAGAGCCCTTGAAGGACCATTAAAAGATAAAAAACTTGAGACCATGCCCACAACACCTTCATTCTGGTTCGGCTGGGTAGACCATTATCCAGAGACAGAGCTCTTTGCCCTACGAAGGTAAAGTGTCTCGAAATGGCCAGCGAGCATAACGCGCTTCAAGATTTGGCGAGATTCTCTTCAATGGCACACTTAATCGTCTCGTAAGGCAGGTCACCAGCTAACACCCGCTTTCCATCGATTACTATGGAAAAGCCCTTACCAGCCTTATGCTTTAAAGAGAGCCATAATCCTCTCAATGACACGAGCCCTACGGCTACGGGAACCACGCGTCCACCGAAGTCCTCCAGCAAACGAGCATATACCTCGCCTAGTTTCCTCTGCTGCATTAGGAGCTCTTTTGGATAATGAGATATTTGATCGGAGACGTAGTCGATCCCGGCGAGCTTAAAGTAATCTAAAATCTGGCATTTTGCGCAACAGCTATAAAAGACCGGGGGACAGTCCAACCAATTCCACTTTTAATGGTTGTTTGTGCTCCATCGCTCTTCGCCCAGATTCGATGAGTCGCCTCTACCAAAGCCAAAAAAAAATTAGGATCGTCCCAATCTGGCCTTCTCCGCATCAGTGGCGTAGGGAAGGTGACCCTTCGCGTTCAAATAGTCTCGAATCGCCTTTTCTCCGGAGCGGCGATAGACCCGCTCGCGCAGCGCCGGCTCCATAGGTATCCAATGGAGCCTTTCGGAGACGCCTTGGCGGATAATGGGTATCTGCTGCACTCTCATCTCATCGAGGCGAATAAGACTTTTGCACATGTCATCCAGTTCCACTGCGTCGGTCCAATCCGACTTGTAAACCACGACTCCCTCGCGGTTGATCAGATAGACCATGTTGGGAAGGAGACCGTAGGCCTTGTGCGTCGTTCCTTGCAGGTCGTCCACAAGGATCGGGAGCCTAACCTTCTCCAGATCCCGCAGCTTTCTGGCGTGCGCCAGCTTTTGCTCAAGGGAAGCGTGGTGTGGGAAGTTCTCTCCAGGATGGGCCTCCCGGACATAAACGATAAAAAATTCAAAGCCCTTCGAACGATATTTTTCTCGGAGTTCGGTGAGTGAGGGAGCCTCCCCCACAAAGGGAGGTCAGGTAATGCTGCCAAATTCCAAGAGCACATGCTTTTTCCCCTTAAAATCTGTCAGGGAAACCCTCCTGCCATCGAGGTCTGCTAGGGTAAAATCCGGCGCCTTCGTTCCCGCTTGTGCCACAGAACGAAAGTTGGGCGCATCGACATCGCACTGCCCATAAGAGTGGTGGTTATAGGGATCCATAATAACCTCCAGGTATGAAGCCTATTTATTTGATCCTAAAGCCCTTCCGTCCCATCGGCAAACCCTTCAATCATCTGCTAAAAGGAAATCACCAATGGTCAAAAAACCCAGTCTCTTCTATAGCAACTGCTTCCCTACCATCAAAGATTGGACATAGTCCTTGCGCAGATTCTTATAATCTTCGGTGAGTCCCACGCCCAAGGCATCAGCCATCCGGGTAATAAAATTCCTGTAGCTGGTCACTGCAGCGATATCGAGAATATCTCTGTCGTTCCAGCCCACCCGGCGCAGCCGCTCGATATTTTTCTTGCTCACTTGATTGGGATTAAGGGTGATTTTCTCAGCGTACTCCAGCATAGCCGCATCTTTTTCATCCAGACCCGCATTCCGGTAATCATGCGCGATTTTCATGACCAGGTCATAATCTCCATCCAGCTCTTTACGGAGAAACTCTCCGTGAGCAACTGTTCAATAGCTACACTTAAGGAGAGATCCGACTAGAACGGAGATCATCTCCTCCCTTTTGACTCCTAGACTGGAGCCACCAAACTGAATCGCCCGGGAAAATTTGTGTTGGGCTTCTAGCAGGTCCGGCCGAAGGCTAAAGAGCTTGGCGATGTTGGAGACCTTGCCCGAGTGGTGGTCTTTTCTTCTATCATAAATCTCCTTAAGTTGGCCTGTCGCCTCAGACTCATCGATAGTTTTGATGTACGGCATTTTCAAAATCCTCCTTTTGCAAGGCCGCTTTTGGATTGAGCCCACGATTATCCCCTTGCCGATCAAGGGCTTCCGGGCAAGCCTTTCTTTTTATCGGAGACAGGAAAGAAAATCCATAGCTGAATGCCAATCAGTAGCCGGCTAATTTCCCGAGCCAGGTCGTAAACCAATAGAGGGCACCGTAGGCGAGCACTCCGACAACCACGGTCGTCACGATGAGGCTAAGGTTTGCACGCGCGCCTCGAAGGGAGCAGGCATTGCGCCCTTCTGAGGTGAAGCACAATCCCAGCAATGGCTAGGAGCAGCGCGACGCCACGAAGAGACCAGGCGTATTCGGCATACCATCGGGTGGCGAGGCTGACTGCCACGGTCGCCGTGGTCAAACCAAAAAGGACAAGCACGGCCGGGGTCACACAACAGAGCATCCCAACGAGACCGGAGAGAAGTCCGAGGCCGATCCCAAACCTTTGGGAGCCCTGTTTGTAACTCTGCTCACCCATCAGCGCACTTCCTTCAGAAACCGACCCAGCGGGCAACTAGCCATGCCACCGCGAAAAACGCTCCTACCAGTGGCATCGCCCAGGTGCTGGGTCAGACAGACCTTTTTGACCTCTTAGGCCGCTGCAAACGGAACCATTAGGATCAGACACGACAATCTAAACAATCTTCTCTGATCCAGGTTTTTCCCCCTAGTGATCAAGCATCTTAACGCCTCGGTCTGATTTCTGGCCTACCGTATTTTCCCGCCCTTTCTTCGACGATAAAGCCGATCTTCCGCTTCCCTGGCTCCGGAGGGGACTAAGCACCTCGCAAAGGATGAGGGAGCTAGGAGAAAGGATGAATTTTGATCGATTGGGGCTTGTACAATCCATCCTAAAACTGTCCCTTCGCAAGCTCCGACTTGAGGATCTTCCCCGTCGCCCCCTTCGGAAGTTCCTTCATGATGTTCACCTGCCGTGGATATTTGAAGCGGGCGAGCCGCGCCTTGCAGTGCTCGAGCAACTCTTCCGCCGTGATCCGTGCCGTGGGCTTCAGACTAACGAAGGCTGCGACCTCTTCGCCCAGGTCAGGACTCGGAACCCCGACCACTGCGGCCTCGGCGACCGCCGGATGGGAAAGCAGAACCGCCTCGACCTCCTGGGGAAAAATGGAATAGCCGCCTCTGAGGATTCTCTCCCGCCTCCTGCCGACGATCCGGACGTAACCTTCCGGAGAAACAGTGGCGAGATCGCCGGTCTTGAACCAGCCGTCTTCCAGGACCGACCGCGTCTCCTCGGGATCGCCCAGGTAGCCATCCATGGCGGCAGGGGATTTGATTAAGAGTTCGCCCGTGTCGCCGCGGCTTGTCGCCCCGCCATCGCCCGCGATCCGTAGCTCTACACCCGGCACGGCTCTCCCGACCGCATCGGGAATGTCGGTCGGATCATCGGGGCGGTAGGAGATGGGACGGAACAGCTCCGTCATCCCGTAACCGCGGACAATCCTGGTTTTTGTTTTTTCATTCCACTCCACCGCCAACTCCCACGGGCAGGGCGCGGCGCCCGAGACCGCATGACGTAGGCTCGAGAAGTCAGCATCCGAAAATGCCGGCGAGTTGAGCAACCGGCGGAAGACTGTGGCGACGCCGGGAAAGACTGTCACGCGATCTCTTTGGATCGCGTCAAAGACCGCCTCAGGCGTAAAGCGTTCAACCAGCGCGACCGTGGCGCCGAATAAAAGCGGCGCCAGAAGAGCGCCGTTGAGGCCGAGCGAGTGGGCCAATGGGAGTGCTGCCAGCACTCTGTCCTCAGGCGTGAGCCCCATAACCGGCTCTCCCCAGGAGCGATTGGCAAAGGTCAAGGCGCTGTGACTGAAAACGGCTCCCTTCGGCCGTCCGGTGCTTCCCGAAGTGTAGAGAATCAACGCAGGGGCGCTGGCATGACTCGGCGTATCCCAAACGCCGGGCTCAGCTTTTACTTCATTCACAATCAGTCTCGGTCTGAGATCCTCTGTGAAGGCCGCAAGCTCCTCTGACTTGAGAAGAGGATTCAAGGGAGCTGGTGTCGCTCCGAGCTTGAGAACACCCAAGAAAGCGATAACAAAGTCCGGCCGGTTTGGGACAACGATAGCGACCCTGTCTCCCGCTCTCACGCCATTTCCTGAAAGATATCGAGCAAACCCCGACGCGAGGCCGTCGAGCTCGGACCATGTGAGGCTGCCGCCCTCCCAGACGAGAGCGGTTTTGCCTGTGAACCGGCGCGCGTTGGATTCCAGGTGACAGACGAAATTTTCGTCCACGGCCTTACGAGGAAAAATCTTTGAGATTGATCCGTTTCCAGACTTTGGCAGGGATCTGGTTGCGCGGGACGTACGCGGCGAGCGATGGCTTGGCCGTGGCGTCAACCCCCCATTTGGCTGTGTAACCATCTTCTTTGGTCGAAGGATCCAGATCCGAGCCGCGCGCATTGGTGATGATCGTGATATCGCGATCAGGCTGGCAGCGGGTCGCAATGGCCCAATTGACCTGCCGGTCATTAAAAACATCCACGTCATGGTCGACCACCACTACGCGCTTCATGTAGAGATCGGCGCCGAGCACGGCCAGAATCGCATTTTTGGCCTGGCCGGGAACACGCTGCTCAATGGAGACGTAGCAGGTAAATGGCGCAGGCACGCGCACCGCTTTCACCGACGGAACCATGGAGCGCACGGCCCGGTAAAGATTCGCCTCGATGGGAATCGTAGAGAGCAAGAGATGATCCAGGTGGGCCACAGAAATATCCTGAAAGATGGCGCCCTTGCGATGAGTAATGGCGCGCACTCTCACAACCTCTCGCTGCCGCTCTCCAAGACTGTAGCCGGTAAATTCTCCAAAAGGTCCCTCTGCTGTCCGTTCCTTAGGCAAAATCTCAGCCTCAATGACCATCTCGGCGTGAGCGGGAACCAATAGCTCTGAAGTTTCACACTGGATCAACTCAAGAGGCTCGCGCAACAAACCTCCCATGATCGCGCGCTCATCCTCATCGATGGAGCCGATAGCGAGAGCGCCCAGAGCAATCGCCGGATGAACCCCAAAGGCAAAGGCTACGGGCAGGGGCTGCCCCTGAGCCTCAGCCCGGCGATAAAACTCCCACAGGTGTTTTGCCGAGGTGAGATGGATGGATGTCGCGTCGCGGCCTTTGATCATGAGCCGGTTATAAGCGCAGTTCCACGTGTCATCGGACGGGTCCTTGGCGAATGAGATCGCTGCGGTAAAGTAGGGGCCGGCATCCCCCTCGTGATGGATGATCTGGGGTAGGTCGTAAAGATTCAACTGCTTGCCTGTAAGGACCACTTCCTTCACCGGCGCCTTCGAGACAATCTTGGGCGGGATCGGTTTTTCCATGGCCCGGAGGTAAGCCCTTTGCATCTCTTCAGGCTGGACGTTCATAGCCAGGGCAAGCCGCGAGCGGCTCGCATGGAGATTCGTTAAAACCGGGAACTTCGTCCCCTTAACCTTCTCAAAGAGCACGATGGGACGCCGCTTGGCCTCTTGCTCGAGCTTGACCACAATGGCCGTAAGCTCGTAAGCGGGGTCCACCTCTTTGGAGATGACAAGGAGATCCTCCGGATTTTGGCGCCGGATGAGATCTAGATAGCTGCGCAGCTCCTGGGACATACAACGACTAAAGTAATCTCACTCTACAATCTTTGGGCTTTCCTCATCCAAAAAGCGATGGCTGCAGTAGGGGCAGAGCAGTGGCGCTTTCTTGTGCCTGAACTCCTGCCAGTGACAGTAAAATTCTCCCTGGCATTTGGGACAAGTGACCCAGAAAATTTTTGCCATGATTGCGCTCCTGCCCGCCTCAGCCCTTGGACAGCCGGTCAAGATCCGCCCGCGGGATAAAGTCCTCTAATCGGGTTTTAGCCAAGGCCTCTTTAGGCACCTCTACCCGGGCGGCATAGAGCCTCTGCGCCGGCCGGGTCGCGTCGATGATCATCTTCGCCGTCATGATCTCATCGGTCTGCGACGGATCGAGCGTGTTCCCTTTGACGTTTTTAATGATGTCCACGTCCTGGTCCGCCTGCACGCGCGTGGC
>Ga0105164_10001227_pt1 | contig 16585 bp, 12 predicted proteins | sample VDWuncwatermetaG_FD_89674 | JGI IMG/M metagenome (GOLD analysis project Ga0105164, IMG submission 89674) | Wastewater microbial communities from Netherlands to study Microbial Dark Matter (Phase II) - VDW unchlorinated drinking water | ecosystem: Environmental > Aquatic > Freshwater > Drinking...
AAAGGAATTTCTTAAAAATGTCTCTTCGGGAAAAATTGAGCAAAGGCAAATTTGTCATTACAACAGAACTGGGACCGCCCAAGGGAGTCGATGTATCGAAGGCCCTTCAAGAAGCCAAGGCCATGGGGCCTGCGGTCGATGCGATGAATGTGACCGATCTTCAAGGCGGCGTGATGAAACTCGGATCGATCGCCCTTTCGCGCATTTTGATTGAAGAAGGAATCGAACCCGTTTTCCAATTGACCGCCGCAAGCCGCAATCGTCTGGCGGTGCAATCCGATCTTCTGTCGGCCTACGTTCTCGGGATCCGGAATGTTCTTCTCTTGGGAGGCGACCCGCCCAAGATCGGCGACCACCCGGACGCAAAACCCGTCTATGACCTCGACACGATGGGACTTTTTCAGGCGGCGAAGACATTGAAGGAAGGCAAGGACCTTGCGGGCAAGGAGCTCGAGGGTGCACCGAAAGACCTTTTCATCGGCGGGGCCGCGAACCCCGTCGTGGACGATCTGGAGATAGAACGTCAGAAGACCCTCAAGAAAATCGAACTGGGATGTGAATTTTTCCAGACGCAGGCCGTTTACGAACCGGCGCTTTACGAAAAATTCCTCTCCAAAATCGGCGACGTCAAAAGGCCCTTCCTCGTAGGAGTAATTCTCCTCAAATCCGCCAAGATGGCGCAATTCATGAATGACCATATCCCCGGCATTCGAGTGCCCCAGGCTCTCATTCAGGAAATCGACTCGGCCCCGGACAAAAAAAAGAAATCGGTGGAGATTGCCGCTCGTATCATGAAAGCCTTGAAACCCATGGTGCAGGGCTTCCACATCATGCCGATTGGCTGGGGAGATTTGATTCCGGAAATTTTAGAAGCGGCAGGTCTCGCAAGAACCGTTGAAACTCACCGTTAAATCCATTCACGATAAGAAGGGCAAGGAAAAAATCGTGGCCCTGACGGCCTACGATTTTCCCTTCGCAAGGATTCTGGACGAATCCGGCGTCGACATTGTCTTGGTCGGCGATTCGCTCGGGATGGTGCTCTTGGGTTATGAATCCACTGTCCGCGTCACGATGCGCGAGATGATTCATCACACGAAGGCCGTGTCGCGGGCCGTCAAGTGCGCCCTCATTGTGGGCGACATGCCGTTCGGCTCTTATCAAGGTTCGGCGGAGCAAGCCTACCGGAGCGCGCGGCGATTCATCCAGGAAGGCGGCGCCGACGCGGTGAAGCTCGAAGGCGGCAGCGCGGTCGTGAAAACGATTGAGAAACTCATTCGCTCGAGCATCCCGGTGATGGGGCACCTCGGGATGACACCGCAAACTGCGACTTCGCTTGGCGGTTACAAGGTCCAGGGCCGCGAACCGAAACAGGCGAGTCAGATTCTTGAAGATGCTCAAAGACTGGAAGAGGCCGGCGCTTTTGCCATCGTCCTCGAATGCGTCCCGCGCGGTCTGGCCGAACGAATCACAAAAAAAGTTTCCTGCCCCACCATCGGAATCGGTGCCGGTCCCAAGACGGACGGACAGATCCTCGTTCTCCACGACATGTTGGGATTTGAGGGGGCCGTCCATCCCCGATTCGTGCGCCGCTACGCCCAGCTTGAAAAGACGGCCCGTCGGGCGGTTTCCGGCTACCTCCAAGACGTTCGGCGCGGGAACTTTCCTTCATTGCGGGAAAGTTTCGAATAAGTTTATAATATCCTCCTGCTTATGTTCGGGTATCCCCTTTTTCTGGACCTCGAGGGCCAGCGGTGTCTGGTCTTCGGAGGAGGCGAGGTCGCGACGCGGAAAATCGAAGCGCTCCTCAAGCGGGGGGCAAAAGTGCGGTGCGTGAGCCGTGATTTTTCGCCTTCCCTCCGGCGGCTTGCTCGGAAGAAAAACTCCGAGCTCGTCTTGCAGCGTTCTAAAGGATCCGTCGTCCCGCTGAACGGAGTCCGGCTCGCGATTGCGGCGACTTCGGATCGGAATTTCAACGCGCGCGTGGCCGAAGCGTGCCGGGGAAAAAAAATCTGGGTGAACGTGGTGGATGATCCTGAGCTTTGCGATTTTTACGTCCCAGCGGTTTTGGAGCGAGGACCTCTTCAAGTGGCCATCTCCACAGGAGGCGCAAGTCCCCTGTTTGCGAGGAGACTTCGGGAGGAATTGGAAAAAGTGATTCCGGCTTCGATGGGCCGGATGTTGGAGAGACTTGGAAAAGTGAAGGCAAAGGTTCAGTCTTTGCGAAAAAACAAGTGACGCTACCCTTTTTGATTTTGATGATTGCCGGGAGTCTTTATCTGGCCGCATTTTTCTTTCACCTTGCGGCTTTCCTCGGTGCGGGAGAGGGTGTGAAGCGCTGGGCGCTCGTCCTGGTGCGGATCGGCTTTCTCGTCCACACTTTTTTCTTTTTCTCCGAGCCCAAAACAGAAGGTCTTTTGATTCCCATCTCAAGCTTCGGCGCCATCATGGCTTTTTTTGGCTGGGCGCTCGCCTTTGTTTATCTCGTGCTCCTCGCCCGCGTTCAAAGCGAATCTTTCGGATTGATTTTAGCGCCGCTGCTTTCACTCCTGGTGGGCGGAGGACTCCTCCGGTTTCACGAGGGGCCCACTTCGCTTCCCACGCCTCTCAATCCCTACTTTATCCTTCACCTCGGCACGGCCTTTTTTGCCTACGCGAGCTTCACACTTTCCTTCGCCGCCTCGATTCTCTATCTCATTCAATACCGGGAACTCAAACGCAAACGCGGCGGAACGTTTTATCACCGGCTCCCGTCGCTTGAAGCCCTCGAGGGATTGATCTATCAACCGATGGCGTGGGGCGTTTTTCTTCTGACCACCGCCATCGGGATCGGGATCCTCTGGGCCAAGTCGGCCTTTGGGACCTATTGGCTCGGAGAACCGAAGACCTTGATGACCATCGGGGTCGCGGGGTTTTATCTCGTTTTGATTTACTTCCATTATGTCGCAGCCTCACGCGGCAAACGCTGGGTGGTGATGAGTCTCATTGCCTTCACGTTTGTTTTTTTTAATTTCTTCGGATTGAGCCTGCTCGGCAAGGGGCTCCATCAGATGTTCGGGGGCTCGTGATGATTCAGTTTTTAGTCTATGGTCTGAACCATAAAAATTGCCCGGTCGAAGTTCGCGAGACATTGCATTTCAGGGAGAAGCGTTTACCCGAGGCCTTTGAGTGGATCCGGCGCGAATGGCCGTCGGTGGAGACCCTCATCCTTTCCACCTGCAACCGGGTGGAACTTTACTTTTCGATGGAGACCGGCGAACTTTCCTCGGAGACGATCGTGCGCTTTCTCGCTGCCTTCCACGGGATCGACCGGTCCCAGTTTGAACCTCTGGCCTACCGCCTCGAGGGACGGGGCGCGATCGAACACCTTTTCCGAGTGGCGGCCGGGCTTGATTCAATGGTGGTCGGGGAAAACGAAATTTTGGGCCAGCTTCGCGAGGCCTTCCGCGCCGCTCAAGAGGCGAACACGGTTGATTCCTTTCTCTACCGTTGGGCCCAGCGCGCCCTTCAGGCGGGGAAACTGATTCGCACAAAAACAAAAATCAACGAAGGAGCCGTGAGCGTCCCGTCGGTCGCGGTGGAGCTGGCCGAGAAAATTTTCGGCCGGCTCGCCGGTGAAAAAATCATGGTCCTCGGAACCGGCGAGATGAGTGAACTCACACTTAAGAATCTCCGCCAGGCCGGGGCGGAGGCCCTTTACGTGATGAGCCGGAGCGAGGAGCGGGGCCGCTCGCTCGCGGAAACGTTCGGCGCGCACTGGGTCTCGAAGGAAGAGTGGGAAAAATTTCTGGAGGAGATCGACATCCTCATTGCTTCGACTGCCGCGCCCCATCCGATCGTGACACTCGACACGGTCCGGCGGGCGATGGAGCGCAGGCGCCGCCGCCCGCTTTTCTTAATCGACATCGCCGTTCCCCGGAATATCGAATCCGAAATCAATTCCTTGGACGACGTCCACCTCTATAACATCGATGACCTCCAAGAGGTGGCGCAGGCGAACCTCCGGCTCCGTCGTAAAGAAATCCGCCAGGCCGAGGCTTACATCCAGCAGGCGGTCGATGAATTTCAGGCTTGGGTCGAAGGCCTTGAGGCGGGTCCCACGATCCAGCTCCTCGAGACTTATTTGGATCAGCTCGTGGAAGAAGAAATCCAGAGGCTCGCTCCCCGGACGGAGGAAGAGCGGGAACGCCTCACCGAATTCGGGCGTCGTCTCCGTTCCAAGTTCCTCCGCGCTCCTCTCGAGACCTTAAAAGAATCTTCGCACCTGGGCTCCGTCCGGCGAACGCTGGAGGCCCTTCACTCGCTCTTTCAATTGCGTCCCGCTCCTCCCGAGTCGCTCGATGAAATCCGAATTTCTGATCGGGACGCGGGGCAGTAAGCTCGCGCTTTACCAGGCCGAGTTTGTGAAGGCCAAACTCGAGCAGAGTTTTCCGCTTTTCAAGTTCACGCTCGTCAAGATCAAAACCTCGGGCGACATGATCCGGCGCTCGACCGCGGACCCGTTTAAGACGAAGCGGGTCTACACCAAAGAAATCGAGGAGGCGATCGATACCCGAGAAATCGATCTCGGTGTCCACAGCGCCAAGGACCTTGCGGCCGAATTACCGGCGGGTCTGATGATTGGCGCCGTCCTCGAGCGGGAAGACCCGCGGGACTGTTTGATCTCGAAGGAAGGAAAAAAATTGAGCGAACTTCCGCTCGGCGCCCGCATTGGAACCAGCGCCGTCCGCCGGCGGGTCCAACTCTTGTGGATGAATCCCGAGCTCGTGGTGGACGAGATCCACGGCAATGTCGACACGCGGATCGCCAAGCTCAAAGAGGGGGTTGTGGATGCGTTGGTCCTCGCCCATGCGGGTGTGAAACGCCTGGGATTGACTCATTCGGTGACCGAGGTTTTTCCCGAGGAAAAATTTTACCCGGCTCCAGCTCAGGGCGCGATCGTGGTGGAAGTGCGGGCCGGAGACAAAGAAGTCCGGGACCTCGTCCATTTCCTGAATCATCCGGAGAGCGCTTTCCGGGTCGCCTGCGAGCGCGCCTTCTTGAGGAAACTCGAAGGGGGATGCCAGCTCCCGTGCGGCATTACCACCCACCTTGACGGAGGAGACCGGAAAGTAACGGCAGCGGGCGTCCTTTTTTCACTCGACGGAGCCCAGCGCGTCGAGGCCCGGATCGCGGCGCCCTTGGGGAATGCGGAATCGGCTGGCGTCTGGCTCGCAGAAGAAATTCTGGAAAAAGGGGGAAACGAAATCATCCACCGGATGCGGCGGGGATCGAAATGATGAAATCAAAGCGAAAACAAAAACGAGGAAAAGTGATTCTGGTCGGCGCGGGCCCCGGTGACGCCGGGCTCTTGACCTTGAAAGGTGCGGAATGGCTTTCGCGCGCCCAAGTCGTGGTCTATGATTGGTTGGCCAATGCCGAACTTCTTCGCCTCGCGCCGTCTGCCGAGAAAATATTCGTCGGAAAAAAAGGTGGGACCTCTTACAAGGACCAATCGGAAATCAACCGGATTCTCGTGAGGCTTGCAAAAAAAGGATTACTCGTAGTCCGGCTCAAAGGAGGAGATCCTTTCATTTTTGGCCGGGGGGGAGAAGAGGCGGAATTTTTGGTTCGCCACCAGATTCCTTTTGAAGTGGTGCCCGGCGTGACAGCCGGCGTCGGTGCTCCCGCCTACGCGGGAATTCCCCTCACGGACCGGCGGTTTGCCTCCGAGGTCACATTTCTCACCGGTCACGAAGATCCGTCGAAAAAATCATCCGCGCTGGATTGGCGTTCACTGGCCCGCTTGGGCGGGACTTTGGTTTCTTTCATGGGAGTCCGGACGCTTCCCCAAATTGTCCGGTCCCTTTTGATTTCTGGGAAATCTCCGAAGACCCCTGCGGCCGTGATCGAATGGGGAACACTTCCTCATCAGCGCGTGATTGAAGGGACGCTCGCGGATATCGTCCAGAAAACTCAAAAAGCAAAAATCGATTCACCGGCCCTCACCGTAATCGGAGAAGTGGTCAGGTTGCGAAAGAAGCTTGCTTGGTTTGAGAAGAAACCCCTTCAAGGGAAAACCGTCCTCGTCACGCGCGCGAGGGCGCAGGCAAGCGAGCTCACCCGGAGACTGATTGAAAACGGTGCCGAGGTCTTTGAATTTCCCACGATTGAAATCGAACCGCCCGCGGATCCCAAGCGGGTGGACCGAGAAATCCGCCGGATTTCGGATTACGATTGGGTGGTCTTTACCAGCACGAACGGCGTGCAATCTTTTTTCAACCGGATGCAGCAGCTTGGAAAAGACGCGCGGATTTTCTCGGGTCCCCGAATTGCGGCAATCGGTGAGGCGACGGCCCAGGAGTTGGCTCGGCGCGGACTTCGCTCAGACCTCGTTCCGAAAGAATTCACAAGCCTCGCCCTTTTCGAAAGCCTCAAGAAGACGGGCCAGATCCGCGGGAGAAGATTTCTCCTCGCAAGAGCCGACATTGCGCCGCCCGATTTAAAAAAGGCTTTGGAACGAGAGGGGGGAGAAGTGACGGAGCTTGAGGTCTACCGCACCAAGCGTTCCTCGGGCGACAAATTGGAGTTGCTTCATCGTATCCAAAAAGAGAAGATCGATTACGTCACCTTCACAAGCTCCTCGACCGTGAATTATTTTTTTGAAGCCCTCCCGGCTCGTCTTCGTAAACGTTTGCGCTCCTGCATGGTCTCGATCGGTCCTGTGACCAGCCAGACCCTTCGAAGCCACGGTGTTCGTCCCGACCGGGAGGCCCGGATTCACACGGTGGACGGCCTCGTGGAAGCTTTGATTAACGGAGGAAGCAAGCGATGAAATTTCCGAATTATCGTCCCCGCCGAATGCGTTCCAAGGATTCGCTCCGCCGGCTCATGCGCGAGACGGATTTCTCGCTCGACTCCCTCGTGATGCCTTACTTCGTCAAGGAAGGCGGGAGCCCGAAGGAACCCATCGAAGCGATGAGCGGGCAATTTCGATGGACGAGCGCTGCGCTCCTCGGTGAACTGGAAGAATTACAAGAACTGGGCCTTTCCTCCATCCTGCTTTTCGGGATTCCGACCCAAAAGGACGACACCGCTTCCGGCGCTTTCGATTCGCACGGGATCGTCCAGGAAAGTGTTCGTCTCATCAAAAAGCGTTTCCCCGAACTGCTCGTCATCACCGACGTTTGCCTTTGCGTCTACACGAGTCACGGTCACTGCGGACTCGTGAACGCTCGAGGCGAGATCGATAACGATTCCTCTCTGGAGGTTCTCGGACAAGTGGCGCTTTCGCACGCCGACGCCGGCGCCGATGTCGTGGCGCCGAGCGACATGATGGACGGAAGAATTCGGGCCATCCGCGGCGTCCTCGACGCACACGGATTTCAATCCGTTCCGATCTTAAGTTACGCCGCCAAGTACGCCTCAGCCTTCTACGGGCCTTTCCGGGAAGCGGCGCATTCGACGCCTTCCTTTGGAGATCGAAAAAGTTATCAACTGGATCCGGCCAACCGGGAGGAAGCGCTTCGGGAAATCCAAATGGACATGGAGGAGGGAGCAGACCTCGTGATGGTGAAGCCCGCCCTGGCCTATCTGGACGTGATTCGAGAGGCCCGGGAAAAACTTCATGTCCCCTTGGCCGCGTATAACGTGAGTGGTGAATACGCCATGGTTAAGGCGGCAGCAGAGGCTGGTTGGTTGGATGAAAAGAAGACGGTGCTCGAGATTCTTACCGCCATCAGGCGGTCCGGAGCCCAGGTCATCTTTACTTACCACGCCAAGGATGTGGCCCAGTGGATTAAGGGAGACCGGATTCTTGCGATTGGGGGTGAAAAGTAAATTTTGCAAATTTAATACTTTTAATGTATATTTAAATTGTTGATGTAGATAAAGTTATAGTTAGGCTGACGCCAATGGCAAACACAGAATCGCCATTCAATATCCTCGTGATTGATTCGGAAGAGTCTTCCATCCATCTCATCAAAGAACACCTCAGCCAGCACTCCGACCACCCCGTCCATTTCGAACTGAGTCGAACCTCGCACGAAGCCCTGGATAAGATTGCCGAGAATCGCTATCACGCAATTTTGGTGAACCATTCTCTCGACGGAGGAAAGGGGGTTCGCGAGGTGATCCGTGAAATCAACCGCCGCAAAATCTCGACGCCCCTTATCGTAATGGTGCCGCCGAATTCCGAGGCTGAAGCCCATCGGGCGATCAAAGCGGGGGCCACCGATTACCTCGTCAAAACAGAGAATGAAATCCAAAAATTCCCAGATCGGTTTCGGACCCTTTACCGGAATTATGAATTGAAAACCCATCCAAAAAATCTGGAAGATGAGATCACCGCCCAAAACATGGAATTCCTCCAGATGCACACCAAGTTGAGGGACCTTGCCACCCGCGACGAGTTGACGGGCCTTTACAATCACCGCTACCTCCAGGAGAAGCTCATCGAGGAATTTGCCCGGGCCGTCCGCTACGGCCATTCGATTTCCTGTCTGATGATCGATCTGGATTTCTTTCGGTCGATCAACGATCAACTGGGACACGCCACCGGGGATGAAATCCTGAAGGAAGCCGCGGAAATTCTCCTGATGGGCTCACGGCTGAGCGACTTGATTGCGCGCTTCGGCGGCGAGGAATTCGTGATCCTTCTCCCGCATGTGGATTATCAGGGGGCCGCAGAGCTCGCCGAACGATTCCGGGAGACTTTCGCCCGGCATACGTTTTTGGGAAACTCGCAGGCCGTTACGGCCACGGTCAGCATTGGCGTCTCCTCGTTTCCCGAGGATGCCGTGAAGGACCGAAGCGATCTCCTTCACTTTGCCGATCAGGCGGTCTTCCGCGCCAAGGCCGGAGGAAGAAACCAGGTTTATCTTTATCGAAACATCGGCCCCACGCTCAAGGACGCCCTGCCTCACCTCAAGATCAGCGAAGAAAAAATTTTTGAATTTCAAAGGAAGCTTTCGGAGATTGCGGACAAGGCCCGCCGCGGTTACGTCGAGTCTTCAAAAATGTTCATTCAAGCTTTGGATTCAAAGGACCACTTCACGGCGGGCCACGCGGGGGGTGTGGCGAAACTCGCGATGCAGGTCGCGGAGGCAAGCGGGCTCTCGCTCGATGACTCGGAGATCGTGGGGCATGCGGGCCTCCTCCACGACATCGGAAAAATTTGTATCTCGGATGAGATTCTTCTCAAGCCGAGCCGGCTCACGCTGGCCGAGTATGAAGCGATGAAGCAGCACCACTATTTCGGTTACCGGATCGTGAAACCCATCAAATTCCTTCGCGAAGAGGCCACGCTCATTCTGCATCACCATGAGTGGTTCAATGGAGAAGGCTATCCGTGCTGTCTCGCTGGAAATGAAATTCCCCTGGGGGCACGCATCGTCTCGGTGGTTGACTCTTATGATACAATGCGGCTTGCAGGAGGACGTTACAAACAGACCCTTTCCGTGGAAGCCGCCGTCAATGAACTCATCGCCTGCGCAGGAACCCAGTTCGATCCCGAAGTGGTTCAGACCTTCATACAAGTCCTCCTGATGAAAAAGGAACTGGCGCCGGAGTCCTACAATCGGAAGCGCCTCCGGGAAGTCATCCGAAGCACCTCACAGAAGTAATCACCCGGAATTCGAAACACCCCGGATGGGCATCGAACAATTTCCTGAAATCGAATCTTTCCAGAAGCTTCCCCGCCGCGTCATCGTCAAAGGAGGAGGTTCCCGTTTTGACCCGAAGGTGGGGGCCGAGCTCCGGGGAATCGTCATCAATAATCTTGGCCACCCCATCCGGGACGTTTCGGTGAATCTCGTCATCTTCGACGAACGGGAAAGACCCGTCCTCAACACGAGCACTCCGCCGGATCCACCGCTTCTCCCGCAAGGCGCCATCGGGTCCTTCGTTTTTCAATTGAAGGACTTTCCCTCTGAAATTAAAAATTATTACCTCTATTCCTCTTGGAAATACGATGAAAAACCCCGCTGACACGAAAACCCATTCCCTCGACGTCCTCCTTGAAGAAAATCGCCGTTATCCACCGAGCGAATCGTTTCACAAAAAGGCCTGGGTGAAAGACGAGTCGGTCTATGAGAAGGCAAGGAAAGATCCTGAAAAATACTGGGCCGATTGGGCAAAGGAGCTCCATTGGTTCAAGCCCTGGAACAAGGTTCTCGAATGGAAGCCGCCTTATGCGAAGTGGTTCCTTGGCGGGAAGACCAACGTCAGTTTCAACTGCCTCGATCGTCATCTGAACGGGCCGCGAAAGACGAAGCCGGCCCTCGTGTGGGAAGGTGAGCCCGGTGACACGCGGACCCTCACCTATGAAGAACTCTCGCGCGAAGTCAATCGCTTCGCCAATGTCTTGAAATCCCTCGGAGTCCGCAAGGGCGACCGGATTGCTCTTTATCTTCCGATGATTCCCGAACTTGCGATTGCCCTCCTGGCCTCGGCCCGGATCGGCGCCGTCCACTCCGTGGTCTTCGGCGGATTCAGCGCTGAGGCGCTCCGTGACCGGATCAATGATGCGAAGGCCAAGCTTCTGGTCACGGCCAACTTCGGCTGGCGCCGCGGAAAAGAGCTCACCTTGAAAGCCGTTGCCGACGAAGCCCTGAAGGGAACTCCTTCCATCGAGAAAGTGGTGGTGGTGAAGCGCGGGGAATTTCCCACTTCGTTTAAAACTGGACGTGACCTTTGGTGGCACGAGCTCGTGGAAAAATCAGATCCCGTTTGCAAACCCGAAGAAATGGATTCAGAGGATCTGCTTTTCATTCTTTACACCTCGGGCACCACCGGCAAGCCGAAAGGAATCGTTCACACGACGGGCGGATATCTCACCGGCGTCTACGCCACAACGAAATGGGTCTTTGATCTCAAGGAGGAAGATATTTATTGGTGCACGGCCGACATCGGCTGGGTGACAGGACATAGCTACGTGGTTTACGGACCCCTCGCCAATGGAGCGACAGTCGTGATGTATGAAGGCGCGCCGGATTGGCCTGAGAAGGACCGCTTTTGGAAACTCATCGAGAAATACAAGGTCACGATTTTTTACACGGCCCCGACCGCTATTCGCGCTTTTATGAAATGGGGGACCGAATGGCCGAAGCGCGCCAACCTTTCGTCTCTCCGGCTTCTCGGGACGGTGGGTGAACCCATCAATCCTGAAGCTTGGGTTTGGTATCACCAGACGATTGGCAGTGAAAAATGTCCGATTGTGGACACGTGGTGGCAGACTGAGACGGGAATGATCATGGTCACGCCGCTGCCCGGACTCACCACCTTGAAACCCGGCTCGGCCACCAGACCCTTTCCCGGAATTTCAGCGGAAGTCTTGAATGAAGAAGGAGAGGTCATCGAAGTCGGAGGCGGTTACGCGGCGCTCACCCAGCCGTGGCCCGCGATGCTCCGCGGGATCTTCAATGACCCGGAGCGTTATGAGAAACAGTATTGGTCCAAATGGAGCGGAAAATTTTATTTCACAGGTGACGGGGCCAAGCGCGATGAAGAGGGCTACTTCTGGTTTCTCGGCCGAGTCGATGACGTTTTGAACGTGGCCGGCCACCGGATCGGCACGATGGAAGTGGAAAGCGCGCTGGTCGACCATCCGGCCGTGGCCGAAGCGGCCGTGGTGGGAAAAAATCATGAAATCAAAGGGCAGGCCCTCGTGGCCTTTGTGACGCTCAAAGAAAACGTGAAGCCGTCGCCCGCAACCATTCAGGAATTAAAAAACCACGTGGTGAAAAAAATCGGGTCCCTTGCCCGGCCGGACGACATCATTTTCTCAGCCGACCTTCCGAAAACCCGCTCCGGCAAAATCATGCGCCGGCTCCTTCGGGACATTGCCGAAGGCAAGGCCTTGGGTGATACCACGACGCTTGCAGACCCGGTCGTGGTGCAACAACTCAGGGAGAAGTACGAAGAGCAAGAATCATAGCATAAGCCATGCCTATCCGAAAAGCGCACAAGCCGTACGGGGCTGAGCCAGGGTACAGGCCTTTAAAGCCCGGTGAAAAAGGGAATCCGGATCGTGCCTTCGGTTAAAGCGATAGGTGTATTCCGCCAAGTACCGGTCCAGGTATTTGGCTTCGACTCCATGATGGGTTCCCAGGAGCCAGGTCTTGGCATTGGAGATAAACTTATGCACCCAGGGGAGCCACCCATCGAGAGCGATCAGATTCTGTGAGGTCTGGTAATCGACCTCGACATTTTCAAGCTCCCGGTAAGATTGTTTTCCATCGGTATTCACCCAGGAGCCTTTCTCCAGGGCCTGATTCACGAAGGGCTGGATCGTTTCCCGGGTTTCCGGAGTGACACTGACTTTGGCAAATCCCGCCCCGACCTTCGCCTCTCCCCGCTCATCGACCCAATCCTTGGATTCGATGGCCACAAGCACCGGCTTTTGATTTCCGCTCTTCCTTCTTCCAAAGCAGGTCCCGTCCAGCTCCACCAGGCCCTTCAGCCGGTAGCGTTCATCCCGGTCTTTTAAAGCCACTCGGATCTTATGAAGCATTTTCCAGGTTGTGTCATAACTCTTGAGCTTGAGCATACGCTTCGTCTCCAAAGCCGAAATCCCACGTTTGCCCTGCATCAGGAGATGAATCGCTCGGAGCCACACGAGGAGGGGAAGCTTGGAGGCCTCAAAGATCGTTCCCGCCCTAAGCCGAGTTTGTTTCAAACACCCTTTACAGGTCCTCACCTCGATCCGCGTCTGGAGTTCATAATATTTTTCCTCCCCGCAATCCCGGCAGCGAAAACCCGCCTCCCCGAACCGAGTCCTCCAAATCCATTCCCGGGCCCGCTTCTCTGAATTCATCACCTTGAAAAAATCAATTCCACTTAGCTTTTTGTACGTCATTTTCATCCTCCTGATTGATACAACGCTTTGTATTGTATCACGTTAGGATGATACCTTGTGCGCTTTTCGGATAGGCATGGCATAAGCTATCAATTTTAAGTATTTTTAGTCATATTCCCTGCCTGGTTTGCCTTCCGCCCGTTTAACGGGTAAATTTCTTGTAACCTCTTTTCAAGACTGGACATCCAGAAAAAATGAGACCGTCTCTAAAAACACGGATCGCGAGCGCTGTTACTCTTTTCTTTTTTGCTTTTACAAACCTTGCACCTTCAGGGTTTGCCGGAATCAATTTCTCGTCTGCAGAAAAAGTTCCTGTTTCCAAAACAGAACTACTTCTTCCGAACGAATTAGGCAGGGTGGAGGAAACTCACCTTTCTTCCGAAGGTTCACCGGTTGTCTTCCATATAGAAGCAGCTCACGGAGACGTGGGGATTCAAAAGAGAATCAAGGAGATCCTTCGTCATCTTCACAAAACGCAGGGAGTCCGGCTCGTCTTTGCCGAAGGTGCCGCTGAAAAGCTCAAGCCCGAGTTTCTCCGGTTCTTCCCGGACACTTCGCTGAACGACCAGATGGCCGAACTCCTTCTCGAAAAGGGGCTCTATACCGGAATGGACCTTTTCCTTTTGGATCCCGCTTCAAAAGGCATCGCAGGAGTGGGGATTGAGAAAAGCCGCCTTTACCGCGCCGCCTATCAAGCCTTCACGCAAGTTCTTCAGGATTCGCCAACGGTTGAAACTTTCCTGAGGGAAAAAGAGATGCAACTCGATCGCGAGGCCCAAACGGTTCTTTCGAAGAATTTGATGGAGATCGTAAAAAAGCACCAGAAATTTGAGGACCACCCGTTTCCTTTCCTCGCTTATTCGAATTTTCTTCTGAAGGCCGCAAACCAATTTCTTCAGATGGATTTCAAATCTCCCTTCCTCCAGCTCGATTGGCCTGGGCTAGTCCGCCTCGCGCTCGTCCAGCAATTTGAAAAAGAATTGAATCGAGAGAAATTGGCCGAAGAAAAGAAAAAAATTGATTCAACCTTCGGAGTCTTGAACGTGGCCGAAGCCGAATCCCCCCGTTCTTTCTTCGAGCGCTTTCTTCACAAGGTCCTGCCGCGGGGTTTTAGGTTCAGCGATTATCCTCACTTTTCGCGTTGGGTGGGCCTACAGGTTCTTCAAAGCGAATTGGACGCGAGGACCCTTTCAGGCGAAGTGGAAAAACTCCGGAAAATGCTAGAAGACTCGCTCGAACGGACAAAAAAGGATCGCCTGATTTTGAAACGATACGAAGAACTCTTGCTATTGAAAAAATTGCTTCGCCTTGAATTAAACCGGAAGGAATGGGATTCAATCCGGAATCGCGTGAAGATTGGAAAGGGTTTTCCGTCGGTCATGACGTCAGCCCTTCGTTTCTACCGCTTGGTCGAGCGACGCGACCAGGTTTTCTTCGATACCCTTCGCCATGAAATGAAAGCACGCGGGGAAAAGAAAGCGCTTCTTGTGACCGGCGGTTTTCATACCGAAGGTCTCACCCGACTTTTTCGGAAAAACGGATTCAGTTATGCGGTGGTTTCGCCGCACGTCGCGGAGGAGGTGAGCACGGACGTTTACCGTAAAGCGATGGTCGGACTCTCCCAGATGGAAATCACCGAAATGGCCCAACGGGCCGAAGTGCGAGCTGTCCAAGGCCGCCGTCTCAAAGTCGAGAAGGAGTGGATTCAGGATGCTTTCAAGAGTATCGCCTCGAAAAACGGAATCGAAGATTGGCCTTCGGCTTTGCGCAGGACTCCCTACTGGCAGGACCTCGCAGCTTATTCATCTTACCTTCCCCGCGCCGAGGTGCGGACAGGTAAAGGTGAAAATGAGCAGCCGAAATTTTTCCCGATCAAACGAATAAAGCACCACGACCTGATTTTAGATAGGTTAAGAAAAGGAAGGCCTTTTGACGTCCTCATCAACGCAGATCCCCATGACGACTTGTATGCCTGGATGTCCATTGGAGCCGGACTCCAGAGACCTCAGAAGCCTCAGGAGCGCGAAAAGCTCCGCATTCAAGATCCCGTAGAACGCGAAGCCGTCTGGGCTGGGAAAGCGCTCAGGAAGGGATGGGTTCGGTATTATGTCCAGATTCCCCCAAAAGATGACAACCTTGAAGAGACCCACCCTAAAATCTGGACCCTTCGGGGAGGCAAGGAGGGAAAAAAAATTGAGGAAATAACGCCTGATATATTCGAGCAGGAACTTAAAAAGCTCGGGCCACACGATTCCCTTCGCACTCTTCTTACCGTGGATGCGGATTATTACTGGCTGGAAGAATACGGCAACCTGATTTATAACCCTCGTTATTCTCTTCAAGGTTTTGATGAGCGGACTCTCCCTGTCATTGACTTTCTTGCTCAGCATGACCTGGAGCTCAAATCCCCCATCTATCTGTCCGATTCCACGGGCGATTGGACTCATCCGCACTGGCTTCCTGAGGAGGTTGGGGAGCCTCAGTTAGAGGCGCTGAGGGATTATCTCGGAAAGCGATTTGCGAAAAAAACAGGTGCTAGTTACCTCAAAATCAAAAAGGAAGAGCGCCGCGCTGAGGTGCGGACGGATGAAATGGGAACGCTCGATGTCCTGAAGAAAGAAACCGCCCGATATCTGAGCCAGATCCAACTCTCGATGAAGGAGAAGCCTTGGGAGGTTTACGCTGTGGCATCCGTGAAAGGGAACACCCTGGAGGAAATCCACGGGGGATTCAATTGGATGGTCAAGCTTTTGCGCAAAGGATACGAGAAAGCCCAGGAGAACCCAACCGATTCTCAAAAATGGGAGTTGGTCCATCGGGCGGCAACGGAGACCGCTATGATTCTGAAGGCCCTTTCTGATTTGAAGAGTGGACGGCTCAAGTTCAATAAAGAGAGAGAACTGCATAAGGGAACTGGGAAGTTTCGTTGGTCCTATGGGTTTGAGTGGGAAGGAAAAAACGATTATGACCTCCTTGAATCTGCAAGTTGGCCGGCGGAGGAAGACAGCCCGGTCCGCTTCGAGCTTTCAATCTTTTATCCGAAGGCGGAGAATTTGGGTAAGACGAGGACTGTCGATAAGAAAGCCGCTCAGATCTTGATTGAACTAAGGACGCGGGATCGACCGCAGCCAGTCGCCGTATTTGTTCCTCCCCGAAGCGTTCAGCAGCTCCTGGAGTTCCGTCATCAACCCGCTCCTTATAACCGGCCTTTCTTTTTTCTGAATGTATTGAGCGGCAAGAAAGACAGTTTTATCGACTTTGCCAAAAACTTACACGACGGCTTCAGCGTCTTCGAGCGCGCCGAGGTGCGGACGGAAGAGAAAGAGGAACAACCGCCTTCGAAAACCGAGCTTGTGGTTCGGTTGCCGTCCGGAGCTTGGGAGCTCCGTCCGGGCGGCCGAATCGAGGTCTCGGTTCCCGGTTCCAAGGCCCGGATTTTCCTCACCCTTCAGAAAACATTTAAGGACCTCAAATGGGGCAAGCAGGCCCGTTTTCTGATCTCGGCCCCCCCATCCATCACGATTGTGCACAACAAAATGCCGGATCGCGAGTTGGCGTGGGAAGTCATGCAGTACCTGAATCAGAAAAATCTGAAGTCCGGGAATCGAGGGAGAACCCGGAGAGGGAAACCTTTTGATCTGGATTTCAGCAAGCAAATTTTAATCCACGATCTTTTTCAAAATGGAAAGTCGGTCACCCTTGAGCTCGAGATCGATACCGACAAGGGGTTTGTTCGGTTAATCACTCAGACTC
>Ga0105164_10001228_pt1 | contig 16581 bp, 8 predicted proteins | sample VDWuncwatermetaG_FD_89674 | JGI IMG/M metagenome (GOLD analysis project Ga0105164, IMG submission 89674) | Wastewater microbial communities from Netherlands to study Microbial Dark Matter (Phase II) - VDW unchlorinated drinking water | ecosystem: Environmental > Aquatic > Freshwater > Drinking...
ATGTTATCTCTTCGCCTGTTCTTGTACGAGACGGGCGTATAAAAACCGTATTTTTATCTTTAAGTATCCTCATATTTAATTTCATCATATCGTTTACAGAAAGCAACTTATTATCTTTGTATAATCCTTTGATCAGCATCCGCATCTGGTCTTTTCTTGCCACTTCTGACCACTGCGCTACACCCTCGTCCAACCATAGAGGAATTTCTCCTTTGAATCCGACAAAGTCTCTAAAGATAAGGTGCGCTATTTCATGAGGAAGCACTGAAACTAGAAATGATTCGCTGCCGGCATGAGTCATTATGCGTTTATTTGTATAATCCGCTACGCCTTCAGACCAGTACGGTTGACTGCTCGCGCTTAAGAAAGATTGGCGATCAGGGTATATATAGATTTTCACTCTGTTTTCCCATAGCCAGAATTCTTTATATCTGGGATAGCCGAGGTTAGTAGCGATATTTCTATAATATTCCTCGGATTTGGCTAGGATATCTCGCGCGAATTGTTTATCTCCAACAAAATAAATAAAAAAATGTTCGCCTTTTAATTCCTGCCATTCAGGATCGGAAGCGGCACTTATGAGAGCTGCGAATAAAAAAATAGCTACAATCAGAATTATTGTTTTCATTCGTCAACTCGCTTCGCTTATGTTACTTTGCCATCACGTTTATCTCGAATACCGGCAGGAGCATCGCCACAACGATAAAACCTACGATCAAGCCCATCACTAGAATCATAAGTGGCTCCATAAGGCTCGCCATAGTCCTTATCGCCTCATCAGTATCTTTCTCGTAAGAATTCGCTACTTCTGCCAAGGCCTCGTCAAGCTTGCCGGATTCTTCTCCTACTATTATGAGATTAGTCATGAACAATGGAAATAATTTTGAATTTTTAAGACTTCTGCCGAAAGACACCCCCTGCTCTAATTCTTTATAGCTCTGTCTTAGTTTATTTTTTATAACCTCGTTATCCAATACGGGGATAGATACGTCGATCGCCTTCAATATCGATATGCCGCTTTTTACTAAAAGTCCCAGCGTACGACTGAAACGCGAAAGCTCCGCCTTAAGTATGAGATTCCCGAATATAGGAAGGCGCAGTTTAAATAAACTAAAGGCCGTTTTTCCTACTTTTGTCTTTAGCTGTCTTGAGATAACTACGACAGCGATCGCCAGGATCAAAACTATCCAGAACCCCCAATGGCGTAGATTATCGCTCATAGAAATTAATATACGGGTGGGCAGAGGTAATTCCTGCCCCATATTAATGAATATCCGCATAAGGCGCGGCATCACAAAGGTAAGCATAAAGACTATTGTCGCAATACCAACAATACCCATAAGTATTGGATATGCCAATGCCATACGAAAACGGGAGGACATGTCATCCTGTTTCGTACGATAATCGGATATCCTTAAAAGGGCTTCCGACAAGGTGCCCGAATCTTCTCCGGTTCGGACGAGGGCAACGTAAAGAGGGGGAAATATCTTCGGATAATGGATAAGCGTAGAAGAGAGAGTGGCTCCGTCCTTTATGGCATTATGCATTTCATAGAGGATATTCTTCAGGTGGATATTCTCTGCTTGCTCCTGGATAATATTGATAGAGGAGAGAATAGGCACGCCGGACTTTAAAAGGCTCGCCAATTGTCTGGAAAAAATAGTTACGTGGCGTAAAGGTATTCTACCTAACGGCTTTTTTAAAAACTGTTGCTCAGCCTGAACGGGAGGGGTATATTCCTCTATGCGCATGGGGATGTACCCCATGTGGTTGACCTTTTCGATAGCCTCTTTCTCCGAGACTGCCTCGATTACGCCTTTCACTATATCTTCAGGACCTTTTTTTGCGTTATATCTGTATGTAGGCATTATTCCTTCTCCATTTCTACATATTTATTGAGCCGAGTTCGCTCGGAACCTGTTATGTCAAGAAAGCAGACGGCGATATCATAACTGGCTTCTTCACCTATATCCTCCACCCTGACTACTTTGGATAGGCATTCTATGGGTTTACCGCCATCGGGTAATTCTATATTCAATTCCAGGAACAATCCGACAGCAAGCAGCTCGTCAGAGATAAAAAGCAACCCCCCGCCGGAAATGTTTTTCGTAACGCTAAGCTGCTCCGAACTAAGCCCTTTTTTTAGCAGCTCCTCGCGCGATTTAAATATCTTGTAACGTATGTTGATCTTTCTGTCTAAACGATCATAGGCTCTTTTATCTGACGCGGGTGGTATGACAACTGCTTCCTCCGAAGGGCCGGAATTTGAAAACGATTTTTTTCTATCCACATCCCCCTCTTCCGATGAGGTTACATTCAACACCTCCTCGGGCGTTGTAATACCGGCTATTACCTCCTGCCAACCGTCCTGGCGAAGCGTTCTCATCCCTCTTGAGATGGCTATCTTTTTCATCTGGCCGGAGGAGGTCTTCTTCAAAATCAGGTCCTTCATAAGGTCATCTACTACAAGAATCTCATATATCGCCGTTCTGCCGAAGAAGCCTGTATGGTTACAGTTTGCGCAACCCCGCCCTCTAAATATTTTGATCTCTTTCGGCTTGGCTCTCAACTCTTTAATAATCAAATCCTTTAATTCAGGCGGCACTGTTTTATCTTCATATTTACAATCATCGCAGATCACCCTTATCAAGCGCTGGGCAATAAACGCTTCCACGCTTGAAGAGATCAAATAAGGCTCAACACCTATATCTACTAATCTTGTAATACCGCTGACGGCGTCATTGGTGTGGAGGGTGGAAAACACAAGGTGCCCCGTCAGCGCAACCCTGATGGCTATCTCTGCGGTCTCTAAGTCCCTCACCTCTCCGACCATTATTACATCAGGGTCATGCCTTAATATGCTGCGAAGGCCTCGGGCAAAATCTAATCCGATCTCAGGCGTGACTTGTATCTGTATTATACCGGCCATTTCATATTCAATGGGGTCTTCGATGGTGATTATCTTGTGCTCCTTCGTATTTATTCTGCTCAAACACGTATAGAGGGTCGTGGTCTTCCCGCTTCCCGTAGGGCCGGTAACAAAGATTACGCCATGGGGTTTCTGGAGCAGTTCTTCAAAAACCTTTAAATCTATTTTTGCCAAACCTAACTTTTCGAGGCTGAAGAGCATCTGCGTCGGGAGGATCCTGATCACGACGCTTTCACCGTAATGGGTAGGCATGGTAGATATCCTCAAATCCAACACCTGATCCTGAACCTTGACAACAGCCCTGCCATCCTGCGGGAGACGGCGTTCAACAATATTTAGGTTTGACATAATCTTTATACGTGAAATTATAGCATTCACGAAACTTTTTATCTCAGGCGGAACGTTAGCGTCATAAAGCAACCCGTCTATGCGATAGCGCAATGCTATCCTTTCCCTATAAGGCTCGATATGGATATCGGTAGCGCGTTTTCTATATGCTTCCAGGATTATCTGGTTAACTAATTTTATTACCGAAGCATCTTCGGCCAGCTTCTCAATATCCTCCACCTTCTCATGGCCATCTTGCGTTCCGTACGTTTCCTGCCCGGGAGTTTGCGAGACTATCCTTTCCAGGGTATCGGCTCCAACGCCATAATATTTTTTTAAACCTTCCATAATTTCATTCTGACATGAAAGTACCGTCTCTATGCTGTAGCCAACCTGGGTCCTTATTTCATCCTGGGTCTTTGTGTCTAATGGATCGGATACCGCTATGGTCAGAACCCTGTTCTTTATCTCTATAGGCATAAACTTATAATATGAGGCGATCTTTACGGGGATCTTGTCGAGAACCGATTTTTCGATTGAAATTTTTTTTAGATCGAGGCATGTCAGTTTTAATATTTCAGCTAAAACAGCTAAAATATCTCTTTCTGGTAGTAATCCATTTTTGACTAAAATCTCCGCTAAATTTTGCCCTGAGGCATTTGCATCCTTTAGGCAATGGTCTAATTTCTCTTTGGCGATCAGCCCCTTTTCTATCAATGCTTCGGATAAAATAGTATCGGATCTTTTAATCATATCAGCGCCCCTATCATATAAAACTCTTCTTCCGGCTTCTGGTCAGCCCTGCCGGTGATGATCTTCTCGCAGCCTTCAAGAGTCTGGTCTGAACTTACATATTCTCCTTTCTTACCGGTGTATGCTTCCGCTACAAAGAAAGGTTGGGTAAGAAAATTCTGCAGTTTTCTGGCGCGCTCATAAATGATACGATCCGCGGCAGACAATTCATCAATGCCTATAACCAGGACTATGCGCCTTAACTCTTCGTATTTCTGAAATATTTTGATTGCCTCCTGAGCAATATCAAAATGACGTTTCCCGACAATATCGATATCTAAATTAGCGCATGATGAAGCGAGCGGGTCTATCGCGGGATAGAGCCCTAATTGTATGCGCTCACGAGAAAGCACTATTACCGAATCCAGAAAACTGAAGATGGCCACAACCGCCGGATCGGTCAAATCATCCGCAGGCACATAAACTGCTTCGAAACACGTTACGGAGCCGCCCGTCTCTTTCGATGATCTTATCCTCTCATGAAATTCACTCGCTTCGGATATAAGAGTCGGTTGATAGCCCGTTTCCGACGGGACTCTACCTAAGAGCGTGGATATCTCTGCCCCCGCCTGGACAAACCTGAATATATTATCAACAAAGAGCAGGACATCCTGATTTTTACGCTGGATTGATTCTGCCATGGTAATGCCCGTCATGGCCACGTCGAAGCGGGCGCCGGGCGGCTCGTTCATCTGTCCAAAAACCATCATGGTCTTTGATAATACGTCATGTTTCAAGAGCTCAAAATAAAGCTCGTTTCCCTCTCTTATGCGCTCGCCCACCCCCGTAAATACGCAGCTACCCTGATACTTTTTCACGATATGCTGGATGATTTCCAAGGTCAAAATACTTTTACCCAAAGCCGCACCGCCCAGGATCCCTGTCTTGGACCCTTTCACTACAGGATAGAGAAGATCTATGATCTTGATACCTGTCTCCATAACCTCAAAAGATTTTCTGGCATCTTTCGAGAGTTTAACGTAGCTGCCCATTTCCTTTTTTCTTATAGGAACTTTCTCTACGCTGGCTATATCTCCTTTATTATCTATTGGCTCGCCCAGCATATTTATTATGCGTCCATAAAGCGCGTCCCCTATCGGTATTTGAATGGAACTGCCGACAACATATGCTTCCTGGTTGCGTTGAAGATTTATCGTGGAATTAATGGCAATACAACGGGCAACATTCCCGGGTAAATGTTCGGCAACTTCCAGGATTATCTTGTCTTTATCAATGGTCTCGGTGTTTATCACACTGAAGATGCCCGGCACATCTTCCATCGTAGAGAACCTGACATCCACGACAGGCCCCTGCACAGAAATGATATTGCCTAAAACCTTTTTTTTATCATTAATGCTTTGTGGCATATAATAACCTCGCGCTGAAAAGTTCGCGCATACTGCGATCGATCAGCTCGTGCCCCACGCGAAAATACTGAAGCCGCAATTTTTGATCCATCTCTTTTAATCTATGAGAACTTTCCTCAAGATGTATAAATCGCGCGGCAAATTCAGCCAAGCGGCTTAACCCGAAAATATCATACAGCCTGCGGCTTATCCATAGGCTCACGAGATACTCGATAATATCTGCGGGATTTGATTCCATAATTACATCCGTAAAGGCGCCTCCCTTATAATCCTCTTTTTTATCAGGCGATATATACGGCAAAAATTGAACTACTTCAACCCGTTGAACCGTAAATGAAATAGGCCTGGGATATACGACTTTGAGATATCCGATCCCCTCTTCAAGAAGCTTGTTAACAATATAATCCCTTAGCTGTGCTGCCTGAAATACGCGATCTTCCTCTTTGATACCGGCAAAGACTGTAAATGGAATGCCGGTTTCACTGGCGTAAGCCTTACCGCGGGCGCCAATAACAATGAGTTTGCCTGGGGTTTCTTCAAGCTCTCTAATCGCGGTGCTCACAACCTGCATATTAAGGCCTCCCAACAGTCCGCTGTCGGATGTAATAGCTACGACTATTTGCCGTTTATCTTTCGGGTTTAAAAATAGATGGTCTATGCCCTTAAGATCGATAAATTTAAAAAAAGTATCTACTGTCAAGAGGAATTTTTCATATGATGATATCTTCTTTTCCAGCGATTTATATTGAGATACCGCTATTGTCTTCAATACTTCGAGCAATGCAGAAAGCGATTTATTAAACTCTAAATCTTTTTTTATGCTTACGAGCGTCTTCATCCCGTCACTTCATTATACCCTTCATATATTCCTTTAGGCATTCTTCCAGCGCTTGCTTCAGACCATCGCTCAATTCTTTCGTACTACGAATCTTGGAATGAAATTCCGGATAACGTTTGGCGATGAACGAAGAGATATCCTGTCTAAACTGCCTTATTTGGCCCGGAGATAAACTATCGAGGAGGCCGTTATTTAATGCGTGCAGGTAAATTATCTGATCCTCTATCGAAACCGGTTTATTCTTATCCTGAATGATCAATTGATTTATCGACTCTCCGCGCTTAAGTTTCATCTCTGCCGTTTTAGAAAGGCCTGTTGTGCGCAGTAACGTCATCTGCAGGAGTTCTTTATATTGAAGATAATCGAGCCTTAATGATTTACTCAGTTCCTTCATCGCGGGCCACTGGGCTTTGTTGCCGATACGCGATACTGAAAGGCCGAAATCTATGGCTGGTTTAAATCCCTTATTGAAGAGCGCGGTAGAAAAATACAGTTGGCCGTCGGTCATTGATACAAGGTTTGTGGAAATATAGCCGGTAACGTCGCCTTGCAGTATCTCTATAATCGGTAAGAATGTCATCGAACCGCTGCCGCGCTCCGGTTTTAAGAAACCGGCCCTCTCCATTAACTGGGAATGTATATAAAAGATATCGCCCGGGTATGCTTCCCTGCCCGGCGCGCGTTCAAGGAGCAAGGATATCTGTCTATATACCCATGCGTGTTTGGTCAGATCATCAAAAATAACCAGCACATCCTTGCCGTTATACATAAAATACTCGCCCAGCATACAGGCGCTATAAGGCGCAAGATATTGTTCTCCGGTAGATAAAGAAGCTATACCGCTCATAATAATCGTATATTCAAGAGCGTCTTTCTCCTTAAGAATATCCAATATTTTCAGAAAGCTTGAATAGGGTTTCCCTATACAGCAATATATACAGACAACATTCTTCCCCTTTTGATTCAATATGGCGTCTATGGCAACGGTGGTCTTACCGGTTAACCTATCTCCGATGAGGAGCTGTCGTTGTCCCTTCGCAATAGGTATGATAGCGTCTAAGATCAGTGTTCCAGTCTCGAGCGTCTCTTTGACTGGGATACGTTCCATGACACCGGGTGCCACTCTGAATACAGGATAAAATTCTTTTGCTTCTATCGGACCGAGACCGTCTTGCGGCTGACAAAGGCCGTTCACTATTCTGCCTAAGAACGCCTCCGATACCGGCAGATTTAATGATTTCCCTTTATTGTAAACCTCATCGCCTGCGCGGATAGACGTGGTATCTCCTAAAACCAAGATTTGAACTTTATCTTCGGTAAATCCCATTACCAGACCGGGGATACCGTTAGAAAACTCTACAATCTGGCCGTTCATGCAGGAGGGGAGCCCTTTAGCGATAACAATAAATTTGCGAATCGATTGAACCTGCCCCACTTCCCGCACTTCAAATTTTGTACTTACCTTATTATTCATTAGCTGCATGTTTGGCATTTTTTGCCTCTTCTTGAATCTTATTCTTTAAACTCCCATCTAGCACTATGCTTCCTATATTAATTACTAACCCTGCAACTATTTTAGAATCGACTTCTTCTTTTAACGCTGCTTCGTGGCCTAACGCATCCTTAAGTTTTTTGGATATGGCTTTGTGCTGTATCTCATTTAGCTTGAATGCGGAAACTATCTTTACCTCCCGTATGTCAGGCGGTATACGCAGACGTTCTAATTTGGCGAAACCATTCGCAATTAATTCTTCTACCCATTGTGAATGCGTATCTCGCTTAAGTTGTTCGGGTAATGTATGCTGGATAAGCTCGCAAGCCCTATTAATAGCCTCATTCACGACCCTCTCCTCTATTTCTGATATGAGACGCTGCCTCACCTTATCTGCCTGCTGGACAATTTCATCGCTTTTTGCACGCGCTTCTTTTACTATCTCGTCTCCTTCATTATTAGATTCTTTTATGATTCTTCCTTTTAAATTTTCAGCTTCCTCTGTGGCCTTAGCTATAATCTCTTGAGCTTTCTTACCAGCATCTTCAAGCTGTCGGGTCGCCTTTTCTTCTTTCTTGGTATAATCCTGATTTAATTCGTCAAGATGCTTTGTCGCCGAAGCTACATTTTGAGTTAACATGCGTTTTAACATAAATATCAATCCTGCAAAAAACAAGACTTGAAACAATATTAATGAAACTATCAACATATTCTCACCTCACTCTGTGTCTGGTTAACAGTAATTATGAAGAACTGAATAATTGAAAGACAACCAATATAGCAATAAGCGCTAAAGCTTCGGCAAAGACTAAGGAGATGATCATCGCCGTAAATATTTTAGGGGCACTGGACGGATTTCTACCTAAGGCATTAATGCTTGCGAAACTGCCTACGGCAAATACCGCACATGGGCCTAATATACACAAACCAAAGATTATAATTAACGCTATATTACGACTCACCTATTTCGCTATTCTCCTTCGACAATTACAGTCACTTTATTCTGATCAATTTTAGCAATTCCTCTTCGTATAGTAAAGCTTTTTTCGTCTACAACTATCGTCCCTGAAATGAGGCGGCTTAAAAAGCGTTTATGAAACGGGAGCACTTCAAAGACACCCTGTTCTCCCGGCAGTATAACGCTTTTGGCCTTCCCTTCAAAAACGACTTCCCTTGGATTCAAAACAGAAATGTCAAGCAGCATTACTTTTCTTCTTTTTTATTGTTTTCTTCATTAGCGCCGTGTTCCGGGAAGGCGCTCTTTTTAGCCTCTAAAATGGACTCTTTGGTAAGGCGCGCTTGACGAAGCCAGGTGAAGAATAGAACACTTGCCATAAGACCTGTAAAAGTAATAATGATAAATATAACTATCCATGTCATTGTCTTCGTGGGTTCTTCTGCCTTTATCTTGGTCTTCGCAAGCATCTCCGGCGCTGGAGGCCCTCCTGCTGTCGCGAGGATCTTCTCCATCCTCGCAATATCTTCCTTGATAGTATCCATAGCCATGAGATTCTGACGATAGATACCGATGTGCTGTGAACGACTCACTGACTCGTCGGCCTGGTCGGCGGCTATTTTATCCAAACGCGGATAGATCGTATCCGCTATCTCTTTGCCCTTTTCATAATATTCCGTTTTTTGCAGTTTATTCAGGATTGAATCTACTCGTTTCTTTGAATCGGCGAGTTTGTTTTCAGCGACGTTCCAAATATCATTTACCTCAACTTCAAACATGAGCACTTCACCCGGAGCAAGCTCTACTTCCTTATGCACATAGTAAATAGACTGGCCGGGATCATATTCTAAATCCAGCCCGCCCAGATCTGAAATATCATCCGGTTTGACCTCTTGCGGCAAATAATTCTTGATCTCGACTTTTTGCGCCTTTATCCTTGACGGATTGGCTGCTGTAATGCGAAATTTCACGCTACCGGGTTGAAGGCTGGTTGAGACAATAGGCGTGTCAACCCCCCCGAATTTCGATTCCATGATCTGCAGTGTAAGGTCGACGGCGGAACCGATCGCCTCTGTCTTCTTGCGCACCTCTTTTAATGTCGGAGACTCTTTAAGCGCCTCTCCCAACATCTCCTTCAAATTATACCCTTCCTCGCCGATCAGCTTCGTTAACCTCTCTGAAATATAATTAATTGTCTTTGACATGTCTTTTGGAGGTCCTTCTCTCGCCATTATCGATGGAAGCGCGTCTACCGATTCTTTAAGATTTTTCAAGGTAAGAGCGATATTGACATTCTCTTTGGTAACCAATACCGCCTCCAGCGCCTTGATCCCCTCCAATGCCTTCTTGGCCGCGCGCTCTGCCTCCGGAGCCGCCGCAGCCAAACCTACAAGGGCCGAGATGGAAGTCGATTCCACCATCCCGGACCCGGTCATCATGCCGCCCGTAACAGTCTCGCTTATAACATAGGTATAAGCCCTGCCTGACTCAAATCTCTTCTTATCGGCGAGAAATTTATAGGAATAAATAGCAGATGTTACCGTCACATTTGTTCCGTTTATGGAAGTAGTGGCGTTGGTCACCGAGATATCATTGGCAAATGCCGATTTGATGATTTGTTTATTGTCCCAAGAGTATACATCGAGTACAGGTACAAGCGAGGACACGCCTTTAGCTTCACCAGGGCCCTGTGCGGATATAGTTACGTTATCATTTTGCATTACAGGATTGGGAGATACCGTAGCTTTCCATGCATATCTTGCCGCTGTCTCTTCAAGCACTCCTGCGGCTTGTAATGCCTGCTGACCAGCAGCTATAGACTGATTTGCGCCTATCTGCAGATCTGATATAGCTTGGTAGGTGCGTGATTCGAAGCTTGTTAGAGTCGCATTCACCGATGCCTGCATCTCTTGAGATGCATTTGTGATAACCTGAACGGTCTGGTTCATCTTAGTATCGATCAACACGGTTTGATTAGATAACTCCTGCGTAATCTCAGTCTCTATTTGAGATAGCGGGACGTCTATTCTTTCGGAAACAAGTTTTGTAACAGTATCTATGGAGACGGTCGGTATTACATTGATCATGAATGGCGTCCTGAATCTACCACCCACCGCTGTCTCGATCTGGGTTATGCCACTATATACGATGCTTGTATTTAAACCCGTGGTTTTGGCATTCGCCCATTCCAGGCTAAAGAATCCGGCTCCGCTTACACTCGACGTATTAAATGTCTTCAAGGTAGTGCCGTTCGAATAGTACATTTCTACCGAGCAGTTGGTCGCTATCGTATAAAATGTGCCGTTTTCGTCGCGCGCGCCGGCTATCGAACCATCCCTCACAAGGTAGCTTCTAAAGGCTAACAGGTCCGCATCCGGGTCGTATGAATATTCCGTTCTCGCCTCCCAGACATGGACAACCTTTGATTCGAGATATACGGTTTCATTGTGATCTGAGTCGGCATCGTATTTGGCCGTGTTATCGCCGTAATCTTTGTGCATCCATGCCGCTTGCCAGTTTATACCATAAGGGGTCTTATGAAATACGGGCGAACCCAAACCTGACTGGGACCATCCAGAGGAGTCATCTACGCTTAAGCCGCCTGTGACAGGAAGGTTACTCAAGAAATCGCGTATATTCCAGGTGATATTGTAATAGTCGAAATTGAAGCTTGGCGAATCAACATATACTGAGGAATCATTAGCGTCTACAATTCTTAGCTTTATTGTAATCGGTAAAGAGCTTGAATTCATGCCATATACCTGTACTGGATCCGGTATAATCCACGCATAATTGTTGGAACCCAGATAATTATTACGGTTGAGGGTTATGTTAGTAATGTTATTTGTAAAATCATCGTTAGAGTAGACCATATTTACTTTACTGATAGAGCCTATGGTATTCCACGAAATGGCGTGATTCTCATTAGTAACCCATCGTTCGCCTCCGGCCGGGGTTGCGATAGTGAAGTTACCTCGAATTTTGAAACCGCTTGCCGAAGTGTCATTCACCGTAGAATCTTCAGGATCTTCTATTTTTATATATGTGGTGAAATCAGGCGTGATATTATTCGGGATAGTCCATGGATACGTTCCGTTATTATTCACGATACCATCGTTGACAACTCCATAACCCTCGGCTATGGCAGTCCAAGGACCGTTCGTTCCGTTTACGGAGTAGGTGATCTTGGCCGTAGTAATGGAACTGCCTGTAGGCGTCCACGTAATATTATGGACGTCGTCGACTATCCACGCCTCATTTCCATTGGGCGAAATAATACTGAACGATCCTATCATGCTGAAATTACCGTCGGAATCAGCATAAACGGTCGGGTCGTTGGCATCACTCACACGGATCTTTGCCGAATTGGTGGCATTGTCCGGGACGCGCCAGGTATAGTTCGTTACGCCATTGCCTATATTAGAACTGTAATTCGATTCGATGACATAGGGGCTATCTGTTGTGTAGTTGAAACGGGGGTCGTCGGTTGTGGTAGAGTAGGCAACTACCTTCACGTTCGAGATATTTCCATTGGTATTCCATACAATACTTGTGTTATAACCAATTGGCAGCCTATCACCGTTGGTCGGCGAGGTAACATTGAACCCTCCGCGTATCTTGAAGTAATCTTCTGAGGCGCTTGCGCAATCGGTGTCGTTCACATCCGTTACTTTTATTCGGACCGTGTCAGAAATCAGATCCGGTATGGACCATGCGTAGCTTCCGTCGTTCGCCGTAGAGCTGTTTATAACCGTCGAGGAGTTGAAGTCATTCTTGGAGATTTCTAACTTCACTTCAGGCACGGTTCCTGCCTTATTCCAAAGTATCGTGAAGTTATCGTTAATGGTGAATATCTGGCCGCCGTCGGGATAGGTCAGGTTGAGATATCCGATGATCTTAGAATTGTACGGAGATTCAGCAAGTATATCATCGCGGTTAGGGTCGGCGTCCTGGATCTTTACCCTGAAACCTGACGTGATAGTGTCATTGACACTCCAGTTGTATATTCTCATGGTATTTGCGGGGCCCGTATTCGACGCGTTCTCCGCGATGATATACGGATAGGTTTGTCCGCTATTTATCGAGTAGTAGATCTTAACGTTCGGCGCGTTAGCGCTTGTGCAGTTCCACTTTATCTGTTTTATCTGCCCTACAGGCCATTTGTCATAGGTTGAACTGTAAGGAGAAGCAACTTCAAATCCAGGTACGATTCGGAATGTATTGGAATCATTGAATGCCGCTTCATCTAACGGATAGGTTACGCGCACTTTTACATTACTGGACAGGTCATCCGGCGCCATCCATGTGTAGTTGCCGTCATCTGTGGTATTATTAGCAACGAGAGTCGTTCCATTGCCGCCGGCAAAATTATTGGTTGAGTAATAGATATTGACGGTCGGGTTCCATCCGTAGCTTGCCCACGTCACGTATGTCTCTTTGCTCGCGCTTACCTTCTGATTGAGGGTAGGGGTATTAACGACGAATTTCGGGATGATGCTGAAGATGGGCGATATATTATATACATCGGGATCGTTCGTATCCGACACTTTGACGATAGCGGCGGGCGAGAGGATGCCCGGTATATTGGGTATATTCCAATAATAACCTGTGGTGCCTGAGCCGCCTGCGGCGTAGTCGATGAAGGTATAATTTACGCCATTAGTAGAATAGCTGAGCGTCACGTTAGAGATCGAACCCTGTCTTGTCCATTTAATCGGGTGCGTCGTATTTACCTCCCACCTCTCTCCTTGCGACGGCGAGGGGGTGACCGTAAGTTTACCTATAATTCTCACTTGAGGAGAATAGGAAGGCGGCACATTTTGTGTATCGGCGTTGCGCGTTATTTTCAGTTTAATATTAGACGAAAGATCGTCAGGCACAAGCCACAGGAATGTCCCGGTAGAAGCATCTACGGCATCGCCTGATTGATTTAACGAGTTGTAGATGCTCTGGTAAGAGCCGTCATTTTTGTTATACTGTATCAAAACCGTATCTGTGGGCTTTGTGGGCGTGTAGATACCCGTCTTATTCCAGGTGATATTGTATGTACTATTTACAACTAGTCCTTCGGAAGCGATATTAGGAGCGGTGAGATTGACCGATCCTCTGACTAAGAAGTAATTATTGGAAGTATCGTTCACCGACGGCTCAGTGACATCGGTAACCTTAATTAATGCCTGCTTTGAATCCCGTACGGCGTTTTCCGCCACAGTCCAATTGCTGAAAACACCCGTAGAAGCATCGGTAGAGTTTATAACTTCGGACCAGTTCCCTCCCATATCGGGAGAATATTCTATCTTGACATTAGCGATGGACCCTGTCCTCTGCCAGCGAATTGGCGTGGCAGTGGGTTGCGTTCCCGCAATCCATTCCTCTGTACCGGCGTTCGGGCTTATGACTTCAAGTTTTCCTTTGATCTTAAACGGATAGCGGGAGATGTTATTGACTTCAGCTTGCCTTGTTGAATCAGAAACTCTTATCTTTACGTTGGTTGAAATCCTGTCCCCGACAGGAGAATAGTTGTATGTCTGCAACTGTCCGCTTATACCGGCGTCAACTGTTTCGATATACCATGTATTATTTTCGTTTGTAAAACCATCCGTAGACCCCTCAACCCTCACAAACGAGAAGTTTCCGGTGGGCGTCCATTGAATCTGCCTCGACGATCCTACCACCCAGTCCGGCTCTCCTTCGGCGTCAGGCTTAGCAATATCTATCTTTCCTATGATACGGAAATCATTGCCGGAAGTATTATAGACATTTGGATTTGAGATGTCCTCAACCTTGACCCTTAGATTATTGCCTATAGCATCCGGCACCGTCCAGCCATACGGAGACGATGTCGCCAATAGATTCGATACGATAGTCGTCCATGGCGGATTACCGGAATCGGCGGAATAGGTGATGTTCACATATTGTATCGCGCCATATTTGGTCCAGGTGATATTGTATCCCTCATTGACCTTGAGCGTAATGTTTGTGCCGGTCGGGGTATTTAACGCAATCCTCCCCCTTACTTCGAAACTTGCGTTGGAAACATCGAAAACGTTGATGGGATTATTATAATCCCTTACCTTTATCTTGCATTGAGGACTGAGCGTTGTATTATTGCCGATACCCCAGGACCAGCTTAAATTTGAAGCGTTCACATTTGAAGCCAGCGTTATGTTGTAATAACTTCCGTTATCATAAGAGTACTGAATATCGACGCCCGAGATATTGCCCTGTTTCGTCCATGTGATGTTATATGAATTGCCGACTTCCCAGATTTCGGCTCCGTCCGGTTGGTTGACCGTTAGGTTACCCCTTAAGAAGAAGTAGTCGGCTCCCTCGTTGGTTGAATTAAGATTATTGGGATCATATATGCGGACTTTACAATATTCGGATAATATCTCACCGGGCACAGGCGCCCAGTAGTAGTTGCCCGTGTTGGGAACAGTATTATTACCAATGACTACATTGACCCAGCTTGAATTATCGCTCGTGCGATAATCGATCCTTACATTGTCTACGCCGGAACCCTTTTTGTTCCATGTGATGTTATAGGGTTCTTCGGCGACGATGATATCGCCATTCTCAGGATGCGTAATATCCAAGTACGCCATAACGCTAAATGGAGCATTGGATATGTCATTAGTTACTGTGGGATCCGCGGTATCTTCGACCTTGATCAGTGCGGTGTTCGACACCAGACTTGTATTCGAGATAGACCAGTTCATGCCGCCGTCTGAAGCAGGGACTGGGGAGCCTATGGTAGTCCAATTGGTACCGTTATTCAGGGAATAGTACGCTTGGATGGAGCTTACCTGGGTCGAGGTCCAGGATATCCATTGGGTGGAACCGACGGCCCAGTTCTCACCGCCGTTCGGCGTAAGCACCCTTAAGTTGCCTACGATATTGAATATATCGGAGTTATCGGTGATATTGGAGTTGGATGAGTCGTAGACCTTGACCATGGCGCTAGATGACTTTTGCGCGGGCACCTGAGGCCAGGTGTAATTCGCCCCGTATGCCACAGGAACGGATGTCTCTATGGTCGTCCAGTTGACGCCGCCGTCCAAAGAGTATTGGATATTGACCGTCGATATCTGAGTGCCGGTATGTGTCCACCGGATAGGCGTATCATGGGTGTTAACGACGACGTTCTGGCCGGAGACAGGCTCTGTGACGTTGATGATCGGTCTAATCGAGAAGCTGGCGTTCGAGGTGTCCACCACATCCGAGAAGGCGGTCCTGTTATCCGTTATCCTTATAAGGCACTGCTCGCTCTTCAGGTCCGGTATCGGGGTCCAGTTGAAGACGTTTGAACCCTCTGCTCCGGCGAAGTTTTCGGTAATAGTCGTCCAGCCGCCGCCGCCGTTTACGGAGTACTCTATTTTTACAGGCGTTACCGTTCCTACGGATGTCCACTTTACTTGGCGGTTCGTATCATTGAAGTACCATATCTCGCCGCCGTTAGGCTCTGTCACAGAGACGCCGCCCTTGATCCTAAAGGTGGCGTTTGAGGTGTCGTTTACGTTGATTGAAGCGCTCGTGTTCGTTGTGATCATCAAGTAGCAACTGTCCGAAATCGTGTCGGGAACGGCCGGCCATGTCCAGCTCCTTGTTTCATTGTCCTCGCCAGCCGCGGCAGAGCCTATGGCAGTCCAGTTAAGTTCGCCGTCATGGGAGTAGTATATGAGGACGTTGCCCGGATATGTGCCGGTGGGGGTCCAATTGATGTTCGGCGAGGTTCCCTTGAGTATGCTCTCGCCACCATTGGGATACTTAACGAGCAGACTTCCCTTTATGGCGAAGGTGTTGTTCGAGGTGTCGTTAACAGCGGGGTTGTCATAATCATTTATCTTTATCTTAAGGTTGGTCCCTATGGCGTTGGGGATC
>Ga0105164_10001229_pt1 | contig 16579 bp, 18 predicted proteins | sample VDWuncwatermetaG_FD_89674 | JGI IMG/M metagenome (GOLD analysis project Ga0105164, IMG submission 89674) | Wastewater microbial communities from Netherlands to study Microbial Dark Matter (Phase II) - VDW unchlorinated drinking water | ecosystem: Environmental > Aquatic > Freshwater > Drinking...
ATAACCTGAAGCACTATATACTCGATAATAACTGCTACGCTTCGACGGGCGGACAGGGGACCTGCTCCGATGCAGTCGATTTTGAGAAGCTGGCACCCAATACCAGGGTCATAAAGGTCAGTCCCGAAAAAGGCGACGCGGCGAGGATACCGCTTTCGCCGAAGGCGATAACAAAGAGATTCATGCGTTCATTAAGAGGCGGTAAGCCATGAAGGCGGTCATCATAGCGGCCGGCATGGGCAAACGCATGCGTCCCGTTACCGACGCGATACCAAAGTGCATGCTCGATTTTAACGGCAGGCCGCTTCTTGAGCTGCACCTGGAGGTCTTCCGATCATACGGTATTCGCGACATATCCGTTGTTAAAGGCTACATGGCCGACAAGATAAGATTTGATGGCATAAAATATTATATGAACGACAGATACGAAGAGAACAACATATTGAACTCACTCTTTTACGCCGAAAAGGAGCTGGACGACGACATCATAATCAGCTATTCCGATATATATTACCGGAAGGATATTCTCGGGAAATTGGCCGCCTCAAAGCACCACATATCCATAGTGGTGGACCTGGCCTGGAAGGATTCTTATACGGACAGGAGCGAACATCCAATCGGCGAGGCGGAGAATGTCAGGATGGGTCCGGACATGAAGGCGATAAAGATCGGCAAGAGAATCGATAAAGGCACCTCAAGCGGGGAGTTCATAGGGATGATGAAGTTGTCAAAGACTGGGTGCGAGGCATTCAAGAGACTTTTCAATACGGCAAAAAAGAATTTCTGGGATAGGCCGTTCCATGAAGCGGCCACTTTCCAGAAGGCCTATCTTACGGACATGATACAGGAAGCGATAGATAACAATATAGATGTCCATTGCGTCACAGTGGAAGGCGGATGGAAGGAGATCGATACCATCCAGGATTATCATAATCTGAAAAACAGACTGGCGGCCCTATGATCACGGGAACGACTCTAGCCCTGGTCCTGTTATCGGCGCTCATACATCCTCTATGGAACGTGCTGTTAAAGAAGAGCGAGGACAAGGTCGTCTTTTATTTCCATATACATCTGGTATTTACAGTGCTATTCAGTTTTATCCTGTTTTTGTTTCCGGTAAGGCATATTAGCGTCATGGGATGGGTATTCATAGCGCTCTCTTCGGCGGCGCATTTCTTCTATCAGATATTTTTGTGCAGCTCATACGAGTTAGGCGATGTGTCGTTGGTCTATCCCATAATACGCTCTTCGCCCATCTTTGTAGCCATACTGGGATTTGTCTTTTTAAAGGAGGTCCCGACGCCGGCGGCCATAGCAGGGATACTTCTTGTGATAGCCGGGACCCAGCTTATCAATCAGGAGAGGTTTTCCCTCTCCGGCATATTCAGGCCCCTCGACAGGAAGAAGCGGAAAGTCGTTCTGGCCGCGGCCCTGACGGCCCTATTTTCGGCCGTATATTCCGCGGTTGATAAGAAAGGCGTGCTTGAGATGAACCCCGTATTGTTCTTCTACCTCTTCTTCGCCTTCTCGGGGCTCTTGTTCGGGCTGTATCTGGCGCTGTATAAGGAAAAGCGCAGGAATTTTTTACGGATATTAAAACAAGATAAATACAGGATCACGCTGGCGAGCATTCTTGAATTCAGCTCCTATATACTGATACTATACGCGTTCCGCCTGTCCAAGGTGGCTTATGTCGTGGCGCTCAGGCAGGTAAGCGTCATATTCGCCGCCATACTGGGGGCGCGGCTGCTTAACGAAAGATATGCCGGCGTGAGGATCGCGGCGTCCGTCATCATATTCATAGGTGTGTTCCTGATAACGGTTTTCGGATAGAGCATAAAAAGGTCAAATAATGAAAGATAAGAAGAAGAGAGAGGATATAACCCTGTTCCCGGGCATGTCTGGGGTGACAAGAGACATCATCTCCAGGATGAAGGCGGAAGGCGTTGAGCTTTTTTCCGTCGATATCATGGTCACGCAAAAGTGCAATTTTAAGTGCGCCTACTGTTACGCGGAAGGCGCGCCCGAAAAGAAGAATGAGCTCTCTATGGAAGAGTCAAAGAAGATAGTAAGGGACTCGCTCGCGCTTGGCGTAAGAGTGCTCAACATGCAGGGCGGAGAGCCCTTTATATGGAATCCTCCTGACTGGTCCGGCGAGTCGAGGGGAGCCCTTCTTCATCTGATAGAGTACATAAAAGACCTGTACGAAGAGCATGATAAACCGGTCAACGTAGTGAGCTTTACCGATGTGGCGGTGATGACGAAACCGATCGCGGAAAGGCTGGCGTTTTTAAAAGTTTCTCTGTGCTGCAAGCTGGATTCTCTGGATGAGAAGATTCAGGACGAGCTTTTAGGGACGCCGGGCGGTTTCAAGAAAATGATGGAGGGCTTTAAATATCTGATAGATGTCGGCTACGGTAAGAGTGATATGCCGCCGCTCTCCACTAATACGGTAGTCACGACACTGAACTATGACGGGGTGCCGGACGTATTTAGGTGGTCGCGTCTGCGCGGATTCAAGCCATTCGTAATACCGGTGCATGTGCACGGGAGGGCGAAGCTATTCAGCGATATAATGCTCTCCGGCAAGATGTCGGGCAGCACCCTTAAATCCGGCGACATAAAGTCGTTGTTCGAGCGTATCGCCGAGATAGACGGCAGGGAGTTCGGCATACATTGGGAGGCCCAAAGCCCATGGGTCGAAAATAAGGCTTGCTCGCGCCACCTGGGCGGAATTCACATAAAGGCCGACGGTATTGTCTTGCCGTGCTCGGAAACGCCGGACCAGTGGGCGCTGGGGGATATCAGGAAGAATTCTCTTGCAGAGATCGTAAAGTCCGAAAAGGTCAAAAGGTTTAGAGATATATACAGCCAGCTTCACGAAGACTCCAAATGTTCGAAGAAGAACTGTCCTTTAAGCGCGCGCGGCGAATGCTACGGATGCAGGACCCGTGCCTATGACGACTCCGCTTTCGATAAAGACGGAAGGTACGATATATCGCGCCTTGAGCCGGACGCGTTCTTCGCGGGGGATCCGGCCTGCTGGAGGGGGAAGGAATAGATGGGGTATCGCGATACGATAAAAACCGGGACCATCTTTATCACCGGCATATCCGCCTCGGGGAAGTCGACAATGGGCAGGTGTCTTAAAGAGGCGATGAATAAGGGTGGGTTGACCGAAGTCCGGCTCATCGACGGCGAGGAGACCAGAAGACGGCTTCTTGAACAGGGTAGGTCTTATGGATATTCTCCGGAAGACCGAAAGATCGTGGCGCTCGAAATGGCCCGTATGGCATTTGAATATAATAGTAAAGGGGTTATCGCTATCATTTGCTCCATCTGCCATACAAAAGCCTTGCGCCAAGAGATGCGCGCGATAATTGGGAATGTCTTCGAGGTGTATCTTGATTGCCCTGTAGAAGTATGCGCCAGGAGAGATTATAAAGGTCAGTATTCAAAGGCGTTTCAGGGGCTGGTCGACAATTTTATAGGGGTCGCGGAGCCATATCAGAGGTCCGACAAAGTCGAACTTGTTTTAAATACGGCGGAAGAATCAGTAGAGAAGTGCGCTCAAGTTTTATTCAGGTCGGCCATGGTTTTTCTTAGAGAAGGATTCGTAAGGAACGAGAAAGATGCAAGTCTATCAGGAGGGGTTTAAGGCTATGATATTCGCTTTGATGCTTGGCAGGGGTAAGAGCGTAGGTTTTCCCGGCAAGAATACCATGCCGGTCCTCGGCAGGCCGCTCATGTCATATCCGTTATCTGCGGCAAAGGCCTCAAAATATGTGAACGATCTTTTCATATCGACCGATTCCGACGAGATAAAAGCGGTGGGCGCGGAATACGGGGCAAGATACATAAAACGGCCTCCGGAGCTCTGTACCAAGGAGGCCCTCGGCGAAGACGCTTTCAGACATGGTTATTTCTGGATAAAGGATAATGTATCACCGGATATAGAGTTCATGGTGCTCCTCTTCGCAAACGCGGCTACAGTTACCGCCCAGGCGATAGATGAGGGTGTAGAGGCCTTACGGAAAAATCCAGTCTATGATTCAGCGGTCACGGTCTCAAGGTATAACATGTGGAGCCCGCTTAGGGCCCGCCGTATAGGAGATGACGGGCTTCTGCATCCGTTCGTGCCGTTTGAGGCATTTGGTGATTCCAAGAAACTTAATTGCGACAGGGATTCCCAGGGGGACGTCTTGTTCGCGGATATGGGCGCATCTATCGTAAGGCCGCGGTGTCTAGAGCATCTGGAGGAGGGGCTTCTTCCACAGAAATGGATGGGTAGGAAGATCTATCCTGTAAAACAGTGGGGCGGATGCGATGTGGATTATGAGTGGCAGATACCGGCGGTAGAGTACTGGCTTAAAAAGAACATCAAAAGTACAGGAAGGTCCGATGAGCAGAAAGTGCTATCTGTGCGGAAGCGAAAAGTCTGAAACCATCTCCGGTAGACTGCGTTACGGCGAGGCAAGATCGGTCGTGAAGTGCGCCGGCTGTAAGCTTGTTTTTATAGACCCGCCGATGACAAAGAAAGAAGAGGAGGTTTTCTACCAGGAGGAATACGGGAAGATATTCGCGCGCGAGAAGGATACTACCCCGGAGAAGCTCTTCAATATTCGTAACCCCGAAGCGCTCGCGTACTACGATATGGTGCGGCCGTATCTTAGGAAAGAGGACAGGTGCCTTGAGCTTGGGTGCGCCTCGGGATATTTCCTGAATTATATAAAGGATAAGGTCGCCTCCATCGCGGGATACGAGCCTTTTACGGCGTTCAGGCGATACTGCGAATCTCTGGGCATATCGATGCTGGACGACCTGACGAAATGCGGCTCCGGTTCTTATGATAAGATATTCATGTTCTTTCTTTTAGAGCACCTTACGGACCCGGTACCTTATCTCAAGAACCTTAACCGGCTCTTGAGACGGGACGGCGCCTTACTGATGGTCATCCCGAACGTCGATGACGCATTGTTGACCGTTTACAACATCCCCGCATTGAAGGACTTTTATTTTAATATAGCGCACCCGTTCTATTATTCGAAAACGACGTTGTCATCATTGCTGGAGAAGTCGGGTTTTACCGATTACGATATCCGTCCGGCCCAGCGGTATGACCTTTCAAATCATATAAATTGGATGATCGTTGGAAGCCCCGGCGGACAGGGCAGATACAACGATCTTTTAAGCGACGCGACGCGCCGTTCTTACGCGGAGGATCTTAAGAGACAGTTCAGGTGCGATACGATATTCGTCGTTGTCAGGAAGGCGGATGGTTAAAACATCAGAATCCGGGAGAGCGCGATGAAAAAAGTAAGGTTTGCATTGATCGGGTGCGGCAGGGTCTCCAATTGGCACGCGAACGCGATCAAAAATATAGACGGCGCGGAACTGGCCGCGGTATGCGATCTGGTAGAAGAGAAGGCTTCGGCCATGGCCAAGGAACACGGCGTAAAACATTATACAAGCTACCGCAGGATGCTCGAGACGGAAAACGTCGATGTGGTCAATATAATCACCCCGAGCGGCATGCATGCCGAGCATTCGCTGGACATCATGAACAATTACAGGAAGCATGTGGTCGTGGAGAAGCCGATGGCGCTTCGCGTCGAGGATTGTGAGAAGATGGTCAATACGGCAAAAGACAACGGCATAGGCCTCTACATAATGATGCAGAACCGGTTCAATAAGGCAGTCCTTAAGATAAAAGAGGCGATAGATAATGACCTCTTCGGCCGTTTTGTCCTGGGCACCGTGAGACTCCGGTGGTGCCGTCCCCAGAGGTATTATAACAGGGACCCGTGGCGCGGGAAGTGGGCATTTGACGGAGGCGCCCTCACCAATCAGGCCATTCACCATATCGACCTTTTGAGGTGGCTCGTCGGAGAAGTCGACGAGGTCTCCGCGATAGCTTCCACGCGGCTTGTGGATGTAGAGGTCGAAGACACAGCGGCGGCCTGGATGCGTTTTCGGAATAGGGCGATGGGTGTGATAGAGGCGACCACGGCTGCCAGACCCGATGACCTTGAGGCATCCATATCCATACTGGGGGAGAACGGCACCGTCATAATAGAAGGGACGTCCGTCAATAGGATCACAAAATGGACATTTAACGAGATCGATATGAAGGAATTTTCAGAAGAGCCGCCAAATGTATACGGTTTCGGGCATAGGCCGCTCCTGGAGGAGGTCGTAAGATCCGTAAAGAACGGACCGCCGTTTCCGGCCGATAAGGGCGATGCGATAAAGACGATAGAGCTGCTCGGCGCAATTTATAGTTCCATAGAGCAACAGGGTAGATGCGTAAAGCTGAAAGACCGTCCCAGGTCTTCCAGGTTAGGTGTCATGAAACCTTCCGATAAAAAGATAAGGGATATGTATACAACGCCGATGACGCAGGAAAAGACCGTCAGTGCGCGGGATGGCAGTGAGCGATAAAGATGATCAGCCCTAAACCGAATATAGCCAGGCTCTCCCGCCACGAGAATGCAGCGCTCGACAGGGCGGGGTATCTTTGCCTTGATAAGAACGAGGATATCATAGGTTTCGACAGGAAGATAATAGACGACATGCTGTCAAAGGTCGACAGCCACATGATATCCGCATATCCGATGGTATACAAGTTATATGAAAAAGCGGCCGGGTGGCTCGGGACGCAAAAAGGGTCCATATATGTATCCTCGGGGTCGGACGGCGCCATCAAATCGGTATTCGAGGCGTATGTAGGCAAGGGCGATGGGGTGGTGATCCTGCATCCGACGTATGCCATGTATTATGTATATTCCGATATGTTCGAGGCCGATTTGAAGAAAGTGCGTTTTGACGATGACTTCTCGCTCTCTTCAGGGGATATCATATCTGCAATATCTCCGAAGACAAAGTTGGTCTGCATAGCGAACCCGAACAGCCCTACAGGCACCGTCATAGAAGAAGGCGAGCTTTTGAAGATAATAGATTTCGCGGATAAGAACCGGACACTGGTCCTCCTGGACGAGGCATATTACGGATATTACCCTGTGACCTATCTGGAATACATAGAGAGATTCAAGAATCTGATAGTCACAAGGTCGTTTACGAAGGCATACGGACTCGGTTCGGCGAGGCTGGGGTTGGCCGTATCAAATCCCGAAATAATCTCCAACTTAAAGAAGGTGAGGCCCATTTACGAGGTCAACTCGTTTGCCATCCTTTTGGGCTCTTATGTCATAGATCACCCTGAGATATTCAAAGAGCACATGGTCCTCTTCAGGGAAGGGAAGGAGTGCCTTTTAAAAGGATTGGCCAGAATAGGCATGAAGTCTTTCGATACCTACGCAAACTTCGTTCTGATAAAGATGAAGGACGGGACTGAGGCGATGGCGCTTGCGGATAGGCTCAAAGATCGAAAGGTCCTTGTGAGGGCCGGTTTTACGGAAGAGCCGATGCAAGGCTGTATCAGAGTGAACGTCGGCACCAAAGAGCAGATGAATAGGTTCATCAAGGCCCTTTCCGGTGTTCTCGATTCGGCTTTCGCATGCAAAAGGGGTCAGGTCAGGTGAATATGGGCGCGAAAATCCTGGTTACAGGCGGGGCGGGTTTCATAGGTTCGCATATCGCAAGACACCTTGTAGAAAAAGGCGAAAGGGTGCTCGTTGCGGACAATTTGGCGAGCGGTTACGAAAAGAATGTGCCCAGAAAAGCGGATATTTTGAATATGGACATATCCGATCACAAGGCATTGGCGAAGCTGCCCGGCAGGGATATAAAGGCGGTAATACACCTTGCCGCCCAGTCATCCGGAGAGATATCGAACGAGAAACCCCTTCTCGACATAATGACAAATTCCGTCGGAACGCTCGCTCTCTTGAGATGGTGCAGAGATAATGGCATAAAGAGGTTCATATTTTCGAGCTCCATGGCCGTTTACGGCCAGCCGGAAGAGCCGTGCGTAAAGGAGACCGACCCGTGCCGCCCGCTATCCCTTTACGGGATATCGAAGCTGACAGCTGAAAACTATGTAAACCATTTTGCCCGCGACGGTATGGATACGACCATCTTCAGGTTCTTCAGCGTATACGGGCCAGGACAGGATCTAGGTAATATGAAACAGGGTATGGTATCAATATATCTCGCGTATATATTGAAGGGCGAGACCCTGTACGTGAAGGGTTCGTCCGACAGGTTCCGTGATTTTATCTATGTTGATGACGTAGCCGATGCGGTCATCGCATCCATAGATTCTCCGGCCGCGTACGGTAAGACCTACAATCTGGCGACAGGAGTAAAAACGTTTGTGCGGGATCTTGTCGATATGGAACTTGAGGCGCTCGGTAAGGACAGATCGATCTATCCAGTTAAGTATGAAGGCAGGACGCCGGATGATCAATTCGGCCTGTATGCGGATATATCGAGGATCGAAAAGGACCTCGGTTGGAGGCCCAAGGTAGCGTTATCCGAAGGCATAAGGAGGATGTCAAAGTGGGCAAGGTCGTGAAGGCATCCCCAAAGAATTGGTCCACCCGCGAGAGCCTGGAGTTCTATTCAGTCTCCCGCCGCAGGATCACGGATTTGTATGATTCCGAGAAGGTCTTCCTGCCGCGGATGCTTAAACCGGGGATGAAGGTCCTTGACGTGGGGTGCGCCCTGGGGGGATTTTACAATATCATGAAAGAGATAATGCCTTCAATATCATATTACGGGTGCGATTTTGCCGAGACGCTCATAAGGCGTGCGAAGAAGGATAACACGGGAGCGGAATTCCTGGTGGCGAATTCGGCCAGGCTTCCGTTTGCCGACGGTTCTTTCGATCTGGTCAATTGCGCCGGGACCTGCCACATGATACCGGATTATCGGGAGGCCATAAGAGAGATATACAGGATCACCGGCAGGTTCTGCATCTTTGACGTAAGGCTTACGGACAGAAAAATAGATTTCGATATGAATACATGCTACCAGAAGCTCTCTTTCGGCCCCAGCGGATGGGACGGGGAATCCTTGAGCCCGTATGTCATTGTGAACGCCAGAGAGTTCTTGAGGCAGTTATTGTCGGACCTTACCCCGAAACCGAAGGCCGTTTACGCGACCGGATATCTGAGGGCTCCGGCCGCCGGTGTCGTGGCCCCTTTGCGGGAAGTCTGCATGGCCGTATTCATGCTGGAGAAACCGGAATGCAGCTTCAACGGACGCACGGAGATATGCATGGATATACCTTATGATTACACGGAAGAGGAAGAGTTCAAAGAGGATCTCTGGTTCGGTCCATCCAAACTACATGAAAGACTGGGACAAAAATGAAAAAGGTGCTCATATCGACAACGACATTCGGTGAATATGACGCAGGTCCGTTAAAACTGCTCGAGAAATCCGGCTACTCCTATAGTATGAATCCTTGCAGCAGAAAGTTGTCGCCCGACGAGACGGTCGGCCTTGCCAAAGGTGCCGTAGGCATCATAGCGGGTACGGAAGCTTTAAACCGGGCGGTGCTGGAGAAGCTGCCGGGGCTCAAGGCCATATCCAGGTGTGGTGTCGGGCTTGATAATGTGGATCTTGCCGCGGCCGGGGAGCTTGGCATAAAGGTCACAATCGCCGACAGCGGGATAGCCGAAGCGGTATCGGAACTGGTACTTGGGCTGTCCCTCGCAATGGCAAGGAACATATGCGTTATGGATCGCCGTATCCGCAGTAAGAAGTGGGGCAAGATCATGGGGACGCTTCTTGAGGATAAAATGGTCGGCATCATAGGTCTCGGCCGTATCGGCCGGGAGGTCGCCAAAAAATTCATCATAAACGGCGCCCGGGTTGTATATTACGATCCGTATATTAAAAGAGCGGATGTCCGCGGCGTCAAGGGAGTGAATCTCAAGAGTCTTTTGAGAAGCTCGGACATCGTAAGCCTTCACCTCTCCTATAGCGGCAGAAGCAAGGGCTTCATAGGTAAAAGAGAACTTAGCCTGATGAAGAGGTCGGCTTTCCTAATCAACTGCTCCAGGGGAGGCATAGTCGACGAAAAGGCTTTATACGCAGCCCTGAAACAAAGACGAATAGCAGCGGCGGCCATTGATGTCTTTGAAGACGAGCCGTATTCAGGCGCCTTGACGGAGCTTGATAATGTGATCCTGACCCCGCACATAGGTTCTTATGCAAAAGAGTCGCGGATCGGTATGGAGGCTCAAGCCGTAAGGAATCTTATAAGGGCTTTAAGGGATAAAAGATAATGAGATACATGCGTTACCTTTCCTATGTCCTCGAGGACGTCGTGCCGACGTACGGCAACACCAAGAGCCGCCTCGGCATCAAGGCCAAAAAGGATATCAAAAGAGGGGATTCGTGCAATACATACGAGATTATGCTGGAGAACCATTGGGGTACGCACATAGACGCGCCCGCGCATTTTTTCAATAACGGGAAAAAGATATCCGGCTACAGGGCAGACTACTGGCTTTTCCGTTACCCTTGCGTGATCGATCTTCCTTTAAAGAAGGCGAGGGCTATAGGCCTCGGAGATATCCACGGCAGGATAAACAAAAAGTGCGAGATCGTGCTTGTGAAGACAGACTTCCATAGGCTGCGCGGCGGAAGGGACTACAGTTTAAGCGGCCCTGCCATAGACCCGTTGCTCGCCATATGGCTGCGCAGGAATACTGATATAAGGGCCATAGGGCTTGATTTTGTTTCGGCAGGGTCATATAAGGACAGGCCGTCGGGCCGCAAGGTCCACAGGGCCTTCCTCGATCCGCGCGGAAAGGGCCGTCCTATCCTTATCATAGAGGATATGGACCTTTCGGCGGATCTGGACAAACTGGAATGCCTTTATGCGGTGCCGTTATTGGTAAAGAACGTCGACAGCGCCCCGTGTACAGTGCTTGGCATATTTAAGGAATAGGAGATGGGAAAGATGAAAGATTTCAGGGTGCTTCTGGTCGCGCCGATCCCCAGCACAGAGTTGATCGATTGCTATGGAGTGAGGATATTATCCTCGTGCCTGAAAAAAGAAGGATGCGATGCACGGATCGTATTTTTACCCAGGATCGTAGGCGAGATGTATGAAGAGCAGACACTCAATGAGATCGTCGAATTATCAAGGGATTGCGACCTGGCGGGGCTCTCGCTGATGACGGATGATTACCCGAACGCTGTGCGGATCACGGAAAGGATAAAAAGAAATTCGAAAATACCCATAGTCTGGGGCGGCATCCATCCTACGATAAAACCAGAGGAGTGCCTGGAGCATGTGGAGATGATTTGCAGAGGAGAGGGCGAAGAGACATTTGTCGAGCTGGCGCGAAAAATTAAAAACGGAGAAAGCCTTTTGGATATCCAAGGGATGTGGTTTAAGGATAAAGGGAAGATCGTTGAAAATAGATTACGCCCTCTAATCCAGGATTTGGATTCGGTCCCGTTCCCGGACAGCGATTTGAACGATCATTATATACTGGTTAAAAACCATTATTTACTGGTCGATAGACATATTCATAGAGTAAATGAAAAACTGTTAAAAGATTTCTGGAGCAGGTCTTATCTGACCTTAGCTTCACGGGGATGCCATTTCAGCTGCACTTACTGCTGGAATCATGTGCACAATAAAATGTACACCGGACAACAGGTAATAAGAAAGAGAAGTACGGATAACATAATCGAAGAGCTTAAGATTGCGAAAGAGAGGCTCCCTTTTTCTCAAGCCGTCTGGTTCAATGACGACCTTTTCTTTGTGCGCACCGAAAATGAGATAACGGATTTTGCCAGGAAGTACGAAGAAAATATAAGACTCCCTCTCTGGATAAGCGGCGCTTCCCCTTCGAACCTCACCAGGGAAAAATTATCCGTGCTGGCGGATGTGGGTTTGGTAGACATAAGGATGGGCATACAGACGGCAAGCGAGCGTACGAAAAAAATATACAGGCGGCATAACACCAATCAGCAGATTGAAAAGACCGCGCGCCTGATCAATGAATTTAAAAAGAAGATCAGGGTGCCGAAGTATGACATTATCCTTGATAACCCCTGGGAGACCGAAGATGATTTGATCGAAACATTGATGTTTTTGGCAAGGCTCCCCGTGCCGTACCAATTGGCCCTTCATACCTTGACGCTCTATCCCGGTACCGATCTATATGAGAAGGCAAAAAGAGAGGGCCTGCCGCTCAATGATCCAGAGGATACCTGGCAAAAGGACCACCACAAACTTAAAACGACCTACCTGAACAAGCTGTTCGTCTTGTTAAGGTATTATGTTCCCTGGGCACATGTCATAACGCCTCCGGTAATGTTTCTGCTGACCAACCGTAAATTACGGCAATTAAAAATAAGCTGGTGTTTATATGGCATATTAAAGACCGGAGGGGTCGTATCTTTCTGGATGCGGTATTATCTGGTGGAAGGTTTTAAAGAGATACGAAAAGGAAACTGGTCGCGAATAATCAGGTTCGGCAAAAGATTCTTTAACGTTCAAAAGCATAGATTACATAAAAAGTGATGTCATCGGTTCAGCAGGATGGCTGCATAAAAAGGATATGAAGACTCCGATCACGATCTATATGGCGGATTTGGTTCATGATATCCTGCCCGGGATATACGTGGTTCCTTTGAATGTTTCCGGTATCTCCGCTTACATAAAGAGCGTGATGGGCGGGGAGGTAGAGATAAGGATATTCAAATCTCCGCCGGCTTTATTGGCGGCGATAAAGAAAAAGCCCCCGCAGATATTGGCCTTATCAAATTATCTGTGGAACCGGCACCTGAATTCGCAGATAGGGAAAATTGTCAGAACGCATTTCCCCGAAGTTATCATTGCGGCCGGAGGTCCTGGGATCCGCATCGACCGCGAGGGTATCGGGCAGTTCCTGAGGGCTAACAGCTATATCGATATATACACGCTTTTTGAGGGGGAGCAGCCGTTTTTGAATTTTATGCAGAAGACATTCGGCGCGAGCGCCTCGGGCCACAAGAGGGCAAAGGAGCGTTTCGCGGACGGGGATATCATCAAAGGGTGCGCGTATTCTGTGGGCGAGGATTTGATATATTCGGAGCATGACATACTTTCCGATCTCGGCGCGCTTCCTTCTCCGTATCTGACCGGCCAGCTGGATGAATTTCTTAACGGGGAGTTCATACCTTTGTTCGAATCCAACCGGGGCTGCCCGTTCTCATGCAGTTACTGCAACTGGGGGGGTCTCGGCCTTAGGGAGGATAAGGGCGTTTCCGCTGGAGTAGAAATTTCCGAGATGCTGGGTAACGTGGAAAGGCACCTGATCGCGGTTCAGACGTTCGATCCCAAGGTCCAGGAGAGCACGGGCAGGGCCAATATTAGGCAGGAGGAGATACCGTCTTTGGTCAGAGAATTGAAGGAGCAAGGGGGTAGCGGTATCGACAGACGTTCTTTGCGGATTGCCGCTGGAAAGCGCCGAAAGCCACAGGGAGACGCTGCGCAAATGTTTTGATGTCGGATTCGATTTTATCGGCGTCGGTAATACCATATTGCTGCCTGGCAGCGAACTGGAAAGCGATGATTCGAGAAGGCGGTTTTCCATAAAGACAAAATTTCGTTTAACACAAGGCGCGTACGGGGCTTATGACGGGATAAAGGCGATCGAATGCGAAGAGATCGTCGTCGCCACTTCAGCCATGTCGGAGGAAGAGACAGATGAATTTTAAGTTCATAGCGGTTTTCGTGCTAGACAAAAAACTGTATGCGGAGTTCTGCGATTTGATCCGGAAGACTGCCTCGGACCTTGCCGGCGGTAAGATCCCGGATACGCTCATGGCCGTAATCAAAGAATCGGTGGTCGATGCGGATGCTTTATTTCACAGCAAGGATATTTTGGAGAAGAATATGAAAGTCGAGCGCAGGGTCGCCGAATTCTTCACAGGCGTAAAACAGGATAGTGACAACGAATACCTGAATATAAAATTATCGAAAGACCGGCAGGATACGGTTTTTCTGAAGAAGCTCTTGACAAAATATAAGTTTGGCAAATACGGGCGGTTTGCAGTTGAGAAATCTTTGGAGATCGCGACTTCCGGGTTCGCATATCAGGTTAGCTTTGCGTCCGCCGATTAAAGGAGATGTTTGAAATGAAGGATTTCAGAGTACTCCTGGTCTATGTAAATTCAATGCTGGATAATATGGTGGCCGGGAACCTTTCGCTTATATCCGCCTGCATCAAAGAGAAAGGGTTCAGCGCGGACCTTTTCGATACGACCTGCTACAGGACGGCGGAAGAGTCCGCGGACCAGAAGCGGGTCGAGAACCTGCAGGTGAGGCCGTTCAGCTTCGAGGAATACGGCGTCCGGCTTAAGGAGGCGGATGTCTATGATGATTTTTATAAGAAGGTTGCGGAGTTCAGGCCGAATCTTATAGGGATGTCGCTTGTGGAGACGACGTTCGATATGGGTATGGACATGCTTAAGAAGATAAAGCCGTTAAATATACCGAATATCATAGGAGGCCCCCATGCCATCCTCGACCCTGAAAGCCTGATACGGAATGAATGCGTCGACATGGTATGCACGTGCGAGGGCGAAGAGCTGATAGGCGAGCTGTGCGAGCGTATGTACGGTAAGGAACCCCTGGACGACATCGGCGGCCTGTGGTTTAAGAAGGACGGCGTCATCGTGCGGAACAAAAAGCGCAGCCGCCTTACGGATATCGACAATATACCTTATATGGATTTCAGCATATACGAAAAGGAGCGTTTCTATAAACCGATGGCCGGCAGGATATATAAGATGGTGCCGGTCGAGATGTCGAGAGGTTGCTGTTACAACTGCTATTCCTGCTGTGACGAGGCGTTCAACAAGACGTTCTCCGGCACGGGCAGATGGTACAGGCAGAAGAGCTTAGGGCGCATATTCTCCGAGATTGATTACTATATAAAGAAGTTCTCGGCGCAGTACCTCTATTTCGTATCGGAGACATTTCTCGCGATGAACGAAAAGAAGTTCCGGGAGTTCATAGACAGATATAAGGATGTGCGGCTACCATTCTGGTTCAATACCAGACCCGAGACGATAACCCAGGAGCGGATGAGGCTTCTCGAGGACGTGGGATGCGACCGTATAAGTATAGGTGTCGAACACGGGAACGAAGAGTTTAGACGAAAGGCGCTCAACAGGAAATATTCGAACGAAACTGTCGTGAAAGCAGTCGAGACGGTAAAGAAGTTCAATATATCCATAACCGTTAATAATATAATCGGCATACCAGGAGAGGATAGGGAATTGGTCTTCGATACCATCCGTCTTAACAGGTTGTTTGACCTGAGAAAGAGGGATTCCATAAGCTGTTTTCTTCTCTCCCCCTACAAAGGGACGGTCCTGCGCGATGTCTGCGTAAAAAAGGGGTACATAGACAAGAATACCAACATCAAAGACCCGAATATCGATTATATATTGAACAATCCGATGTTCAAAAGGAACGAGCTCCTGGGCCTCATGCGGACGTTTACGGCGTACTGCAGGTTGCCGCAAGAGCATTTTCCCCTTATAGAAAAGGCGGAAGAGTTCAGCGAGGAAGGCGAAGCGAGTTTTAAAAAAGTGAGAGACATATACAGCAATGTATATTTTACATGACACAGCATAGAAGATTTACGGAAGTCCGACGTATTAAGGCCGTCATATTCGATTTTGACGGGGTTATCCTGGAATCGGCCGATATCAAGACGGAGGCGTTCAGGGAGCTGTTTTCGGACCATTCGGAAAGGATTAAAGATATAGTGGAATATCACCTGGCGAATGCCGGTATCTCGCGGTATGTGAAGTTCAGGCATATCTACAGCCATTTTTTAAAGGAGACGCTCCCTAAAGATAAGGAACGCGAGTTGGGTGAACGTTTTTCCGGGCTGGTATTGGAAAAGATCCTCGCTACACCTTTTGTCCCGGGCGCCAGAGAATTCCTGGATGATAATAAAGGCCGGTATATGTTCTTTATTGCCTCCGGTACTCCGGAGGATGAACTGCGGAATATAGTCCTTACTAGGGGACTGAATGGTTATTTTCAAGAGGTCTGCGGCAGCCCCAGGGAGAAGAAGGCGATCATGAAGAGCATCATGGAGAAGTACGATCTGACTCAAGATGAAGCCGTTTATGTAGGGGACGCGGAAAGCGACCGGCGGGCGGCTAAAGAGACGGGAGTAGTTTTCGTTGAACGGAAGGCGGGTGCGGATCCCGGAACCGGTTCCTTTATCGTAAGGGACATGTCCGGTCTGAATAAAATCCTAGAGAAAATAGAAAAATTAACTTATAAGGAGAGTGACTGATATGAAAATCGTCGTGTTCGGAGGGTCCGGGTTTCTGGGCAGTCATGTTGCGGATGTTCTGCTCGAGAGGGAGTATGACGTTACGGTGTTCGATCTTAAGCGATCGCCTTATCTGAAAGGCGTAGGCAGGATGGTCATAGGGGATGTCCTTGACGAGATGGCGGTAAGTGGCGCGTTGAAAGACGCCGAGATAGTATATAATTTCGCCGGCATAGCCGATATCGATAAGGCGAAGGTAAATCCGCTCGAGACGGTAAGGCAGAATATACTAGGCAATTCGATAATCCTTGAGGCCTGCCGGAAGAACAGGGTCAAGCGTTTTCTATTTGCTTCCTCCGTATATG
>Ga0105164_10001230_pt1 | contig 16571 bp, 14 predicted proteins | sample VDWuncwatermetaG_FD_89674 | JGI IMG/M metagenome (GOLD analysis project Ga0105164, IMG submission 89674) | Wastewater microbial communities from Netherlands to study Microbial Dark Matter (Phase II) - VDW unchlorinated drinking water | ecosystem: Environmental > Aquatic > Freshwater > Drinking...
GCGGGACCAAAGAAAAAAATAAGGTCACACGCATTGCCGCAATTATCCACACCACACGCATCCAGTCGGCCCGTTCGGACAGTAATGTGTCCAACACTGACATTCTTGACCAATAGGCGCAGTTGTACTACAAGACCAATTCCCCGATGGTGGGCATATTGTCGTCGACGCATCGACGCATGTTTTCGCATCGTAACTTCTCTGGCATTGCGGACAATAAGCGCATCCGGGCCCGACATAATAGGTATATTGATCACACTGACATTCAGTACTAGGAGGTTGGGTTTTATCACAATACATATTCGTAGGGCATGTTACCGCCACACATGAAGTCCCACTCCAAGTAGTACATGGTTGTGTGCAATTTTGATCACATGAGTTATTTGTTTTATTATAAGTGGTGCCAAACGGACAGATGCATTGAGTACAATCTGTGCTGGAAATAGAACCTGCCGGACCGGAATTAGGAGGCCCCCCGCATACCAGATCATTTGCACAACCACAATGCCCATCGGGGGCAAGACAGACCTGGCCGGTTGGGCATGGCCCGCAAGCGATGACCCCTTGAAAGATCACCTTTTCTCCTTTACACGTCTGGCCAGCCTGGCACGTAACAGTTCCTGGTGAACAATAGGCCCCTCCAAAGGCTGGCGCGGGACATTCGCAAGCGCCGTATACGATCGTAGGGCCAAAACTACCCGCAGGAGGATTAGTGACCGGACACCAGCCGCCGTCGATTTTAGCTGGAGTCTCTCCCATGATGACACGAGTAACAGTATTATAATAGCCTTGCGCGGAGTTACGCACCTGGTCAACCAGAGACCCTGGCCCAAAACTGGCAATGACAATCACCGCCACGACCGCCAAAAGCAAAAGATACTCTAAAGACGTCTGGCCTCGAGTAGAGTTATGAGCAACGAGCATTTTCATTTGTGGTGAGCGTAGGTCCTCATACCGGACACTCATAGTTATTCGTCGAACCATAGATAATACAAATATAACACAAAATTTCAGGGTTGGCAAAAATCAGGCGAGGTTTTTAAGGCGCCTGGTGACATCGGAAAGATTGTCAGCGCCAAAAAGATAGCTGGCGGTAATTAAGACATGGGCCCCCGCGCCAACAGCCAAAGGAGCGGTTTGGGCGTTAATCCCTCCGTCTATGGCGATATCGCCTTTAAAAATTTCCTTCAAGCGCGCGAGCTTAGGCAAAACTTCGGGCATAAATTGTTGGCCGGCATACCCGGGGTTGACAGACATGATTAAAACCCCGTCGCAATCATTTAAAATGCCTTCACACAATGGTGTGCCGGGATTGAACACCGTAAAAGCTTTTTTGCCAAAACCGCGGATTCTTTCTAAATCGGCACGCAAGGCAGTGACGTCGACATATTCTATTTCTTTGGGCCATTGATTCCATTGGCGGCATGAAGACCGACGTTTTCCATAGCACTCCACCTGGATCTGAATAATGTCCGCGCCGGCTTTCACGTAGCTTTCAATATAATCGCCGGGATGCTCGATCATCAAATGGGCCTCCAGGGGAAGTTTGGTATGCTTGGCGCAGGCCTCAATGATCACCGGCCCAATGGTCAAATTAGGGACAAAATGCCCATCCATGCAATCGACGTGAAAACGGGCCACCCCGGCGGCTTCACAGCGCTTGATATCACGGGCCAAATTGCCAAAATCAGCGGCGAGAATGCTGGCTGAAATTTCGATGGGTTTGTTCATGTTTGTCCAATTCTATCTTTTTGGTGCGCGGGGAGGGAATTGAACCCTCACGCCTTACGGCATACGCCCCTCAAACGTACGCGTCTACCAATTCCGCCACCCGCGCTTTAATATTCGGACATTGTATTTCCCTCGCAGGCACGCTCGCCGCGTCCAGCGACGCGGCTTCGCTAGGGCCCGGGCCGATTTGCCCCGCCTTCGGCGGGGACCATGCCAAATCGGCCCTCTACTGCCTGCTCGGAAAACACAATGTCCTCATAATGTAACATTCTAAGGGCTAAATTTAGCCCTTACATCACGTCTCATTTTACGTGACCAAGCGCCGCGGCGATAAAGCCCTTGAACAGAGGATGGGCGCTGTCGGGCTTGGACTTGAATTCCGGATGGAACTGACAGCCGACAAACCACGGATGGTCTTTGATCTCGATGATTTCCACCAAATCCCGCTCGGGATTAAGCCCCGCGATCACCAGCCCTTTTTGCGTCAATTGCTGACGAAACGCGTTGTTGAATTCATAACGATGGCGATGACGCTCGGAAATCTTGGCATTCTTATACGCTTCAAAACTTTTAGTACCCTTTTCCAAAACGCAGCTGTATGCGCCCAGGCGCATGGAAGCGCCCAAATTCTTGACTTCTTTTTGTTCCTCGATCAAACTGATAACGGGATGAGGGGTCTCGCTATCAAACTCCGTTGAGTTAGCCCCTTTGAGGCCTGCCACGTTGCGGGCGAATTCTATGGCGGCGATCTGCATACCTAAACAAACTCCGAAAAAAGGAATATTATTTTCGCGCACGTATTTGACCGCCGCGATCTTTCCCTCGATGCCCCGGGCACCAAAACCACCCGGGATCAAAATTCCCTGCGCATCTTTTAAACATTTTTTAAAACCAGCCTTTTCCACTTCCTCCGAATCAACTTTTAAAATGCTTACCCTGGCATTATTGGCAATTCCCCCATGCACCAAGGCCTCATAGATGGATTTATAAGCATCCTGCAAAGAAATGTATTTGCCCACCACCGCGATTTTAACTTCTTTGGCTGGAGAACGCAGGCGCTTAACAACCCCCTCTTCCCAATTTTTGATGCCGCGATCCGCCAGCTTAATATTCAGCTTCTTTAAAATCAGATCGTCCAATCCTTCTTTTTTAAGGGCCAGCGGCACTTCATAAATGTGTTTAACATCCGCGGCTTCAATAACAGCTTCCACATCCACATTGCAAAACAAGGCGATTTTCTCGCGCTGTTCCTGTGAGATGGGTCTTTCCGTGCGGCACATCAAAATCTGAGGAATGATCCCTATTTCCCTCAAGCGCCCAACGCTATGCTGGGTGGGCTTGGTTTTTTGCTCACCGGCGCATTTAATATAAGGCAGAAGGGTCACATGGATATTCAACGCGTAATACTCGCCTAATTCCCAACGCAGCTGCCTGATGGCTTCCAAAAAAGGAAGGCTTTCAATGTCGCCTACCGTGCCGCCGATCTCCACAATGGTCACATCCACGTCATTGGTTTTAGAGACCTTCTTGATGCGCTCTTTGATCTCATCGGTGATATGCGGGATGATCTGCACGGTCTTGCCCAAATAATCCCCGCGGCGCTCCTTGGTGATCACGGAATAATAGACTTTGCCGGCCGTAATGTTGCTGTCTTTTGACAGCTGGGCATTGGTGAAACGCTCATAATGGCCTAAATCCAGGTCCGTTTCCGCCCCGTCATCAGTGACATACACTTCCCCGTGCTGATAGGGGTTCATGGTACCGGGATCCACGTTTAAATACGGATCGCATTTGATGATGGCCGTCTTAAGGCCGCGGGCTTCAAGCAATTTGCCGATAGAAGCCGCGGCAATGCCTTTGCCTAAACTAGAAACCACACCGCCTGTGACAAAAATATATTTGCTCAAGATTCCCTGTTCCTTTCTTAGGCAAAGCTTTCTTTAGGTCGTACTCTCCAGCTTGAGCTTATCCGTGTTTTTGGGAATTGCCGTCGGATATTTGCCGGTAAAACAAGCTGAACAAAAACTGCCCTTATCTTTCATGACCGATAACATCCCCTCCAAACTTAAGAAACCCAGGGAATCGACTTTAATAAAATCCGCGATTTCCTGGACTGTCTTGTTATGCGCTATCAATTCTCCCGTCGATGGAAAATCAATCCCGTAAAAACAAGGGGATTTGATGGGCGGGCACGAGATGCGCATATGAATTTCGCGGGCGCCGGCCTCACGGATTTCCTCAATACGGCTGCGGGACGTTGTCCCGCGCACAATGGAATCCTCGATAACCACCACCTTTTTGTCTTTGATCACGTCCCTTATGGGATTAAGTTTAACACGCACGCGGAATTCACGCAAAAATTGGGTCGGCTGAATAAAGGTGCGTCCGATGTAGTGATTGCGGACAATTCCCAGTTCCAAAGGCATGCCCAATTGCTGGGCATAGCCCAAAGCCGCGTAATTGCCGGAATCCGGAATGCCCATGACAAAATCCGCGCGGGCCGGATGCTCAATGGCCAACTGTGCCCCCAGGCGTTTTCTGACCTGATACACATTATCATCAAAAATACGGCTGTCAGGACGGGCAAAATAAACATTTTCAAAAATACAAAAAGCTTTTGTTTCTTTTTTACTGCCGGGTAGAAAAATAGATTCCAGCTTATTGCCTTTAATGATGACGATCTCGCCGGGGTTAATCTCGCGCACAAATTCCGCCTTCATCAAATCAAAGGCACAGCTTTCCGAGGCTAAAATATACCCATCGCCTAATTTACCCAAACACAAAGGACGAAATCCATGCGGGTCGCGGGCCCCGATCAAACATTCTTCCAACAAAAGCACGACCGAATAGGCGCCCTTGACCTGAGAAAAAACTTTTGTCAGCCATTGCGGCATGTCCCCATTGGGGGTCTTGGCCAATAAATGCACGAAAATTTCGGAATCCATCGAGGTCTGAAAGATAGACCCCGCGTTTTCAAGTTCGGCGTATAGCTCGTCAGTATTGGTTAAATTTCCGTTGTGCGCGACCGCGATGGGTTTCTTGCGATGGCTGACTAAAATAGGCTGGATATTTTTAACATGCGAACCGCCGGTGGTGGAATACCGGGTGTGTGCGATCGCCATGTGGCCTTTTAATTTGCTGATATTGCTTTCATCGAAATTATCCACCGCCAGGCCGTCTTTTTTAATGACATGCATTTCCTTGCCGTCGTAAGAGACGATGCCGGCCGCCTCTTCACCCCGGTGCTGTAAAGCATACAGGCCTAAAAATGCCATTTTACTGGCTTCCTTATGATGACTGATTCCGACGATACCGCACATATTTAAACCTTTCAACCTTGTCAACCCCCGGGGTTGACAAGGTTCACTGCGTATAAATCCTGCAAAGATTCCACAGTAAATTCTTCCTTAATACTCGCCTCCATGCCGTTCACTGCCGCCCAGGCCCCTTGCAGGGTCGTAATACAGGGAATATTGTGCAAAATAGCCGCCGCCCGGATGACACGCATATCCGATTGGCTTTTTTTGCCTGAAGGCGTATTGATAATTAAGTTTATCTCACCTTTTTTGACTAATGTCAACGCGTTTTCTTCTCCTTCATAGTGTTTGTCAACAATTGCCACATCAACTCCTACTGAACGAAGCACTTTGGCCGTGCCCTTGGTAGCCATGAGCTTGAATTTTAAATCCGCCAACTTCCGGGCGATACCCGCCACATCGCGCTTGTCATGGTCATTGACACTGATAAAAACTGTTCCTTCTTTGGGCAATGCCTGATTGGCCGCCATTTGAGATTTGGCAAAGGCCGCGCCAAAGCTCGAGGCTATGCCCATGACCTCGCCGGTGGATTTCATTTCCGGCCCTAAAATAATATCTACCCCTGAAAAACGGCTAAAAGGCAAAACTGATTCTTTGACACAGATATATTTTAACTCATCCGGATTAACTAATTCAAAATCACTTAATTTTTTGCCGGCCATGATCTGGGCCGCGATCTTGGCCAGCGGCATGCCGGTGGCTTTGCTGACAAAAGGGGTGGTGCGCGAGGCGCGCGGATTGACCTCTAAAATGTACACCTGACGGCCCTTGACCGCGAATTGAATATTCATTAATCCCACCACTTTCAACGCATGGGCCAAGCGCACGGTTTGGCTTTTAATGTCCTCGATCACCTCAACGCTTAACGTATGGGGCGGCAAAACGCAGGCTGAGTCGCCAGAATGAATACCCGCGTTTTCAATATGCTCCATGACTCCGGCGACGTACACATCTTTCCCGTCGCAGATAGCGTCCACATCCACCTCTTGGGCATCTTCTAAAAATTTATCAATCAATACCGGATGGCCGCGCGAGACACTGTGCACCTCATCTAAAAAAGATTTGATCGACTCCTCATCATAAACAATGCGCATCGCGCGCCCGCCCAGCACGTAAGAAGGCCGTACCAGTACCGGATAACCAATACGGCCAGCCGCCATCAGCGTCTCTTCCTTGGTCACGGTTGAGGCGTTGGCCGGCTGTTTTAGGCCCAGTGTGTCTATTAACTTGGAGAAATGCTCCCGATTTTCGGCCAGGTCAATGGAGTCGACCGTGGTCCCGATGATCGGCACTCCTGCCTGTGAAAGCCGGCGGGCCAAATTCAGCGGTGTCTGGCCGCCGAATTGCACAATCACCCCGTCGGGACGCTCCACCTCAAATACATTCATCACGTCTTCAAAGGTCAAAGGTTCAAAATACAGCCTGTCCGAGGTGTCATAATCCGTTGAAACCGTCTCCGGATTGGAATTGACCATGATGGTTTCAAAACCCATTTCCTTGAGGGCAAAGGCCGCGTGGCAGCAGCAATAATCAAATTCAATCCCCTGGCCGATGCGGTTGGGGCCGCCGCCTAAAATCATGATCTTTTTCTTTTTAGATTTGCGCTTTTGATTATTGATGAGCGCCTCATCTTCGGTTTCATACGTCGAGTAATAGTAAGGCGTATAGGCTTCGAATTCCGCGGCACAAGTATCCACCAATTTGAAAGTAGCCGTGATGCCCAAATCTTTGCGCCAGCCCCTTACATCTGTCTCGCTTTTATCCAATATTTCCGCCAATTGAGCGTCAGAAAAGCCGTATTCTTTGGCCTGGCGCAAAAGTTCAGGGCCTAACGTCCCCGTCGATACAGCGACGGATTTTAAATGATTTTCCAATTCTAAAATCTGGGCTATCTGGTCAATAAACCAGATGTCAATCTTGGAGACTTGTGAAACCTGCTCGATACTCATGCCTTTTTGCAAGGCGTATTTCAAATAAAAAATACGGGAAGCGTTAGGCTCTGCCAGGCGCAGGCGAATTTTAGCGTCATCAATATAACGCCAGTCCTGTTTATTATCCAGGCCGATATGGTCTATTTCCAGGCCCCGTAAACCCTTTTGCAAAGCTTCCTTAAAATTGCGGCCGATGGCCATGGTCTCACCGACACTTTTCATTTGTACGCCTAAAATATCTTTGGCTTCGGGAAACTTTTCAAAAGTAAAACGCGGGATTTTGACCACCACATAATCAAGGGCGGGTTCAAAACACGCGGGCGTTTCCCTGGTGATATCATTTTGGATTTCATCCAGCGAATAGCCCACCGCTAATTTGGCGGCGAATTTGGCAATGGGAAATCCCGTGGCCTTGGACGCCAGCGCCGAGGAACGCGAGACCCGCGGATTCATTTCAATGACCACCATGCGCCCGTCCTGGGGATCCACCGCAAACTGGATGTTCGACCCTCCGGTTTCCACCCCGATCTCACGGATCAAACGGATAGAAGCATCGCGCATGTGTTGGTACTCCACGTCAGATAATGTCTGCGCCGGCGCCACGGTAATGCTGTCCCCGGTATGTACACCCATGGGGTCTAAATTTTCAATGGAGCAGACGATCACGACATTGTCATTGTGGTCGCGCATCACCTCCAGCTCATATTCTTTCCAGCCTTCAATGGATTCTTCAATGAGTATTTCATGAATCATCGAGCTTTCAATCCCCAGGGCCGCCACACGCTCGAATTCGTGGGGCTCATGCGCGATCCCGCCGCCCGTACCTCCCAAGGTGAAAGAGGCGCGCACGATGCAGGGAAAACCGATGTCCAAAACCGCCTGCCTGGCTTCTTCGAGATTATAAGCAAAAACACTTTTAGGCACATCCAGGCCCGCCTTAATGGCCGCGGCTTTAAATTCGCTGCGGTCCTCGGCTTTTCTGATCACTTCATATGTTGCCCCCAGCATTTCGACATTGTATTTGGCTAAAATGCCTTGGCTATGGAGTTTCATGGCCAAATTAAGGCCCGTTTGGCCCCCTAAAGTAGGCAAAATAGCGTCGGGCCTTTCTTTCCGGATGATCGCCTCCAGGAATTCAGGGGTCAGGGGCTCAATGTAGGTGGCATCCGCGATCCCCGGATCGGTCATGATGGTGGCAGGATTGGAATTAACTAACACCACCTCATATCCCTCTTCCTTCAGGGCCTTGCAAGCCTGAGAGCCGGAATAATCAAATTCGCAAGCCTGGCCTATGACAATGGGGCCGGCGCCGATGATCATTATTTTCTTAATATCAACGCGTTTGGGCATTTTTATGCTTATTGATCATGTCAATAAACTGATTGAATAAATATTTAGCGTCATGCGGGCCAGGGGAGCTTTCAGGGTGATACTGTATGGCGAATGCCGGAAAATGTTTGTGCCGGATGCCCTCTATGCTCTGATCATTTAAATTCACATGAATGACCTCTACCTCGTCGAGATCAAGGCTTTTGACATCCACGCAAAAGCCATGGTTCTGGCTTGTGACCGTGATGCGGTTTCCCTCAAAATCTCTAACCGGATGATTGGCCCCGTGATGGCCGAATTTTAATTTATATGTCTTACCGCCTAAGGCCAGGCCCAAAATCTGGTTGCCTAAGCAAATGCCGAAAATGGGGACCTTTCCCAAAAGTTCTTTAACAGTATCAATCACGTAGGTCACCACTGCCGGATCGCCGGGTCCGTTGGAGAGAAAAATCCCGTCGGGCTTGGACGCCATGATTTCTTTGATTGTTGCGGCGGCCGGAAACACATGCACCTCGCAGCCTAAACTGCTCAAAATACGCAAAATATTAAATTTGATCCCGCAGTCAATGGCCGCGATCTTGTAAAGCCTGGGGCCCTGGGGCTTCCAAACATATTTTTTTAAAGTGCTGACATCCTTGACAAAATCCATCCCTTCCATGGAAGGCATCTCATCCAATTTTTGCCGGAGACTTTTAGGATCGAAATCTTCCGTTGAGATGATCGCTTTCATGGCGCCGGAGGTGCGCAAATGACGGGTCAAGGCGCGGGTGTCCACGCCTTCTACGGCAATAATTTTATTGTCATTTAAATAATCGATCAGGCTTTTTTGAGCGCGCCAATTTGAAGGGCGACGGCAGAATTCCTTGACTACAAAGCCTTTGACATGGATACGGTCGGACTCAACGTCCTTATCATTAACACCGTAATTGCCAATCAAGGGATACGTCATTACGACGATTTGGCCGGTATAGGAGGGATCAGTAAGAACTTCCTGATAGCCGGTCATGGCGGTATTAAAGACAGCTTCGCCTGAAGTTTCCCCGGTCTCTTTTAAAGTACGGCCGCGGAAGCTCGTAGCGTCCTGCAGATATAGTATTGCCTCTTTCATGTCCTGCTTCGTACTCTCTTTCATTTTAGGATAGATTTAATCGAGGCAATGAGCTCTTCCGGAGGCATGGTTTTTTGAATATAATCCCGAACACCGTAAGAAGCATAATCAATCAAGTTTTTGGGAGTATCAATGGATGTATAAAAAATAAGGGGAATATCCTGGGTGGCCGGGTTTTTCTTAAGCTTTTTACAAAGCTCTATCCCTGAAATGTCCGGAAGCAGAATATCCAAAAGAATCAAATCCGGTTTTTCTTCCTGGGCCATCCCCAGGCCTTTGGTGCCATCTTCAGCCAAAAGAACATAAAAGTCGTATTGTGTCAAAAGCCTGCTCATTAATGTCCTGTCTACAGGATTGTCGTCAATAAACAAAATTATTCTTTTCTCCGCCATGGCTTCAGTATACAACCATCCCAATGGTGCAGGCAACTATTGTTTCATTTAAATATGCGCCACGACTTCGATTTCCACCAAGGAGTCCTTGGGGAGACGGACGACCTGGATGGTGGATCGCGCCGGTGCTGTTTCGGCCTTAAAATGTTTAGCGTACACCTCATTCATGGCCGCAAAATCATTTAAGTCTTTTAGAAAAACCGTGGCCTTGACCGCTTTCTCCAAAGATGATCCGCCGTGTGTTAAAACCGCGATGAGATTTTGGATGGCTTGCTCGGTCTGCTCTTTGATGCCGCCGGCCACCATGTTGCCTTGTCTATCCAGCGGTATCTGCCCGGCGGTGTAAATTAAATTACCGATGGACACCGCTTGATTATAAGGGCCGATCGGTAATGCCACTTTATCCGTTTTGATGATTTTTTTGATCATGGGGGCTCCTATGTTTGATTAACGCCTGCGCCACGGTATGGCCGCTGGCCCATGCCCATTGAAAATTAAATCCGCCGATGCGGCCGTCCACATCCAGGATTTCTCCGGCAAAAAATAAACCGGGAACCAATTTTGATTCTAACGTCTTAGGATTAATTTCAGCCCAATCAATACCACCGGCAGTCACTTCTGCTTTACTATACCCGAGCACTCCCGTAACATCAAGCGGATAATGTACACATCCGGCAATCAGGTGCTGACGGGAAACCTTATCCAATTGATTCATGGGCAGGGTGCCTTCAATGCCCGCTTTTTTGAGGATGATGTCAGCCAAACGTTGGGGTATTAATTCGATCAATACATTTCTAATTGTTTTGCGGGGACTGTCCCGTTGAACTTGTGCCAGATACGTGGCAAAAGAATTCTCATCATAATCCGGAATAAAATTAGCAATGATTTGTTTTTGACCTTTAGTCCGAAGATAATGCCGGCTGATATCCAGGGCCGCGGGGCCTGAAAAACCAAAATGCGTAAAAAGAAAGCTGTCGCGGCCGGAAAAATGCCGTTTGCCATCAGCTACAAGTGTCAGTTGGACTTCAAGAGTGATCCCTGATAAAGACTTTAAATCACTGTCCTGCGTGGTCAGAGGTGTGAGCGCGGGTGAAGTTTCAACCATCGAATGTCCGAAGGATTGCGCTAACCTGTAACCTGTCCCGTCGCTTCCAGTGGCGGGATAGGATAAGCCTCCGGTGGTGAGAACTATTGTTTTGCCATGATATTGAAAATGATCCCCTTGAAGGGTGAATTGATTATTATCCATGCTTACGGCCTTGACTTTATGCTCACATAAAAGCGTGACGTCTGCTGAATCGATCTTACGCAAAAGCGCCTCGAGAATGGTTTTACCAGAATGGGTGGAAGGAAAATATTTGCCCGTGGGCTCAAGGACCAATTCAACGCCTAAATCTTTGAAAAACCCGATCGTATCTGCATTACTGAAAGAACGCAAAATATTGCGCACATCCATGATCCGTTCGCTGTTAAAATCCTTTTCACTGACGGCTTTGTTGGTGACATTGCAGCGGGTCCCGCCGGACATAAGGATCTTGGCGCCCACTTTTTTCTGCCCTTCAAGCAAAAGTACACGCAAACCGCCCTGGGCAGCTTGTATGGCTGTCATCAAACCCGCGGCTCCGGCACCGACTATAATCACATCATAAATCATTTATAGAGTCGACCTTTCGGATATTAATGCGTCAAACAGACGTTGGGATAATTTTTGGAGCCAAAATGCGTGTTTTTACTCCTGACTTATCCAGGAATCAGTAAGTAGCAATTAGCATTTTGGCGAAAAAAATTTATCCCAATGGCTGTTTAATTCGTTTTTGGTAATTTCTCGAAACTGCCCGGGCTCAAGTGCACCTAACTTCAGTTTTCCAAAAGCTATGCGTTTAAGAACAGTGACCTCAGAGCCCAGGGCTTCAAACATGCGGCGGATTTCACGGTTTTTCCCATCGGTAAGCTGCACGATCAAATGGGATTCTTTATTACTGGCCTTACGCAAAGTGACCGAAGATGCTTTCAATAACTGCCCCTTGTCTTGAATGCCTTCTGACAAGCGTTTTATCTCTTCATCGGTGATCCTGCCCGCGACACTGACCGCATAGATGCGGGGTATTTCATTATCAGGCTCAGTTAAAAAATTTGAAAGTTGAGTGTCCGTGGTCATCAATAGTAATCCACAGCTCGCCATATCCAAACGTCCGACCGGATGCAAATGTTGTAAATAAGCCGGCAATAAATCATAGACTGTCCTGCGCCCTTTCTCATCCGATCTGGTGGTGACAATTCCCCGGGGTTTATACAACATGATCGTGCAAGCAACGGCACGGCTCACAGGTTTACCGTCGATGGTGATACCGGCTGTCTCCGGGACCAATGGAAACGCGGGATCTTTGATAAGCTGACCATTGACCGCGATACGGCCCTCTTCGACCAATCGTTTAGTCTGCGAACGTGACATTTTGCCTAATTTCGATAAAGCCCGCTCTAAAGGAACTTGACCCATAACCCCGCCAAATAGCTTTCCTTAAAGCTGTTGCTGCCGGTAAAATCCTCATCCTGGCCCACCCGTTGAATATGCGCCACCCGACGGCCGTTTAACCCGCTGGCTAACATTCGCTCCAGATCAGCGCCACCGATACCACTATAATTTGTTGTCACCAGCAAAGAGCCCGCGGGATTTAAAACCGCCACTGCTGACGCTATTAATTTAGGCAAATCGCGTTTGACCTGGAATACTTGTCCCTCGTGACGGGCAAAAGAGGGCGGATCAAGGATGATCACATCGAACCCATTCCCCTTTTTGAAAGCCCTCCGCAAAAACAAAACGGAATCTGCCTTAATAAACTCCCCCGAGGCGGTGGATAAAGCATTGAGCTGATAATTATTTTTCCCACGCTCCAGGATTTTGCGGCTGATATCTGTATTAATGACTTCCCTAGCCCCTCCAACGCGGGCATAAACCCCGAAAGAACAGGTATATGAAAACCCATTGAGGACTTTCGCATGCTTACTTGCTCGTCCAACCACCCATCGGTTGCGTCTCATATCTAAAAATAGACCGCAGTTAAGACCGTCGTTCAAATTTACTTCAAATTTAACGCCATGTTCTTCAACGATCGTGCGGGGCTCAGCGCCTATCAATACCTCTGCCTTGATATCTACTCCCCGACGGGATTTGACAATCAAATACTCCACCGGCATGCAAGAGGTCAAGATGCGGCAAATCCTGTCCCTATGTTTATGCCAATGGCCCACTAAAACCTGTACATGAAGGTGTTGGTGATAACGGTCGATCAAAAGTCCGTCTAAATCATCCCCTGCGCCATTGACCAAGCGCATGGCATTGGTGATTAAAGACAATGGGGCACGTCGTTGGATGGCTTTGTTAAGAGTACTGACGAGGGTTTTCATGGATGGGTTTTTAATATTTCTTCTATCGCTCGACGGCAATTACCTGTGGGGCAATCCAAGTAAGACAATCCAAGCCTTCTCTCCACGACATCTTCTACTGTTTTCGCCATCTCCACTTGTTGGGCATATATGACCTGGGCGGCAATGGCCGGTGAGCAGGAACAGATCTTTTCTTTAAGTTGATCATTGCCTCGAGCGATATTAAGCACATCCCCAAAGCGGCTGCCATAAATGCCCTGCAAATATCTAATCAAATCAAGCGGCACTTCAAATCGCTGGCTTAGGATTTTGAGTTCCTCGTTACAGCCCCCACTACCGTAAAGAACATATTGCTCCCCGTAAGGCATACGAGATGATAGAGGGGGTATTGCTTTCCCAACAGCCTTCTCGGCAATGGCCCGATACGTGGTGTATTTGCCGCCCATGACAAAATAAATGCCGGAAGAACTGCTTTCGATGGCATGCCGGCGGGATATGCGAGAGGGGTGTCCCTTGTCCGCGACCAAAGGCCTTAGTCCGGCGAAAGTAGTAATAATTTTTGAACGGTCAAAATTAATATTAGGAAAAACCCTGCCGGCTTCCTGCAATAAATACTGTATGTCAGCTTCCTCAACCTGTACGCTGTCCGGACTTTGATAATAATCGGTGTCAGTCGTTCCTATCAGAGAATTGCCCTTAAAAGGAATGACAAAAAAAATGCGCCGGTCTGAGCGGCTTTGCAATAAAAAGGCTCTTGGAGAAATTTCACCCCGGTAAACGATATGAACACCCTTGGTCAGCCGCAGGCGCTTAACAGAATGCGGCACATCTTTTTCAATTAACTCATCGACCCAAGGCCCTGCTGTCACAATAATTTTAGAGGCAAAAATATCCATATGCTGACCGCTTAAGCGGTCAAGGGCCTTAACGCCGATGGCGCGTTGATTATTGTCTTTGATAAAACTTTCAACTTGCAAGTAATTAGCCACCGCCGCCCCCCGCAGGTCCGCCATCAGCACATTTTCCAAACAAAGCCTGGCATCATCCATCTGCGCATCAACGTATTCCACCCCGCCGACTAATCCGTCCGGATTAATGCCCGGGGCCAAAGATATGATTTCACCAATGGATAAAGAGCGGTGATGGCCAATCCGGTATTTACCGCTTAAAAGATCATAAAGCCAAACGCCTAATTTCATCAGCCATAACGGCCTTGCGTCATTTTTATAAACCGGAATCACCATCGACAAAGGCTTAACCAGATAAGGCGCGGTCTGCCACTGGATGAAACGCTCTCTTAAAGATTCATGCACCAGATCGAATTCAAAATTCTCCAGATAGCGAATACCGCCATGCAGAAGTTTGGTGGATTTGCTCGAGGCGCCGCTGGCAAAATCATTCTTTTCCAACAAAACAACACTGATGCCGCAGGCAGCGGCCAAATTGGCCGTGGCCGCCCCATTAATGCCTCCACCGACGACAATTAAATCGAATTTATTTTTGGTAAGACGAGAAATATCGCGGATCATTATCTTGTCAACACCTGTCGCACGGCATGATGCCAGCCGTCATATTTAGATTTGGCTATTGAACGTGACATACGCGGCTTGAAAGTTCGCTCGATCGTATTGATCTTAAGAATATCCTGCGGTTTCCACAAACCAATAGAGACGCCTGCTAAATAGGCCGCGCCTGCCGCGGTTGAGTCGACCATGGAAGGCCTGCCAATGGGAATGGCCAGCATATCTGCCTGAAACTGCATAAGAAAATTGTTGCGGCAAGCCCCCCCATCCACGGCCAAAGATTTTATCTTTAAGTCAGATTCTTTGCTCATAAGATCAAAAACTTCCTTGGTCTGATAGGCCATGGATTCCAAGGCGGCACGCACGATATGCCGCGCGTTTGCCCCCCTTGTCAAACCTGTTATTATTCCCCGCGCATCCGGATTCCAATACGGTGCCCCTAATCCCACAAAAGCCGGCACCAGATAGACCCCATTCGTATCTTTAATACCAGAAATCATCTCTTCACTTAAAGAGGGGTCCTTGATCATTTTTAATTCATCCCGCAGCCATTGGACCACAGCCCCGGCGATAAACACGGAGCCTTCCAGCACATACACCGGCGCCCCCAAGGCATCACAACCCAGGGTGGTCAAAAGACCTTTTTTAGAATAAACGCATTTTTTGCCGGTGTTAAGCAACATAAAGCATCCGGTACCATAGGTATTTTTGATGGATCCCGATGTGAAACATCCCTGCCCGTATAAAGCCGCTTGCTGATCACCCATCACGCCTGCGATGGGAATGCCGTCGGGCAGGCCGGCCACATTCCTTGTGGTATGCCCAAATACCGACGATGAAGGCAGCACTTTGGGTAAAATATTTTCAGGAATATTTAAAATTTTTAATAAAGGCTTGCTGAAGGCTTTGGCCTTGATATCGAAGATCAGCGTGCGGCTGGCATTGGTCATGTCTGTGACATGCGAGGCGCCATTGGTCAATTTATAAATAAGCCAGCTGTCGATGGTGCCAAAGGCAACTTGGGGCCCAGCCGCTTTTCGCCGCAGGCCGGGGACATGGTCCAGGAGCCATTGGATTTTTGTACCGGAAAAATAAGCGTCAACAACTAAGCCCGTTGTCCTGCGGAATAAACTCTCATATTTTTTTAGCCGGGCACAGGCCTCTGCTGTGCGGCGGCATTGCCAGACAATAGCATGATAAAAAGGTTTGGCCGTCTTGCGGTCCCACACAACAGTGGTTTCGCGCTGATTAGTAATACCGATAGCCGCGATGGCCTTGGGATCAATGCGGGATTGTGATACTGCCTTTCTGATGACTGCAACAACGCTTTCCCAAATCTCCTGGGCATCATGTTCAACCCAGCCGGGCTTGGGATAATATTGCTTGAATTCCTGGTAGGCGCTGGAAACCGCACGGCCTTGCGCATCAAAAATAAACGCCCTCGAGCCCGTCGTGCCTTGATCAATGGAAAGTATATATTTTTTCATGATCCCCGACTTATAATTTTTGGAATTCACGCCAAGTGTTGACGTCCCATTTTAAAATTTTTGTTTCCCTGGGCGCCGGATCATCCAACTGAATTAAGGAACCGTTGATATCATCAAAATTTTGTGGAAATATTGCTAAGCAGCTTTTGTTTGAGAATTTAGAATTATATAAAATGCCTTCAATTCCAGCACTCATAACCAACTGGCCAAAAATTTGTGAAGCAACCGGCACATCATACTGCATCGGCCATTCCCGCCAATTTAGTGCAAGAAGAGCATCTATTAATTTTGGAACGGTTTTAATTACTTCTGGCTCCTCTTTAAATTTTAACATTTTTGCTATTTGTTTAATGTGTTCCGGAAAAATAA
>Ga0105164_10001232_pt1 | contig 16548 bp, 14 predicted proteins | sample VDWuncwatermetaG_FD_89674 | JGI IMG/M metagenome (GOLD analysis project Ga0105164, IMG submission 89674) | Wastewater microbial communities from Netherlands to study Microbial Dark Matter (Phase II) - VDW unchlorinated drinking water | ecosystem: Environmental > Aquatic > Freshwater > Drinking...
CTACCGGTCAGCTCACCAGGGGGGTGCAGGCCTGCCTGAAGGGGGAGCTGGGATATGACGTGGAAGGTTACCCGGACTACCGTGGGGTGAAGGTACTGGGTTTCTGGCACTGGATTCCTGAGTACAACTGGGGGCTTATGTCTGAGATTGACGTGGATGAGGCCTACAGGGACCTTTATGAGCTTGATAGGGCACTCATATTTATCACCTTTGCCTTTACCCTGGTGATAGTGGCGGCGGCGGTCTTCCTTGGGCGCAGACTCACCGCCCCCATCCTTCACCTGACGGAAGTTACCAGGAGGATGTCCAGTGGAGACCTGCGTCAGAGGGTAGGCGTAAGCTCCAGGGACGAGATAGGGATCCTGGCCGAGTCCTTTAACACCATGGTGGAGACTATAGAAAAGAGGAGTGAGGAGCTAGAATCCACCAAGCAATACCTGGAGAGTATGTTTGACTCCATACGGGACGTCATCGTAGTAGTAGATAAGAACGAGACCATCATGAGGGTTAACCAGGCGGCCATAGATGAGTATGGAGAGGACATCATAGGTAAGAAATGTTACGAGGTCCTTATGGCCCGGGACTGCAGGTGTGACGTCTGCCTGAACCTGAAGGTGGCAGAGGAACTCAAACCTGCCTTTGCGGAACATGCCGCCCCCAGCAAGGAGAAGGTCTTCTTCACCGAGTCCTACCCGCTCCTGGATGCCAGAGGTAACTTGCAGGCCATTATAATGGTCTCAAGGGATGTGACCCAGCAGAAGCAGATGGAACAAAGACTCCAGAGGTACACCCTTGACCTGGAAAAGACGGTGGAGGAGAGGACCAGGGCGCTGATGCTTACTAATAAGGAGCTGGAAGAAAAGAACAGACAACTAGAAAAGGCCAACCTGGAGCTGAGGACCCTGGATAGACTAAAGGACAGCATCATCAGGGACGTCTCCCATGAGCTTAAGAGTCCAGTGGCCCAGGTAAAGATGGCCTTTGACCTGTGGTTTGAAGAAAAGGATAAAGGGAAACTGGACGTAGAAAAAGAAAAGAAATTGGCCGCGGTAATCAGCAATAACGTCCTCAGGCTACAGAGGACCATTGCGGCAGTACTAGACCTCTCCAGCATAGAATCAGGGCAGGTGAAGTACAAAAAAGAGAAACTTCAACTGGAGGAGTTGGTCCAAAAGGTTATAATGAGCTATGCACTGGTGGTGGAGCAAAAGGGCCTCACGCTCAAGACAAATTTCCCCTCCAGGCTTCCAGAGGTCCAAGGGGACAAGGAGCATCTGGCCAGGGTTATCTCTAACTTGATAGATAACGCCGTCAAGTACACCCCTAAAGGGGAGATACTGGTCTATGGAGAGGAACTGGATGGCAGGGTAGAGATTCACGTAAGAGACACAGGAATGGGTATTGGCCTGCCCAGGGAACAATATGATAAACTGTTCCAGAGGTTTTACCAGGAAAGGCCCCGTTATGATGGTGTAGGGGTAGGGCTGGCCATCTGCAGGGCTATTGTGGAGGCCCATGGAGGGAAAATCTGGGCAGAAAGCGAGGGGACCGGTAAGGGGTCTACTTTCAGTTTCTCTGTACCATTAACAGGACAAAAGGATGAATCACGCCAATAACAAGATTATATTAATTGTAGAGGACGATGAGGAGTTCCAGGAACTCTTCGCCATGATGCTGGAAGATACGGGGTATCGTATCATAAGGGCCTATGATGGCACTGAGGCCCTAAAAAAACTGGAGGAACAGAAACCTAACCTCATCATACTGGACATACTCCTGGAGGCAATGATGGGTGACGCCCTCTTTCTCCACCTGAAGAGGGTGCCCGAATACTCCGACATACCCATCGTCATTACCAGCAGTTTTTCCGCCAAGGACTACCCCAATCTCCGTGAGATTGACCCCAGGCTTGTCTTCCTGGAGAAACCCTTTTCCAAAGAGACACTCCTGAGGGTAGTGCAGGAGAGGCTGGGGAAGTAGCCCCTATTGGTGGGATGACAGACGTCAAAATCCAAACGACAAATGAACCTTAATTTGACGTTTGAGCGTTGTTATGAGACCCCTGGGAAACTCTGGCCTTCAATGTAGGGGCACGTTGCAACGTGCCCCTACGTACTCGTTATTTGAACGCTATCAATCATGCCTGATACCTTTGACCCCGAATACAGCTGGCTTACAACCTGGGAGAAGAACCCCCGCCCTCCCGTCCTCTTTTATGGCACCAGTTCCAATCTGGTTCATAGGATTGAGGAACATGGGTTGACCCCAGGGATGGAAGAGGAGGATAACCTCATGGCCATTGCCCGGCACGTCCTCTCCTCGGCCAAAAAGCTGGGAGATAAGAGGACGGCTGAACAGGCAGAAATAATCCTGCTAGAGCATGGAGAAAAGCCAGGGCCTTTGAAGCTGACCTTTAATTATTACCATGCCCTCTATCTTGCCAGAAAAAAGACAAGGAGGTTGGAAGCCCTGCAGTGGCTTTGTGAGACCTTCGGGGAGCGGGCAGGACAATGCGAGGATACAAACCTGGCAGAGTTAGCCATAAACCAGGTGCGTTATTCCTGCCAGGGGACGTGTGACCTCCACCTCAGCCCGCCGGGGATAGTAGTATACGTACGTACTGACCTCTCAAAGTTCCAGAACCTATCACCTTTACTGGAGGATAAAAAGGAGCTTAGAAGGGCCTTGAAAGGGAAGAGCCGCCTATGCAAAAATCATTGGCCGAAGACCTCCTGGTGGAAGAAATTGACCAGGTCTACGGTGGAAAGATACCTGGAGAAGTCCATCAGGGGAGACCAGGACCGTCCAGGCCTCGGCGAAGAGGTCGTTACCCTTTACCCCATCCCCATCGCAGATATACTCAGGATAGAGTTGCCCCCGTCTACGTAACAGGCAGTGGATAGAATCCAATCAATCAAGAGATAAAGATCTTCCCAGGGTTCATTATGCCCTTGGGGTCAAAGAACTTCTTGAGAGACTTCATCAACTGAAGCTCTTGAGAGGGGACTTCCATAGGCAAGAACTCTGCCTTAGCAATGCCGATACCATGCTCCCCCGTTATTGTCCCCCCTACGGAGACCACCTTTCTTAGCATCTGTTCCACCATCTCCGCCACCTTCTTTTCGTCTTCCTCTCCGTACCCGTAGAGGAAATTCACGTGGACGTTACCATCGCCTATGTGGCCAAAGCAGGCGCTATGGATGGAGTATCTCTCCCCAAGGGAGTAGAGTTCTCTCAATATCTCTTTTATCTTGCTCCTGGGGACGCAGATGTCTTCATTGAGCTTCCTCCCGGCCACCTTGAAGAGGGCAGGCGAGATGGATTTCCTGACGGCCCACAAGACCTCTCTCTCCTTCGCCGTCTTAGCTACGACGACCTGAAAGGCCCCATGCTCCCAACATGCCTTTTCTACGCCCGCCATGTCCTTTTCTACTAGAGACGCCTCACCGTCTACGTCTATTAGAAGGAAGGCATTGGCTTTTTCAGGTATCTCTGCCCCTCCATACCCCCTGATGGAGTTGATGCAGATACTGTCCACGAACTCAAGGGTCTTTGGGATTATCCCCTGGCCCAGTATTATGCCGTCGGCCGCATCCGCCGCCGCCTCGGGGTCATTGAAGTAGGCTAATAGGGTCTCCACCCTCTCAGGCAGTGGGATGAGTTTTACCGTAATCTTGGTGAATACGCCCAGTGTCCCCTCAGAGCCTACGAAGAGCCTGGTAAGGTCATAGCCCGCCACACTCCTCAAGGTCTTTCGTCCAGTATTTATTACACTGCCGTCCGGCAAGACCACCTCCAGGGAGAGGACGTAGTCCCTGGTAACCCCATACTTAAGCCCGGCCATCCCACCCGAGCACTCAGCCACGTTTCCCCCTAACGTGGAGAACTCGGCACTGCCAGGGTCTGGAGGATAAAAGAGTTTATACCTGGCGACCTCGTCCTGAAATCGTTTTGTAACCACCCCAGGCTCCACGGTAGCCATAAGGTCATTGGGATTTATCTCCAGGATACGGTCCATCCTGGTAGTATCCAGGACTATGCCTCCGTGCAAGGGGACAGAGCCCCCGGAAAGCCCGCTGCGTGCCCCGCAGGGATACACGGGGATTGTAAATTTATCTGCCACCTTTATTACGGCAGAGACCTCCTCTGTGTTGGCGGCCTTTATTATTACGTCCGGGATGGCCTTTTGTCGGGTAGCAGTAGCGTCGTAAGAGTAACAGACCCTGTCCTCTATATGGGTGATAACGTTTTCCTTCCCTAAGGCCCTATAAAGGGCCTCCATTGCGGCAGGGCTTACTCTACTCTCTTTGGGAAGGGTATCTTTTATCATTAACAACGTTATGATAACAAAGTTTTAGATGGAATTCAAACTCCAGTACAGGCCCTCTGTAAAGTACGAAGCCTGAACTCAACCCCCGGGCCTTACTAAGCACGGTTAATCGTTAGCTTACCTCTAAATTTTGCCTTGATAAGTACCTAAAAATATATATATATATTTACGTTCATATAGTGAGACCTCTGAAAAACTCCACGCGCTTGTCATTCTGAGGGAGCGAAGCGACCGAAGAATCTCCTAAAAGACCAGATTCTTCGCTTCGCTCAGAATGACACACGACGTCGGGGTAACTTTTTCAGAGTTCTCAATGCATTCTTTGATCGTGATTTTAAGGAGGGGAAAGTATGAGAATCAGATATTTTGCAGATACAGATACGGCATTGATTGAATTCTCAGGTGCACCCATTGTGGAAACGAAAGAAATAACAGGGAACCTTTATATTGACTTAGATGAAAAGGGTAACCTTGTAAGCATGACTATTGAACATGCAAAAAAACAGGCCAATATTTCTGAAGTGTCATTCTTACAAATGGAAGAGAGCACTATTAAAAACTTACCTATCTGACTACGGCTGTGCTAATCGGTGTCTCCGCTGGATGTTTTACCCTCTCCCAGTAGGATTCAAGCTGGAACGTGGGGCCGTGTTCGGCGTCGTGGCATCCCTTGCAACCCTCGGGGGAGACCTTGCCATACCCATCCTGTAAGGACAGGTCTTTAGACCTGTCCTTACGCACCCCTTTGTCCCCTCTTTCTAGAGGGGAAATATTGGACGGACCTGAAGGTCTGTCCCTGTGGGCGTTGGCAATATGGAGACTGCCTGGGCCATGGCATGTCTCACAGCCCACGCCTGTGAGGTCAGGGCTTATGTCCTGAGACTGGAAGCCACTCACGTAATTGAGGCCCACCACATGGCAGGCTGCGCACTCGGGGTCAGAGGCCCGCCCTGCCTTTAGCAGTGTCTCATAGGCAGTGGCATGGAGGGTACTCCCCCAATGCTGGAATACGGCAGGGTGACAGGGGCTACATGCACGACTCCCAACGTAGCTGGTCTGTCTAGGGAGGGGGAATCTCTCTACCCTGGAGAGGAGTTTCTCCTCTTTGAGCCTCTCCTGGTAGTTATCAAGTAGGCTGAGCATGAGGGCTGAGTCCGCAAGTCGCTCGTCCAGGGTTACAGTCTCTATTACCCCTGAGCCCTTGTCAGGATTGTAGCGGTACAGCACCAGGTGTTTGCCCTTAATGCCAGGGGTGGAGACCCAGGTATTATCTTTATTAATTACTATCGGATGGTCTGCCCCATGCCCTGAGGCGACCAGATGGAACTCTGGGAAGTCGCTGGCAAGCCCAAGGGACTCTTCCAGGGGAGCGTGGGAGAGGAGTACCAGGACGTCTGCCTTGTCCTTCAACTCCTTTATCAGGGGCGGAAGGGCCTCGGCAGGGGGGATTATTTCTACCCCAGGTGGCAGGGTCACTCCTGCCATAGGTGACGGCCCAAGGAGGGTGGGAGAGAGGATTCCCAGGAATCCAATCCTTAAAGGGGTGGGTTTCAAACCCGCCCGTACAGGGGCAGGTGTGAGACCTGCCCCTACTTCACAGACTTTATAAGGGACTATTTCTAACGTATAGGGTGTATCTGGATGCGACCCACTAAGCCGTATATTAGAGGAGAGTAAGGTCACAGGGCCTGGGGGAAAGAGGTAGGCCAGGACCTCCAATCCCATGTCCAGGTCCATCTCCCCCAGGTTATGTATGGAGTAGTTCATAATTTTTAGGGCCTGGATAAGGGTTTCTGCCTTTAATTCATCTTGCCTCCTGAGATGGCCTGCGGCGAGGGTGTCCCCGCCAACAAGGTCGCCAAGGCTTACTGATAACCACGGCTCAGAAAGAGATTTCAGAAAGGTGTGCCTCTTGGCTATACCACCCAGCAGGGGCTTCGCACAGCCACAGGGTTCCAGATAACCCCTTTCCTCACCGCTGAAGAGGAGGCAGACTTCCTGTGCCTGTAATGAGGCAGAGAGGAGGGCGAGGAGCAGTAGTGCGCAGGGTATCATTCTTTTATAGTAGCAGAGATGGGAACGGTAATAAGAGGCTGGGATATACTCGTAGTATGTATCTCCAGACTCCCTTCAAGCCTACCCACGGGGGCCTCTTTGCTGAGGACTACATCCATACGGTAATTCTCTCCGCCTGGGGCGGACGAACTTCCCCCTTCCGGGTCTCTACGCAGGCTGAAGACCTCAGCCGGAAGTGGTCCTGTCTCCCGAACCTTCTCCGCCTGAGGTGGATTTCCGCTTAAGGCGGATTGGGCTTCGGTTGGGAATCCGCCTGAGGCAGACGCCACTTCAACCCTGACTAACCTGACCCCAGGGTTGTGGAAGGTGATAAGTAGCTGTCTTACCGCCCCTGTACCCCGCCTGACCAGCCCAAAAGAGAGTTGGGGGGGAAAGACTGAGACGTCGCTAACCACCTCCCCGAAGAAGGGGATAGTGATAATGGGCTGTCTAGGGCTATTGGTGCGAACTACCAGGTCTCCATCAAACCTGCCCGCAGGAGAATCTTTTTTTACCTCTAATTTTATGGCATAGAGACCATCTGCCTGTTTCTCTATGGAGGTAATCTCCAGGGCCCTGGAAGAGGATTGGGCCTCAGATACCTTGAGTTCCATGCCAGTAGGGGATTTTACCTCTACTTTGAGGCTGCGGCCTTCCCCTTGTCTTATCTGACCCAGCGTCAATCTGGAGGGTTCAGCCGCTACCTCCTCCAGGATGAAGGCCTCCAGGGTCAGGGTATGGGTGGGTTCTGATGGGTCATTGGTGTCTACCATCACGGTCTTGGTTACTTTCCCCACGAAATTTTTAGAATCAAAGGTTACCTCCACATAAGCCTCTCCTCCAGGGGGGACTACATTCTGAGAGGGTACGGCTGCAGTACACCCGCAGGAGGGCCTGACCTTTTTAATCTCCAGCTCTGCCTCCCCTGCGTTTTTTAGTAGGAAATGATGTTGGACCTTCTCCCCACGGTATATCTGCCCAAAGGAATGAATACTCTCGGGGACGGTCAGACGGGGGATTTTTCCAGGAGTGGCCCCGCCAGGTCCTTCGCTACGCTCAGGAGGAGTGGCCCCGCCACCTTCAGTATTGCATAAACCTTCTCTCCCATAGTATCCTATGCAAATCAGGGTTATATACAGGACGATAGATGCGCCTCGTTTCATGAGCTTTAATATTACAGGGCTTCAGTAACATGGTCAAGATAGTGGCATTAGTATTAACACTCTCGTTGGGAGTGGTACTGCCATACCCCGCACCTTGCCTGGGGCAGGACCTCACCTCAGGTGGGTACTGGCCCCTCTTCCATCGCGACCAGAGACGTACGGGCCTTAGCCCTTTTCCGGGCCCTTCCAAAGGGGTATTGAGATGGCATTTTAAGACGCTCAAACCCATAGACTCCTCCCCTGTGATAGGCCGGGACGGTACGGTCTATTTTGGTTGTCTGGATGGTAAATTCTATGCAGTCAGCCCCCAGGGGAAGCTTCTGTGGAGTTTCCTTATAGGGGATAAGATATATTCCACGCCCGCCCTTACCCCCGGAGGTGACATATACTGCTGTTCCTGGGGAGGCAAGGTCTTTGCCCTGGACGCCCAGGGTAATCAGAGTGGCAGGGCCACTCCCGCCCAAAAATGGCTCACCCAGATACCGGGGAGGATTTCCTCCTCTCCGGCCCTGAATCCCGGAGGTGGGTTATACGTTGGGTCCGATAACTACAACCTCTACGCCCTGGATAACGTGGGGGGAGTAACGTGGGTCTTTACCACCAGGAAGTATATAGAAGCCCCTCCAGCCGTTGCACCTGATGGCACTATATATTTTGGTTCCAACGATGCCTATCTCTATGCCCTCAGTCCTGGGGGGGCGCTAAGATGGAAATTCAACACAGGCGGTGCAATCACCTCTTCCCCGGCTATAGGCGATGGAGGCACCGTGTACGTCGGCTCCAGTAACGGGACCTTCTACGCCCTTAGTCCCCTTGGTGAAGAGGAGTGGCGGGTAAGGGTGTCCGCCTTAAGCGGATGGATAGACTCTTCCCCTGCCATAGGGGCGGATGGCACCATTTACTTTGGCTGTAATGACGGTAATCTCTACGCTATTAGTAAGGAAGGGGCCCTCCTCTGGAAATATCAAACGGGGAGTACCATTACCTCCTCCCCGGTGGTGGACCCCGAGGGTAACGTGTACGTGGGGTCCTGGGACGGGAGGCTCCATGCCATAGGGAGGTGGGGGGAGCCTAAGTGGAGTTTTCCTACCCCTGGGCCCATCCATTCCTCCCCAGCCATTTGTGGCAGTGCCACCCCCAACGATGGAGTGCTTTACATAGGGTCTGTAGATGGGTTATATGCCTTAGGGCCGTAGAGAGGGTAATCAGAATTCGGAATTTTGCATTCTGGGACAAGGGACACAAGGGGCTTCTATGAGGCTATAAACTTCCAGGTTGACTCTTTGACATACTAGGTGTAACATACCCATAGTGAAGGCCAGGCTTATAAGGTACAAAAAGTATCCTGATGTATATGGCAACGTTGCAGAAATTAGGGTGTGGGAAGTTGGGACCACTCACGACAAGCCACACGGGTACAAATACTCCCTTGTGTACATTGTCCAGGGTAGGCGTGTAATCGGTTACGACAATGCAGAGGGCAAGGGAGACCATAGGCACTATGGGGACAGAGTAGAGCCTTACAGGTTTGAGGGCCTGGAGAAGTTGATGGAGGACTTTTACCTGGACGTCCAGAGATATAGGGAGGAAAGATTATGAGGGTTAAGAGGGTAAAGATAGGGATAAGGAGTCTTAAGGAAGGACTCCAGGACTTCGTTAAGACATGCAAGGCCATAGAGAGGGGGGAGAAGGTCAAGAAGGAGGTGGGTATCTACTTTGAGAATGCAGAGGCATTCAGGAAGGCCCTGACCTCAAAGAGGCTGGAACTCCTCCGCCTGATAAGGAAGCACCAGCCTAAGACCATGCAGACCCTCTCCAGGCTTGCCGATAGGGACATTAAGAACGTGAGCCAGGATATTGAGTTATTGAGAAATCTTGGCCTCGTGAGTACCAGGAAGGAGAAAAAGGGCAGGAAAGAGGTATCTCCCTCAGTGGATTACGACGCCATTGAACTGATGATAGCGGTTTGAGGATTTAGCAAGGGGCAGACCAGATGGGGAAAGAGTATACAAAGAGGGTGTAGTAACGCCCTGCCTGCCTCTGCAGGAGTCTCTGAAAGACATTGAAAGTCAGCTACCCCAGGAAAATGAGAAGTCTAAACACCTTTTAGAGGCGATTGCTGAGGAGACAACAACGGATAAAAAGGGGGGTAATGCACCTGGAACTAACGATTAGACCCCTCGCCCAAATTTTTATTGTTAGGAGCATTCCTGACCTATTTGAGATTTTGGATTTATAGATTGGGAGGAAAAAAATGACAAAGAAATGGATTCTGCTCTGCGCAATAATTCCTTCGCTCGCCTTGCTTGCAATAGCCACCTTTATATGGCCTACGCCTTACAAGTACGATAGGTTCGGGTATTATGTCTACAAAATTAACAGATACACTGGGGAGACACATATATTGTATCCCTTCGTAAAAAGAGGAGGAACTAGCGCCGGATGGATTAATCTAACACCCCCTCCGAAGTTTAGCAACCCAATACTAAGAAAGTATGGCATTTCGGATACCGAAGAAGCAACCCTGCTACAACCACCGAGCATCCCTGAATCTGATTTATTGCAACGTATTAAAGCAAATCTTGGGGAAACTCCCTCAACGAAATATGGTCTAAAAGAACCACCTCCCCTGGCCCCTGAAGAAAAGGCGATAGCAGACGCAAAAGCAGCCGAAGAAAAGAAGATAGCAGACGAAATAGCAGTTAAAGATAAGAAGATAGAAGATGCAATATCAGCTGCGTTAGCAGCCCAACGTATCAAAGATGGAGAACGACACTAAAGAACAAACACCGAGGATAGTCTAGAAAGGAGAAAATCATGCCATCAACTAAGAAGGTTGCAACATGTATATTGTGCTTATTGTACTGCACGCCAATATACGCCGACAAAATCTCAGACCTGGAGACCCAAGTTGCCATGCTCCAAGAGCAACTGTTGGGGGTACAGCAGGACATAAGGACACTTAAGGCCGAAAAAGATATAACCATAGAAGGGAGGGATACAGCGGAACCGAAGACCGACTACAGAGAATCTGCATTCATGGAGGAAAGGCACAAGAAAGAACCCAGGGTGAGTTTTAAGTTTAAACCAGGCTGGGCTTCCCTTTCACACGAAACAAGGGGTCCCGGCTCGCAAGACAGAATAAACACGGCGGGTTTTGCAATCTCCAGTGAGCTAGAAGGACGATTAACAAAAAGGGTATCACTCAATTTGACTGCTGATGCGTTTTTTTTGCATATGGGGGGTGGTGCGGCAAACTCTTTCCGAATAAATGAATGGTCGGCGGGTGCTCGCTTGTATACCTTAGCTCCCAATGTAAGATACCGTGTGCTTAGCTCAGTCAATAGTAATGTAGACCTTTCGCTCGGTTACGAAGGATTTTTCCAGCAGTTTCGTCCAGGTGTAGATTTGGGTGGACATGGCCCAAGAACTGGGATTATAGCCAACTTCTCTCCCACAGAAAGACTATCTTTTACAACGGAGGGTTTTTATACAGGTTTTTTTGATATACAAGGTGAAGGTAGGCGTAGAACAGAAGGCCATGCCTTCAGATTTGACATCGGGGGCAGATACAGTATTTATAAAGGTATTGAATTAGGGACAGGCTATCGAGGTTATTTGTTATCCGTAGACAGGCCTACAAGACGAAGCTTTGCTGATGAGGAATTTACCAGGGTTGACCATCTCTATGGGTATTTGGGATTTAAATTTTGAGATAAAAGCAGGCTGATGGTGAATTTTTGATATTTAGGGTGGGGATAGGGAGAGCTACCCGATAAGGCTGTTTCTCCACGGCCTTCCCCATTCCTTCACTTTGGAGAGTTACTAGGAGAGGTAACGCATGGCAAAAACTAAGAACCCACCCAAAGAGACCCACCAGGGGGAGTACTCACTTTTTTGTAATTATCTAAACAAGTATAGAAAGGCCGTCTTTAACTCAATCCCCCTTTTTTACCTTGATGATTCTCCCGAAGATATTGAAAGCTGGGGTAGCAAAAAATACTTTGCCAGCGTACTAGCGGATATTGAGAGACAGGAAGAAACTTCTGAGGGGCTGTCAGAGGAAATAAAAAGAATAGAGAGGGTAGAAACGGCTTTCCTTAGGCTATATGGTGGGGGCCTTATTAGGTCCCTTAAGCCATGTAGTGGGGGCCCTATTGGGCCAGCAGAAGAGGGTGAAATGCTGGTAGGAGAACCCCAGGACAAGCTGGACGCCATAGCAAGGAAGTACACAATTCCACCTTTCCGATACAGCCTACCTTCCCGACACGACCTTAAAAATATAACCGTGTATCGCAGACTTAGCGAGAGGCACAAGACTCTTATGGAGGTTGCGATGTGGGTGTTAGAACGCAATCTTGAAAAGTCTCTTTCTGTGACAGACACACAGAATCAGTTTTTGGAAATGGCCAATGACCAGGAAAGGGAGTACCTCAAAAAATACGGAGATAGAATTAGGGGGCAGGAGGGAGAGGTTGAGAAGGGGGACACAAATACTGTGTCCCGTTTTAAGCTGGTGCTGAGAACCAGTGAAAACAAGGTGTACTGGGAAGGCAAAGAACAAGAGGGGCTATCCCCAAAGCCTTACCAATTACTCTATGTCTTAGCTTTGACCCCTGGAGAACTTATTCCTTATGGCCGTATGAAGTGGCTCATTAGTGCCGACACAGAAAACTTACCCAAAGCACTATCTAAACATATCAGCTCCATTAAAGCACGTATTCCCGCACTAAAGAACATAATCCATAATACGGAGGACTTAGGTTACGAACTCAGGCTGAAAAAGGAAGATGTCTTAGTGCAGGGGGAAATAGCAGAAGTTGGCACCTTGCTACAACTAGACTAGTCCACGAATCCACAACCAGTTCACGGCAATCCACGGCTTTCTTTCCTCTAAAAATTCCCCTACCTCTATAAGGAATTATCCCTACAAGCCTTACGACTCAACACAAACCATTTTTTAAATCCACGTCTAATCCACGCCTATAATCGGGGGCATGAAGGATAGCAAAGTCTCCGTTACTATTGCCGTACCACTGGAGCTTTGGGGACGATTGGATATTTACTCCAGGCACACAGGGGTGACGAAAGCCCATGTCCTGAGAAAGGCAATAATGGGCTTCTCTGCTAGGGGCCCCCCCACCTGGTAGAGTTAGTCTTTCAAGTCCTTACAAGACAAAAGCCCACGGGGGGAGTTGAACCCCCAACCCCGTCATTACGAATGACGTGCTCTGCCGGTTGAGCTACGTGGGCGTTTTCAGCAGTCAGCTATCAGTAATCAGCAAACTGACTGCTGTCTCCTGACTGCTGACTACTGTATGTTATATTCTTTTATCTTATTATACAGTGTCTTGAGGGAGATGCCCAGTACCTGGGCGGTCTGGGCCTTGTTACCCCTCTTTTCTGCCAGGACCTGGCCAATGTAACGGCGTTCCAGTTCTGCGAGGGAGAGCTCCCCTGGTAGGCCCTGTACCGTTCTGGTGCAGGGCAGGTCGGGTGGTAGGGGATGTCCGGCGGTAGCAGTGCCGCTTCCGGCAGAAGACCTTGCAGTATCAGGCCCTCCCAGGGGTGGCCAGTCCTTTATGACCTCCCCATCGGATAGTATTACCATCCTCTCCATGACGTTTTGTAACTCCCGTACGTTGCCTGGCCAGGGGTGGCCCATAAGCATCTCCATTACCTTCTCATCTATCCGTTTTTCTAACCCTCTGGCCCGGTAGAGGCCCAGGAAATGTTCTACCAGGATGGGGATATCTTCCTTTCTCTCCCTGAGGGGTGGTATCTGGATGTGGATGATGTTGAGCCTGTAAAACAGGTCTTCTCTAAATTTTCCTTCTTTTATTGCCCTTACCAGGTCTTTGTGGGTTGCCGATATGACTCTTACGTCCACCTCCATGACACGGTTTTCTCCCACCCTCCGCAGTTCGCCGGACTGTAGTACCCTGAGGAGTTTGCTCTGGGTGGCGAGGCTCATCTCCCCTATCTCGTCCAGAAAGAGGGTGCCCTCGTCGGCCACCTCACAGAGGCCCATCCTTGCCTCATGCGCCCCGGTGAAGGCCCCCCTGGCATGGCCAAAGAGTTCGCTCTCCAGGAGGGTCTCTTGCAGGGTGGCACAGTTCAGGACTACGAAGGGCTTGCTTGCCCTGGCACTCTGGGCATGGATGGCCCTGGCCACCAGTTCCTTCCCTGTCCCGCTCTCTCCCTGTAAAAACACGGTAGAGTCTGTTGCAGAGACCTTCTGTACCAACTTGAGTACCCCCTGTATGGCCTGGCTCTTACCCAGTATCTCGGGACCGGCCGTCTTTCCGTCTATGAGTCGTTTCAGGGAGACGTTTTCCCTGGTAAGCCGCTTCTTTTCGTAGGCCTTGAGGAGGAGGGCCTCCAGTTCCCTGAGCCTGCAGGGCTTGCTTATATAGTCGTAGGCCCCCAGCTTCATGGCCTCTACGGCAGTCTCTACCGTAGCCTCGCCTGTGAGGAGTATTACCTCTACGGGATATTCTTCCTGCTTAATCCTCTGCAAGGTCTCTATCCCATTGATGCCAGGTAGTCTGAGGTCAAGTACGGCCACGTCAAAGTCCCTCTGGGAGAGTTCTTCCAGTGCCTGTTCCCCGCTCTTGGCCCCTACCACCGTATGGCCCAGGAGAGACAGTTCTCTCCTCATCATCTCCCTGTATTTGGGCTCATCCTCTACGAAGAGTACCCGTAGCTTTCTGTCCATCTCCTCTTACCTCTAATAAGGGTAAAGAAATCTTGAAGGTAGCCCCCTTGCCTGGGCCATCGCTTGCGGCCTCTATACTGCCCCGGTGGGCCTGGATGATACTGTAGCATATGGATAGTCCCAGGCCAGTCCCCTTGCCTGGAGGCTTTGTGGTGAAGAAGGGGTCAAATATACTGCCCAGGTCTTCTCTTTTTATCCCACAGCCGGTATCCTGAAAGAGGAGGGTTAGCTCCTGGTCATTGGGCAGGCCCTGCACCGTCCCTTCGCTCCGCTCTAGGGCAGGTCTGGTACAGGGCAGGGCCTGAACGGTGATTTTGCCCCCTCCCTCTATGGCATCCATAGAGTTTATAAAGAGGTTAAGAAAGACCTGACGGAGTTGTTGATGGTCTCCGCTGACGTAGAGGGGCTCGCTGGGGAAGAGGAGTTCCAGCTTTACCGGCCTCCTCTCTGCCTCAATCTGCCGCATTACCGTGGAGCTTACCTCCTTGATAAGCCCCTGCACCTCAGTAGGTTCCAGTGCCGGTTCAACCTCCCGGCTGAAATTGAGCAGTCGGGAGATTATGTTCTTACAGCGGTAGGTCTCTTCCTGGATTGTCTTGAGGTATTCCGGAAAATCCTTTAGCTTACCCGTAGATTCGCTTTGCTCACTTTTTAGTAGGGGCACGTTGCAACGTGCCCCTACTCCCGGGCCATTGAGTCGGTTCAAGAGGGCCTCGGCACAGCCTCCTATGGAGGCCAGGGGGTTGTTAATCTCATGGGCCATGCCTGCCACCAGACGGCCAAGACTTACCATCTTTTCCGACTGGAGCAGGGTCTGCTGGGCCTTTTCTATCTCCCTGGTCCTCTCAGCCACTTTATGCTCAAGGCCCGTCCTGGCCTCCTGGAGTTCCCTGGTCCTCGTGTTTATTATCTTAGAGCCGCGCATTACTACCAGGAAAAGGAGCCCAAAGAGGACACCGGTAGCAGAGGCGGCAGTAAATATGGCCTTTTCCTGGGCCTTCACTATCTGCTTGCGGAGGTCACTCATGTCCTGGTATATCTCTATTACCCCCACCTGCCTGCCCGCCTGAGGCGGATTTCCACCTGTCTCGGGACGACCCTCTTTATACTCATAAAGGGGGTAGTAACTCTCCAGTAGGGTCTCCTTTACTTCTATCCCCTTGTCGTCCACCTGGCCTGGCTGCTGGAGTTTCCCTACATGGCTGCCTCTTAAGGCCTGGTCCAGGGCAGGGTTTTTCCCCCTTTCTACCATAAACCCAATGTGTTCCGGTATAGTGCTGTAAATAATCTGTCCGTTCCTGTCAAAGATGTACAGCTTTTGTATATTGTAGCCAAAGCTGTGTTTCTTTATCACATCGTTCAGCTTACTGGCCTGTCCCCTGTTGTTTTCCAGGTCTATGGACTCTCCACTCCTTATTAAGGGGAAGAAAAACTCCTCATAGATGGCATGGTTCAGGTTAGAGCTCATATATTTGAAGTACTTAAGACTCCTGTTGACCAGTTCCTCCTTTTCCAGCCTGGCGAAGACGAACCCTACTGCCACGCACACTATAGAGATTACGATAAAGCTGGTGAGGGTGTAGTAAAAGAGGAGGTTGAACCCCTTCGCTCTGAACAGGGAAAATTTTTGGGCAGGCCGTCCTGATGAATCCTTCGCTCCACCCAGGGAGGGGTCTGCTGGAGTCGTGACTGTTTTTTTATGTCTTTTAAAGACCATGACTATCTACCCCTAATAGGACTATCTCGTGGTAAGGGGCATATATGTATCTGTCTCCCTCAAATCTCTTGATATACTTGATATACGTGGTGCCACCTCCATCCTTGTCCCGGTCTGGCACTACCTCAGATGTAACAAGCAGGTTCGGAGGGGGGCAGAGGGAGGCCATGTAATCATATCTCAACCCCTCCCAGTCCCTCACCCTCCTGGCATCCCAGCCAGGTGCGTAATACTCAAACAGCCGCTTAGACTCCCCACAATAAATCCTGGTGGAGAGTCGGTCAGGGCCATCAGGGGCGGACTGTACATAGCTTACCAGTTGCATAAGGGGTGGCCTTGATTGGCTGTAGTGGTAAACAAGCCCCAGGCTGAAGGCCCCAAGTATTAGTACCGTTAAAACTAGAAACCCTGACCTGACCATCCTGGCAGGGGTTTGGTTAGTCAGACCCCCACTTTGCAACATCCCGGCAGAGGCTGCTACAAGGAGCATGGGTATCAAGGGTACTACGTGACGGGGCTTCTCTACGTTCTGTGCAAAAAATACCCATAAGAGATACGGTAAGAG
>Ga0105164_10001233_pt1 | contig 16545 bp, 12 predicted proteins | sample VDWuncwatermetaG_FD_89674 | JGI IMG/M metagenome (GOLD analysis project Ga0105164, IMG submission 89674) | Wastewater microbial communities from Netherlands to study Microbial Dark Matter (Phase II) - VDW unchlorinated drinking water | ecosystem: Environmental > Aquatic > Freshwater > Drinking...
GCAGTCAAGACCTTAAAGATTGTCGAGGCATTTAGAAAATCAACCAATCGACCGGAATGGATGATACTCGAGGTTATTCCGGTGATACCTCCGGATTTGAGACCGCTCGTTCCCCTCGATGGAGGGAGATTTGCCACCTCGGATTTAAATGATTTGTATCGCCGGGTAATCAATAGGAATAATCGTTTGAAAAAATTGATGGAGTTAAAAGCTCCGGATATTATTATACGTAATGAGAAGCGTATGCTTCAGGAAGCGGTGGATGCGCTCTTCGATAACGGTCGACACGGACGTCCGGTAATGGGAGCGGGCAATCGTCCTTTGAAATCTCTGGCTGATATGCTCAAAGGAAAACAGGGCCGTTTCCGGCAGAACCTTTTGGGTAAACGCGTGGATTACTCCGGACGCAGTGTTATTGTAATCGGACCGGAGTTAAAGTTATATCAATGCGGTTTGCCTAAAAAGATGGCGCTGGAATTATTTGAACCTTTTATCATCCGCAAACTGAAAGAGAGAGGGCACGTCCATACCTTAAAGAGTGCCCGCAAGATGGTGGAAAAGACCAAGATGGAGGTTTGGGATATCCTGGAAGAGGTAATTAATGAGCATCCCGTTCTTTTAAACCGGGCACCGACATTGCACCGCTTAGGTATTCAGGCATTCCAGCCGATTTTAGTCGAAGGAAAGGCAATTAGAATTCACCCCCTGGTCTGTCCCTCTTTCAATGCCGATTTCGACGGCGATCAGATGGCGGTTCACGTTCCGCTTTCAATCGAGGCCCAGATGGAGTCGCGAGTAATCATGCTTTCCTCAAATAATATTTTTTCGCCCGCTGACGGCCGTCCTATCCTTACCCCGTCCCAGGATATCGTCTTGGGTTGCCACTATCTAACCAAAGAAAAATCGCGTCAATTGGGGGAAGATAAAACTTTTTCTTCTCCGGAAGAAGTTATTATTGCCTATAACGACAAAGAAGTTGCCCTTCACGCCAAGATTAAATTAAGAATTGACTCGAAATTAATAGACACGACTGTAGGCAGAGTTTTGTTTAATGATACCTTGCCGAAGGAATTAAGTTTCTTTAATGAAGTGGTTGACAAATCTAAATTAGGAGAAGTCGTCAATCAATGCTACCGAAAATGCGGACATCATGAAACGGTGATGTTCTTAGACCGCCTCAAGACAATGGGATTTGAGCATGCAACGGTTGCGGGTATTTCCATGGGCATCGAGGATTTAAAAATCCCGCGTCAGAAGCAGGCTTATCTATCCCGCGCCAAACAAGAAGTTGCGCATGTCGAAGAACAGTACCGCAAGGGTATTATTACCGACGGAGAGCGTTACAATAAAATTATCGATATCTGGACGCATACTACCGATGCCGTATCTGACGAAATTTTTAAAGAACTGGACTCCTTTAATCCGGTATTTATGATGGCGGACTCGGGCGCGCGGGGCTCAAGGCTTCAGATCCGACAGCTTGCAGGTATGCGCGGGCTTATGGCCAAACCCTCGGGTGAAATCATCGAGAATCCCATTACCGCTAATTTCCGCGAGGGATTAAGCGTGTTGGAATATTTCATTTCAACCCATGGCGCCCGTAAGGGATTAGCGGATACTGCCTTAAAAACTGCGGACTCGGGGTACTTAACACGCCGCCTAATTGATGTGGCCCAGGATGTAATCGTTACGGAAGATGACTGCAAGACCTTAAACGGCATATTTATTTCCGCTATCGTTGAAGGCGATGAGGAAGTTGTTAGTTTAAAGGAACGCCTTGTGGGCCGGGTTGCCCTGGACAACATAGTTAATGTTGTTACCGACGAAATTATTGTTAAAGCCGACGAGGAAATAAAAGAGGAACATGCCGATAAGATTGAGGAGTTAGGCATAGAAAGAATCAGAATCCGTTCAGTTCTTACCTGCGAAACTAAGCACGGCGTTTGTGCAAAGTGTTATGGCAGAAATCTTGCTACTCAGAGAATGGCTGAACTTGGTGAGGCCGTAGGTATAATTGCAGCCCAGTCCATTGGTGAGCCGGGAACGCAGTTGACCATGAGGACATTCCATATCGGCGGCACAGCCAGCCGTATCGTCGAACAATCGTATATTCAGGCAAAGTCCACGGGAGTTATAAAATATTCCAATTTAAGGACGGTTAAAACCAAGGGTAATATAGTTGTACTTAACCGAAATGGACAGATTATTATCAATAACGCAGAAGGAAGGGAACTGGAGCGTTATTCTGTTCCGCAGGGTTCGATTTTAAGCGGCGAAGACGGGGCCCGGGTTGAAAAAGGTGATCTCTTTGTCAAATGGGATGCCTATACATCGCACATACTGACTGAGCTCAGCGGCCGCGTGAAACTCGAAGATGTTAAAGAAGGTCATACCATGAGGGAGGAGCTTGATGAAAGCACAGGATTGATTAACCGCGTCATTATAGAATTTAAAGGCGACTTTCATCCTCAGGTTTTGATTCTCAATGAAGCAAGAGACGAAGTTTTGGCGGTTTATGCTTTACCGGCAGGGGCACATATTGTAGTCAAAGATGATCAAGAGGTGGAAGCGGGAATGGCCCTGGCCAAAACACCGCGTAAGATTATCAAGACCAAAGACATCACCGGAGGTCTTCCCCGCGTAGCCGAGCTTTTCGAAGCCAGAAAACCCCATGATCCGGCAGTAATCAGTGAAATAGACGGAGTAGTTGACTTTGGCCCGGTCAAGAAGGGCCAGCGGCGAGTCATCATTAAGAGCTCCTCGGGGATGAAAAAAGAGTATGCTATACCGCATGGCAAACACCTTAATGTTTACAAAGGAGATTGGATTACGAGCGGCCAGCCCCTTACCGATGGTCCGGTTGTTCCTCAGGATATTTTAAGAATCTCCGGAGACAAAAAATTGCAGGAGTACCTCGTGAATGAGGTTCAGGAGGTTTATCGGCTTCAGGGAGTAAGGATAAACGACAAGCATATCGAGCTGATTATTCGCCAGATGCTGAGAAAGGTAACGATTGAGGATCCCGGTGATACGGATTTCCTCGTGGGCCAGGAGGTAGATAAATTTGTGTTTCGAGAAGAGAATGAAAGAGTGATGAAAAAAGGTAATCGTCCGGCAACAGCCGTTCCGATATTACAGGGTATTACTAAGGCATCGTTGACCACCGAAAGTTTTATTTCAGCAGCGAGTTTCCAAGAGACAACGCGCGTGCTTACAGAAGCGGCGTGTGCGGGAAAAAGGGATGGGCTGAGGGGTTTAAAAGAAAATGTGATCATGGGACATTTAGTCCCCGCGGGGACGGGTTTCTGGGATCACCAGGATTTAGAGATCGTAAAGATTGCGGGCCCCGAGAAAATTAAGGAAGGTAAAGGAAAGTAATATGCCGACTATAAACCAGTTATTGAGACTAGGAAGATCAAGACAAAAAAAGAAATCCAAATCACCTGCCTTAAGGAGCTGTCCTCAGCGTCGAGGTGTTTGCATCCAGGTTAGAACTATGACACCCAAAAAACCTAACTCGGCCTTGCGTAAGATTGCGCGTGTGCGCTTAACTACGGGGATAGAAGTGACTTCCTACATTCCAGGTGAAGGGCATAATCTTCAGGAACACTCGATTGTTTTGGTAAGAGGTGGCAGGGTTAAAGACTTGCCAGGCGTAAGATATCATATCGTAAGGGGAACCCTAGACACGGCCGGGGTTACCGACCGAAAGAAATCCCGTTCGAAATACGGGACAAAAATGCCCAAGTAAGTGAGGACATAAGTTATGGAGCATTATGATAAGATAGGCGACATAACTTATCTACCTGTCGGTAGACAAGTAAGTCCGAACTTACCCAGCCCTAATTTTGGAGTAGGGCTGAATTTGGCAGAATTTAAGATTAAGATAGGATGCTAAAGTGATTACTAACAATAACCAACTCGGCACTGTTCTCAAAATTAGGGCTGGGTTAAATTCGCCCAAACAACTTACGTTCACTTCGTTCCGTAAGTTGTGGGCTCATTTAAAATGAGAAGAAGAAGAGTAGTCAAGAAAGAGCTTATTGCTGACCCGGTTTATAACTCCAAATTGATCCAGCGTTTTATCAATATGGTTTTGTGGAAGGGGAAAAAGACTGTTGCGGAAAGGATAGTTTATTCTGCGCTGGAAAGCGCAGCCGAGCGTCTCGACAAACAGAATCCCCTTGATGTTCTCCAGAAGGCGGTGGATAATGTCAGGCCGCTTCTCGAGGTAAAACCTCGCCGCGTGGGAGGCGCAACCTATCAGGTACCTATGGAGGTTAAGCAGGAACGTGGCTCAACATTGGCATTGCGCTGGATCCGCGATTTTGCCCGCAAGAAAAAGGGAAAACCGATGCAAGTAAAGTTGGCCGAGGAAATCATCGAAGCCTATAAAGGACAAGGTCCGGCAATAAAAAAGAGGGAAGAAACACATAAGATGGCAGAGGCGAATAAGGCATTCGCACATTTTCGCTGGTAAAATGAAGCCATAACTTAGGCGAGCGTAAGCGAGACTAAGTTATATGGCTGAATTTTACCCTTGACATTTTCTGTAGCTCAGTTTTCGGAAAATGTCAAGGGTTAATTCGTAGACGCTTCGCTATAACTTACGTCGCATAGGTGTAAATAAAAGCTCCGTAAGTTATCTACTCATTAAAATTTTTAATGTATAAAATTTTTGATGGATTGGTAGAAACAGAAAAAAATTTTATGGCAGAGAAGCAATCGTTAGATAAACTCAGGAATATTGGAATAGTAGCCCATATTGATGCGGGCAAGACTACAACTACCGAGCGCATGCTCTATTATACTGGTAGAATTTATAAGGTCGGTACGGTTGATGAAGGGACGGCGACGATGGACTGGATGGAGCAGGAACAGGAACGCGGAATTACCATTACGGCCGCTTGCACTACCTGCTTCTGGAAAGAGTATCGTATCAATATTATCGATACGCCGGGCCACGTCGATTTTACTATTGAGGTGGAGCGCTCTTTGAAGGTTCTCGACGGCTGTGTTGTGGTATTTTGCGCTGTTGGAGGCGTGGAGCCGCAGTCAGAGACCGTATGGCGCCAGGCCGACAGGTATAAAGTTGCCCGGATAGCCTTTATTAATAAACTTGACCGGGTAGGCAGTGATTTCTTTGGAGTGGTGCGTCAAATTGAAACACGGCTGGGAGCAAAGGCGCTTATCCTGCAGCTACCCATCGGTTCGGAAGATAATTTTCGAGGGATGATTGACCTTTTAGAGATGAAGGCATTGGCTTATGATTCAGTTGCCGCTGGAGCCGCATATAACATAGAAGATATACCTGGGGACTTGAAAAACATGGCGGTCAGATATCGTGAGCAATTGATAGAAAAAGTTGCCGAACTGGATGAGTTGGTCATGAATAAATATGTGCATGACCATACAGTGTCAATTCCGGAGTTAAAGGAAGCGATTCGCAGATTAACCATTAAGAATAAAGCTGTTGCGATACTGTGTGGGTCGTCCTTACGTAACAAAGGAATACAGCCTTTGCTTGATGCGGTTCGCGATTATCTGCCTTCGCCAAATGATATAGAAGTATTCTCGGGGATTAATCCGTTCACGCACGAGAGGATAGAAAGAAGAGCTTCGGAAGACGAATATTTATCTGCCCTCTGTTTTAAGATAATGTCCGATCCCTTTGTGGGAAAGCTGTCTTTCTTCAGGGTTTATTCTGGGAAATTCAGGTCGGGTAGTTACATATACAATGCCAATAAAAGAATTAAAGAAAAGGTGCAAAAGCTTTTGCGCATGCATGCCAATAAACAGGAAATTATCGAAGAGGTGGGTGCTGGCGATATTGCTGCCTGTGTAGGTCTGAAGGATACGGCAACCGGAGAGTCTATATGCGATGAGAAAAACCCCATTTTACTGGAGAGCATGCATTTCCCGGAGCCGGTTATTTCCATGGCCATCGAGCCACTTACTAAGGCGGACCAGGATAAACTTGGACTGGCGCTGCACAAATTAGAAGAGGAAGATCCGACCTTCAAGGTGAGCTATAATTCGGAGACCAACCAGACGCTTATCTCAGGGATGGGCGAATTACATCTGGAAATTATTGTTGACCGTCTTTCTCGGGAGTTTAATGTTAAAGCCAATGTAGGTAAGCCTCAGGTTGCCTATAAGGAAACCATAGGAAGAAAGGTAATATCCGAGGGTAAATTTATCCATCAGTCCGGAGGAAGAGGCCAATACGGCCGGGTAGTTATTGAAGTGGGCCCCGGCGAAAAGAATTCCGGTGTCGTATTTGTGAATAAAATTTCCAGAGGTGCAATTCCCAGGGAGTTTATCCCGGCGGTGGAAACAGGAGTAAAGGAAGCCGCACAGACCGGAATACTGGCCAGTTTCCCGGTAACCGATATCGAAGTAGTGCTTGTTGACGGGTCGTTTCACGAAGTCGATTCGTCGGAGCTGTCATTTCGCATGGCTGGCTCTATTGCTCTGCGCGAGGCGCTTAGGAAAGCAGAAGCCGTGCTTATGGAACCGGTGATGGATTTGGAGGTTATTGTGCCTGAAGAGTATTTGGGTGATGTTATCGGTGATTTAAATTCTCGACGGGCTCAGATTGCATCGATAAATCAGCGCGCTAACGTAAAAGCGATACGCTGCACGGCTCCGCTGGCGGAGATGTTTGGGTATGTAACCCAAATTAGATCCTTGACACAGGGTCGAGGATCGTATACAATGGAACCTTCTTTTTATCAGCAGGTTCCTCGGGATATTGCAGAAAAGATTATTGCGGGATACCATTCTTGATTAAATAATAATGTTACGTTTACCGTTAACCGTGTACCGTTTAGCGTAAACGGTAAGCGGTAAACAGTCCCGACGAAGTCGGGACGGGTAAACGGTGAACGCAGCGTGAGTCAAGGAGGATAGGGAAATGGCCAAGGAGAAATTTGAGCGTACGAAGCCGCACGTAAACATAGGGACAATCGGGCACGTAGACCACGGCAAGACGACATTGACTTCGGCAATCACGAAGGTCCTGGCAGCGCAGGGGCTGGCGGAGGCGAAGAACTACGATCAGATAGATAACGCGCCTGAGGAGAAGGAGCGCGGCTTAACGATAAACATATCGCACGTAGAATACCAGACGAAGGCGCGCCACTATGCGCACATAGATTGCCCGGGGCACGCTGACTATATCAAGAACATGATTACGGGAGCCGCGCAGATGGACGGCTCAATTCTGGTGGTATCGGCGGTAGACGGGCCAATGCCGCAGACGCGGGAGCACATATTGTTAGCCCGGCAGGTAAACGTACCCAGCATGGTGGTATTTTTGAACAAGGTAGATGCGGTAGACGACAAGGAATTAATAGAACTGGTGGAATTAGAGGTAAGGGATTTATTGACGAAGTATAAATTTCCCGGGGACAAGACTCCGATAATAAAGGGCAGCGGGCTTGAGGCGATGAACTGCGGTTGCGGGAAGGATACTTGCCCCAAATGCAAGCCGATTTTGGATTTGATGGCGGTGGTGGATGAATTTATACCCACGCCCAAGCGTGATATAGAGAAGCCGTTTTTGATGGCGATCGAGGACGTATTTTCGATTACGGGGCGCGGGACGGTGGGGACGGGGCGAATTGAGCGGGGCAAGGTAACGGTAAACGAGGAAGTGGAACTGGTGGGGATGAAGCCGCAGACGAAGAAGACGGTCGTGACGGGCATAGAGATGTTCAGGAAGATATTAGATGAAGGGATAGCGGGGGACAATGTTGGGTTGTTGATGCGCGGTATAGAGAAGGAGGATTTAGAGCGGGGTATGGTAGCGTCCAAGCCGGGTTCGATTATGCCGCACACCAAGTTCAAGGCCGAGGTATACGTATTGACGAAGGAAGAGGGGGGCAGGCACACGCCATTTTTTGACGGATACCGGCCGCAATTTTATTTTCGGACGACGGATGTAACCGGGGTAGCGCATTTAGCGAAGGGGATAGAGATGGTAATGCCCGGTGACAATGTAAGCATTGAGGTAGAATTAATCCAGCCGGTAGCCTTAGAGAAGGAGTTACGTTTTGCCATACGTGAAGGCGGCAGAACCGTAGGTGCGGGTGTGGTCTCAGAAATCATTGCGTAAAAATTAAGTTACGTTTACCGTTAACCGTGTACCGTTTACCGTAAACGGTAAGCGGTAAACAGTCCCGACGGTACCTTCGGGACGGGTAAACGATAAACGCAACGTCTAAGAAACTATAAGTGGAATGCAGGAAATTATTACGTTAGCTTGCTCCGATTGTAAAGCAAGAAATTACACCAAGACAAAAAACAAAAAGAATAATCCTGACAGGATAGAATTGAAAAAATACTGTAAATTCTGTCGTAAGCATACGCTTCATAAGGAAACGAAATAGGAATTAGGTTTATTCCCGGTCACTTTAACGCTTATTATAGGAATAAGCAGATTATTTTTTCGCGAAGCGAAAAAATAGGCCTGTAGCTCTAATGCTAGAGCAGCGGACTCCAAATCCGTCGGTTGGGGGTTCAAATCCCTCCAGGCCTGAAAAATAGAATAAAAATACGTCTGATACTTACCTGGTTCGGGAAAATTTAGAAAAATCAGGAGAGAGAGGTTTTTTTATTCGTGAAGAACAAAAAGATTTTAGTTCGTAACTCGATTGTAACCATTAAGTTATGATTAAGAAGATAAAATTGTTCGTAGGAGAGGCAAAACAAGAACTAAAGAAAACCTCTTGGTCAACCAAAGAAGAGCTAATTAGTTCCACTATAGTAGTAATTTTCGCGGTAATGCTATTAGTGATTTTCATAGGGATTGTTGATTTTGCTTTAGCCCATTTGGTTAATATTTTGATTAAGTGAGGACATAAGTTATGGAGCCTTTATTTAGAGATAAGCGACATAACTTATATGTCCGAACTTACCCCCACACCAATTGCGATATAACGTTGCCTAATTACGCAATTGGTGTGGGGGTCAATTCGCACAGCGACTTATGTCGGGTAAGGAAGTTAATGCTCCATAAGTCGCGTGCTCATTGAATATGGCTAAGAAGTGGTATGTGATTCATACGCAGACCGGTCAGGAAGATAAGGTAAGGACTAATCTGGAAAACAGGATTAAACAGGCTATGCTTACCGAAAATATTACGCAGATATTAGTTCCCAAGGAAACCATTTCCGAGATTCGCGCAGGTAAGAAAAAAATTTCTGAGAGAAAATTCTTCCCGGGCTATCTTCTCATTGAGATGGAATTAAATGAGCAGTCCTGGCATATTTTAAAGACTGCCGCAGGTGTGATTGGCTTCCTTGGCACGGGTTCGCAGCCGGTAGCATTGGAAAAAGAAGAGGTTGAGGCAATCCTCAAGCAGAGTGAAGAGAAGAAGGAAAAACCTGTCCCCAAAGTAATTTTTGAGGTAGGGGAAAATGTTCGTATAAAAGAAGGTCCGTTTACGAATTTTAACGGTACAATCGAAGAGGTCTTCCCCGACAAGGGCCGGGTGAGAGTAAACGTATCGATATTTGGCCGGGCAACGCCGGTGGATCTGGAATTCTGGCAAATGGAAAAAATCTGATTAGTTTGTTAGATTGTTAGATCTAACCAACTATCCAACTAACAAACTAGCTAACAAACTAACAATGGCTAAAAAGGTTATAGTCCAAATCAAGTTGTATTGTCCTGCCGGTCAGGCGAACCCTGCTCCTCCCATTGGTCCGGCTTTAGGTCAGCATGGGATTAATATCATGGAGTTCTGCAAGCAGTTTAATGAGAAGACCAAAGGAAGAGAAGGGTTGATTTTACCGGCCTTAATCAGTGTCTATGAAGATAAATCTTTTTCCTTTATTATAAAAAGCCCTCCCTCTTCGGTGCTTCTGAAAAGGGCCTGCGGTTTGGCTAAGGGTTCGGGAGTGCCGCATAAAGAGAAGGTAGGAAAGGTAAGCCGCCAGCAGATTAAAGAGATTGCTGAGGCAAAACTGAAGGATTTGAATGCTGCCTCTATCGAGGCGGCCATAAAAACGGTCGAGGGAACCGCCCGCAGTATGGGAATTGAAGTTGTAGAGTGAGAGGTCTATAAAAATATCTTTGAACGCAGATTCTTGCGGATTTTTGTCCGGGGATTTATCATGTCCTGGTGCGGGGTAAGAAAAGGGTTTGGGAAATTATTATACTGATGAAGAAAAAAAGTAAAAGATATAGTGAGGCAGTTAAAGGTCTGGAAAAGAATAAAGTTTATCCTCTAGAGGAAGCGATTGCAGGTCTCAAAAAGATGCCCTGCGCAAAGTTTGACGAAACCGTTGACCTTTATTTTAATTTAGGGGTAGACACCAAACAAACCGACCAGTTCGTCCGCGGTTCTGCGGTTCTACCACATGGGACAGGAAAGGTCTTGAAAATACTGGTATTTTGTAAGGGGGAAAACGAGAGATTAGCCAGGGAGGCGGGTGCAGACTATGTCGGGTCGCAGGAGCTAATTGATAAAATTAACTCGGGCTGGCTTGATTTCGATGTTGCTATTGCTTCGCCGGATATGATGAAAGACCTTTCGCGTCTGGGTAAAGTTCTGGGGCCCCGCGGGCTTATGCCTAATCCCAAATCCGGCACGGTCACCACTGACCCGGTAAAGGCGATAAACGATTTTAAGAAAGGTAAAGTTGAATTCAAAATGGATAAAGCCGCCAATGTAAGCGTGAGAATCGGTAAGGCCTCTTTTGATGAGAAGAAACTGTATGAAAATGCCCAGATAGCAATTGAAGCGGTGCTAAAGGTTAAGCCCGCCGCAGTTAAAGGCCAGTATATAAAGAATGCAGTCATATCTAAAACCATGAGTCCGGGGTTGCGCATAGACTGGTCTAAATTCGTCGTTTAAATACACGAATAGTCACGAATTACACATAAAGAGAGCACTGAAAAAGTTATCTTTAACGCTAATTTTCGCTAATCCAGAAAGGATAGACCTTCCTATTCATCTAAGGAAGGGTCTAATCAATCCGCTAACCCGCTTCGCCGAGCTCAGCGAGGCGAGTTACCGCTAATGCTCGTCGGTGAATTAGCGGAGATTAGCCGTAAACCCCGTTAGAAAGAGTAACTTTTCTAACGGGGTAAATTAGCGGTGATTAGCGTCAAAATGTAGTTTTTCAGCAATCTCTCAAATATAAACGAATAGAATATGGAGACGAAGATAAAAAATATTGGCCGGTGGTGTCGTGAAAAAGCAGTCGAAGAGTTGACTGCCACATTCGCAGAAAATCGGAATCTATTTATTGCTGAGTTCACCAAGCTGAAAGTCAGCGATTTGGAAGAGATTAGAAAGGCATTGAGGAAAAACAGCGGAGTTTTTCTGGTGGTAAAAGATTCGCTTGCCTCTTTGGCTTTTAGGAAAGTTGAGCTGGATTATTTAATTGACACGATTAACGGACAGACAGGTGTGATACTGGCAGGGGATGATCCGGTAGCGGTTTCGAAAACCTTAATGGAATTCGGAAAGAAATTCTCCAATTTTAAAATTAAGGGAGGGATCTTTAATTCTCAGCAGGTGAGTCTAAAAGATATAAAAGAACTTTCCCAGCTTCCGCCGCGTCAGGTGCTAGTGGCTCGTGTCTGCACAAGTCTGAAGGCCCCGCTTAGTCGTTTAGTATATAGTTTAGGATTGCTAAATAAATTTGTTCTTACGTTAAAGAATCTTGAAGACAAAAAGAAGGAGGGTTAAAAATGGAAGAAAAGAAATTGTCTGAGAAATTAGAGGGTCTTGTAAATACGGTTGAAGGGCTGACTGTTCTGGAGCTATCGGATCTGGTAAAGGCGTTTGAAGACCGTTTCGGAGTAGTAGCAGTTGCGTCGGTTCAGGCGGCAGGCGTGGCAGCTGCAGGCCCTGCAGCCGCAGGTGAGGCCGTGGAAGAGAAAGTGACTTTTGATGTTATCCTTGCCGAGGTGGGCGCTGACAAAATTAAGGTTATTAAAGAAATCCGGACTATTACCAACTTAGGGCTAAAGGAAGCCAAGGACTTGGTAGATACTGCGCCTAAGCCTATAAAGACCGGTGTTCCCAAAGAAGAGGCCCAGAATATTAAGAAACAGATCGAAGCGGTTGGAGCAAAAATCGAACTTAAATAATCCATTACATTTACCACAAACGGTAAGCGGTCAACAGCGACGAGCCAAGCGAGGAGCGGGTAAACGGTAAACGCATCATATTAAATTAAGGGAAATGGAATGAAGAAACTAAGTTTCTCCAAGTTTTCTGATGCCATGAAGCTTCCGGATTTGGTTGAGATCCAGAAAGCCTCCTATGCGGCTTTTATCCAGGAGGGCGTTCCCAAGACTAAGAGAAAACCTCAGGGGTTGCAGGGCGTTTTCTGGGAAACATTTCCTATCGAAAGCCCCGATGGCGCGTATAAGCTTGAATTTGTAAGTTATAACCTCGGCAGGCCTAAATACACTCAGGATGAAGCCAGGCTTCGCGCGATGTCTTACGCCTGTCCACTTAAGGCGCGAGTTAGGTTAATTACCCAGAAAGAGGTTAGGGAGCAGGAGGTCTATATCTGTGATTTACCTCTCATGACGGATACCGGGACTTTTATTATTAACGGCGATGAACGTGTGGTGGTAACACAACTGCACCGTTCGCCAGGGGTTTCTTTTGAAGAAACTATTCATCCCAACGGGAAACGGATGTACTCCGGAAGAATTATTCCTTATAGAGGTTCTTGGATAGAATTTGAGTTTGATTTAAACGATATACTGTATGTTACTCTGGATAGAAAGAGAAAATTTCTGGTCACGAGTTTCTTGCGTGCAATCGGGCTGTCTAGCGATGAGGATATTATTGAGAAATTTTGCGGTATAGAAAAGGTTACGATTGATCAGAAGTCCCAGTTAAAAAAGATAGTTGGCTGTGTTTTAGCCGAAGATATAAAGATGGCCGATTCCGAGCAGATTATCCTTCCCAAATATAGCCGGATAACTAAGGAAAATCTACTCGACCGGGAGGGAGATTTTAAAATAGAGCATATTAAAGTGCTTAAGAATACCGTACCGGAAATTGTAAACACGCTTAGGCGCGATCATACCAAGACGCGTGAGGAGGCCTTGACCGATATCTATCGCAAATTACGTCCAGGAGACCCTCCGACTATGGACAGCGCTAACGCTTTGTTACAGAAACTTTTCTTTGACCCCAAGCGTTACGACTTGGGCCGCGTGGGCCGTTTTGTCCTGAACCGCAAGCTGAATATGCACAGTTCCTTAGAAAAGAGAGTTCTTGATTTGGAAACAGTAATCCAGGTTATAAAATATCTACTGAATTTGAAAAACGGAATCGGGGATCCGGATGACATAGACCATTTGGGAAACCGGCGCGTAAGGACGGTCGGAGAGCTGCTCGAAAACCAGTTTCGGATTGGAATGGTACGCATTGAAAGGACCGCCCGCGAACGCATGAATATATATGATATGGAAAATGTCATGCCGCACCACTTGTTTAATTCCAAACTAATTGCCGCGGTAGTCAGGGACTTCTTCATGCGCAGCCAGCTTTCTCAATTTATGGATCAGACGAATCCTCTGGCAGAGCTTACCCACCGCAGGCGTCTGTCTGCCTTGGGTCCAGGAGGCCTGAATCGCGAGCGCGCCGGGTTTGAGGTTCGCGACGTGCACTATTCCCATTACGGAAGAGTTTGTCCGGTCGAGACGCCTGAAGGCCCTAACATAGGACTCATCGCTTCATTAAGCACTTTTGCGCGGGTTAATGAATTCGGTTTCTTAGAGACCCCCTATCGTAAGGTGGAAAACGGCAAGGTGACCAACAAAATCGAATTTCTAACCGCTGATTTAGAGGATAAATATATTATTGCCCAGGCAAATGCTAAGCTGGATAAGAACGACCGCCTGATCGAAGATTTGGTTTTCTGCCGTCACAAAGATAATTTCTTAAAGGTGGAACCCAAAAGAATCGATTATATGGATGTTTCGCCTCGGCAATTAGTTTCAGTTGCTGCCAGCCTTATCCCGTTTTTGGAGCACGATGATGCCAACCGGGCCTTAATGGGTTCCAATATGCAGCGTCAAGCTGTTCCATTGCTTTTTCCCGTCGAGCCTTTAGTGATGACCGGCATGGAACGCCGTGTAGCGGCTGACTCCGGAGCCTTGGTCTTGGCCAGGCGCGATGGCGTAGTACGTGAAGTGCAGGCAGATCAGATCGTAGTTGGTTCAGAGGTCTACAAGTTAAGGAAATTTGCCCGTTCCAATGCAGGTACCTCCATAAATCAAAGACCTTTGGTGAACGTGGGAGATGGGGTTAAAGAAGGAGATGTTATTGCTGACGGCGCAGCCACCCGTAACGGCGAACTTGCCTTGGGAAGGAATGTCTTGGTTGCATTCATGTCTTGGCGCGGATATAACTTCGAAGATGCTATTCTGGTAAGCGAAAAGATTCTCAGGGAAGATTTATTTACTTCACTTCATGTGGAAGAGTTCAGCATCGAGGCCCGGGAGACCAAGCTCGGTCCGGAAGAAATTACCCGAGATATTCCCAGCGTTGGAGAAGAGGCATTGAAGGACCTGGATGAAGACGGGATTATTCGCATAGGTGCCGAGGTCAAGGCAGGAGATATTCTTGTAGGTAAGGTTACCCCGAAGACCGAAACAGAATTGACGCCTGAAGAAAAACTTTTACGGGCAATCTTCGGCGAGAAGGCCGGAGATGTTCGAGATGCCTCCCTAACCGTGCCGCCAGGCGTTGAGGGAATAGTGGTGGACGTAAAGATTTTTTCCCACAAGGAACACAAGCCTCGTTCGAAGGAATTGTTAACGGAAGAGCTAAGGCAGATTAATCTGGTTAAGGAACGCTATCAGAAACAGGTGGAACAGATAAAGGACGAAAAGCTCAAACGGCTGGCTAAGCTTTTGGAAGGCGAGAAACTTGCTTCAGGGCTTCTGGATATAAATACCGGTAAGACCCTTATTCCTCAGGACAAAGCTATAGGTAAGCAGGAATTAAAGAAACTGGAAGAATGCGATCTTGATGAAATAAAGGTTAAGGATAATGAAGTTTTAGAAGAAGAAACAAAGAAGGTAATTCGGCTTTACGATGACCAGATGGAGGAATTGATTTATGAACAGGAGCGCGAGATCGATCAGATTAAAAGAGGCGATGAACTTCCCCCTGGCGTACTGAAGAAAGTAGTTGCTTATGTTGCCAGCAAGAGGAAACTTTCCGTAGGTGATAAAATTGCTGGTAGACACGGTAACAAGGGAGTAATTGCCAAGATTGTTCCCGAAGAAGATATGCCCTTTATGCCTGACGGGACGCCGGTAGAGATGGTGCTGAACCCGCTGGGAGTTCCCTCTCGAATGAATGTTGGACAGCTTCTCGAAACTCACCTGGGTTGGGCAGCAGATGTTTTGGGACTGCATGTTATTTCTCCGGTTTTCGGAGGAGCCAGCGAGGAGGAAATAAAGCAGGAATTACACCGTGCAGGATTACCCGAAGACGGTCAAATTACCCTTTACGACGGATACACCGGATGGCCCTTCGATCAGAAAGTAACCGTTGGCCATATCTATATGATGAAACTGATTCACTTGGTTGATGATAAAATTCATGCCCGTTCCATCGGTCCTTATTCCCTGGTTACCCAGCAGCCCTTGGGTGGTAAGGCGCAGTTCGGAGGCCAGCGCTTCGGAGAGATGGAGGTCTGGGCATTGGAGGCCTATGGAGCGGCCTATACCCTGCAGGAACTTCTTACGGTAAAAAGCGACGATGTTCAGGGAAGGACGCGAATTTATGAGGCAATTGTGAAAGGCGAGAATGCCTTGAATCCTGGTACTCCCGAATCTTTCAATGTTTTGATTAAAGAGCTCCAGAGTTTGTGCTTGGATATAAGAACCGAAAAGAGGAAGACATAACTATGGTAGAAGAAGCCATAAGTTCATTTGATGCGATAAGCATAAAGATTGCGTCTGCAGAGATGATTAGGTCCTGGTCTAAGGGAGAGGTAAAAAAACCCGAGACCATCAATTACCGCACCTTTAAACCGGAGAAGGACGGTCTTTTCTGTGAACGGATCTTCGGCCCCACCAAAGATTGGGAGTGTCATTGCGGCAAATATAAACGGATTAAATATAAGGGTATTGTCTGTGACCGTTGCGGTGTGGAGGTAACGCGTTCAAGCGTGCGTAGAGAACGGCTGGGACATATTGAACTGGCTTGTCCGGTTTCCCATATCTGGTTTTTCAAGGTGATGCCTTCCAAAATAGGGGTATTACTTGACCTGACCATCCGTGAATTGGAAAAAGTACTCTACTATGAAGAATATGTTGTAATTGATCCCGGTGAGGCACCGTTACACAAAGGCGACCTGCTTAGCGAAGATAAGTTTCAGGAGGCGAAGGCGAAATACGGTCAGAAGTTTGTGGCTAAAATGGGGGCGGAGGCGGCCAGGGATTTGTTAAAAGATTTAGACCTGGATAAAAAAACCCATGAGTTACGCAAAGTTATCAAGAGTTCTAAAGGTGTTCTGGTGCAGAAGAAGGCAGTCAAGACCTTAAAGA
>Ga0105164_10001234_pt1 | contig 16540 bp, 20 predicted proteins | sample VDWuncwatermetaG_FD_89674 | JGI IMG/M metagenome (GOLD analysis project Ga0105164, IMG submission 89674) | Wastewater microbial communities from Netherlands to study Microbial Dark Matter (Phase II) - VDW unchlorinated drinking water | ecosystem: Environmental > Aquatic > Freshwater > Drinking...
CGACTCAACCACCGTCCACGAAAAGTGCTGGGTTTTAGAACACCTCATGAGGTATTCTTCGGCGTGGAAGTTCTTTACACCAAGCAACCGCAAGCGGTTGCACTTCTAAATTGAATCTGCGCATCCAAAATGACACCGATTGCGACCAATAGACTTTGTGCTAGTGCAAGCAAAGCCATCTTGCGTCCAGTGGAAAATCCAAAACGCTGTAAGACATGGTGTATATGGGTGCGGTCGGCTTTGAAAGGCGATTTTTTGCGGCTAATACGCCGCAAAATAACTGCTAGTGTGTCAATCAGCGGCAGCCCAAATAACCACAACATAATGCTGGGTTCAGTGTGTTGGCGTGACACTTGCTCCAGCAACCAAACGACTACCAAGCCTAGCCACATACTGCCTGCATCGCCCATAAATACCCAAGCCTTGCGTACGAAAATACGTGAATTAAAAATCAAGAATCCAACTAAGGCAGCAAGCAAGGCAACTGGCAAAGCTACTGACATATTGACCGAGCCAATCCCAATCAGAGTGAGTACTCCTACGAGGGTAATCGCCGCCATGCTACCCGCCACCCCATCCGCACCGTCTATCATGTTCATCGCATTTATTCCACCAACAAATGCAATTAAACTTAAGGGCAGTGCGAGCAAGCCCAATGTGATAGGCTTTCCCCATATAGTGCCAAGTTGACTGATGGTACTGTCGGATTCCGTAATCACAATTAAAACGAGGACGACTTGTATCATCAAGCGCAATGATGCCGATAAACCATAGATGTCATCTATCCAGCCCATTACCAATAATGCCGCAGCGCAAAACAATAAAATAATTTGCCCATGAGGTAACGGTGAGCTAAATAACAATGCCAAAATAACTGCCGCAAACATAGCTAAACCCCCTACGGTAGGAACAACCCGTCCATGTAGTTTGCGTTCGTCTGGGTGGTCTAACATACCCAAATAATGAGCAAACTTACGCAAAGTCAAAATCAGCACCACGCACGACAGCCCTGCAATAAAAGTTATTTTCAGGTATTCCATTATGTGTTCTTTTCGAGATTTGTTAAGGCAAAGTATTGCTGCGCGACAATCTGCCAAGTGTAACGGCGTTGCGCAATTTCGTGCATCGCAAAGGCAATTTCGTTTAGCGAAACTGAAGATGATGACTCTAGCAAACTCAATAAAGTCGCGCTATCGGTAAAGAATAATGCCATATTCTCTGTGCTGCTACGATTGAAACTGCAATCGAATGCCATGATAGGCAAAGCAAAATGCATCGCTTCGACCAAAGACGGATTCGTTCCCCCAGCGGCATGTCCGTGTACATAAAGGCTGGCATTGCTGCGTAAAGTCCGCAGCTTAGCTAAATCGTATATGGGATTGAGCAAATATAAATTCGCATTATTCGCGTAGCGTAACCGTAAGGCACGACCATACTCACTATTATCCCAGTTGCCCACGATAACTAACGCACGCTTAGGCAACTGTGCAAAAGCGGCAAGAACAACATGCACATTGTTCTCAGGCTCAATCCGACAAACCGCACATGCGTAATTTTCAGGCAATGCGTACTCATCTAGAGCTGCGGAAGCAACACTGAGAGCGTGGTCGCCACCGTAAGCAATCACGTGGCTATCTACGCCATAGGCCTGCTTAACGTAATCGGCAATCGCACCATTATCCGCAATAACCTCATGCGAAAAGCGCACCGCCATTTTTTCCGAGACACGCAGAAAATGCTTTGCCAGCCCTTGCCACTTCTCCCTGCGCCATTCGATACCGTCGATATTGGTGATGATGCGCGCCCTACTGAGCAGTCGCACTAGCGGCAGCGCGATCGCGCCCGACACGCCCAACAACAAAATCACATCGCTACGATTGTAAATGGCAGAAAACAAACTGACGATGTCGTAAGGAATACTCTGCGCACCGTTAGCATTGAGCGGGACGTACCTAAGTTGCGCTGACAGATAACTTGCCTTGGGGGACGGATAGCTCTTGCTGCTGCAATAGACAGTGACAGCGGCGGGTAGCGAATTCGCAGCATGATATTTCACCAGATTTTCGACCAGCGTCTCAAACCCACCATAGTTGGCTGGAATCCCGACCGTGCCAAGAATAGCAATATTTGAATGATTGTTGTTAACTCGATTTACCAACTTAATCCTTATCTACAAAGTGTTGAAGAGAGAATACATGACTTCTCTTTGGTATACTTTCCAACTCCATCAACTATACCTAATGGGAGATTTCTTCCCCCATTACCAATTTGGTAATCAGCGTAGCAGTGTAAATTAGATTTATCGAAGTCAAAAAGCCCCGTCGTTCTTGCCCCACTTGACATATATGGATGAATTATTCTAGCCGCATCAGCATTTCGCCCTTTGTAGGCCACGCCACCGATTGACGTATGGCTCGTTGCTGCTGCATAAAAATATGAACTACCACCTATCAGAGATATATCCGCAATATCGCATCGCTCAAAATACGTCCCAATTACTTGAGTGTTAGTAGATGCATCCCGAATCCCTATCCCACCACCCTGAACATAACCACCGATCACTTGCACGCCGACATTTGGATAGCTATTGCCTTGACGAATATCAATGCCAACAGAACCAAAGGAATCAATATGAGGGTGATCGATTTGCACGGCATTATTTCCATCCATGAGAATAATTGGATTCTGCGTATTGCGGATATATGGGGAATTAATCCGTGTTCCCCAATTTAATGTGCGAAGAATAATGCCATTGGCGCAATTTATAACACTTGGTCTATCGATTATTGAACCATATGCCTGAAACCGCGAAAGATCAAAAGCAGAAACCCCAGAAAATCCATTGCAGTCAATATACGCATCCACGACTCTCGCTGCCCATGCATTCGTTGTAGATTGAAAAACCGAGATACCATCCCGTCCCGCTAATATTTTCGCTCGATCTCTAAATATTATTGAGCCACTAAATCCATTCAGATTGATTGAGGAATGGACTATCGGATTACCATATATTTCAATATCACCTGACTGATTCGCAGCAATTGCGGACGCAATTGCTTTTGAGTCGTTAACTACACCATCTACCTTTGCCCCAAACCAGCGTATGTCAATTGCGCCAGAATAAATTCTCAGCCATGCATCTGAACCATCTCCTTTCACTGGCACAATGATAGTTCCACCGTTATCAACATAGGTTCCGAGTTTCGCGCCAGTAACACCACGAAAGAAACCTTGACCGCCATCACCTATTTCCGAGTAATAGCCAAGAAATATACTACGTGCGACTGGAGACATATCACGTAGTGCAACAATGCCATTTACAACCTCCAAATATTGCCGTCCCTCTACTAAAGTTGCCGCCTGACTTCCGTTCAATATACACAGAAGCCACGCCAATAAGAAAAATGGGAATAGCCCACAAAAATATTTCTTCACAACCTTTTGAAGAGCAATGAGACAAAACTTAGACTGCTTTTTAGCGCGCTTCTGGTAACTTGATACAGCATGCCAAAGAACACCAATATTTTGTAAGGTATGGGAATACATGTCATTGCAAGCATGGAACGACGCACTTCCATTTCCCCCCGATACATCTTCTTGCCTGAGCTGGACAATCCCCCTTCGCTGTTGGGTGTCCGCCCCAAGTGGCAGGCAGCAACATTTAGCAACAATAGTTCGTCCGCGCGGAATAGGGAGGTCACTGTTGAATAGTAGTCCTCGCAGTAGCGCAAGCCATCCTTAAAATGACACAAGTCTTTATGCACGACAATTGATGGGGTATAGAACGGATTGAATATCGTCGCCACCGCGCGAGACATCGTTAACTGCATTAATGTGGGCAATGCGGCCAATGCCTTGCGAACAAATGCTCCAACAGGTCTTTCTCCATTCACAATGCCAGAGATCACCAGACACCGATTTTGTGCGCTTACCGCTTGCAGTGCAGCTATAGCATAGTCCAACCACCCCCCATCGTAGCGGTCATCAGAATCCAGAAAGGCGATATAGCTCCCTTTCGCCACTTCTACTCCAGCTTTCCTCGCCATGCCAGGACCCCCATTGCTTGGCAAACGAATCACTTGAACAGCAACGCCACTTGCATTGACTGCTGCATCGTATGCATAAGGAACAGATCCGCAATCATCTACTACAATCACCTCAATCAATTTCGGATGCGCAGAAACTACGGATTCAATTGCCCCGTCTGTTAACGCTTTGCGATTAAATGTCGGAATGACAACTGTAACCAACCTATCCATAGAGCAACACCGAGTAATTTTTTGATATAGAAAGCATTATAGCAAGATGAACCATCATACCTATCATGGCCATACCACCTACCTTAAAGCTATGCCGCTCCGAAATGGTTACAAGAAAAATTTGCAACGGAATCGCAAGAATAGCGAACCGATAAGCAATAGCTGGAGAAACAATGAGACCAACCAAGATCAATGATGTCGAATAAATGACTGCTTTCCGTTCAGCGGAGCTAATGTGTTGCCCCTCAAAAAGATAGCGTAAACCATAAACGAAATAAAGTGGAACCACCATGAACAAAATAAACGAAGTGTTCAGATGCTCCTCATAAATGGTCATATAAAAATCACGCAGTTCGCTTAACCCTGCCAAGAAACCCGCAATAGCTGAACCGTAAACCATACCGCCAATCACGATGAAACATAGTGCGAAGAAAACACCTATAAACCTGCCCTTTCTAGATAACCGCGCTCCGCGCACCCACAAAAAAAAAGGAACGTACGCAAGGATTGATGTATGAGCTACAACAGCCAGCACGGCAAGCATGGATGCCTTTCGCGGATGCTTCTGCAACAAAGCCACCCCACCGAAGAACAGCAGGGTAGCCAAACTCTGCCGCATTGCGTTTGTCATTAATTCCAGCCCATACACGCTAAATAACAAGCTGCACGCCCAGAGATATGTATCCCTATGCCAAGGCGTGAACAACAGAAAGATTAGAGGGACAAATGCCGCCACCTCAAACATAAATAAGCCGTCAGATTGAGCCAAACAAGCGGGATAAGTTGCCACATAAAATATCGTATATGAGGACTCTTTATTTTCCGCAATATCGACACTTTTGCCTTCACAAAATTGCTGAGCGGCTTGCACATAACGCCCCGTGTCATTTGCATTACCTACGGATGGTACGGGGCGCAAGGCTAACAACAAACAGCACAGCAATGCAGTAAGCGCAAAAGCTGACCATTCAAAAAGTTGGCGATGCGTCATTGTTCACCTTGCTTCAGGGTCTTCCTTAAAACCTCACCTGCACTCCACGACTCTTTGAATTTTGGCTCGATTGTGTTGCCTTCAGCCCACTCGTTCCAAGACTTTATAAACAATAATTTGGTTTCATTACGATGTTCCAATTCAATTGCCGAACGAACTGCGTTCGCAAAACTAACTTCGTTATAACCTCTTAATACCAAACCACGCCGACCTGATCTGGGTGTGTTATCCCAACCAGTCACAGCCGTCGAGTGCACTACACCATCAACAACGCGATGTGCTGCATTTAATGTATCAATGGTAGACTCGTAGCCGCGAATTTCTGGCCCAAACCCTATCTTTTTCGCCATCTTCCACCCCCCAAGATGAGCCGCTTGAGAGACACGTGAATTGAAATAACGCCCCACATTATTGGCAACAACGGCATCTAAGCCATAATCACTGGGCTGATTTATTTGCTCTGTTCGCCCTGGCCCCCAACTGCCAACGATATATAAATCACCGCCTCCATGCTTCCTAACCTCATCACGCAACTCATCTAAATAATTTTTCGCGTCTGGGATTAAGCGCGGTTTATAAATCAAAAAGGGAGAGGTGTTGCCAATCTTTAAATAGCGGTCTGACTGTATGTATGAGGCAATTAGCTTTGCGTGTTCGCGCAACTCATCACGATCATAACTCTGACGAAAGATCACTTGATTGCTCAAGCCATGCCAGATACCCGTCCAAGACTCATTCGCCCATCCCAGCATGACCTTTACACCGTTATCAGGTAACTCCAACATCCGATCAAGTGGGCGATGGAGAACACGTTTACCGCCAAACCAATAGTGCCAATAACAAAACGCATTTACTCCTATCTCTTTTGCGTAATCAAATTGTTCAAGGAGCGTTTCGTCACAACGCAAATCATAAAAACCTAAATGCCCCGGAAGCACAGGTTGCACATGGCCAGGGTACAGCGCGCGTGCCTTAGCGACGTTGTGCCACTCTGAGAAACCGTCTCCCCAAAACTGATTGTTTTCTTCGAGGGGATGAAATTGGCCGAGATAGTACGCAATTGTTGTTAGCTTGCTATTCATAATTAATTCTGCATTTTGTCTTTAGTTTGATATTGCTAGGTAATACTAAGCCTGCATTAGGCATAGCCTAATTTAACCATTAGTGGATGTTGCCTAACTTGGTTATAAAAGTTGGTAAGCTCATCATCATTCTCATGGGCATTAGCTCTTTCTGGTTTGACCTTCGCAGCCACAATATCTACTTGAGCTTGTGATACATCCATTTGACAGTATCGTGTCAACTCAACCAATTTATCAGCTGGATTTTCAAGGAAGTCTTCATACTTCAATGTCAAACCATGCGGCGCAACAGTTTCCATCATGCGCGTTGCCGTTTCTACATACTCTTCCCACAATGAAAAGCCGCCCGCTAATGTTAGGCAGCGGTTAGACCAAATAAAACCTGCGCTTTTGGGAGCAACATTGTAAATGCCGTAAGCGACTCTTTTCGAGTGACTTGCTTTCGCAATTTTCAAATGCTTTCTTTCGCGAGCGCGCAAACTCGCAGCAACAGGAATGCCATTGCGATAAATATGAATCACCCTTGCATCTGGAAATAATCGCAACCAAAAAGGTAAGGTGTAGGTGGTGCGTGGATCTTTCCATCCCCACACTTCCTGCCCCATTCCATTTAACGGCCTAGCTCCAGAAATAAATCGTTTCATACCTAGATATGCGGATACAGGCAAGCCAGTAATACGCTCGCGAATATACTCATCGGTTAATTGCAAGATATCGGCATCCTGGTATAGCCACTTGATTGAGGCTGGGTTATCCCATTTTCCGCCACATTGATGAAACAGCCAGTCGTTATGGTTGATGAAAAACATGGATTCCGAATTATCTTCAAGATCATTGCCAATAAATAATCCAAGTTCTCGCAGCATAGACGCAATCATGGTTGTTCCAGATCGGTGCATACCAATAATAATAATGGGTTGTTTAGGTGTGTTCATGGCAGAGCTTTCATTCACTTTGATTAACATACATGGCGCAACAGTTTTACTTGCCGCATCGCAAAAATTACAAAAAAGGACAGGCTAAAAACGGCAATAGCCGTTACGGGGATTGACCACCAGGGCGAGCTGGTTGCACCAGATAAACCCAACTTATTAACAACTATGATGATAAAAACGTGTACGCAGTAAATCCCAAGCGAGGTTTGAGCAATCAACCTGACCCCCCCCCCCAACTTAGCGTTGGTGATTTTGACTTGGATGAGCAAGTTGAAGACGACGGCAGAGGCAAGCAAAACAAAAAACGACAGGTAACCATAGTAAATCCCGCTGGGTTTTCCTAATGAGACCGAGGATTGATAAGTCGCCAACATGGTGAACGCGCTTGCTGTCAAAAACACACTGATGTTTGCAAGCGTCCAGCGCGGGAGGGTTTGGGTTTGGGTTTGGGTTTGGGTTTGGGTTTGGGTTTGGGCGAGTTCATAAAGATATGCGCCCAAGAAGAAATAGCCCGGAAAACCAACAAATCCAACTAACCCATACACGTTGACTAAATCTGACTGAAATTGGAAGTAGGCTTTAATCGTTGGGTATATAGAAGAGCTGAGCAGCCACAGAGCTAAAAAAAGTCGCTTCTCATTTTCGGATGAGTGGCGATAAATTTTGGATAAAAAGGGAACGAATAATGTTCAGGGGTGAGATAAATACTAAGGTTAAAGATGAGATAAATGGTGGGAAGTAGCGGGAAGAAACGCATCTACACGGAGGTATGCTAAAAACAATTTTTAGCAGGTAAAAATTAGAGCGTCAGAAAATTAAGCCGATAAACGCTCAGCCGACTTCCCGTTGCAAATACGCATTTAATACTTTCAGAATCTCATGCTCTTCGTCTGGGTATAAATTTCCCGCTTGCGTCACAGGCAAAAAAGGACGGGCGGGAATATCACCCCACAAATGTGGAAAGTCACTTTTCTTACCACCGAACTGCTGCATCGCAGCATATACGGGGCTTGCCGAAACCGTCACACTGTTATCGCCATACGCAGAATGAATCTGGCGCGACAAATCCTTAGACTCACCAATCAAAGGCTTTTTATTTGCCAGTAAGTTTTGGCTTTTTTTCGTTAGCGAGCCATCCTTCTTAAAATAGCCCTTCTTAAACTCAACGAAAGCAGAACCCACCTTACGTGAATCGAGATGAGAAAACGCCGCACGCGCATCAGACTTGCGATGCAGCAACGCCCGCAACGTTGTATCTGAGTTTGCCGCCCAAGGCGTGCCATCTGGCGCGGTGGACGTTTCAAAGCGGTGTTTAGCCCGCTCCACAATATCCTCACCAATCACCCGCATGACAGGGTTCAAATCTTGCCCCACCTGCAACAAGCGATTGAACGCAGCCAAGACAGCAGCATCATTAACCTCGATAGTAAAACTCACGAGCCTACTACCTGTTTAATTAAAATCTTGCGGATAATGTCCCAGTTGCGCTTCATATCTGCCACTCCTATTTGAGGTATTTTTAGTTGCGTTCACAGTGAATACTTCTTATTGACGGCATTCATACTTCCGCCCTATACTTATTTCAAGTTCATATAGATTAAAATCTCGCAGCGAACTGCTGCTCTGACGGTAAATACGGCAGGGTGTCCCAAACCAGAATGGGGCGAAGTGCAACAACTGAGATGCGAGCCAGTTGTATATGAATCAAGGGGTTTTTCTGGTGTACCCCACCTACCATTTCAAAGCCCGACCAGCACTGATCGCGGCTTCTAACTCATTAGGGCGACTACGACGCAACGAGACAAGCCAATTATCGACCTTCTTGCTGCCGTTCTTTTCTTTTGCCGCCTTAATAACTGCCACTAAAATATCCCCATCTTTGTGGTAATAAATCAGCTTTTCCCCCTGCTTGTTTTCGATATATTCTGCTGCATCAATCGCCTCCTGCAACCTGAAGTAATGCCCATCAGGCAGGGCTTGTCCTTCGCGATGTAATGCCTGCTTTATTAAAGTATCGTCCGATAACCACACCGTCTGGCTATCTGCCCCCAATAAAGACTTAGCGCGCTCATCCAAAACAGCAACAGGGATTTTTTCACCACGGGCTAATAACTTGCGTAATGCAATTGATAAATCAGCACCCTTCAACCCCTGATATTCAGGCCGCTCTTTAGCCGCTTCAACCAACTTACTTAACTTGTCAGTCCATCGTTCAAATATCCCGTCCTGCAAATTGTCAGCCACAATTTGCCGCGCAATCTCGAAAGGATATTTATCTAACGCAGGATGCCAGGTACGCCCTGGTGCATAATCAAAGCCCTTATCAATCCCGCGCGGCGCACCTGTTTTTGGGTCTAGCGTATCCCAACCCTCCGGTGGCACACCTTTGCCATCCGCCAAGGCTTGCAAATACGTTGCCTCATCCACCGCAATGATGCGGCAATGGCACAACCAACCATTGGGTGCAAAATGCGTTTTCCAAAATGGATGATCGTAAGGCAGCGTAATGCCATTCCATGCCTTGTGATGCGGGCGGGGGTGCGCCACACTATCTGAATGCTTATATTGCCAATACGGGCGCAACTTCAACAACGCGGGGGCGTTTAACTGCTGCCAACGTCCCGCCGCATAGCTGGTGGCCATGTTCGTGCTATAAATAATCCGCGTGCGCCACGCCTCGCCAGCTTTTGTGCCTTCACCCGTCCAGCCCGTCCAACCCTGCCGCTTAACAATGTCCGCAAACTCCGCCCGAAACGCCTCTAAGCCCTTACCACCCGCGATGCGCTTGCCAACCGCCGCCTGCAAATCATTGAGCAAATCCGCCTTCGCCGCACCGGCTACAATAAAAGCGCGGTCATGTGCCGACTTCTGAATATCATCCCAACGCTCACTGGGCAGAGCCAGCTTATTGAGAAAGAAATCTAACTGTTCGGCAAACGGCGTGCCAAAACCAAAAGCCTGTCCTGAGCCTGCCGAAGCGGCCTGTCCTGAGCTAGCCGAAGCGGCGGTGTTGCTAGTTGCCATTGCTCACATCCGCAATGCCTTTTAACTCTGCCAGCGCAAAGCCTGCCGCCATCACCCGCACCAACTCATCGCTCGGCAATGCCCCAAAGCTCGCCATCATTTGCTGCTGCAAACTCGCTAAATCTGTCGCGGTATCCGCCATCGCCTTGAGCTGCGCAACCATCCCCTCCCAATGTTGCGCGGTCGCCGCCGCCAACGCATCTTCTTCAGCTTGGGTGGGATTGCTCGCATCAACCACCGGCACTTGCGCCGTCAGCCGCACCGTCGCAGCAACTGCCGCATCTGCAACCGTCGCCTGCAACACCCGCGCGCCTTCTTCCGCCAGCGGAATGCCGGCACGCTCATGCGCCCAATCTTCGGGAATCTGCATCCCAATCGCCACCAGCTTAGGCAAAGCATCCGACAAAGTTTTCAGATCCTCAATCTCACGCACACGGAACACAAACTTAGGCAAACGACGGCGGTCATCCACGCCACCTTTATTCAACGCCAGCAACGGGTAAACTAAATCCCGCGTCAACGTCGCCGCCAACTGAATCGCATCCGACACCATCAAATCGTGGCGCACCTCGTTATGCACATTACCCAGCGCGTTAGTGCTGCTCTTACCGTCAGCCTGTGAAGTCAGCGTCCCACCCAAAATCGCCTTACTCTGGCTGCGCTCACACCAATCCACCATAGCCATAAACGGCGTTTCCGAGCCTTTCGCCGCCTCTTTGAAATCAATCTTCATGCCTTCAGGGATAATGCCGGCTGCATCATGTCCAATCGACATCACCGCGCGCAACAGCGTGGCTTTTTCCTCATCGGACGCGCCCGATTGATACGTACCTAAGCGCATCGGCAAGCCATAAATCTCCAAAAACTCCGCCAAATCACCGATGGAATAGGTTTTGAACAAAAACGGCCAAGCCAACACCCGATGCAGCCCCGCCCGCGCCACATAGCCGCTTTTCGCCTGATGCACATGTTTAACCCAGCCAAACGGCTGCAACGCCTGCCCATCTAGCGACATATCGCGTAAACGCAGCTCCGTGCGCGTCAATCTATCCACCTGAAACCAGCTTTGCGGCCGATGCGTAATCGACTTCGGCACACGCTCCCCGCCTAATAGTTCCCACTCGATTTCCTGACAAGAAAAGCCATGCCCAATCGCGTCCAGTGCATCCAGAATCACATCCTCAAAGTTAGGAATATCCTGCATCAACTCCTTCACATAACCCGCCAACTTACGCTCGGTAGCAGACGCATTACGCGGCGGCGCGATGTCCCATTCCACCGTCAACATCGCACGCTTACGCTTACTCATATCCGCAAAAATATGCGCATCCTTCTCTTCCATATCGGCAAACAAATCATGCTGCGCCCGAATATCGCCTTGCTCCGCATCTTGCAGAATCCGCGCCAACTTAGGCGGTGTCAGACCTCGTGATGGGTGGCTAGCAAACTCGCGATGCAATTGCGCCAGCTTCGAGGTTTGCGGCTCGCTAAGCGTGCTGCTCTTAATCGGATTACCCGCTACATCTACAATCGCTACCATTCTCGTCTCCCACCGCCAACGTTATAGTCACTATCCTCACGGCTGATTCCGCGCTTCGCGACCCCTTCATATTCAATATGTACAAAGCCAATCGACAACACCGCAAAGGTCGCCAACACCAGCGCGACCGCCGCATCGCCGTGTCGGTCGCGCCCATCGCTGCCTTTAACCCGCGCGTTGTCAGGCACTTTTGCCACGCCTTTTTCCATCACAATGCAGCGCAAATCCGCCAACACATCGGCATCACTGGGTAACACCAGCTTGCCATCCTCAATCGCCGCTTTGAACGGCGGCATATTTTGGCGATACCACTCTTGCGACAACATCACCTGCGCAATCCGCCCCGCGCCATACTTTTGCATCGCCACTTCAGCCAAATACTGCCCGTTGCCGCGCGCATCCATCGCCCCCGCTCTAAAGCGCGGCAGCCGGTCAGCGAGATAGAACAGAATTTGCTTTTGCTGCTCGAACGGCACATTGCGCAGCTCAACGATAAACGGCGTGACTAAATCCAGCGTGCGCGACTGCGCCAATACCCAAGTACAAGACAAATCGCCATTGCGTGCAAAATCCTCCCCAAAGAAATGGTCCAGATTCGGGTCGAGCTTTTCCAGTACTGGACGTAAAAATTGCTCGCACCAATCGCGGGTTTCCGCCTCGCGGATATGGCTGGGTAGCAAAGTAAACGCATCGGTTTGGGTGAGGCGTATCACCGGAATATCAGGCTTCATGCACGCCTCAATCATCATCCGCGTCAGATAACGACCACTGCCCGCACTGGGGATGACATCCAGCTCTTCGGCGGCATTTTCACCATACTGCGCGTAGATTTTGCTGCGCCATGCCGCGCGGGTTAGCTCTTTAAGACGCTCGCCTTGAATCAACGCCACCCGCTCGTACAGACCATCATTCAAGGCATCATCAAAAGTGGTGCGGTGCAGCGAATAGGGCAGCTTGTTGGCACGAATATCATTGACCAGCTCATTAAAAGGATTGGCATCGCCATTGTGCGAAGACAGCAAACGCACCTTGCCGCCCCAAATCAGCATCGCCAGTGCCGCTTTCATCAAGCCTGGCAAATCATCGTGAAACGCCGCCTCATCTATCGTCACCTTACCTTGCTTACCGCGTATCGAACGCGGGCGGCTGGACAGCGCGAGAATTTTTTTACCGCTGGCAAAGTCGATACGAAAGGCTTTAATCGCTTGCCCCTCATCCTCATACACGCACTCATCCATGCCGCTCGCCGCCGAATTAAACGCCTTTGCCCACATCGCACAATCGTCGATATATTCGCGTGTCATATCCTCCGAATAGCCGATGTATAAGGCATCCATCGCGTTATCGGCAGCGGCGGCAGTCAAGACCGCATCGCAGGCATCACACCAAGACGCACCAATGCGGCGGGATTTTTCCCAAACGGCGACATCCGCCTGATCGGAAATCCAGTTCTGTTGATACGGCAATAATACAAAAGGCGCGTCAATTGGCGCGCCCATAAGATTCGCGCTGAGGCTCATGCCGCAATCCCCAAAATACTGGTGCGTATTGCTGCCATCGCATCAGCAGACAAGCCGCCCTTACGCGCCAACGCCTCCACCTCGTCGGCAACTTTTGCCGATTTTGTTTTCACCTCAGCTTGATACTTTTTATTCCCAATCGAGGCTCGGCTTAATTCCGCCACACTGCGCGCCGCACTGGCAAGCAGCTTCAAGCGTTCGCCAGGGTCATCCGTAGCACTCACTTCCTGCAACTGCACCAGCAAATCGAACACCTCGGTTTGCACTAAACTAATGACCGCCGCCGAGCGCAAATCCGCATCATCGGGTGCTGCATCGGCAATCGCTGCCGCCGCCTGCGTACTGGCCTTAATCGCCGCCAACTTGCGCTCCATCACCTGGCTATAACGACCCACCGCACTCTTGCTGATGTCATAGCCACGGCTTTTAAGCTGCGCGGATAACCAATCCAGCTCACCAAAATTATTAGCGACCAGCTCGCTATCAAACCAACGGCGCACCGCATCGGGCAACTTGCCAATTTTTGAACGTGGCGGCATGATTTTCACCAGTATTTCGCAGGGCGTGCGATACCTGCATCGCACGGCACGGTGTACTCAACCACATCCACCCCATCGCGCGTCAGCTCCGCCAGCCAAGTAGGCGACGTGCCGCGCCCAATCACATGCACCAAGCCACGCTCTTCCAGATACGCCAGCTCGCGGCGCACCTGATTCGGCGTAATCGGCAAGGCAATATCGTGCAAGCAGCGGAACAAAATCGTATCCGCCACAGGCTGCGGACGACCCGCATCCAGCGCACGCAAAATGCGCCAACGGCTCTCTTCGCGCTGCACTTTTTCCAAATCAATTTCGTGCATACAATTTCTCCTTAACCTCGTTGACCATCTTATGAATCGCATCTATTTTGTTGTCGATCGACACCGACAAGCGTATCCAATCCTCGCGCGCGATATATTCCTTGGGCAGCTCAATGCGTAATGCTGTCACATCAGCGGCGGTGCGCTTCGCCAGCAAGTCCAGCTCATTAAAACGCGCATCCCAATGAAACTGCGTCACCTTGCGCGCCTCACCCTGTGCCGTAAACTGCTCCGCAATACGCTTCTCAAACTGATTCACCAACACCAGCCCAAACGCCCACACCACCCCGAAGAAGGCAAACAACACGCCCACCAACCAAACAAACTCCACTTCAATTTTCATAACAAACCCTTATTTTTGCGTGCGCGTTCCAGCCGTTCAAAATCATCCCGACAATCGCCATCGCAATAGCGCAGCCCCACGCCGACAATCTCATCGCAATTAAAGCAAAAGCCACACGGCTGCTGCACCATGGCGGCGCGCACTGCCTGCTTACGCAACACCTCAGCCAGCTCACGCTCCACCTCATCCGCTGCGCGGTCGCAAATATCAGTCATGGCGCACTGCCTTCGACGGGGTTGAACACGCTGCCAGCTTCGCTAACTGATCGCGACACTGCGCCGCCAGCTCCATCGCCTCGATATGGTTGTCCAGCAAATCCGCCAACATCCCCGACCGCGCGGGCGGCGGCACTGGGCACGCCACTGTTAGGCTGGCTGGGCAAGGGCGCGGCGACACCGCTATTGGCAGCGTTCCAGAGGCGCAGCCCGTCAGCATCAAGCCCACAGCTAGACACAACACCCCCATTTGAATCAACTTGAATCGTATTGCTGCGCGCATCGGCCTGCTCCCGTATCGTTGTGTAAATCGTGCGGATCTGCTCGCGTGACTGCTCGCGGGCTGCCCCAATCGCCTCGCGGCGCGTATCTTCTTGAGCTGCTTTTGCCACCTGTATCGCTTGCACAGCAGCCGCTCGCGCCAAACCCGCCTCACGCTCATGTTTCGTCCCTAAAAAATAACCTGTGCCAAACACCCACAGCCCATACAACACCGCCGCCAGCGCGACATAAGGATTCAGCAGTAATCTCAGCATTTGCGCCCCCGTTGTTTAGACTTATTGCGCGCCTTCAACGCCGCACGCTGTGCCGCCCGCACCCCACTTGCCCGATGCGTGCTGCGCCTTGGTGCAAAGTGGTCATGGATTTCAACCAGCGGATCAGCCTTAAAAAACGCCAGCAACGTCTTAAAAAATTTAAGCATCACGCCCTCCCATCGCCAATGAAGCCGTCGTCACCACGCGCAACATCGCATTCCCCACCGCCAACACGGTGCTGAACCACGCATACACCGAGCCTGACAAATACGGCTGCAACACCGCAAAATTTGCCTCCAAGCCCAACAGCCCCGCGATGACGGCGTTAAACCACAACGTCTTAGAGCGATACCAAGGCTTGACTGCTGTTACGGTTAACTCACCCATCGCACCCTCCTAAACCAAACCATTCAAATACGTCGTCGGCGCACCCGCCTTAAACACCGCCGTCAACACCTGACGACGCGCCTTCTTGCCGCGCGTCACCGTGCTGATATGAATCCACGTACCTTCATAAATCAGCTGATCAAACACAATGTCCGACGCAACAATCGCCTCGCATATTTGACGCGGCGTGCCAAAAGTGGGGCAGATAAAATCCGCCGCCAGCCCCTGACAATGCCCCGAAGTCACATGACTACCGAGCAGCTCATTCACCGCCACACTACGAAAGCCCGATGTCACCGTAATGGCACGGTCGTGCAACAGCACACGCACCTGCTCCAGCATCGCGGCAGTCAGTCGCAGATTATTTTGTGCCGCCTGCGAAGGGGTATTGGGCAAGCCGGCGCGCACAGCGGTTTGCGACACCGTGAGCTCTTCTAGGGTGAAATGGCGTGACAGATTCATGGCTGCTCCTTTTTAACAAAACGGGTAGGGGTATAGCGACACGGCGCAACCGCCGCCGAGTAATGTCCAGCGGGGCGATAACGGCAATGCCCATGGGTCAACATGCGCGCATCGTCATGGCGAGTCCATTGCGCGCAATTACCGCAAACGGCTTGCTGGGCTTGGTGTTCTTGGATAGTTTGGGAGATAGCTTTCATGCCCTGAACTTTACGCGGGCGCGCAAGGGCAGATAAGCGGAAGGGCTTCCGTGGCGTGGTTGTCGGCAACTTGTTGCCCTACAACCACGGACATGCCCCCTGCGGGTATAAGGGGTTGTCGGCAACTTGTTGCCCTAAAACCACGGACATGCCCCCTGCGGGTATAAGGGGTTGTCGGCAACTTGTTGCC
>Ga0105164_10001235_pt1 | contig 16537 bp, 17 predicted proteins | sample VDWuncwatermetaG_FD_89674 | JGI IMG/M metagenome (GOLD analysis project Ga0105164, IMG submission 89674) | Wastewater microbial communities from Netherlands to study Microbial Dark Matter (Phase II) - VDW unchlorinated drinking water | ecosystem: Environmental > Aquatic > Freshwater > Drinking...
ATCCTGGCGGCCACGCTTCTGTCCGATGAAAAATGCGTAATTAAAAACGCGCCGAACCTGAAAGATATAGCCACTATGCTCAAGCTGCTTAAGGTTCTCGGCATGAAGGTATCCAGCGAGGACGGCACGATCGTAGTTGAGCCGACAAAAGAGCGCAAGTTTGTGGCGCCGTATAAAATAGTCAGCACCATGCGCGCCTCTTTTTGTGTCTTAGGGCCTCTTATAGGCAAACTGCGGCAGGCAGAGGTTTCCTTTCCTGGCGGCTGCACTATAGGGCCCAGGCCCGTGGACCTGCATCTTAAGGGTTTGAGCGCGTTAGGTGCGGACCTTAAGGTGAAAAGGGGTTATATTATAGCTGACGCCAGGAAGCTCAAGGGCGCAAATGTTTATCTGGGAGGGCATTTTGGCTCGAGCGTTTTAGCGACCGCAAACACAATGATGGCCGCGGTGCTCGCGGAGGGCCGCACGGTTATTGAAAATGCCGCCTGCGAACCGGAGGTCCAGGACCTCGCTTTATTTTTGGCAAAGATGGGTGCCAAGATAAAAGGTTACGGTACGCCTACCATAGAGATAATAGGCGTGAAAAGATTAAGCGGCGCGGAGCACGCCATTATACCTGACAGGATCGAAACAGGCACGTATATAATAGCGTCGGCGATCACCGACGGAGACGTGATCATAAAAGGCGCGAGATTAGATCATCTTGCGGCGCTCATGGATAAGCTGACAGACGCGGGTATCTCCATAACGCATGTGAAGGGCGCTGTTCGAGTAAGGCGTAAACGCGCCATTTCGCCTATAGATGTCACAACCCTGCCTTATCCGGGTTTCCCGACAGATATGCAGGCGCAGATGATGTCGCTTATGACGATTACCAGGGGTATAAGCGTTATTACTGAAAAGATATATCCGGAAAGGTTTATTCACATAGGCGAGTTGAACAGGATGGGCGCGCAAATTCATCTGGAAGGCCCCAGCGCCATTGTAAAAGGCGTAAAGAGGCTGAGCGGCGCCCCGGTTATGGCGTCGGATTTAAGGGCTTCGGCTGCCTTAGTCCTGGCGGGTTTAGCCGCAGAAGGCCGCACGGATATCTCAAGGGTTTATCATCTGGACAGAGGATATGAAAAAATAGAGGAAAAATTGGGCAAGTTAGGCGCGAGGATATGGCGCGAAAAGGAAGACTAGGGAGGAGATAAATATTATGGCGGTTGTAATAAGGCTGAAAAGGATGGGCGGAAACAAAAAACCTTTTTCAAGGATTGTGGTTGCTGATTCAAGAAGCCCGCGCGACGGCAGGTTTATTGAAGAGATCGGTTACTATGACATGAGAAAGAACCCGCACGACGTCAAGATAAAAAAGGAGCGCGCCGAGCACTGGATTAAGAACGGCGCGAGGCCATCCGCGACGGTAAAGTCCTTTTTTAAAAAAGAAGGGATAGTGTGTTAAGGATTGATATCCTTACTCTCTTCCCCCGGATGTTTGACAACGCGCTTAGCGAGTCTATAATTAAGCGGGCGAAAGAGAAGAAATTAGTAAAGATAACAACCCATGATTTACGGGATTGGACAAAGGATAAACACAGAAAGGTAGATGATAAGCCGTACGGCGGCGGGCCGGGCATGATTTTATCCTGCCAGCCGATTTTTGACGCGGTAAAGGATTTAAGAAAAAAGTCACAAGTTAAGGTGATATTGTTAAGCCCGCAGGGGAAAAGATTGGACCAGGGATTGGCGAACAGGCTGGCAAAACAGAAGCGACTGGTTCTGATCTGCGGGCATTACGAAGGGGTGGACGAGCGAGTAAAAAATATTGTTACGGATGAGGTTTCTATAGGGGATTATGTGTTAACGGGCGGCGAGATCCCGGCGATGGTTATGATAGATGCGCTTGTGAGGTTGGTGCCCGGCGTGTTGGGCAATTCGGAATCAGCAAGGCGTGATTCGTTTCAAGGCGCCGGGCTGCTTGAGTACCCCCAATACACAAGGCCAAGGGCCTATAAGGGTTTGAAGGTGCCGGAGGTTCTGTTGACAGGCGACCATAAAAAGATAGAGCAGTGGCGGCATAAGCAGTCGCTAAAAAAGACAAGAAAGGTCCTGCTTCGCTCTGCAATATGTAAACTACGGTAGAGCTACGCAGGGACCTTTTCTGAGAAGCCCCAACGGGGCTTTACAAGGTGAAGGGCGAAACAGAAAGGCAGGTAAATAAAATGGCTTCCAGAGATGAAAAGATAAAATTCGTAGAGGCGCCGCATCTTAAAAAGGATATTCCGGATTTTGATGTGGGCGATACCGTCAGTGTCCATGTCAAGATTATTGAAGAGGGAAAGGCGCGGACGCAGCTTTTTGAGGGGATAGTGATAGCGAAAAAAGGTTCGGGGCTGCGCTCGGCATTTACCGTACGGAAGATTTCCTTCGGTGAAGGGGTTGAGAGGGTATTCCCGTTGCATTCGCCGTCAATTGAAAAGATCGCGCTTAAGAAAAAAGGCGAGGTAAAAAGGGCCAAGCTGTATTATCTCAGGAAAAAGATAGGCAAGGCAACGAGGGTTGAAGAGCGTCAGGACGGCTCTTTAGAGGCGAAAGCGCAGGATCCTACTCCGCCCCTAGATATGAAAAACTCCGGTGGGGCTACGTAGAGATATTTCTGCGAAGCCACACCGCAATTTTTAGACTTGAATGGCGAAGCAGAATGCTCCGGTACGAGAAGAAGGCAAAAAGGAAGGGGTTTAAGTTTATAACCGGGATTGACGAGGCGGGCAGGGGCCCTCTGGCAGGGCCGGTAGTGGCCGCGTCGGTTCTTATAGGTAAGAGCAAATTTAAGGAGAGGATAGATGATTCCAAAAGGCTTTCGCCGCTAAAACGGCGAAAGGCCTTTTTTGAAATATTGCGGAATTGCCTGGTTTCTGTCGGCGTAGTCGACAATAATGAAATTGATAAAATAAATATACTTAACGCAACCAAGCGCGCTATGGAACAGGCAGTTTTAAATTTAGGGATGGAGCCTGATTGCCTTTTGATCGACGGAAATATAAAATTGAACCTGCCCTTCCATCAGGAAAGTATTATTAAAGGCGATTCGAAAAGCATTTCTATCGCAGCCGCCTCAATAGTCGCAAAGGTAGTAAGGGATTCGTTAATGTTAGAGCTCGACAGGGTTTACCCCCAGTACGGTTTCAGGTATCATAAGGGATACGGAACCAAAAAACACATATCCGCGTTAAGGAATTTTGGGCCATGCCCGGTTCACAGAAGAACCTTTGAACCGGTCAGAATATCGGAGGTGTCAAATGCCAAAGTCTCAAGGTGTTATGGAAAGGAGCAGCATGAAAGAAGTCCCGTCTGATTTGAAAATAGCGCAGGCCGCCAAGATGAAGCCGGTCGTAGATATCGCGAAGGCGCTTGGTATTTCGGAAAAATATCTGGAGCTATACGGCAATTATAAGGCAAAGGTTTCCCTGGATATTTTAAAGGAGCTTGAGGGAAAAAAGGACGGCAAATACATAGACGTCACTGCCATCACGCCGACTCCATTGGGCGAGGGGAAGACCGTTACGACGATAGGCCTGGCCCTTGGCTTAAACAGGATCGGCAAAAAGGCGATAGTCAACATACGGCAGCCGTCCCTGGGCCCGGTTTTCGGGATTAAGGGAGGCGCCGCGGGCGGCGGTTATTCCCAGGTCGTGCCTATGGAGGATTTTAATCTGCACCTTACCGGCGATGTGCATGCTGTGGGCCTGGCCCATAATCTATGCGCGGCGTTTTTGGATAACTCGATTTTTAAAGGAAACAAGTTGAATATAGACCCTATGAATATTTACTGGAGGAGGGTAGTTGACGTGAGCGACAGGGCCCTGCGCAATATCGTGATCGGCCTTGGCGGCGGCGAAGACGGTATCCCCAGGGAGACAGGATTTGATATAACTGTCGCAAGCGAGGTAATGGCGATACTCGCCCTTACCAGCGATTTGTTTGACCTGCGAAAGCGCCTCGGAAGGATTATTGTCGCGATGACAAGGGATAACAAACCGGTAACAGCCGAGGATTTAAGGGTGGCGGGCGCGATGACGGTACTATTGCGGGACGCGATCAAGCCGACACTTATGCAGACCCTTGAGAATACGCCCTGTTTTGTGCACGCGGGCCCGTTCGCGAATATCGCGCATGGCAACAACTCTATTATTGCCGACAGGATCGGGATAAAGCTCGCGGAATACGTTGTCACGGAAAGCGGGTTCGGCGCTGATTGCGGGGCAGAGAAGTTTATGGATATAAAGTGCCGTTATAGCGGCCTTGTGCCAAACGCGGTTGTCATGGTCTGTTCGGTGCGCGCCCTCAAGATGCATTCGGGCAAATTCAGCGTTGTGGCGGGCAAGCCCCTTGACGAAGGCCTTACAAGGGAAAATCTGGACGCGGTGGCTGAAGGGTGCTCAAACCTCGAAAAGCAGATAGAGAATATGCGGCTTTTCGGCGTTCCCGTGGTTGTCGCAATTAACAAGTTTACCTATGACACGGACAAGGAAATGGAGGTAATCAGGAAGAGGGCCATTAATGCCGGCGCGGAAGACGCGGTGGTAAGCGAGGTGTGGGCTAAAGGGTCTGAAGGCGGGCAGGATCTGGCAAAGGCGGTGGTAAAGGCCGCTGCCAAACCAAGCAGCTTTAAATTTTTGTATCCTTTGGATATTCCTATAAAGGAAAAAATAAAAACCATCGCCACGAAGATTTACGGCGCCAAAGACGTTTCTTATGCGCCTCTGGCCGAGAAAAAGATAAAACTCTATGAAAAATTGGGGTTTGGGAAACTGCCGATATGCATGGCAAAGACGCACCTTTCACTTTCGCACGACCCGGAATTAAAGGGGAGGCCTACAAACTTTACGCTGCCCATAAGGGATGTAAGGGCCTCTGTTGGCGCGGGATTCCTGTATCCGTTGTGCGGGGCGATGCGCACCATGCCGGCGCTGCCCTCTGAACCCGCGGGCATGAAAGTGGATATTGACAGCGAAGGCAAAGTTGTGGGGTTGTTTTAATGTATATTAACGAGCCGATACAGAAGTATCTGGATGATCTTGCTGCAAGGATGCCCGCCCCCGGAGGCGGGAGCTGCGCCGCATTAGCGGGCGCAATGGGTTGTTCGTTAATAAGCATGACTCTAAATTTCACCGTTGGAAATGAAAAATATAAGGACTTTGAAAAAACCGCCAGGGACATGCTGGTTATCTCCGAGGGCTTAAGGAAGAAATTTGTTAAGTTATTTGACGAAGACGTCAATAGTTACGAGTTGGTCTCAAAGGCGTATAAATTGCCAAAGGATACGGACGCGGACAAGATAAAAAGGAAAAGGGCCGTAAAAGAGGCGTTTAAACAGGCAACCTTAACGCCGCTCCATGTCTGCCAGCATAGTGTTGAGGTGATTAAACTCTTGCCTGATCTGGCAAAAAGCGGCAATAAAGGCCTGATATGCGATGTTGAGGTCCCTGTCCGTTTGCTGGAGGCGGCCTTTTATTCAGCCAGGATAAACGCGCTGGTGAACTTAAAGAGTATTGAGGACGGGGACTTTAATAAAGATATTGCGGCCGAGATCGCGTCTTTAGAGAAGGAGCTGTTGAAAAATAAAGAAATCGCGGAAAAAGAAATTGAGAAGATTACAGGGCTAAAAAGGGGGTAGAGATGCCGGCAAGATTGCTGGAAGGAAAGCCGATAGCGGAGAAAATAAAAGAGGATATTAAAAAAGAGATTCAATCCCTGGGCAAAAAACCCGTTCTTGTCAGCGTGCAGGTGGGCGAAAACGCGGGCGCCGAGGCCTACGCGAAATCGCAGAAAAAGACAGCGGATAGCTTAGGCATAGATTACCAGTTTCATAAACTGGGCCAGGATACCACCGAAAAAGCGCTCTGTGAAGTTATACAGAAATTTAACGCGGATAAATCCGTAAATGGCATCATCATACAGATGCCCCTGCCCGCGCAGATAGATTACAAGAAGATCAGCCAGTTCATACTGCCCGAGAAAGACGCGGAAGGAATGCACCCGGCCAATATGGGCAAGATTGTGTTCGGGAAGGCAAAGATATTGCCGTGCACCCCGGCGGCGGTAATGGAATTATTAAATTCATGCTGCCAGGACATCTACGGTAAAGAGGTTGTAATTGTGGGGCACAGCGAGATAGTCGGCAAGCCGTTAGCGCTATTATTGCTGGAAAAATTTGCCACGGTAACGGTTTGCCATATTGGGACGAGCAAAGCGGGCAAGCTCCAGGAACATGTAAGTAAGGCGGAGATTTTGATTGTCGCTGTCGGCAAGGCAAATCTCATTAAGGGCGAATGGGTTAAAGATGGTGCTGTTGTTATAGATGTGGGCATAAACAGGGTGGCTGACAAGATTGTGGGCGATGTGGAATTTGATGCGGCATCGCAACGCGCGGGCTATATAACCCCTGTCCCGGGCGGCGTCGGGCCTTTGACGGTTACGATGTTGATGCGCAATGTGGCAGAGGCGGCAAAAGCGCAAGCGTAAAGTAATACCACCCCCGGGGTGGCCGAAGGACTCCCCGGGGGTGAGATATGGTTTGCATAATTTTGTTCTTTGAAATTTTTGATTTTTCCGGATTTTACACGGATAAAAATCATCCCGAGGTTCCATTGATATACTATTTGGAGCCGAGGGGTACAGGTCAAGCGAGGCGCGAGCTGGCAGTTCGACTGGTTAACACAGGGCCACTGCCAGTTGGCGGGCTCTTTCGCTAGTTTTGCTTTCAGCGATCGCTATCTATAAGCTGTCATTCCCGCGAAAGCGGGAATCCAGAACAATAGGTAATTATAACCTTGGTTTTGTTGCGGCAGTGTTTGGGGATAATCAGCACCTGCGCAAAACTTATACGCTCAAGAGCCAACGCCGCCTGTCAATGGCCAGAGTATGTGGCAATAACTGCCCGCCAAGTGGCGTTGCCGCGGCACCCGTGATTTTTAGGAATTTTTTGTTTGTAAGTAAAAATCATCCCGAGTAGCTATTGTTTACTTCGGGCTACGAGGGGTAAAAATTTACTGGGGAGCAAATTGAGAAGTGGCTCTTTGGGAAACGTCCCCAAAAATTCACGCAGTTATGAAAAGGGATAGAATGAATAGGGCCCGTTTCTAAAAGTAGCAGGTCTGTAATAGCAAAGGATAGGAAGGTATTTGGCGAGGGTTCTCAAAATGATAAGAAAAGTTAAAAAATGAAAATCAAAATTTTACTTTTTTTGATTAGTATTTGTATTTGTCAAATATCATATGCTGAGCGTCCGATGAATGAAATTCCGATGTACGGAGGCCAGCATAATCCTCAAGTAGAAGAAAATAAAGAATTCAGCAACAATGCAGCAGAATTAGGTTGGAAGTATTACGATAAAGGAGATTATGACACTGCTATAAAAAGGTTCAATCAGGCATGGATGTTTGATAGAAACAATTATCGGGCATATTGGGGATTTGGGGTGATAATGGGCGCCAGAGCCATGAAAGAGAATCCAAAAGAAAACCTAGAAGAGTCAATAAAATATTTAGAAAAAGCGAATGAATTGGCAAAAGATAACCCGAGATTAATGGTAGATCTTGCTTATTCCGAAACCATGCTCGGAGCTTTTTTAAAAAACGATAAAGAAGAAAATTTTCAGGCCCATTTTGATAAAGCCAGAAATTTATATGAAGGATCAGAAAAATTAGATAAAAATTACCCCTTGCTTTATTCCAATTGGTCAATTTTAAATTTTTTCGAAGATAAGTGTATAGAAGCAAAAGAAAAATTAGATATAGCTAAAAAGTTAGGATTTAAACCCCAGCCCGGATACGAAAAAGATTTAAATGAAAAATTAGCAGCAACAATAGGAAAGTAGGATCCGTTTTCTAAAAGTAGCAGGTCTGAATAAGCGAGCCAGCGGGTGGCGACGAACGGTAGTATGGGGGCAAGAGTGGTTATATGTACCTATCCCAGTCAGAGCTAAAACAATTAGAGCTGCTTAAGAAGAAAAAGCCGGCCGAGAGGTTTCTTCTGATGGCCCAGTTGATTCAGGGGCAGAGAGAAGCCATGAAGGCCGGCATCAAATATCAAAATCCAAAAATTGGAGCAAAGGAGCTCGAGAAGTGCCTAAGAACCAAAATAATGGAAATATATTCCTGGAAACATTGAGCTGGCTCTGCGATAAACTAGAAGTGTTGAATATACCCTACATGGTTACAGGCGGGTCAGCGGTTGGATTCTGGGGCCATATCAGGACAACGATGGATATTGATATACTAGTTCAGATGCCAATGGCTAAAAGTGATACATTTTTTAAAAATATAAAAGAAGAGGCCTATGTTGATTTAGATGAGGCAAAAAGAGCCATATCACAGCATGAGATGTTTAATATCATCCTGAATAAAAACTGTTTCAAGGTCGACATCATCCCATTGAACGAAAAGAATGATTATGAAGTTGTAAAATTTAAAAGGCGTGTTAAAATTAAATTTGAAGGCAAAGAAATATTTGTCATAAGCCCGGAAGACCTGATTATTTCAAAACTTATGTGGGGCAAGTCTGCAGGCACTTCGGAACGCCAGTTGCGCGATTGCGCGAGTATTTGGAAATTAAATCAAGATAAACTTGACAGGGTATATATTAAAAAATGGACCAAGCAAATAAAAATAGAGGATGAATTTGCCAAATTGGAGGTAGAAAAATAAAATGACATTTAAGGAAAAGATTCAGGCGGGAAAATTTTTGATTACAGGTGAAGTCGGGCCGCCAAAAGGGGCAGACATCTCGCATCTTTTGGAAGAGGCGGACTTATTCAAGGATAGGGTGGACGCCACCAATGTTACGGATATACAGAGCTCTGTTATGCGCGTGGGCTCGCTTGCTGTGAGTTATCTCTTAAAGCAAAAAGGCCATACACCCATTTTTCAGGTGACCTGCCGCGACAGGAACAGGCTGGCGCTCCAGTCGGATATTTTATCCGCCGCGATCCTGGGCATCGAAAATATCCTTATATTGACGGGCGACCACCAGTCGCTGGGGGATCATCCGCAGGCAAAAGGGGTGTTCGATCTTAATTCCGTCCAGCTATTGGGAGCTGTAAAGGGCTTGGAGGAGGGGCATGACATGGCGGGAAAGCAACTGGAAGGCGCGCCGCCGAAATTTTGTCTGGGCGCTGTTGTCAATCCCGGCGCGGACCCGATAGATCCCGAGATTATAAGATTAGAGAAAAAGGTGCAGGCAGGCGCTGAGTTTATCCAGACACAGGCCGTGTATGAACCGGATAAATTTAAGGCCTTCATGGAGATGGTAAAACACATAAAGGTGCCTATACTTGTCGGGATAGTTCTGTTAAAGTCCGCCGGTATGGCGAAATATATGAATAAAAATGTGGCAGGCGTTTTTGTGCCCGATAACCTTATAAAGGAAATGGAAACAACAAAGGATAAAAAGGCGACCTCTGTCGAAATCGGCGCAAGGTTAGTCAAGGAACTCAAAGATTTCTGCCAGGGCGTGCATGTCATGCCGTTGGGTTGGGATGATCTGGTTGTGAAGGTGCTTGATAAGGCAGGGATATGAAAATCGCGTTTGCGGGAAAGGGAGGGGTAGGCAAGACGACTTTGGCGGCGCTTTTTATAAAGGCGCTTTCAAAGGATGGTAATAAGGTGTTGGCCGTGGACTGCGACCCTGTTTCAAATCTGGGGCGCATGCTTGGCGTAAAAGACGCTGATAAGATAACCCCGATAGCTGAGATGAAGAAATTGATAAACGAGAGGATGGAGGCCTCGGCCGACAGGACGCTTTATAAATTAAATCCAAGGGTTGATGATATCCCCGATGCCTTTGCGAAAAAACAGGGCAACATAAGTTTGATAGTAATGGGCACGGTTAAGACAGGCGGCTCCGGCTGCATGTGCCCCGAATCAAATTTTTTGAAGGCGCTTTTGGGCAGGCTCCTGTTGAGCGAAGATGAATCCGTTGTAATGGATATGGAGGCCGGCGTAGAGCACCTGGGAAGGGGCACGGCAAATTTTGTGGACACCTTTTTTATAGTCGCTGAACCGAACATCGGAAGCATAGAAGCGGCGAAAAAGATAGCGCGTTTGGCGTCCGATATAGGAATAAAAAATATAGTTGTTATCGCGAACAAGATAAGGAAAGAGAAAGAAGCGGATTTTGTCAAAAAAAATATCGGCCCTCTTTCCTTGGCAGGGATAGTGCCTTTTGATGAAGAAATAGGCGAGTTTGAGAGGGGCAAGGCGATAGATATAGAAAAAACAGAGGCGTATCCCGCCATTTTAAAAATAAAAAACGACGTAGTTGCGTTAAGATAACCTAAACATAAGCTTAACATAGGAGGTAACACGGATGGCATATAAAAAGAGCAGGGGAGGCAAGGTTAATATTCAACTTCAGGAGATCGCGAGGGACTGTGGGATTGACACAGTGTGGGACAGGGAGGATGCGCAGACACCGCACTGCGGTTTCGGAGAATCAGGGCTTTGCTGCAAGAATTGCAATTTAGGGCCGTGCAGGATTGACCCGTTCGGCGAAGGGGCCCAGGTCGGCTCATGCGGCGCGGACGCGGATGTAATAAGCGCAAGGAATTTAGCGCGGCATACGGCGGCCGGGAGCGCGTGCCATTCTGACCACGGCAGGGAAATTACCCGAACGCTTAAATTGGTCGGCGAGGGCAAGGCGCAGGGTTATGAGATCAAGGATGAGGCCAAGCTGCGCAGCGTTGCCCGGGAACTGGGCATTGACGAAACCAACAAAAGCAAAGAAGAGCTGGCGGTTCTGGTCGCGGAAGAGATATTCAAGGATTACGGACGCCAGGAGGGCGATATCAGGTTCCTAAAAAGGGCGCCGAAAAAACAACAGGATACCTGGAGAGATTTGCGCATTACACCGGTCGGTATTGACAGGCCCGTGGTTGAGATGCTTACCAGGACCAATATGGGCGTGGACAATGATTATAAGAACATACTGCTTGGCGCGATGAAGGTCAGTCTGTCCGACGGCTGGGGCGGCTCAATGGCCGCCACTGAGCTCACGGACATCCTGTTTGGTTCGCCGAAGGCGCTGCGCGCGAAGGTGAATCTGGGGGTTCTAAAGGAAGATGAGGTAAATATTATAATTCACGGCCACGTGCCCCTGTTGAGTGATGTTATCGTTACCGCCGCCCAGGATCCGCAGTTGATAGAACTTGCTAAAAAAGAAGGCGCGAAGGGCATAACCGTAGCGGGGATATGCTGCACGGCAAATGAGGTGCTTGTAAGAAGGGGCGTACCCGTTGCCGGAAATTTCCTTCAGCAGGAGCTGGCTATTACGACAGGCGCGGTTGAGGCGATGGTTGTGGATCTGCAGTGCGTTATGCCTTCCCTTACGAAGGTGGCTGCCTGTTTTCACACCAAGCTTATCTCTACAATACCGAAGGCGAAATTTCCAGGCATGGAGCATATTGAATTTGAGGAAGAGCGCGCCCTTGAGATAGCAAAAGAGATTGTCAAAAAGGCGGTTCTGAATTTTAAGAACAGGGATAAGGCAAGAGTCAATATTCCAAAAGAGTCCATGGACCTCGTCGCCGGATTCACGGCTGAGAATGTTTATTACTATTTAGGGGGCAGATACCGCGCTACCTACAGGCCGTTAAACGACGCGATAATCAGCGGAAGATTAAGAGGTGTCGCGGGCGTCGTTGGATGCGACAATCCGAAACAGATGAGCGGCGGCAGCCACATTGAGATGGTAAAGGAATTAATAAAACACGATGTCCTGGTGGTTCAGACGGGATGTGCCGCGCTGGCCTGCGCGAAAGAAGGGCTCTTGGTGCCGGAGGCCGCGTTTAAATACGCGGGAAAAGGCCTGCAGGAAGTATGTTCAGCCGTCGGAATACCGCCGGTTTTACATATGGGCTCCTGCGTGGATAATACAAGGATCCTGATAGCGTGCTGCAACATGGTAAGAGAAGGCGGCATAGGAAACAGTCTTGATGAGCTGCCTGTGGCGGGGGCCGCGCCTGAGTGGTATTCGGAAAAGGCGATTGCGATAGGATGGTATGTGGTTGCCTCAGGGGTGCTTGTCGTATTCGGCACTCCGCTTCCGGTAATGGGAAGCGCGAATGTGGGAAAATTTATTACAGAGGATGTGGAGCAATTGGTCGGAGGGAAATGGGCGTTTGAGGTGGATCCGGTGAAGGCCGCGCACATTATGATTGATCATATCAATAAGAAACGGACAGCGCTTAAGCTAAAACCCATGATGTATGAAACGGGAAAAGAAACAAAAAGCCAAACAAAGAAGGAGGGCGAACTTGTCTCCAGCAACAAAAAAGGTTAGTGCCAATATCAAAAATGAAAAGGCCTTAAAAATATTCTGCGATATAAGAAAATGTGTCGCGTGCAAGACATGCGAGTTGGCATGCGCTGTAGAGCATTCCAAGGATAAGGAACTGCTTAAGGCGATCAAAGAGACGCCGCTTCCGAAAAAAAGGCGCCACGTCTCGGACTCGTTCGGCAAAACGCTGTCTGTAGGATGCCAGCACTGCAAAGAGGCGGCCTGCGTGGCGGCATGCATGTCAGGCGCGCTGTACAAAGACAAAGACGGGACGACGAAGCAGGATAAAGACAAGTGTGTCGGCTGCTGGATGTGCATTATGGTATGCCCGTTTGGCGCAATCGACAGGCGCATAGAGGAGCACGTCGCCGTTAAATGCGATCTATGCCCCGACAGAGACGACTATGCATGTGTCGCCGCTTGTCCGACAGGGGCGTTGTTCGCGGGGACCATAGATGAATTCGAGAAAAGAATTAGAGAAAAGAGGTAGAACATGCATTATGTGATTATAGGCGGGAGCGCGGCGGGCATTTCTGCCGTTGAAGGCATAAGAGAAACCGACAAGAAATCCAAGATAACGCTTATAGGCGATGAGAAGGTCTCGTTGTATTCCCGCTGTCTTTTAAGTTATCTTCTGGCGGGCACAATTAATGAGGGCAATCTCTATTTTAAGAAAAAAGATTTTTTTAAAATTAATAACGTTGATGCCCTGCTGGGCGCGCGGGCGCAGCAGGTTGATTTGAAGAACAGGATTATAACTACAAGCGATAAAAAGAGGATAGAATTTGATAAGGTTTTAATCGCTACCGGCGCAAGATCAAAGATACTGGAGATACCGGGTATTGATAATAAAGGCGTATCCGCTTTAAGAAATATAAAGGACGCGGATGAGATAAAGGCGATGCTTAAGAAGACCAGGACGGCCGTGGTTCTTGGAGGCGGCCTCATAGGCCTTAGGGCGGCATATGCGTTGAATAACAAAGGTATTATAGTAAAGGTAGCGGTAAAATCGCCGCAGATATTGTCTCAGATCCTGGATAAGACCGCCGCAGGCCTGATTCAGGCCAAGGTTGAACAAAAAGGCATAGAGATCATGAAGGGCCTCGAGGCAAAAGAGATACTCGGCAAAGACGCGGTTAAGGGTATTTTGTTGGATAACGGAAAAAAGCTGGAATGCGAGTTGGTTATAATCGGCAAGGGTGTTGAACCTAATGTTGAATTGGCCAAGCAGGCCGGTATCGATGTCGGGGCAGGGATTGCCGCCGGCGAATATCTCCAGACGAGCGCAAAGGATATATTTACCGCAGGCGATGTTGCCCAGACAAAAGATATCGCTTCCGGGGAAGCCTCCTTAAACGCCATATGGCCTTCCGCCGTCGAGCAGGGGAAGATCGCGGGGAGGAATATGGCCGGCGGGAAAGAGAAATATGACGGTTCGATGGCGATGAATTCTATCGAGTTTTTTGGCCTGTCGGTTATATCAATGGGCATAACAAGGCCCAAGGCGCAGGGATACGAGGAATTATCCGCCATAGATGAAAAGAGGGCGGTTTATAAAAAGATAGTGTTAAAAGAGGGGGTAATAAAAGGGTTCATCTCTGTCGGGAAGATAGAAAATTCAGGGGTTTATAACACGCTGATAAAACACGGCATTGATGTCGGAGAGATCAAAGATATTTTACTGGATGAAAAGTTTGATTACGCAAAGGCCATGCCGCTTATAAAGAAAAATAAAGAAAAATTTGACAAAGAGGAATTCAGGGATTCAGTAATTACGTATTAATACTAAAGGGAGGAAGTTTATGTCTAAGATAGTAGCTCAGGCAGCAATCAGCGGCGCGAGAAAACTGGCGCTTGAAGCCGAACAGTTTTTGAACAAGGCGATAAAAGAAAAAGGCAAGGACCAGAAGGTGGAATTTCCGGAGACGGCATTTTATCTGCCGATGGCAAACGCCCTTTTAGGCGCCGAGGTGAAAACGCTCGGAGAAATTATTCCTATAATGGACCACATAAAGACCCTTTTGCACGAAGAGCCCTTAAACAAGCTTTGGCTCCCGTATCTTGGCGATGCGCTTGATTCGGGGATTGCGGCATTATTATCGGAGGAGATAATCTGTGTCTTAAGATATTTATACGGACAGGAGCCCCAGCCGGATTGCAATGGATTTTTTACCGACACGATCTTGCGCACCCTCGGGATACAGCTGGTTGACGGCCGCATGCCGGGGTTTGCGGCTATACTTGGCGCCGCGCCGAATACCGAGACGGCTGTGTATATCGTCCGGGAACTTCAGAAGAGGAATATCCTGACCTTTGTAGGATCAAGCACAGGCGGGAAAAGCATAATAGACCAGTTAAAAGAAGGCGGCGTTCAGATGGGCTGGGACAATTATATCGTGCCGTACGGCAGAGATACCATTACTGGTATTTATCCTTTGAACTGGGCGATAAGGGGCGCCTTAACCTTCGGCGGCATAAAGGCCGGCCAGGCAAGAAGGTGCCTGGAGTACTGCAAAGAGAGGGTATTTGCCTTCGGATTGGCGCTTGGCGAGATAGATGATATTAAATACGCCACAGGCGCGGGCGCTATAGATATGGGTTTTCCGGTCATAGCGGATACGGACATCCCTGAAATCAGGCCGACAGGTATCTGCACTTATGAACACCTCGTTAAGGAGAAGGACTATAAAAAAATTGTGCCTGTATGTATCGAGGTGCGCGGGGTAAAGGTAAAACTTGAGAAAATAGACATCCCGGTTCCCTACGCGGCTGCGTTTGAAGGCGAGAGGGTCCGGCGAGAGGAGATGCATGTTCAGTTCGGCAGCAAATTCTCAAAGGCATTTGAGTTTTTAACATCCAAGGACTTAGATGATGTTGAAGATGAAAAGATAAAACTCATAGGTCCGGACATAGACGGGATGGAAGAAGGCAAGGCCTATCCGCTGGGAATCGTCCTGGAGGTAGCCGGCAGAAAGATGCACGTTGACTTTGAGTCAATATTGGAAAGGCAGATCCACAGGTTTTTAAATTACGCGATGGGCATATTCCACATGGGCCAGCGGGACATGAACTGGATAAGGATTTCCAAAAACGCCGCAAAGGCCGGATTTAAAATAAGGCATTTTGGGAATATATTGGTGGCTAAATTCCACAGCGAATACGGGGCAATTGTGGATAAAGTCGCGGTTACTATTTATACAAATCAGGAGGAGCTGGATAAGGCCCTGCCCCAGGCGCAAAAGGTTTTTGCGGATCGGGATGAGCGTATGCTCAGCATGAAGGACGAGGACGTGGATACGTTCTATTCCTGTACGCTCTGCCAGAGTTTCGCGCCCGACCATCTCTGCATAATGAGCCCCGAAAGGCTCGGGTTGTGCGGGGCGCTGTCCTGGTTTGACGGAAAGGTCGCGTACGAGATAACTCCTACCGGCGGAAATCAGCCCGTGAAGAAGGGAAAGGTTATTGATGACACAAAGGGCATATGGGAAGGCGTGAATGAAGCGGCCCAGAAGTACTCTCATGGCAAGATACCCAACTTAAGTATATATTCGCTTATGGACAACCCGATGACAAGCTGCGGTTGTTTTGAATGCATCGTGGCGATTGTGCCGGAGGCAAACGGCGTTATGCTGGTAAACAGGGAATATGCCGGCATGACCCCCGCCGGAATGAAGTTTACTACACTGGCGGGTTCTGTCGGAGGCGGCGCCCAGACGCCGGGATTCTCAGGCGTGGGAAGGCTTTACATAATAAGCAAAAAATTTATCTCCGCCGACGGCGGATTAAAAAGGGTTGTGTGGATGCCGAAGGAGCTCAAGGAGGCGCTGGCCGACCGGCTTAAAAAACGCTCGGAAGAGATTGGCGATCCCGATTTCATGAATAAAATCGCCGATGAGACAATAGCAACAGAGACGAGCGAGCTTGTAAAATTTTTGGAAAAGGCCAACCATCCGGCGTTAACTATGCCGCCTATGATGTAAAAGGGAGGAGAACCATGGCATTATCAGGTCTAGAGATTTACAAATTATTGCCGAAGACGAACTGCAAGGAATGCGGCTTCCCCACATGCCTTGCGTTCGCGATGCAGTTGGCGGCGAAGAAGACCACGCTTGATAAATGCGTCAAGGTAAGTGATGAGGCGAAACGGGCGCTGGAAGGCGCTTCTCAGCCGCCTATCAGGTTAGTCACCATAGGGGCGCAGGATAACAAGCTGGAG
>Ga0105164_10001236_pt1 | contig 16531 bp, 18 predicted proteins | sample VDWuncwatermetaG_FD_89674 | JGI IMG/M metagenome (GOLD analysis project Ga0105164, IMG submission 89674) | Wastewater microbial communities from Netherlands to study Microbial Dark Matter (Phase II) - VDW unchlorinated drinking water | ecosystem: Environmental > Aquatic > Freshwater > Drinking...
AGCAATAATACACGCAGATATCTGCATGCTGTGTTCTCCTTTCTATGTCCAGTATAACAAAATAAGGCAGATTGTCTAGGCAGAATAATATGAATCTTGTATACTAGAGGATATGCCAAAAATCTATATCACCCGGCGGGTTCCTGACGCCGGAATAAAGAAATTACAGGAAAAAGGATATGAGGTTACGGTGAGCAAGGAAGACCGCGTGCTTACGAAAGTGGAAAAGGAATGGCAACCATGGTAGAGTATAATCATGAGCATAGCAGAAGAGTCTAAAGCAAAAATAAAGGATATTGCCCTAAAATATCATCTTTCACTGGTGTTGCTTTTTGGTTCGCAAGCGACCGGGAAAATTCATCGCGGGAGCGATTATGATGCGGCTTATCTTGGAGAAGAATCACTCTCTTTGAAAGAAGAGAGTAATCTTATAATTGATCTTATGCATATATTTGGCACGGAGGATGTTGACTTAGTTGCCCTCCATAACGCTGCTCCTTTACTGGCTTATGAGATTGCACATTCGGCTCAACCGCTTTACGAACGGACACCGGGGTTATTTACTTCTTTTTATCTCTATGCTTTACGCCAGTATGAAGAAGCGAAACCTTTATTTGAATTGCGGTCGGTTTATCTTGAGAGAAAAATTACAGATCTTAAGGTCGGTTCTCGCTGATTTTCAATTTTTACGATATTTTTATGTTAGATAAAAATCTTATTGAAAAGAAATTACAACAAATCCTTGAATATCTTGAGGAGCTTAAACCGATAGCAAAAGAAATGCTGGTAAACAAGGTGCTTGAGGATTATTACAAATATCATACCGCCGAGCGGCTTTTTCAGCTCATTGTTGATACGATAGTTGATATTAACGTGCATCTTATACGAGAGGGCAATCTTGCTGTCCCCGATGATTTTCAGAGTACGTTCTCTACTCTTGCTGAGAATGATATCTTACCTCCCGATTTCGCAGAACAAATCGCGCCGGTGGTAGGGTTACGGAATCGTATGGTGCATGGCTACGAATCGCTCAATCGGCGGACTTTTATTGAGCTTTTACAAAAGAATTACCCTGATTTTGAACGTTACTTAGGAATCGTAAAGGACTATATTGATAAAATGCAAGAAAAATAACCATGCAAAAAGGCATCGGAGCAACCCCGATACTTGTTAAAATAATGGATAGGTTGTCTTTTAAGTCATGAAAAAATATCTAAAATATGCGGTATATATTGTCGGAATTTTCGTTGTCGCGAACTTTATCTATCTATTTTTCTATGGGAGGTATTTGGCACTAAGGGTTATGGAAAGGCCCGCTAGCGCTTACCTTTCTTTCCCACTTATTCAGTATGAGGGTGACAGATTCAGTATGGACAGGTTTTTCATTGGTTACGCAGGACTACATGTTATATATCGGGAACGTTCGGATCGGCAAATTCTGTTTCCATTCCTTGAATTTCGGCAGACTCGGAGAGCATGGAAATTATATCAATTTTTGATTGGGTCGAGGCAGTATTTCTTATGCATTCAAAACTATTCCGACCCGATTCCATTGAGCGAATCAGATTATGTCATGAGTGGATTTGGGTTGGGTGCTACTCGAGGGTTAAAGTACACCATAGAGGAAGAGGAAATGAAAAAAGTTATTAATTATTTCTTAAAAAATCAGGAAGCGCCCCTTCCACAGATTGCAAAAGTTGTGCACTCTCCGTCCTGTAGCGATTTCGGGAATATTAAGGGCATCATAGACCTTCCAATACTAAATTATAAGGACGAGCCGGATATATTGAAGTTCAAGAACGAATTCAAGAAGCAACTATAGCATTTGTCGCCAAAGAAAAAATTTAAATTTTAAGTTGGCTATGAAAATCTTCGTCACGCGGAAAATTCCTGATAAAGGAATAAATCTGTTAAAAGAGAAGGGATACGAAATTGTGGTAAGCCCCCATGACCGAATCCTCACTAAAGGGGAACTTATTGAATTTCTTAAAAAAGATCCCTATGACGCGGTGCTGTGTCTTCTGACGGATAAAATAGACCGAGAGGTGCTTACTGCGGCAGGGGATCAGTGCAAGATATTCGCCAACTATGCAGTCGGGGTTGACAATATCGACCTTGCGGCGGCTAAAGAGCGGGGGGTCATGATTACGAATACACCCGGCGTGCTTACTGACACGGTTGCCGAGCACACATTCGCGCTCATGTTAGCGCTCGCCCATCGCATAGCGGAAGGGGACCGCTTCACCCGGGCCGGCAAGTACCACGGCTGGGAGCCGATGCTCATGCTGGGCAATAATGTCTCGAAGAAAACCGTGGGTATCGTCGGCCTTGGCCGGATTGGCGCGCAAGTCGCCCACTATGCCGCGCGCGGGTTTGACGCGCGGATTATCTATTATGATGTCAAGCGCAACCAGGAATTTGAAAAATCATATGGCGCATCATTCCGGGAGAATGTGAACGACATTTTCCGGGAAGCAGATTTTATCTCTTTACATGTGCCGCTCCTTGACTCAACTCGTCATTTGGTGAACAAAGATCGCCTGAACCTCATGAAGCCGACCGCCTATCTGGTGAACACCTCTCGCGGGCCGGTAGTGGATGAAGCAGCGCTAGTGGAGGCATTGCGCGAAAAACGGATTCGGGGCGCCGCCCTCGACGTTTTTGAGAACGAGCCGAATCTCTCACCCGGGATCACCGAGCTTGAGAACGTCGTGCTTACGCCTCATTTAGCATCCGCCACGGAAGAAACCCGCTCTGCCATGGCCGAGCTTGCTGCCGAAAATATCATTGCCGCTCTAGAAGGCGCCACGCCGCCTAACCTCCTATAGGAAAGTAGCGTGTTGCTAAAGAATGCTCATTTTGCTACTGTACATGGCATGATTTCACTTGCGGCCGAGGCCCGGACTGTAACGGGCAAAAAAACAAAGAATCTGCGAAAGACCGGAAAAGTGCCGGCCGTTTTGTACGGCGCCGGGGAGAAAAATCAAACTCTTGCTGTTTCGCGCGTGGGGCTGGAAAAAGCCTGGCGGGCGGCGGGAGAGTCCTCTTTAGTGGAGCTGGCCATTGAGGGCGATGGAGTCAAGAACGTCCTTATCCATGAGATTGCGCTTGATCCGTTGCATGATTACCCGCTGCATGTGGACTTTTATGCGGTGCGGATGGATAAGAGCATTGAAGCCAGCATTCCTTTGAAGTTCATGGGCGAGTCGGAAGCGGTCAAAGCCTTGGGCGGCATATTGGTAAAAGTGATCCATGAAGTGGAGGTGGAAGCGCTCCCGAAAGATTTGGTGCATGAAATTGAAGTGGATATTTCCAAACTCGCAACCTTCGAGAGTAGAATTACCATTGCGGACGTTGTACTGCCGAACGGCATTACCGCAAAAACGGACCCTGAATCTGTGGTAGCGCTGGTAGAACCGCCGCGCTCGGAAGCGGAGCTCGCGGCCTTGGAAACAAAAGAAGAAGCCTCCTTGGAGGGAATTGAGGTGGTAGGTAAAAAAGAAAAGACCGAGGAAGAAGCTCCTGAAGAAGTAGAAAAAAAGGCTGAATAACGCCATGTCGTATAAGCAGGTTTCTTTTTTTGGGTTATCCACAGGGATGCGGCGAGCTTTTGTGCTCGTGGGCTTGTTTATCTTGCTCTGGTGGCCTGGCCGTAGCGCACAGGCCGATACCAGTTCGGTGGTAGAGAGCAGACGCGCGCAGTTGCAAACACAGTTAGATCAACTGGAGCAGCAAATCAGCGGATACGAGACACTGATTACTTCTAAGCATCAGGAAGCGGCCTCGCTCCAGCGCGACATCGCCATTATTAATGCAGAGATCGCGCGCGCCAAGCTTGAAATCAAGCGCAAGGATCTTTTGATCGGCCGGCTTGCAGGTACCATCCAACAAAAAAATCAGACTATCCTCCAGATGCAAGATAAGATAGACCGCGAGAAAGCTTCGCTGGCGGAAGCCATGCGTAAACTCTACGAGCATGATGATCTGCCGCTCGCGGAAGCGCTCCTTATGTACAAAGATTTGGCCGACTTTTTCAACCAGACTGAAACTATTGATTCACTCCAGCTTGCCATACAGGTCTCCGCTTCCAATCTGCGCGACCAGATTGATACAGAAACAAAAACGCGGGAGGATTTGGAGGTAAAAAAAGGCGAGCAGGTTCAACTGCAGACACTCCGGGTAATAGAAAAAAAGAATCAGGAGAAGAAGGAGGCGGAGCGGCAGCAGGTGTTGAAAGTTACGCGCGGGCAGGAGTCTCAATATCAAAAAATCGCGCAGCAAAAGAAGAAAGATGCGGCGCAAATCCGCAGCCAGCTCTTCCTGTTGCAAGGCTCCCCCGCAATCCCATTCGAGCGTGCGCTTGAGTATGCCAACTTTGCCTCGCTGGGCACGGGAGTTCGCCCCGCGTTTATTTTGGGCATTATCTCGCAAGAGTCTGAACTGGGCCAGAATATCGGGCAGTGCAATCTCCCCAATGATCCGCCGGAGTATAAATGGCAGCAGGTGATGCATACCCGCGATCGCCAGCCGTACCTGGCTATAACCGCGGAGCTGGGGCTGGATCCGGAGCAGATGCCCGTTTCTTGCCCTATGCGCGGGTCAAACGGCAAACGGATAGGCTGGGGCGGGGCTATGGGTCCCGCGCAATTTATCCCCTCCACCTGGGTGCTTTACAAAGACAATGTTGCTGCCATTACAAAAGTAACTCCGCCGAATCCATGGACGCCGAAAGACGCTTTCGTGGCTTCGGCGCTTCTTTCTAAAGATAACGGCGCCTCGGGCGGACCGGAGGCGGAGCGCAAAGCCGCCGCCAAATATTTTGCCGGGTCAAACTGGAATTCATCTTTAGGGCGTTCCTATGCCAGCCAGGTGTTAGCCAAGGCGGATAAATATCAGGAACAGATTACCTTCTTGCAGAGTTTAGTTCTTCGGTAGCTGGCGATGCAGTCTGCGGTGGTAGTTCACCGCGAAGCGATGTGCCTCATCGCGAATTTGTTGGATCAGATGAAGCAGGGGGGAGGGAAGGGCTTTCAACTTGATAGGCTCTTTCTTATTTGGTAGGTAGAGTTCTTCTTCTCGTTTAGCTACGGAAATGATATGAATGCGTCCGAGGTATTTTTGCGTCTCTCGGGGAGTCTCGAGATTGAGGCCGGCTTCGGATCGAGCTTTGAGAGCGGCATTGAGCTGGGTGGGCCCGCCGTCTATGAGTATCACCTCCGGGTACCGCCACCCCGTATTGCGAAATCGCCTCAAGAGAACTTCGTGCATCATCGCGGGGTCATTTGCGCCCCGCACAGTTTTAATTTTAAATTTACGATACTCGGCCTTGTCTACGCGTCCGCCGGTAAATACCGCCATCGAACCCACCGCATCGGTGCCCAGAATATTTGATATGTCATACCCCTCTATGCGCTCAATGGGGTCTTTGCGTCCCAGAATACGCCCAAGATAGCGGGCTCCTTTTTCATTTTCCACGCTTTGCTCTTTACTGATGTAGGAGCTGTGCGCGAATATGCGTTCTAGACTCCAGATCTGGTTGCGTTTTTCCGCCGCTTTTTCAAATTGTCGCGCTTTGCTTGCCGTGTCCATCTCTCGGCGGAGCCGCGTTAAGATCCGCTTGTGTTTGCCCTGGAGAATGGCGCGGATAGTTTTGATATTGTGTTTATAGGCAGCAGCGAGTATCCGCACGCGCTCTGGCGAATACTCGTGTTGTAGAATTTCAGAACTTCTGCTTACATCAAGGCAACAAATTCCGAGGCACAGTCCTAAAGATGCCTGCTGGCATGTGCGCTTGTGCAGTCCTTTGCACGTGCAATACGGGAACGCGCGGCGCAAAGCCCGCAGCACGTATCTGACACTGGCGCTGTCTGTGAAGGGTCCCAAATAGGTAAAACTTGAATATCGAAATCCGAAATCCGAAACAAGTTTTGACCTTTTTCGTGCTTCGTGCTTCGTGCTTCGGATTTTAGGTATTGGCTGATGTGTAATGACGATATGCGGGAATACTTCTTTGGTAAATCCCACAAATGTGTAGTTCTTGTCATCCCGCATGAGGATATTGTAGGCAGGCGCATGGCGCTTGATGAGTGTCGCTTCCAGAATGAGCGCTTCAATTTCCGAGCCGGTTTCGCGCCAGTCCAAAATCATGGCTTCTCGCAGCATCTTCTCTTTTGCCGCGCCGATATTACGGTACGAGGCAAAATAGGAGTTTACGCGGGCTTTGAGATTCCGCGCTTTGCCGATATAAAGAATCTTCCCACCCGCGGCTTTGAAAAAATAGACGCCGGGGCGCTGGGGTAGTCCGGCCCGTTTTTTTTCTATAGATACAGCCATGACACGCCTCATAGTAGCATGTCTGGTTGTGGAGAGAAACATTTCCCTATATAGTGCAGGTATGGAGAAAGGGGGTGTTCACATGATAGATTGCGGACATGAGTTCCCAAAACAGATCTTTAATAATCCCCAGCAGATTAGGTGCGGTATTTCTTTCCGGCGCGACGGGAAGATGAACATTAAGCCCATGCCTGACGGTTCGCGAGACATGTTAGCTCAAAGAAATCTGCTGGCGTTTCTTTATGATCATAAGCTGGGGGATCTTCATCGGGTTGAACCATATCTTCAACATGGGACGAAGGTAGCTGTTATAACCCAAGACATATACCCGCTCCACCCAGAGGTTGATGCTATTGTGACGAACATGCCGGGCTTGTGCATCGTGCTCACAAGCGCCGACTGCCCAATTGTCATTCTTTTTGATCCCGAATCTCACGTGCTGGGCGCTGTTCATAGCGGGTGGCAGGGGACCGCAGGAAATATAATCGCGGGAGCAGTCAAAGCCATGTATGGGATGGGTGCGCATGCCGTAGATATCCGGGCCGTTGTATGCCCGTATATCCAGCAGCATTGCTACCAGGTTGGGGACGAGGTGGCAGAGAAGTTTCGGAGCTATCTGGGACGATTGCAGTCATGCCTGGACGGCAAATGCCTCCTCGATCTTGGCGGCGTCATTTATGATCAGGCTCTTGCGGCGGGAATACAGCCAGAGCACATTGAGATAAGCAGTGAATGTACGGCATGTACAAAAGACGCGGAGGGAAACTCTAAGTACTTTTCGTGGCGGCGAACCGGCCCACCGCTTGAGGTTATGTTGACGTATGCATGTATCGTGCCGTAGGATGAGTCCCCCGAGCATTATGCCCGGGACTTTTATTTTTGGCGCATACATGCTACAGTGCCCCCGAACTTGATGGTCCTTAAACATCCGTTTGGTATAAACCCTAAATCGAGGAGGTCTCAATGCATTCACGGAACGAAACTTTTTATCCGAGCGGGTGGCTGTATATAGGCTGGTTAGCGTGCATCATATACTTCTTCTGGACCCCTATCCAGGAAGAAAGGTGGCGAGGTAGTCTTCAAGAACAAGTGGAGGCAAAGTCATTTACTGATTACTCACTCGAAGAGCTGATCACGAGAGCAGAAAAACTACAAGAGGCTATGGAAGCTCCAGCCACTGATCCTCGGGAGTTTTATACTGGGCAAGTAGCAGCAGCGCAACTTCTCACTGATCTAAGAAGATATTCTCTTCGCCATGGCAGAACCAATGAGGTGATACGCCTGGAAGTTCGAGTTGCTGGTATGTCTCAGGGGATGCGCATGACACGCGTCGTGAAGTATGAGGAGAAATTCGGGCGAGATGCTATGCGCGCTGCTGGTGAGGAAGTTTTTCACGGCAAAACGCCTTTTGCAGTTGCAGAGGGGAATGTGCCGGCGGTGCCACGTACTGATGTAAACTGGGCGTGGCTCATAGCGTATCTCCAGTCAGTATTGTTAGCGCCCTTCTTCTATTGCGTACGTTTGCGGCGGGAAGGGATGCATATTGCAGTGGAGATAGGCAATATTCTCGCGCTGATGTGGGTCTGGCCTGTTGCGATCTTTTACTACCCGACGTGGATAGACGTGGAAGCTCAAGCGCGCCGTGCCAAGCTGTGGGCTGCGTATGCATTTTCTGCTCTCGTGTCCCTGCTGCCGTTTGGGAGCATGGCTAAAGCGCAGGGAGTAGGAAAAGATGGCAGACCTGTTTACTCTCTCATCGAGACAGTGCGCGATCGTTACCTCAATATTGCTGGCGTAGACCTCTACCCAAACACCGTCTCGGTAACCGAGTTGAAAGTTTCCTGGAGAGATTGGGAGGTAGGAGTAAGAGGTTTCAAAGGATTGGGGAAGAGGAACTTCTCTCGGCATAGCCTAGGCAACGAGATTAATCTTTTTGCTGGGTGGAAGCGAAAATGGGCAGATTGGTTGGAGACGCAGCTAGGACTCGCATACCACATGAATGATTTCCCGTTGCCAGGTGGTGGGATTGAGATGGCGAGAGATGACCAAATCATGTTGGATGCGAGGGTTTCGTTCCCAAACCTGATCCGTTGGGTGACGCCGTATCTGAGCTACCGATACTTCGGGGCAGTGGGGAAGTCGAGCCCACATTCCGGATCGTTCGGGTGGTTGGGTTTCCAACGTCAGCAGCCATTTTGGCTCTTTGGTCGCGAAGCTCCGTTGTCGCTGGATTTGCAGCTCGCCTTTTCCGATGGCGCTCTCGGGAAAAAGGGGAAAGATGGAGGATTCATCTATGGGAGACTCAACCTCTTGTGGTTGTTCAAACTTACGGAGAATCTCTCTTTCGGTCCTCAAATACTTTGGCTAGTTGCAGACGGTTCTCAACATGGAGGACCACGCGACTATGTCGAAGGACGATATGCTTTTGGATACGGATTCCGCGTCCAGCAACAATGGTAAGCTTTCTCTAAAAACTTCGGAAAGCCGGCATTCTCATGGATGTCGGCCTTTTCTTTTTACCTCAACCGTGTTACAATCGCGAAACTTATGAAAGCGTTTTTTACCCAAAAAACTAGCATCGTTTTTATTATATTTGTACTCATCGGCGGCGCTGGGGGCTATTGGTATACACATCGCGGCGGGGGGTTGGTCCAAACCATCCGCGTGGAGCGGGGGACGGTGGCTCAATCAGTTTCAGTATCGGGGGCTACGGAGTCTCTTCATCGGGTTGATTTGGCGTTTGAACGCGGGGGCAAAGTAGAGCGAGTGTCTGCCGATATAGGCACGCAAGTTGTCGCGGGCCAGACACTTGCGGTAGTGAGTAGCGGCGAGCTACGCGCCAACTTGTTAGATGATGAATCTTTGCTCCAAGCCGAAGAAGCTAAACTCGCTCAATTGCAACGCGGCACGCGCCCCGAGGAGATAACCATCCAGGAAGTAAAAGTAGAAAACGCAAAAACGGCACGCCAGGACGCTCATCGCAATCTGGCAAATCAAATTGAAGACGCCTACACGAAATCGGACGATGCGATACACGCACAGGGAGACCAGTTCTTCAGTAACCCGCGGATACGTCCGCAATTAAATCTCGTCATAAGCAGCACCCAGCTTAAAATCGATTTGGAAACGCGCCGCGAAAACCTCGAGCTGCTGCTTACGTCTTGGCATGAGAATCTTCCGGCCCTGGAAGATGGGGAGGAAGTTATGAAGGTAGCATCGAATCTGGATGAGGTGCGTACATTTTTAGATCAACTTTCTAGAGTAATCAACGCTTTGACGCCGACCGCGAGCCTCACCCAGGTGACGATTGATACCTACCGCGCATCTCTTTCTGCGGCACGGGTCAGTATCAATACTGCTGTTACCAATCTCTCCAACGGCTATGAAAAGATCCGCTCGGCCCAATCCGCACTCACGCTTGTCCAAAACGAACTGCTGCTTGCCAAAGCCGGCTCCACACCGGAGGAGATCACAGCCCAAGAAGCGCGCGTAGGGCAGGCCAAAGCCAGGATCGCCTCCATCCAAGCGCAGATCGCCAAAGGCACTATACGGAGCCCGATCGCGGGCGTAGTCACCAAGCGCGATATCGAGCCGGGCGAGGTGGCGGCGGCCAATGCAATTGTGTTTTCCGTGATCTCCGAGACTGGGTTACAAATTAAAGTCTTTGTGCCGGAGGTAGAGGTGGGGGATGTGTCTCTGGGCAATCGTGTGGCTATTACCTTTGACGCTTTCCCGGGAGAAAAGTTTTCAGGAACGGTTGAGTATATTGATCCTGCCGAAACCCTGCGCGATGGCGTGGTGAATTTTAAAGTGACCGTTAGTATCGACCAAAAAGACGCACGCTTAAAAAGCGGCCTCACCGCGAATTTAAAAATCCTGACTTTGCTCAAAGAAAACGTCCTCACCCTGCCGCAGTTTGCCATTCTTGAGAAAGACGGCCGGATGTTCGCGCGCAAACTCGAAGGCAATACGGTGCGCGAGGTATCTATCACTATCGGCGCTAAAGGCGAGGACGGCCGGGTGGAGATTCTCTCGGGAGTCAAAGAAGGCGACATGGTGCTCAATCCTTTATAATGACTGTTTTGTTAATTTGCCTTTGGTTGTCCGTTCGTTTATAGTGCATAAGGACTTGTCTACAGGAGGAAAACATACCATGCCTGTCTCTAAGGAAGAACTTCTTGCTCGCTTTAATCAGGTGATGGGGGCTGAATATCAGTATCCTAGAGAGATCTGCTCTCTCATGGTGCGAGATTCAGGTTCTCAATACATTCAGGCCATCTATCGTTATGGGCCTGAAACAGACGCAAGCAAACCGTATCTGAAAGCTCATTTCTTGCCCCGCCGCCTTTTGCCAGGCCTCCTTTTAGGAGAAGCGATGGCACAAACGGCAGGACTGCTCCTGTGGGCCATACGCGGCGTTGAAGTTCTATTCGTATTGCGCGAGATTGGGTCACTTAAGTTTTTAAAACCAGTGAACCCGGAGACCGATGTGCTGCTACAGGCGACTCTCGTAGAAAGAAAGCGGATTTTCTTTAAGTTCCAGATAGAAGCATTTCACAGAGATGGCGAGCCCTTGGTCGAGGCAACTCAATGCACGTTAGTTGTGGTAAGGTCTCAAAATCTCTAGTTGTCAAAACTTGCTCCGTACTTCTGATGCCCGGGCTCGTCTTGGGCATTTTTCTTTTGTTCTGATTTGGTGCGTTTGCTAGTGTTGATATGCACATCTCCTGCCGCAGCTAGCCAGCCGCATTTGGTACAATATAAAGTATGAGGGGGTTTACGCTCATGGAAGTAGTGATTGCCGTCGGGATTATTATCGTGCTTACGACTATGGTCGGGTTCTCTTTCTCTGCCTATCGAAAAAGCTCTGACGTTGCCGCGGTTACCGATTCCTTACTCTCGTACCTTAAAGAAGCGCGCTCGGACACCCTTTCATCAAAAGGCGCTTCCAGCTGGGGAGTTCACATAGAAAGCAATCGAATTGTGATTTTCAAAGGCGCATCGTTTACGAACGGTGCTCCTGATAATAGAGAGATTACTCTCCCGAACACCACCCAGATCTCTTCCATTTCGCTTACGGGGGGAGGATCGGACGTTCTTTTCAAGCGTCTTACCGGCGAGACGGATCAAAATGGGACTATCACAATCCGGTCCGTAGCGGATAGTTCGGTCAGCTCAACAGTAACCATTCAACCTACCGGCGTTGCTTCCGGCTAATAGATACTTGTGAGGAATATGCCTAAAAAAGGTTTTGCCATTCTTGAAATCGTAGTTGCGGTTTCAATTGTTTCGCTCGCGCTCTTCGGCCTCTCCCAAGCCGCGCGCGTGTCGCTGGTGGTGATGAATGAGACGACAAAACGGATTCAAGCCTCATTTTTACTGGAGGAGGGGATAGAAGCAGTCAAGTCCATGCGGGATCAAAGCTGGCAGGCGGACATCAACCCGCTTACTGCGGGCACCTACTATTTTCTTAGCTTCTCAAATAATCGCTGGCACACCGGCGTCCAGAATGTATTCGCGGATAAATTATTTGAACGGAAGTTCCACCTCGCGAATGTGTACCGGGACTCGAATGATAATATTGCCGGCTCGGGGACGCTGGACGCGGGAACAAAGCTCCTGACCGTTTCAGTCGCTTGGCGAGGCCACGCCGGGACGACTACTCAATCCATCTCAACCTATATAGCTAATATCTTCAGTAATTAAGATGTCTGCCGGAAGAAAAAATCTAACAGGCGGCTATACGCTGACGGAGACGATCGTATATGCGGCGATATTTGTGGTTCTGTCCGTGTTCGTTACAAATTCCATTATAGTTACCGCTCGCGGCCTGCGAGAAGTGCGTACGGTGCGGACAACCAACACCTCCGCCGAGGCCGCGATGGAGCGGATGATCCGTGAGATTCGCTATTCAGACAGTATTAATGCGGCACAGAGTACGCTTGGCACAAGCCCCGGGATTTTGGCGCTAAACAGTATTGACCCTTCCACCGGTTCGCTCCAGACTTCTACTTTTTCTCTTTCGGGGAGCCGCCTGGTGATACAAAAAAATGCCGGGGTAGCATACCCGCTTACTTCTTCCTCGGCGGTGATAACCAATCTCGTATTCAGAAATATGGTGGCCTCTTCGACGGGAGCTGTGCGGGTGGAGATGACCATCAACGGAAAAAATTTCACCGGTACTGCCATTATGAGGAGATCATACTAACCTATGAAAAACTTCAGCGCATATCGGTACAATCGTAACCAGGGGCAGGCGGCTCTGGTTACGGTCGTATTTTTTCTTTTTATCTCTCTGGCGCTGACGGGCGCTTTCGCCAATACGGCCGTGCAAGAGTCAAAAATATCACGGGTGAATCTTGATGCCAAACAAAGTTACGATCTCGCGGAAGCCGGGGTTGAAGACGCGACCTGGCGCATCCTAAAAGGAAAAAATTATACGAGCCCGATTGTTCTTACCTTAAATGGCTTCTCGGCGACGACAACGGTGACAAACGTTGGTATCAATTCAAAGACGATTACCGCTCGTGGGTACGTTTCCGGCGGATCCCGCAGCATCAGCACATCGCTCACCCCGGGAGGCACATCGGTTAGTTTCCATTACGGTGTGCAAGTAGATGACGGGGGGATCACGATGGGTAACGGATCGAGTATTATAGGCAATATATATTCAAATGGAAGTATCACCGGATCCGGTAGCGTAACCGGAGACGTGGTGGTCGCGGGTTCTGCTAACAAAATCGGAGCGATAACCATTGGCAACTCCTCATCCGGGACGGGGCGGGCGAATGCATTTAACGGCACAACCATCCATGGTTCAAGCTGCCCGAACCAGTATTGCATTGTGGACAATCCCGCCCACCAGAATTTGCCCATATCAGATGCCGTGATTCAAGGTTGGCGAAATGAAGCCGCGGCGGGCGGCACTGTGGCAAATCAAAATATATCAGGATCGGTGAGCATTGGTCCTAAAAAAATAAATGGCGATCTTAACCTAAACAACGGCGGCATACTTACAGTAACCGGAACGCTTTGGGTAACCGGGAATTTCAATGCGAGCAATAATACTACGGTGAAATTAAGTTCTTCCTACGGCACCAACTCGGGAGTAATTGTAGTGGACAATACTGTTGATGCTTCAAACAACACTACGCTTTCCGGATCCGGGCAGGCGGGAAGTTATTTAATGGTTGTCGGCGCAAAAAATGCCCCTGCCAGTGAAGTTATGGATATCAGCAACAATTCATTGGGAGCTATTTACTACGCCAATCATGGACGAATTCATTTCAATAATAATGCCACTGCCAAAGAAGTAACTGGCTACGGCCTCGATTTTGATAATAATGCAAGCGTCACCTATGAATCTGGGCTTGCAAACGCAAATTTTACATCCGGCCCCGGCGCCGGGTGGCAGATCAGCAACTGGCAGGAGGTGCAGTGAGGCCAGCACACCTTTAGACTGGCGTCGTTATACATGGTATGCTAGGTCTTATATTATTGGTTAACCTATTTGCATGGATCAACGAATCAAGAACTATATAGGCATTGCGGTAAGTTTGGGTATCTGTGCCTTCAGCTTGGCCGCGATTAGCTATGCGTATTCCTATTCCAAGTCGGTGGAGCCCGGGAGCACCCACACTTTTATGGTTTCCGGTGATGGGAAAGCAGTCGCGGCGCCGGATGTGGCCGAGTTTACGTTTGAGGTGCGCACGGAAGGCGGGAAAGATGTAGCGGCATTGCAAGCAGAGAATACCAAGAAAGCTAACGGTGCCATTGCGTTTGTAAAATCAAATGGCGTGGAGGCCAAGGACATAACGGTAGAATCCTATAATGTAGAGCCACGCTACGAGAGCTACTCATGCGGTCCGCGGGTTCTTCGGGGCGCGCCGGGTGTGGATTCCTCCACAAGTGTGGAAGCCTGTCCGCCGCCCGCGATTGTGGGGTATACTATCAGCGAGGTAGTGCAAGTCAAAGTGCGTGATTTTGCCAAAGTAGGCGGTCTTCTCTCGGGTGTAGTCTCGAAAGGGGCTAATTCAGTTTCCCAACTTTCGTTTACGGTGGATGATCCAACCCAACTCCAGAACCAGGCCCGTACAGAGGCGATTAAAAAAGCCAAAGACAAAGCGCGAGCTATGGCTGACGCGGGTGGCTTCGGCGTCGGGCGGCTAGTCTCGATTCAGGAAAGTGGCAGTGTGCCTCCGATATACTACGGCAAGATGGGGATAGGTGCCATGGCCCCGGCAGATTCATCTGCCCCTGCTCCCGCCATCGAGCCCGGTTCGCAAGAGATTCAGGTAACCGTCTCGCTTACTTACGAGATTAGATAAGAAAAAGAAAAGCCGCGCCCCTTAGTGCGGGTTTTTGTCTTGGAAAATGAAGATGCCCCGGGTGGCATCCTGCGAAAAAAGTCAGAATGCCATACCGAGGCTCCTCAGGGTTTTTATAAGTTATTGTCAAATTGCATTTAGCTCAAAAAAGTAAGCGACCCCCGAGAGAAAGTTTCTTCATTTGATCAGGAAAATCAGGATCGAAGAATATCTTCCTCTAGGGGGGTCTGTGTTGCTCGCGCGGGTTATGTGCGATGCCGGATATGATTCGTTCTGTGTGCGGCTAGCAGTACCGTACGAGCAAACAGGATGCCCCTGACACAGCTCGTTGTCGTGGCTGTTGAGCTATCTGCCAGTGCCGGCGCGGACGGTGGTCATATGGCGATAAGTGAAAGGAAAGAAAATCGGTGGTGAATGCATGTGGTTCCTCCTCTTGGGGGATGTTGCCGACGTTAAGATCAGACCTCCTTGGGGCCGAGTGGGGCGACGATGGAGTTCAAACTCCGCAGCCCCGATCGATGTGCGCGGCGAGCGTAACATAACGCTGGCCGGCGATTGCCCAAGGAGGCGGCAAGGGTCCGGTGTCGGTATTATTCCCGACAACTAGCCAGGCTCCCAGTGGCGCATGTTTTGTTTTCACCTCCTTCTCTTTTAAATCTTCCCCGAGTGTAGCATGTATAAAATTCCTGTCAAGCCCTTGTAGGCTTATCCACATTTGAGCCTTATTTTGTATGCTTTTTTGAACATTTTGTGGTATTATGATCTTAAACTTATAAGCTAATGTTTAGATATGGATGTATCTATCAATTATGGGGCGGTGGTGGTGGCCGCGATTGCTTCCATGGTGATCGGGATGCTCTGGTACTCGCCGATTCTCTTTGGGAGCGCCTGGACGCGGCTGTTAGGAAGAAGCGAAGAGGAGATTAAAAAGTCGAACCCGAAAAAAGCGATGGCCGGGAGCTTGGTGATGACTTTAATCTCGGCCTACGTGCTTGCGCACTTTGTGGGCTATATGGAGGTGAGTACACTCACTGAAGGGTTGCAGCTTGGCATCTGGCTGTGGCTCGGCTTTATCGCCACTTTGAGCTACAACCTGGTGCTCTTCGAAGGCAAACCGCGCAAATTATATTTTATCAACATCGGCTACCAGCTCGTCTCGATAGTCGTGATGTCAGTGATTCTGGCGATGTGGCAGTAGTTGCCGTTGTTGTTCATAAAAAAGAAAAAAGCCGGGTATGGGTCAGTACTCGACGTCGCATTTGGTATCTCTAGAATACCATCACTCTGATGTAAAACTATTGAACACTGGGTGTCGAACATGCTAGACTCGCATACATGCGGAGGACTGGATTCGCGGAAGGAGAATATTATCACATCTTTAATCGGGGTAATAACAAACAGCGCATCTTTTCAGAAGAAAGAGACTGGCTCCGGTTTTTGTTTTTGGTCATGTATCTTCAGTCCCCAGTGAGTTTGAGTAACCCTGGTCGCCAGGTTACATATTTTGTTAAACACCGGGTGTTCAACACTAAAACTCTAAATGAAAATATCCTAAAGAATAGATTTGTCGAACTAGTAAGTTTTGCTTTGATGCCAAACCATTTTCATCTCATGGTGCGAGAACTAAAACAAGGTGGCATCTCTCAATATATGCAAAAAGTTTTGAATGCGTATACCAAATATTTTAATACCAGAAATGAAATGAGCGGCCATGTATTTCAGGGTCCGTTTAAGGCTGTCCATATTGAAAGAAATGAACAACTGTTGCATCTTTCAGCCTATATACATCATAACCCCAAAGGAATGCCGCGATGGAGAAAGAAGCCGCAGGATTTTCCGTGGTCAAGTTATAAAGATTATGTGACAAATAA
>Ga0105164_10001238_pt1 | contig 16520 bp, 12 predicted proteins | sample VDWuncwatermetaG_FD_89674 | JGI IMG/M metagenome (GOLD analysis project Ga0105164, IMG submission 89674) | Wastewater microbial communities from Netherlands to study Microbial Dark Matter (Phase II) - VDW unchlorinated drinking water | ecosystem: Environmental > Aquatic > Freshwater > Drinking...
AGCTAGTATATTTTATTATACGTTTTTGGTTATTTTTATATATTTTGTTTCACCTATTATAATTTATGCTTTTTCGGAAGATGTATTTGTAATATTTTCTGGTGAGGAATTAGGAAATCTTGAACCTTGTGGTTGCTCTGAGGGCCAGGCTGGGGGTATTTCAAGAAGATATACTTTTATTGATTTTTTTAAGAAACAAAAGAATGTAGTTTCTCCGATAAGTTTAGGTGATTTTCCCAAAAGTTGCGGACGACAGGAAGAGATTAAAATGGAAATTCTGTACCGTGCGATTAGAGAAATGGGTTATGTATTGCATAATCTGGGCGAGAAGGATATTGAAATTAGTCCGCAATTACTAAGTTTTTTGTCACAAACAAACAAAGTAGATTTCCTTTCAAGCAATGTGAAACCTATTGCTCCCTTTCCAATAAAGATTAGCCAATACGTCCTGAAGGAATATATTGATTTAGAACATCCGTTTAGTATTGCCTTTTTAGGTATCCTTTCTAAGTCGCTTCTTAGTCCTCATATGGTGGATTATGTAAATGTTTATGATCCAGTAACTGCTTTGGAGCCTTTGGTTAAACAACTACAGAATAAGGTAAATCTAATAGTTTTGCTTTCACATGCACCTCTGGAAGAATCTATAGAGATAGCAAAATATTATCCTGAAATAGGGTTAATTATAACTGGACATAATATAGATGAGCCAGAGGATTCAATAACGTATATTAACAATACCCTAATTATATCTTCTGGAAGGGGTGGAAAGTATATTGGAGTTGTAAGGTATTCGATAAATAACAAGGTTGTAGAAAGAAAGTCTGTTGAAATTGTTCCATTAGATCATACTTACAAAGATTCACAGGAGATGGTTTCGTTATTAAGAGAATATCAACAAATTCTAAAAAATGAAGATTTGTTGAGTAAAGCATTACTAGCACCTCCTTCAAATGGGTTATCATATGTAGGTAGCCCTGCCTGTGGGACGTGTCATAAGATAGTATACGAACACTGGTGTAAAACTTCGCATGGCATGGCATATGGCACCTTGGTTAACGCTGGACACCAGTACGATCCTGAGTGTGTTCAGTGTCATACAACTGGCTATGGATATACTTCTGGATTTTTAAATTATGAGAAGGATCAAAATTTAATAAATGTTGGTTGTGAAAGCTGTCATAGGGCTGGAAGTGGGCACTTAAAAGATGTGAATAATGCGTATAGATCAACAAGTGGAGGTAATTGCGAGACATGCCACGATAGTGAACATAGTCCAAGGTTTCAATTGAATGAGTATTGGAGAAAGATTAAACACCCAGAAGAAATATTAAGAAAATTACCAAAAAATAACAGGGAATAGGTATTTAAAATGATTAAGATTGCATTTTATTGGCACCAACATCAGCCTTATTATAAGGACAATTTGACGGGTGAATATTCTATGCCATGGGTGAGGCTGCATGGGATAAAGGATTATATTGGTATGGCGTTATTGTTAGAAGAGTTTTCCGAGATACGCCAAACGTTTAATTATGTACCATGCCTGTTAGACCAACTCAAAGATTACGAAGAAAATCGTGCGATCGATTTATTTTGGAAGTTAACAAAAATACCCGCTGAAGATTTAACAGAGAGTGCCAAGTTTTATATATTGGATAATTTCTTTTCCGCAAATCATCAAAACATGATCGAGATTTATCCTCGATATAGAGAACTATTAAAGAAACGAAATTTTAGAAGGAAGAGACCACAGGACGCACTTAAGGATTTTTCCACTAAGGATTTTCAAGACTTACAGGTATGGGCGAATCTTACCTGGTATCATCCACTAATTGTTCAAAGGGATTCTTTGCTATCTGAGCTATTTAAGAAAGGTGAAGGATTTACAGAGGAGGATAAAGAATTTGTTCTGTCAAAACAAACAAATGTGATTGGACAAATTATTCCACTTCATAAGCGATTACAAGATTCGAAGCAAATAGAAATAACAACCTCTCCCTATTATCATCCAATTTTACCTTTATTGTGTAACCAGGAATCTGCAAGGGGCGTTTTACCTAAAATATCCTTACCAGAAAAAAGACTAGTAGCAATTGAAGATGCGAAAATACAGGTGGAGAGAGCGGTTCAAACCTATGAAAAATATTTTGGACAAAAACCCTGTGGAATGTGGCCATCAGAAGGTGCGGTGAGTGATGATATTATTCCGATTTTGGCTCAGGCAGGATTCCGTTGGTTAGCGTCTGATGAAGAAATACTAGCTTATTCGCTGGATAGTCAAATAATAAGAGATGATTATGGTGATGTTGTTACCCCTGATATTTTGTATAAACCTTATCGAATAAATATAAAAGGCCACGATATTAATATCGTGTTTCGTGATCACAACCTTTCTGATCTCATTGGATTCCAGTACTCAAGATATAATGTAGACACTGCAGTATCCGATTTTATAAACAGGATTAATAGTTTGAAAAAATGCAACAATAACGGAATGCCGCTTCTCGTACCTATAATATTAGACGGGGAGAATGCGTGGGAACATTATCCGAATAGCGGCTTAGATTTTTTAAGAAAACTCTATGAGGTAATAAGCAAAGATAGCGATTTGGAATGTATTCGGATTGGTGACTATTTGGAAGCGTATCCTCCGGAACAAACACTGCAGCATATTTGTCCGGGTTCGTGGATTGGACACAATCTGGCAACATGGATTGGACATGACGAGAAAAACACAGCATGGAATCTTCTCGAAGATACACGTTCTTTCATTGTGAATCAAAGAGAAGAAACAAGACATTTGCTTGCAGACAATACTATGTCCAGGGCATGGGAAGAAATCTTTATCGCAGAAGGCAGCGATTGGTTTTGGTGGTTTGGTGACGGACATTTTACCCATTACAAGGATGAGTTTGATAGTTTGTTTAGATTACACCTTAAGAATGTATATAAACTATTCAATGTGGACCATCCAAGGATATTAGATGCGCCTATTGCAGCGAGGACAGATCAAAGAAAGCCTTATACACTCCCTAAAAGATTTCTAAAGGTCAAACTAGATGGCGTTGTGAGCAATTATTTTGAATGGCTGGATGCTGGTATTTATAAGGCAAGTAAAGATATGGATGCGATGCACAGAACATCTGGTCAACCCATCGATGGTGTGTCCTTTGGATTCAACATTGACAATTTGTTTATAAGGATAGATTTTAATAGAGAATTATTTTCTCAATATATTGAAAGGGGAAAGTTCGTAATTACGTTTGTTCTGCCTGCTGAAGTGCAGATTTACACCACTACTCTTATGGAGAAGCCGTTAAGGTTTAAAATTAAGAATAAAGAGCAGGGTTACAATGGAAGAGATTTTTATAGTATTTTCTTCGATAAAGTAATTGAATTATCTTGTTCCTTTACAGATTTAGGGTTTTTCCCCGGTATTGATGCCGAATTTTTTATTGAGTTGATGAAAGATGACGAGGTTATTCAGAGGGTACCACTTCGAACCGTATTTTGTTTTTCTGTGCCGTCAAAAGATTTTGAAAGGATGATGTGGCAAGTGTAACATCACAATGAAAAATTGCTTTCGACAAAATAATAGGAGGATGATAAAACATGCCTGAGCTCAGAAAAGACCCAGTTTCTAGTCGATGGGTAATTATTGCTACAGAAAGGGCTATGCGACCAACTGATTTTAAAACAGAACCACAGCCGATTAAAGGTGGCTATTGTCCGTTTTGTGAAGGAAATGAAGATAAAACACCGCCTGAGATCATGGCATATAGAGAAAAAGGCACGCAATCGAATACAAAAGGTTGGCGAGTAAGAGTGGTGTCAAATAAATTTCCTGCCTTAAGGATAGAAGGTAATTTGAACAAACATGGTGAAGGAATTTATGATTTAATGAATGGCATTGGGGCGCATGAAGTAATAATCGAAAGTCCAAAACATATTGTTTCATTGACAGAACTCGATAATAAGCAAGTGGAAGAAATATTGTGGGCATACAGGGACAGATTAGTTGATCTGAAAAAAGATAAAAGATTTATATATGGTTTGCTTTTTAAAAACGTCGGCACTGCTGCGGGCGCAACGATGGAACATTCGCATTCACAATTAATTGTTACACCAATTGTCCCTATTACCGTTATGCATGAAATGAATGGATGTGAAGAATTTTATAAGTATAGAGGCCGTTGTCTATTTTGTGATATGGTTCAACAAGAGATATCGACAGGGTCTCGAATCGTCTTAGAAGACGATACTTTCATCGCATTTACACCATACGCCTCTCGCTTTCCTTTTGAAATATGGATTTTATCAAAAATTCATTCGTCTCACTTTGAAGATTTGCAAAAACTAGAGATTGAAGAGTTAGCGCAAATGTTACGGAAAGTTCTTCAAAAGCTTGAGGTGTCGCTGGAATCTCCTCCGTATAATTATATCATTCATACAACACCATTTGTTTTAGGAGAAATTGAATATTATCATTGGCATATCGAAATTATCCCAAGATTAACAAGGGTAGCAGGGTTTGAATGGGGTAGTGGTTTTTATATTAATACCGTGACGCCCGAGAGTGCGGCGGAATTTCTTAGAAATGTAAATACAGAGAAGAAGGCATAGGTAATAGAGTGAGAGTTGCTTATTTATCATCAGAAGTTGCGCCGTTTGCAAAAACGGGTGGCCTTGCAGATATAGCTGGGACAATACCAAAAAGTTTGCAGAAATTGGGTGTGGAAATTGTTGTAATTATGCCATTTTATAGTACGATAAAACAAAATCAATATCCTTTAACACCGATAGATATGAAATTTGAAGTAAAAGTCGGTGATAAGCTTAAAACCGGATTTGTGCATAAGGGATTTTTACCAGGTACGCAGGTGCCTATTTATTTTTTGGACAACGAACAATACTACGGTCGAAAGGGATTGTACGTTAATCCAGCCACAATGAAAGATTTTGATGATAACAGTGAACGGTTCATCTTTTTTGCTAAAGGTGCCTTAGAAGTCATCGAAAGGCTTAAAATAAATTTCGACATAGTGCATTGTAATGATTGGCAGACGGGACTCGTTCCTGTTTATTTAAAAATGAACTACTCAAAAAAAGAGTGTTTCAAAAATATAAAGACAATTATAACTATTCATAATCTTGCATATCAGGGATTGTTCTGGCATTGGGATATGAATTTGACAGGATTAGATTGGAGTCTTTTTAACTGGAAACAATTAGAATTTTATGGAAAGCTCAATTTTTTAAAAGGGGGAATTATATTTAGCGATCTCATTACTACCGTAAGCAAAACATATGCAAAAGAAATTCAAACACCGGAATATGGCGTAGGGTTGGATGGTGTGCTTAGAGAAAGGGCGAACGATCTTTATGGTATTGTTAACGGAATTGATTATACGATATGGAACCCGGAGACTGATAAATTTATCATTGCAAATTATGGAATAAATAGCCTCAGTGGAAAGCAATTCTGTAAAAGGGCATTACAAAGAAAATACAAACTTCCTGAAAGAGACGTTCCAATTATTGGAATGATAAGCCGCTTAACTGACCAGAAAGGGTTGGATTTAATTGTGGATAAATTCCAAGATTTAATAAAAATTAATCTTCAATTTGTTTTGTTAGGAAATGGTGAAGATCGATATCATAAAATATTTGAGAGTTATGCAAAGACTTTTCCTCAGAAAGTGGCTGTAAAATTAATTTTTGATGAACGTTCAGCGCACGAGATTGAGGCAGGGTCTGATATGTTTTTAATGCCATCGCACTTTGAACCTTGTGGGTTAAATCAATTATACAGTTTGAGATATGGAACAGTTCCAATTGTTCGGGATACGGGTGGGCTTGCTGATACGATTACTGACGTCCGTTTAGGAAATATTTCCAACGGAAAGGTCAATGGATTCTCGTTTAAGGAGTACAACTCCGATTTGTTATTAGCCACTCTTATAAGGGCGATAGATTTATTTAAAAACAAGGATCAGTGGACTAACTTTATGAAAAATGGAATGGCACAGGATTGGTCGTGGGAAAAAAGCGCAAGAGAATACTATGGTCTCTATGAAAAAGTTGTGAAGGAATAGTGGCGTAATTTAAAAAATTGGAGATCGCATTAATGAAACCGCTTATTTTAAAGGTGCAATATGCTGTCTAGTATTTTAAAGGATAAAAGTTACAACATTCTCAACAATATTGTTGATGCATTCGATGCCGGATTATCTATATTAGATAAAGACCTGAATATCATTTGGTCTAACAAGATTCTTTCTGGCATATTAAATTTGGAATATGATCTTACAGGAAAAACGTGTTGTGAAGTATATAAATGTGAATGCCAAGACACTAAGAATTGTTCTGTTCTTAAAGCTCTTTCTGGCGGTAAAAAACAGTTTACTGAAACACGACTTATTGTTGATAGGGGAGAAAGAAAATATATCCGACATATTTCAGCACCTGTTAGAGATGAGAAGGGTAATATTACTCAGTTACTTAAGCTATCGCTAGATATTACAGAAAGAGAAGAAAAAGTCCGTCAGTTATCTTTGTTAGGAAAACTTGCGGAGTTGATGCAGGGAACGCTGCAAATAGACCATTTGCTCCATTTAATCCTAACCTGTGTTACCGCTGGGACAGGGTTGGGGTTTAATCGTGCTAGACTTTTTCTTGTGGATAGAGAACGGAACATTATTTATGGCAAGATGGCTGTTGGTCCATCCAGTACTGAAGAGGCGCATAAGATATGGGACGAAATAGTCAATAAGTATGAGAAACTGGAAGATCTTATCAAAGCAGCGGAGGACAATTATCGCGAGGATACTCCCTTGCACATGATTACGCGGTTGATGGCATATTCATTGAGAGATGAGAATGAAGTTGTTGTTTCGTGTGTTAAAAACAAAAAAATCATTTGGGAAAGGAATGCATTTCATAATCCAAATATTGATAAAAAATTTATAGATATGATCGGTGCGAATGAATTTGTTTGTATACCGCTAATAGCTAAAGACGAAACGATTGGAGTAATTTGTATGGACAATCTTTACAGTAAAAAGCCGATAACGGAGGAACGCATTCAAAGTTTGACAATTTTTGCAAGTCGTGCGGCATTGGCAATTGAGAATGCTGCTGCATATAAAAAATTGGAAGAAAAGATTCAACAGCTCAAAGAGACTCAAGAAAGGCTAATTCGTTCGGAGAGACTAAGCGTTATAGGAAATATGGCGACATATGTGGCACATGAGATCCGTAATCCACTGGCGACGGTTGGTGGATTTGCCAGGGCAATCTTGCGAGTCCCTAATATTGATAAACAGACAAGGCAGAATGCAGAGATTATTGTTGAAGAAGTTAGTCGTTTGGAGAGAATCCTTGCAAATATTATGGATTTCAGTAAACCAGTAGAACCGGTTAAAATGGCCTCTCAGATAAATGAAATATTAGAGAACACGTGTTCTTTGATGGATCCGTATTTCAGAAATAGTCGTATTCGGTTAAATAAAAAATTGGATACATCGTTACCCAAAATTGTTGTGGATCCTACTCAAATTAAACAAGTGTGCTTAAATCTGATAAAAAATGCTGTTGAGTCGATGCCTGACGGTGGAACGTTAACGATAGAAACGATGATGGAAAATGGACACATAAAAATTAATATAGCAGATACGGGAGAAGGTATGACAACAGAAATAATGCAAAATATCTTTGTACCGTTCTTTACAACGAAGGTAGATGGAACAGGTGTTGGATTGGCAGTGTCTCATAAGATTGTTGAAGATCATCAGGGCTACATAAAAGTTAGGAGTTTATTACAAGAGGGAACAACTTTTTCTATCTTTCTACCCATTTAAAATGGGTAAGTACAAATTTATGAAGAGGTGAGTAATGAAAACTATTCTTGTAGTAGAAGACGATAAAAATCAACTCTTACTTTATGAACAAGAATTGTCGATTGAAGGATATAATGTTATTATGGCGAAAGATGGTCAGGAAGCCGTAAGGAAGGTAAAGGAACAAATGCCAGACTTAATTGTGATGGATATTAATATGCCCAAGATGAATGGAATTGAATCGATAAATAGTATCTTAAGTGACCATCGAAAAATACCTATAATTATTAATACAGCTTATAGTAGTTACAAAGATAATTTTATGTCATGGTCAGCAAATGCTTATATTATTAAGTCATCAGACTTAAGAGAATTGAAAAGCAAAATAAAGGAATTGATAGGATAAAATCAAATAGAGTAGCGTACTGTAAGGGTCTATTTAACATAAGACGTGAATCATGCCTGACAAAAGAGACTATTATGAGATATTGGGGATAGCTAGAACAGCATCAAAAGAAGAGATTAAATCAGCCTATCGTACTCTTGCCAAAAAATTCCACCCCGACCTTAACAAGGATAATCCCAAGCTCGCCGAAGAGAAGTTTAAAGAAATATCCGAAGCTTATGAAGTATTAATCGATGAAAATAAACGAGCCAAATACGATCAATATGGTCACGCTGGCGTTGCATCCGATTTTGGTAAAGAAGGGTTTGCGTGGCGTGATTTTAGTCATGTTAGTGATTTGGAGGATATTTTTGGACATGATATTTTTTCGGATTTCTTTGGACGTGGTAGTATTTTTAGTGACTTCTTTGGTACGCGGAGATGGGGTTTTGAACAACCCGAACAACGTGTTAAACGGGTACAAGTAGAAATTACACTGGAACAGGCATACCGAGGTATCAGTACTGAGGTAGCTATTCCCCGCATGGACGTATGTGTGGATTGCGGGGGGGTAGGTACTGCAAAAGGTACTACCCCTAAGACTTGCACTTATTGCAATGGAAATGGTGAGACACAACAGGAACAACTTCAGGGTTTTGGCAGGATTATCAAAATCGGAGCTTGTCATATTTGCGGAGGAAGGGGGAAAATTATTGATCATCCGTGTCCAAGCTGTCATGGGTGTGGTGAAGTACAGAAACTGGATAAAATTAATGTAAAGATACCTCAGGGTGTGGATAATGGAACCACCTTAAGGATAACGGCAGATAAGGCTGATGGGAGACTGAAGGAAGATATTTATGTGATTATCTCCGTGCAACCCCATCCAGTTTTCCATAGACAAGGAAGCGATATTTATATGGAAAAGGCCGTTCCGCTAACCGAGGTAGCCTTAGGCTCAAAGGTTGAAGTGCCTACCTTAGACGGAAATGCAGTAATGAAGCTTCCACCCGAGACGCAGACTGATACCCTATTCAGGTTGCGTAACAACGGTATGCCTCATTTAAAAGGTCATGGATATGGTGATCAATATGTACGTGTAATTGCGCGAACTCCTAGGAACTTGACGAAGAGGCAGAAGGAATTGCTCGAAGAATTCCAAATAATCGAAGATGGAAAATCAAAAGGTAGTTAAAATTAATTATTCTATAATATGAAACATACTACGTCTAATTACCCAAGAATATTAATAGCTGGGACAAATAGTGGCGTAGGCAAGACAACTATTGCCCTTGGCTTAATGTCAGTATTGGTGGAAAAAGGTTACAGCGTACAAGGTTTTAAGGTTGGGCCTGATTATATCGATCCCTCGCATCAGATGGCTGTTACTGGACGGCATTCTCGTAATCTGGACACATGGCTGATGAATAGAGATGTGTGTTTAGAATTATTTGAACGTGCCTTGGCAGGGTCAAATATAGCGGTGATCGAGGGCGTGATGGGATTATATGATGGCTGCTTAGATGGGAGCGAATCAGGAAGTACGGCACACCTTGCCAAGATATTGGATGTACCCACCATATTGATAATGGATGCAAAAGGGATGTCACGTAGTGCTGGTGCGATTGTATTGGGATATAAGAATTTTGATAGGGAGGTGAAAATCCAGGGCGTAATCGTAAATCGGGTTAAGAGTGAACGACACTATGCTTCTCTCAAAAAATCTATTGAAGAAAATTGCAGTATTCCTGTTTTGGGATATCTGCCTTTTGATGAAGCAATAATATTGCCGGAACGGCACATGGGTTTGATACCATCGGTAGAGCAGGAATTTTCAAAATCTGCATACCAAAAAATTGGGGATATGTTGTCTGCTACGGTAGATATTGACAAATTGATTAGTATTGCATACGCCTCAGGTGGTTTGCCCATGTTTGAGAAGATGGTATTCAACAAGATTAAGGGAAAGTTTCATTTTAGAATTGCTGTTGCCGTTGATGAGGCATTTAATTTTTATTATCAGGACAACCTGGATTTGCTTGAGGCATACGGTGTGGAGCTTACGTATTTTAGTCCAATGTATGATAAATATTTACCTGCGGATATTAACGGTTTATATATCGGCGGTGGTTTCCCAGAATTACATGCCGCATTACTTGCATCGAATTCAACCATGAAAGAATCGATACGGAAGGCGCATAAAAACGGCGTAGTTATCTATGGAGAGTGCGGAGGAATGATGTATTTGCTTGAGCAAATGGTAGATTTTAAAAAGAAAACACATGATATGTGCGGAATAATCAAGGGAACAACCAGGATGGAAAACAGACGGCAGGGATTAGGCTACATTACAGTTCAAGCGGTCAACGATAATCTCCTATGCAAAAAAGGAGCTATGTTTAATGCCCATGAATTTCACTGGTCATCATTACATGTTCCCGAAGGTACACCGTATGCTTATACGATTTCAAAATGTGATGATAAGAAACCCAGAAAGGACGGCCTCTTTGTTGACCGGCTGCTGGGTTCTTATGCCCACGTTCATTTTGCAACAGATACCAGTCTTGTAAAAAACCTTCTCCGTAAAATGGAGAGTGCTTGTTTCTAAATTAATAGGCTATGATGAGTCATTCGTTTTAATTCTTATTTTGTTTCAATCGCATGTAAAATATTTTGGCAAAACTCGGTGAGGGTGTTGTCCCGAGCCCCCATGACAAGAATACAGTCGCCTGTGCGGAGCTGTTTTCTAACTTCTGGTATAATATCACTTCGCTTTTCTATGAAAAAGGCTTTTTTACCGCCTTCAGCTATTTGCTTGATAATATCGGCTGAAGAGATGTTTTTACTAGCGGTACCACCGGCATAAAATATCTCTGGCATAAAAAGGATGTCGCTCTGAGAGAGGGCATTACCGAAGGCATAGATATATTCCTCCTTCATAAAGTTAGTGGGACCGTAACCATGAGGTTGAAAGATGACAATGACTCGGTTACAACCTAACTTCACAGCATTTATTGCTGCCATGACTTTATCAGGGTTATGGGCATAGTCATCTATTACTCTTACGCCATCAACCTCTCCAACAATATCCATTCGACGTTGTACACCCTTGAATTGTCTGAGTGCTGCGGCTGTCTTAGCATCATTGATATTTAAACTTCTCGCCACAGCGATAGCGGCAAGGGAATTAGACACATTATAAGCACCAGGAAGGTCTATTTCAAAAGACTGGCCATTTACCTCAAACGTGGATTGGAATGGTTTATAAACTATATTTTTTGCAACTACAGCAGCGTTGTTATTGAATCCATAAGTTATAATGTTTTTATGTCTAAAGTTTATCATTTTCAGATGTACACAATCAGCATTGAGGATGAGCGTTTCTTTAGTGTTTTGTGAAAGGGTTACAAACATCTGAGATATTTCTTCAATAGTCTTGTGATCTTTAGAGATATTGGTAATAACAGATATTTTCGGTGTGTACAAGATGATGCTGCCATCACTTTCATCAGCCTCAATAGAAATAATATCTGATGTACCAGTCTTTGCATTGCCTAAATGATAGTTATTAGTAAAATTTTTGATACAACCACCAACAATAATAGTAGGAGACAGCCCAGCATAATCGAGGATGTAGCCAACCATACTGCTCACCGTAGTCTTCCCATTGGTTCCACCGATAGCAATTCCATACTTATGATTAAACATCTCAGCTAGGAGGTCGGCACGTTTTATAATTTTTTTGTTAAGCGAAAGGGCCTTTTTAATGTCGGGATTATCTTCTTCGATAGCGGAGGAAATAACTACAAAGTCTGTATTGTCTGTAATAGCAGATCCATCTTGAGAATATAGTGAGATACCTTGTGCTGCGAGTTTGGAAAAGACGGAAGGAGTAATTTGCTTATCGTAATTTCTGTCAGAACCACTAACGATATGGCTTTGTTCCTTGAGTACCTGTGCGATAGCGCTCATGCCAATTCCAGCAATACCGACAAAGTGGTATGAAAATTTCCCCGATCCTCCTTTTCTCAAATAGGAACTGGGGTGAACTCGTGATGTATTTTGCTTTGCAGTACACTTCATAAATTGCTAGAAATATACAGGAGTGGGTTAGAATTGTCAAAATATTTCCACTCTATATTCATTCTTGACAAGTGTAATGATTCATTCTAAAATCAGACACTTTTTTGAACGTGTGGTTTTATATTTACTTGCTATTATTATAACAGAGATATACATTGGATACATTAGGTAGGCACGTTATTCTTGAAATGTGGGGTTGCTGCAAGGCTATCATTGATAATGTTGATAGCGTAAAGGAAATCCTTATCAAGGCTACGGAGGTTACCAAGGCAACTCTGGTGGATGTGGTGTGTCATCGATTTAGCCCTTACGGTGTAACGGGTGTTGCCATCCTTGCTGAATCGCATATCTCTGTTCATACATGGCCTGAATATGGATATGCGGCAGTGGATATCTTTATCTGCGGTAATACCATCAACCCGATGAATGCTGCTTCATACATGACAAGTGGATTTCATGCAAAAGAAACCTCTACATTAGAATTGGGAAGAGGGGATTTCTTATCTAAGAAGATACAGGCTGGTAAGCCATTAGAAACGAATGCGTGTTTAATTATCAATGATTTAAGAGTCGATTAGGGTCATATGGAAAAAACAACGGCAAATTGGATAGATGATTATTTTAACGATCATGAAATACACAAACATGCCTTTAAGAATGTTGTATGCCAGGTTCAGTCGGAGGTTCAGAAGATCATAATAGTAGATTCCTATAATTATGGAAGATGTCTCATCCTTAATAATGAGTTTCAATCAGCAGAGGTGGACGAATTTATTTATCATGAGGCACTCGTGCACCCTTCTCTTATTTTGCATCCAGGCGCTGAAAGTGTTCTTGTTTTAGGCGGGGGAGAAGGGGCAACCATCCGAGAGATGTTTCGGTACAAGGGTGTGAAAAGAGCTGTGATGGTTGACATTGATAAAGAAATGATCACATGCTCAAAAGAATCTCTTCCGTCATTTCACGCAGGTGCATTTGACGATAACCGGTTAGAACTTGTTATTGAAGATGGCAGGAAATATCTTGAGCGTACAAAAGAACAATTTGATGTGGTTATTATTGATGTGAATGATCCATTGGAGGGTGGTCCTTCCTCTATGCTTTTTACAATGGAATTTTATCAGATTGTTGCCAAAAAACTTAAGCAGGATGGAATATGTATCGTCCAGTCGGGTGCGGCATCCATTGCAGAAAATGATATTTTTACAAGCATTTGTAATACATTGAGTAAGGTATTTCCGCACGTGTTTCCTTATGTTACTTACATACCTTCCTATGCGCTCCAGTGGGGATTTACCATGACAACTCGTAACCCGGGTAATCTTGATATTACGGGGGAAGAGATCGATAATCGAATCAATTCAAGGATTAACGGTACGCTCCGCTTTTATGACAGCATTACACATCATGCCCTATTTAATCTGCCAAAGTATTTACGATTAGACATTCAAAAGCAAAAGCGAGTAATAAGGGATAAAGACCCGTTAACAGAACACTATCCGGGCATTTCTGTAGATAAGTCATAACCTGACAAGCTACAAATTAAAAATGAAAATATCAAAATGCAAAATTAAACGCACTTTACTCTGATTATCAATTTTAAAGCGTATCTTACTCATTTTCCAATTTGCAATTTTCATTAACAGTGTTGTATTCCATTTCCAGCAACTGTTTTTTGATGTGCAGTCCAGAGGCATATCCTACGAGTTTTCCATTGGAACCAATAACTCTATGGCAGGGGATAACGGGCGGTAAAGGGTTTTTATTATTGGCCAAACCTACGGCCCGAGCAGCTCCCGGATACCCGATTTGTTCTGCAACCCACTTGTAGCTTCGGCATTCTCCATAGGGAATTTCCAGTAGTTTTTTCCACACCTTTTTTTGAAATACCGATCCATGTCTCAAATCTAAAGCGAAATCGAAGGTCACCTTTTTACCTTTAAAATATTCTTTTAAAATCTCAATTTCGTATTTTAGGAGTAAATCGTTTTTCTCGAGTTCTATGAATTTGTTTTTTAGGAAGGGATGTTGAAAGTTATTTTTTGTGGTATGGGGAAATGAAATATAGCAAACTCCTTTTGCACTTTTTGCGATGTAGATATGACCAATTGAGGTAAAGAAGCTGCTAAAATAAATTACTTCTGGATTATTTGTTGTCACTTCTGTTAGAACCTTTGCTTGCGCCTTTTTGCCCAAATGTAAGCCTGTATCCTGTAATGAATCCCAAGGTAATTAACGTGATGAAAAGCAATGTCGCGAGTACGGAAATAGTAAGCGCAGTGATTACCCACAACTCGTTTATACAAAAAATCCACCATGAATGTTTGGACAAATGCAACCCGGCTTTCTCGATAAAGAAGAGGATTGCTGAAAGAATGCCGAAACCTAGCACAAGATGCTTAATATCGTGCTTTTGAGGCGACATTGAAACGGTGAAAATGACGATGGTTAGCAAGAAAAAAAAATGACGTATATCTTTTATACGAATCTGGTTCCAAAAGGTATTAATTGTAATCCACACGGCGTCGAGTAAATGCCGTATTAAATCGAAAAACCCTTTGAAGGTAAAATCAAACTCCTGAAAAAATGCTTTATTTAAATGGATGGGATTAGAGAGTAATTCTGATATAAGGAAAATAATAAAGGCGCAACCAAAGATAGGCGCGGAGGCAATTATGAAATCAAATACGAAAGGAACCTTGGGTTTGTCGTATTTAATTCCAGTACTGTTTGGTGTGAATAAATTCAATTCGGTAATGGTTGTTCCTGTGATGAGGCATAGTAATGCGTGGCTGAGTTCATGAACGATGGTGCCCGGCAAGAGAAATCCTTTTACTATCTTGATATTGCCATATCTTGTCCATAGTCCATACATTGCAAAGCTAAAAAAGATAATGAGGATAAAGTTTATTGCCAGTGAGAAGTATATCATATAAATTCGTTACCCATAGGGTTCTCGAAAGGAGAGAAATATGATAAAGAATGTAAGTAAAAAGAAAAGACCTCTGGCTCTTGGCTTTCGGATCAAGACTTTTTGTGATTTATATCTATAGGAAGTACATGCGCATAGAATAGCAGAGGTTTTTAGATATGTCAAATCAGAAAAACTAAATTTAAGATAAATTTTATCACTGCATTTTCTGGAAATACTTCCTTTCAATTAATTATTGGTAAACACCGATAATCCTACCATGTGCCAGTGCTAAGGGTTCGTCTTAAGGGAGTCCAAATTAGCAGTAATAAGATAGATACTACCAAGCCATTGTCTTAAGTTTATAGACAAAGATTTATTTGCAATTTTGTGCTCGAGATAGATATAATATCGCCAGATTTTATATCCTCTTGTTTAATGTCCTTTTTCTGTTCTCGACGAGGTAATTTTCAATTTCCTATAGTTAAGAACTTCGTCAAAGAGCTAGTTTTTTAGGCATTTTCCCACGTATAAAATGGGGACGTAGCTCAGTTGGGAGAGCGTCTCGTTCGCAACGAGAAGGTCGGGGGTTCGACTCCCCTCGTCTCCACCAATTTAATAAAAATAGTTCACCGCAGAGGACGCAGAGAAACAGAAACTATAAACTAAGAAGATTAGGTTGGTTTGCTTTTTTATGTAGCAGTCTGGCCACAAGGGCACAGACACAAAGAGAAAATAAGAGCAGAGACAATAAACAGCGGGCAATAAGCTGTCCTGTCAATTGTGTACTTGCGACTTCTTTGTGTTTTTGCGTCTTTGTGGCTCTTTTTATTTTGATTTGGAGGCATATATCATGAAAATTGCCATAACGGGTTTGACAGGCTTTTTGGGTCATTATGTAGCTAAAAGACTCTTCGAAAGGGATGTTCAAATCCAGGTTCTTATACGAAATACCAGTAACATATTACATCTGCAAGATTATCAGAAAAAGATTGCCTTCATACAAGGCGACCTGACCGATAAAGAAACCTTAAAGAAATTTGTGCAAGATGCCGACGTGGTCATCCACATGGCTTATGAAAGGGATGGCGCTACGTTTTATGAAGCAGCCAATAAGGACATTAAAAGATTTGTGGAGGCAAATCTCTTAGGCAGCATAGAGTTGCTAGATGCCTCCAAACAGGCAGGTATCAGACAATTCATCTTTATCAGCTCTTGTGCAGTGTATGGGCGCATCTATCCGCACATCAAGCTGGATGAATTACATCCCCTGATACCCGATTCGAATTATGGCGCTTAT
>Ga0105164_10001239_pt1 | contig 16514 bp, 14 predicted proteins | sample VDWuncwatermetaG_FD_89674 | JGI IMG/M metagenome (GOLD analysis project Ga0105164, IMG submission 89674) | Wastewater microbial communities from Netherlands to study Microbial Dark Matter (Phase II) - VDW unchlorinated drinking water | ecosystem: Environmental > Aquatic > Freshwater > Drinking...
GACGGTAACACCGCCAGGCAACGAGGCGGTACTTACGCAGAGCACTAACATATTGAGACCCTCCCCCATCAAGGGGGAGGGTCTCAATATGTTAGTGCTCTGCGTAAGTACCGCCTCGTTGCCTGGCGGTGTTACCGTCCGTGGACTCACAAAATGGTGCCCACAGGTATGGCGTAGATATTTTAGGTCTCGGTCGTCAATGGGGAAGGCTATGCACTGCTTGTAGCGGCAGGTATATATGTTACACTGATTTTCTCCCCCCAGGTGTGGACATCTGAACATGATACGACAACAGCTCCCGCACCGCCTGCACTCCCCCCTCCTGAGCGTCAGATGCCGCTGGACGTGGTCCTCACGGTAGTTGACCAGGTAGAACCGCCTCAGCTTCCCCCAGCCTTCGTCCAGTTTTTTGAGGATGTAGCTCACGCCTTTTAACATAGCTCAACGGACAATTGTATCAAACACTACACGTTTCACCTGATACCCCTGGATTCATGTATAATCCTCTCAATGTCTCCTTCTGCGGAATGACTAACCGTGTAACGCCGTCACCCTGAGCGAAGCGAAGGGTCTCTGTTTTGTTTATTGGACTCCACAGATAAGGGGCCTGCCCGCATGGGTCAGTCTAGGTCTTCCGTAGAAGATAGTAGCAATCCCGCCGGTAATCATGTATGGAATATTTACTTGGTTTAGTCTATCTATTACTTTTACCAGCAAGTCTTCCTGTATCATAACCAAATCTTTCAAAGATTTTCCTTTTGAGTCCTTCCTCTGTAATATCCGGGTACTTTTCTAATATATTTTGTCTTGCCAAATTAAGTGCGATTTCGTAGAGTTCCGGGGCGACCCTTAGCCTTTTTTCTCCCCCCATTTTCCGCAAGATTTCAATGTAGACCGGTTCAGTCTGAGGACAACTAGCCTGATAAACAGAAAGCCTTTGGGAAACTTCGCCTATACTCTTCATCTCGTCTACCTGTTCACGCAGGCTAAAGTTCGCCAGAGGCGAATCCGCCTCAGGTGTGACCTGCGGCTACAGTGTCTGTCTTTGTTCTAGCGGGTCTTTAGTTGGGTATACAGTCTATACTCCCGTCTTGCCTCTGCCGTGAGACCAATCTTCTGGTAAATCATGGCGAGCTGGCCGTGTGCCATAGCGTGGGTGGGCCTCAGCCTTATCACCTCTTTGAACCCATGCATGGCCTCTTCTAGTAGTCCTTCCTTTAAATCAATTAAGGCCAGCCGGTAGTGGGCCTCGGCATGTTCGGGGTTAAGCTCAATCACCTCTTTATACCTTGCCACGGCCTCCTCCCTGTACCCCTTCTTCTCATAGGTCTGGGCCAGGTTGTAGCAGGCCCCTATCTCCTGGGGTCTCAGACGTAGTATCTCTTTATATTCCTCTATGGCCTCATCTAACAGGTTCTTCTTGGAGTAGGACAGGGCCAGGTTAGAGCGGGCACTGTGGTCCTCAGGGCTAAGGATGAGCACGTCTTTGAACTTCTTGATGGCCTCCTCCAGCATGCCTTTCTTATAGCAGATTAGGGCCAGGGTGTAATGGGCCTTGAGGTTGGCGGGGTTTATCCTGATGAGTTCCTTTAACTCTATCACGGCCTCATTTGCCCTGCCGATTTTATTGTAGGCCGTAGCCAGTACAAGGTGTGCCTCCTCGTCGTCAGGGTTTATCCTGGCTAACTCTCTGTATTCCTGTAGGGCCTCTCCGTACTGTCCCCTCTTCTGATACAGGCCCGCCAGATAACGATGGGCCTCGGTGTAATTAGGGTCAATACTTGTGGCCTCCTGTAGCATTGCCAGGCATTCTTCTATCATACCAGCCTTCTCAAAGGCCATGGCTAACTGAAAACAGGCGCCGGAGTGATTAGGGTCCAGTAGTACAACCCGCCTCAGGGCCTCTACGGCCTCCTTTATCATATACATCTCATTGTAGATAGTCCCAAGGGCATAGAGGGCCTTCGGATTACGTTTGTCCAGTCTTACGACCTCTTTATAGGCCTCCAGGGCCCTTTCTATCATGCCTGTCCGCTGATGGGCCTCACCAAGTAGATAGCGTATCTCACTGGAATGGGGGTTTACCTCAACGGCCCTTTCCAGTACCTGGAGGGCTTTTTCCCACTGCCCCTTGGTGCTGCGGTACACCCCTATGGAAAATAACCCCTCCCAGTCCCTTGATTTGAGCATGACTTCCTGCAGGGCGTCCATATCCTCTTCCCTGGGGGTATAGTCGTCTACGAATCCTTCTTCCAGGTACCCCTCGTAAATCTCCAGTGTGCCCTCTTTGTTGGGCGTACGGCCTCTTGCTATAAGACCCCTGGCAATTAGTCCCTTTAAGGCACTCCTCCACTGGGAGCGTGAGAATGCCTTGTTGAAGACCCGTCCACAGACTTCCTTTACCAGGGACTCACGGCAGGTAGATATAAAAGCCCCGTGCAGGAGGAGCAGGGTGTGGATAACCAGCCTGGCATCCCCGGAGTCTTTGTAGCGCTCCTTCATTTCGGCCAGGTTCAGGGTGAGAGAGGCGGGTGTTGCGTTGGCCAGGGTGGTTGTTTCGTCACGGCCCAGGGCACTGGCAAGGGACTTTTGTTCGGCATGGGCAAGGTCCCTCAGGGAGATACGGTTCTTGGGCCTGAAGAGGCGCAGGAACTCAGGTGCTTCTCTTTCCAAGAGTGGAAGCTTATCAGGCGAGCATGTGGCAAGGAGCACTAGCCCCTTTGCCTTCCCTTCCATTTGTCTCAATAACCCGGCTACGTCTAGTTTCTTGATATACCTGGGGAGGTCATCCAGAAACAAGACAATCCTTTTCCCGGACAACCCAGGCACCGAGAGTTCTCTCAAGGAAGTCAGTCTGGCCCTGGGGGCTAGTATGTAGTAGTCTTCGTTTCCTTTATCGGGCAAGACCCTGCCATGTCCCTCTATATGCCCGGCAGTACGTAGGGGCAGGGTAACCCTGCCCCTACCTTCTTTCAGGGCCTCAAAGACCGTACGGGTCTTTCCTGAGCCTGTCTTTCCTACGATAAGGATAGCCGACACCCCTTCTTCCAAGAAACCTGCCAGCGTATCGTCGCTTTCCCTCCTTATGTAACACCCCTGGCCCAGATAATTTCCAATGCCCAGGTCAGTGGGGGACAGTCTGGACACAGGTTTGAAGAGGGCCAGTCGTTTTAATCTCTTCACCCTCCCCCTAGCTATTCCGACGGCTATCCCTATAATGATACCTATGGCCGCAATCAGCAGGAAGGCCACCACGTACTGCGGGTGTGCCTTTACCAGGCCGTACAGGAGTTTCAGACCGTGGGGGATGGAGATATGCGGGAGTGAGTGGGATACCCCCCCTTCAAGACCCTCTTCTGGTAGGGTAACTGCGGCAAGAAATGTATAAAGGGTAGTCATCTTATTAGTGAATTTTCAGACCCCTGCTAATTCAAACCTCATCCCATCGCTAGCGGCTATCACCCTGCACCCCGTCTCTTCCGAAAGCCTCCCTGCCAGCTCATGGGGCCTGGCTCGTAGCATTGTCATGCCGAAATGGGTAAGGAGGGTGACCCTCGGCCGGAGTTCGTTGACTATATTTTTAATATCCTCCAGGTTTAGATGATAAATCCCTTTTTCTTTATCATTTTCGTCTTTGTATCTGACGGAATGGAGTATCAGTACGTCTCCCCTGTAGTGTTTTAGCAGCTCAGGGAAGAAGGCGGTGTCTACCATCCAGGAGATAGTCCCCAGTGAGGTCTTGAAGTTTACCCCGTAGGTCTCCGCAGGGTGCTGATGTCTGACGGGGGTGGAAAAGGATACACCGTCTAACTGGTAAGTGCCTCCTTCTCTAAGTACCTCTAGTCTGGACAAGAATTTCCTGACGTACTGAAAGACCACAGGGTCATCCTCCAGGGCCTGTTGTGGGGCAAAGAGTGCACCCCTCTTCTTTGTACCGCCCTCAGTCATTGCCTCTATCATGATGTTGACGTCGCCACAGTGGTCCAGGTGCCTGTGGGTTAATATTATAGCATCAAGTCCTGCAGGATTCATCTTCGGTCTGCTGGTAGTACAGCGGACGAGACACCCTGGACCTGGGTCACCAAGGATATTCACCCCATCCAGTGAGAACCATATCCCTCCAGAGGCCCTTAGCTGGGTGGATACCACAAAACGGGCCCCAGCCGTACCCAGGAATTTTATAAAGCTCTGCCCTGAGCCTGCCGAAGGGTTGGTCTCGCTAACCTGTCTTCTGGTCATAATTAGGGGCTAGGGACCTGGGGCTAGGGACTAGGGATTAGGGAAAAAAGATTGCTGTTCCCTGACCCCTGTTCTCTGACCCCTGACCCCTGATTAGGGCGCCACCCTAGCGATTAGATTAACCGATAAAATCGCTTTGTCAATTTCTTCTTGGCATAAAATTTTGGTGCTTGATTTTTAATGGTTTTGGTATATAAATTTACGGTAGCATAGCTAGTGGACGAAACACTAAATCTTTTGTTGTATAACCCAAGGCCAGGGAGAGGATGAGTTATGAAAATAACCTTAAGTGTGATAAAGGCTGACATTGGCTCTATCGGTGGTCATATAAAACCCAGCGCAAGGGTGCTCCAGACGGTACGGGATTTTGTGGAGACAAATGGCAAAAAGAAGGGGCTACTAATTGATTCATTCATTAGTTCTACAGGAGATGATATTGCCATACTTACTACCCATACCAGGGGTACCTTAAATGAAGACGTGCATCGCATGGCCTGGGACGCCTTCCAGGCGGGTACACTGGTGGCCAAAGAGCAGGGACTTTATGGCGCCGGGCAGGACCTCCTTAAGGACGCCTTCTCTGGTAACGTAAAAGGCCTGGGACCCTCTACGGCAGAGATGGAGATTGAGGAGAGACCCAACGAGTCCTTCCTCTTCTTTGCCGCCGATAAGACGGAGCCAGGAGCCTATAATCTCCCCCTTTTTCTATCCTTTGTTGACCCCATGCACTGTGCCGGCCTTATGCTTGCCCCTTCTCTAGCTAAGGGTTTCAAGTTTGTCATTATGGACGTAAACTACACGAAAGGGGATAGGGTCATAGAACTCAATGCCCCGGAGGAGATGTATGACATAGCCGCCCTCTTACGGGATAATTCCCGATTTGTGGTAGAGTCTATCTGGTCCAGGACCACAGGAGACATAGCGGCGTCAGTCAGCACCACCAGGCTACACAACATTGCCGGGAAATACGTAGGAAAAGACGACCCCGTGATGCTGGTCAGGTGTCAATCCAGCTTCCCCGCCACGGGAGAAGTCCTCTCCCCCTTCAGTATCGGCCACTACTGTGCCGGCACCATGAGGGGCAGTCACAACGGCCCCATGATGCCATGCAAACAGAACACGACTATCTCCTATTTTGACGGTCCTGTGGTGGTAACATGTGCGGCCTTCTGTGTGCACAACGGGAAGCTCACCGAGCCTGCCGACGCCTTTGACCACCCCTACTGGGATTGGGTCAGGAACAACGTGTCTCAGAAGGCCCAGGAGATAAGGAGACAGGGCTTCAGCGGCCCCGCCATGCTCCCCTACGACGAGCTAGAGTATGGTGGCATAGTGGAGAAGATGAATAAACTTGACAAGCGATTCGCCTTGCGGAAGGCCCTGGAGCCGGTGGGGGTGGGGAAGTAATAAAGATTGGTAGGGGCGTATTGCGATACGCCCCTACATTATTTATTATCTATGTTCCCTTTTCTTTCAATATCCTGACCATTTCCTTCAGTGTCTCCCGCATTTCTGGCAGCTTTTTGAGCAGGGCCTGGAGTCGCTTCTCCTCCATGATGGGCTTGGCTGGAGACCCCCATACGACTGGCCCCGGCTTCAGGCCCTTGTGGACGTTTGACCCTCCCCCAATTATACTGCCATCTCTCGGCACTAAACACTAGGCACTAAGCAGTAGGCACTAGGCACTGAATAATGGGTCTTTTTCTGCCTACTGCTTAGTCCTTACTGCTTACTGTTTTTTGCTTGGGGAGTTCTTCAAGTATCAAGTTTTCGGTTGAGACGTTTAAAATATCCTTCAGGCTGTATCTTTCAGTAGCACCTACAATCTCAAGACCTATAATTTTCCCCTCCTCATCTATATCAAGGTTTACGCCCTCTGCGACTTCTTTGGTTCGTGAAACCTCTTTCTCTTGTATCCTGATATAAAGTGCATCCACTTCTCTGTCATATTCAATTTTCATTGTTTCTCCTATTTGTTTTTATCAATTGCCGTAATTATGATTATCTGAGAACTCTGAAAAACCCTGCTTACATGTCATTCTGAGGGAGCGAAGCGACCGAAGAATCTCCTAAACGACTAGATTCTTCGCTTCGCTCAGAATGACACATGCCGTTGGGGTGGCTTTTGCAGAGGTCTCTATCTTATCATTTTCCTTTACGAATGTTTCTCTCTGACTCCATTGTATTAAACAGTCACTACTCCGCTTTTTGCTTTGGGAGATTACCAAACCTTTTTAATGCTTCCCACATATTCGGTAATTTACGGAACAAAACTTGAAGCCTCTTTTCTTCCATTATGGGCTTTGCGGGGGAGCCCCAGACCACCGAGCCAGGAGGTAGGCTCTTATAGACGTTTGACCCTCCCCCAATCACACAGCCGTCTCCAATAGTGGCATGGTCTGTGATGCCCACATCCTCGGCAATCATTACGTTCTTGCCAATCACCGCACCCCCGGCAATCTTGGCGTAGGCGATGAGCATGGTATCCTCACCAATCATGACGTTGTGGGCCACGTGGGAGTGGTTATCAATCTTTACCCCCCTGGCTATTACCGTCTTATCCAGGGTTGCCCTGGCTATGGTAACGTTACAGCCGATCTCCACGTCGTCCCCAATCTCAATGGTGCCTACCTGTGGTATCTTTACGTGGCGTCCCTCTACCTGTAAATAGCCGAAGCCGTCCCCGCCGATGGTGGTGCCGGAATGGATTATCGCCCGTTTACCTATGGAGACCTCTTCCCTGATGGAGACCCTGGGATAAATCAGCGTATCTTCTCCAATCTTCGTATTGTGTCCTATGTAGACCATAGGGTAGAGGGTGGCCCTGTCACCAATCACGGCCCCCCCTTCAATAACAGAGTAGGCGCCGATGGAGACCTCCCTGCCGATAGTAGCAGTCTTTGCCACCAGGGCCGTGGGGTGAATACCCCTGGGACGTTTGGTTTTTTCCTGCGAGAAGACCTCCAGTATTTTTACGAATGCAAGGAAGGGATCCTTTACGACTATCTGCGGCCCTTTAAACTCCTTTATCTCCCTGTGGACCACGAGGGCAGAGGCCCTGGTCTTGAGGGCCTTTTCTACAAACTCCTCCCCCTTCACAAAGGTAATATCCCCGGGCCTTGCCCCCTCAAGACTGGCCACCCCGGTTATCCTGGTGCTGCCGTCCCCCACCAGGGTCCCGCCTGTTATAGTGCATATCTCTCTGAGGGTGTAGTCCATTGGCTTTTATTGTAAATTGGAAGTTGGAAATTGCAAATAGATTCGCTTCGCTCACTACAAGTTTTAAAATTTTTAATTTTTATTTTAAAATTCCGCCTTTGGAAGACCACTCATCTCTATGTCCCTCATAGCCCCACGCAAAATTAGATTGACAAACAACATGGATTGGTTATAATTCGTAAAATCTTATCAAGAGTGGTGGAGGGACTGGCCCAAAGAAGCCACAGCAACCGGTCTATCAGCCTTAGGCGGATGGATGCAGGTGCTAACTCCTACAAGGTCCAGGCGAGCCCTGAGTGTAACGAAGGGAAGGAGCCTTGGGAGATAAGACGAGATGATGAGCCTCTTCTTATCCCAGGGAAGAGGCAGTTTTTTTTAATGGCCCCCCTCCAGAATTTTTAATCTATTATCAAGGAGAAAGAGATGGGGTTCGTTAAGGGTTTGAAGTGCCGGGAGTGTGGGGAGGTCTACCCAAAGGAGCCTATCCACGTATGCAGTTTCTGTTTCGGCCCGCTGGAGGTGGAATACGACTATGAGGCCATAAAGAAGTGTCTGACAAAGGAAGTCATTGCCTCCAGACCTAAAAACATGTGGAGGTACAAGGAGCTCCTCCCCCTGGATGGAGAGCCCACCGTCGGTGTCCAGGTCGGGTTTACCCCCCTTATAAAGGCCGACAATCTAGCAAGGGTCCTGGGGGTGAAAGAGCTTTACATAAAGAATGACTCGGTAAACTACCCCACCTGGAGTTTCAAGGACCGTGTGGTCTCGGTGGCCCTATCAAAGTCTAAGGAATTTGGCTTCAAGACGGTGGCCTGCGCCACCACAGGTAACCTGGGCAACTCCGTAGCCGCCCAAGCCGCCCAGGCAGGACTTGAGAGCTATATCTTCATGCCATCCAACATAGAGCAGGGTAAGATTATAGGCACCCTTATCTATGGTCCTAATGTCATTAGTATTAATGGTAATTATGACGGCGTCAATCGCCTGTGCTCCGAGATAGCAGGGAAGTACGGTTGGGCCTTCGCCAATATAAATATAAGGCCATTTTACGCCGAGGGGTCCAAGACCTTTGGTTACGAGATTCTGGAGCAACTGGGCTGGAAGGCCCCCAAGCATATTGTGGCGCCCATGGCAGGTGGCTCCCTCGTCCTGAAGATAGCCAAGGCAATCAAGGAGTTTGCCCTGCTTGGTTTCATAACGGATTCTGGCACCAAAATTTACGGGGCTCAGGCCTCGGGGAGCTCTCCCATCTCCACTGCGGTAAAAAACGGATGGGATAACATCAAGCCCGTAAAACCCAACACCATTGCCCAGTCCATTGCTATTGGCAACCCCGCCGATGGCTACCATGCCGTAAAGGCTATCAGGGAGAGTGGCGGTTGGGCTGAGGACGTTAGTGACGAAGAACTGGTAGTGGAGGGAATAAAACTCCTGGCCACTACTGAAGGCATCTTTACTGAGACGGCTGGGGGTGTTACTGTGGCCGTTACAAAGAAGCTGCTGGAACAGGAAAGGATACCCAGGGACGAGTCCATAGTTATAAGCATTACCGGCATCGGGCTGAAGACCCAGGAGGCGGTGATTGGCAGACTCATATCACCCAAGATAATCACTGCAAAGCTAGAGGACTTTGATGCCCTCATGGAGAGGGAAGGTAAGACCGTTCCTGCCGGGGCAAAAAGGGCCCAGAAGCGGAAGGATACCGTAGGTACAAAGTCATGAGCCTTTGTTGGGGCGGTAGCCCCAACAGACGACAAAAAAGTGGCCCTGCCACTCCCAGGCAGGAATAAAGGATTAAAGGAGAGTTCACTATGCCAGTTACTGTAAGGATACCAACACCCCTTAGGACCCTCACCGGTGGTGCAGAGGAGGTAGAGGCCTCTGGTTGTACCATTAAGGAGGTTATAAGTAATCTGGAGTCTAGCTACCCAGGTATTAAGAACCGCCTCTGCGATGAGAAGGGGCAGTTACGACGGTTTATAAACTTCTATGTCAATGATGAGGATATCCGCTTCCAAAAGAACCAGGACACCCCTGTTAAAGACGGTGACCAGATAAGTATAGTCCCGGCTATCGCCGGGGGGTTAGTGTCAGGTAGGGGCACGGCGTTGCCGTATCCAAATTAAAGAGAGTAAGCAGTATGCAGTAAGGAGTAGGCAGTACATAATGCCTACTGCCTGGTGTCTGCTATTTACTGCTCTCAAACTATTCCAGAATAGAGTCTTACACAGAGAATCCTCCTAAAAAAACTGTTTACAAACAGGCCAAAATCGGTTATATTGTCCCAATAGTGAGGAGGTTCTACGATGCTGATTCAGAAGAAGCTATTAAAAGAAATTGAGGCCCGCCTCTCCGCAAGGAGAAACCGCCTCTTGAGGGAGATACATCGCAGGCTCCAGGAGTATAGGGACTCTGGGGGGTCACGGCTACCTGACGTAATAGACATAGCCTCCAACACTATCGGAGATGAACTTACCCTCCAGATGGCTGAGTGCGAGGTACAGGAACTCAGGCAGATTGAAGATGCCCTGGCGAGGATACATTCTGGCAGATACGGTGTATGCAAGAACTGCGGGACGATGATTCCCAGGCATAGGTTAAAGGCCATACCTTTTGCTACCCTTTGCGTAAAATGCAAAGAGGAAGAGGAGGAGGAGTACAGGCTGGGTATAGGATCAGAAAGGCTTGCCTATCTATTGGAAGAGGAGCCTGAGGCCGCCGAGGGAGAGGAAGAAGGGACCAAAAAGGGTTCAACGTTCAGCTTGGAAGAGCTTGAACAGGAGCACTCCCCCAATTAGGGGCCATGACACTTACGGAAAAGTTCCTCCAGTGCTGTAAACGTTCCTTCCAGAAGACGGCTATCGTTGACGAGAAGGGGGCTATCTCTTATGGAGAGCTCCTTAAGATAGCGTCTGACCTGTCAGCGATTTTTAAGAAATTGGGGGCATCTACCTCAGGCGGACCCCAGAGCAGGGTGGGGATGTGCCTGCCCAATTCCAGGGAATTCGTGGCCAGCTACTTTGCCCTCCTCTTTAATGGCATAACCCCTGTCATAATAAACCCGTTACTGTCTTCCACCCAGATAGCCTACGTTGTGAAAGATGCCTCCGTAGATGCGGTTATAACCACCGGCTTCTTTAAAGACCTGTTTGGGGGATTAGTAAAAGAGTGTGTGTATCTGGACCAGATATCCCTCCCCTCCACTGCCCCATCACAGTCACCACCCGCCCCTTATCTGGGGAGAGAGGGAGACGTTGCGGTTATCTTCTATACCTCCGGTACTAGCGCCAACCCTAAAGGGGTAGTGCTTACCCACAAGAATATACTAGGCAACCTGGAAGGCAGCCTCCATCCCTTTGACTTTAGCGACAAGGACATATTCCTGGGGATATTACCCCTCTTCCACGCCTTTGCCTTCACAGTCACCCTGGCCATGCCCCTGCTCTTTGGCGCCAGGGTGGTGTACATAAGCCGTTTCTCGGGACCTAAGGTACTGGAACACATAGAAAAAGATAAAATTACCTTCCTGCTAGCCGTCCCCTCTATGTACAGGGCCATCCTCAGGGCTGCCCAGACCTCCACCCATGACCTCTCCAGTCTGAGGCTGGCCGTTACGGGAGGCGAACCAGTACCTATGGATCTACTTAACGCCTTTCAAAAGGTCTTCCCCGTGCCCTTACTGGAGGGCTACGGCCTTACGGAGGCCTCTCCCATAGTGTCCGTGAATACCCCTCAATCCTACAAATACGGCACGTCTGGTCGCCCGCTACCTAACGTAGAGATAAGCATAGTGGACGAAAACAACCATGCCCTGCCCCCTGGAAAAGAAGGGGAGATATGGGTCAGGGGTCCCAGTGTTATGAAGGGATACCTGAACCTGCCAGAACTCACCCGCCAGACCATCACCCCGGAGGGCTGGCTGAAGACGGGAGATATAGGCAGGCTTGATGAAGAAGGGTTCCTGAAAATCACGGGCAGAAAGAAGGAGATTATCATCATAGGTGGTGAAAACGTTGCCCCCGCTGAGATAGAGGACATCATCAGCCATCATCCCGGGGTCTTTGAGGTGGCCGTGGTAGGCGTACCAGATAAGCTCCGGGGAGAGGTACCCAAGGCCTACGTGGTGTGCCGCAGTGATACTCCACTAAGCGAAGAGAAACTCAGGGAATACTGCCACCAGCACCTCCCGCACTACAAGGTACCCCGTTACTTTGAATTCCGCAAGGAACTCCCCCACGGGCCTACGGGGAAGATACTGAAAAGGGCGCTTTAATGCCTCTACCCCTCAATAAGATTTATTCCTTTTTAGTAAAGATATTTTTAAGAACATACTAATTAGACACCCAGTCCCTTTATCTTGTGGCCGAACCTGGCAAGGATTTCCTTTTCCTTCAGGTGCATCCTCTTTGCGTCTTTTTCCTTCTTGTCGTCGTACCCCATAATGTGCAGGAGGCCGTGGAGGGTGTAGAGCATTATCTCCCCCTCTACGTCGCCGCTGTCAGGGGTGGTCCTGCCGCCTAATTCTTCTACCATCTTTATAGCCACCGGGACGCATACTACTATCTCGCCAATCATCCTGCCGCTCCTGTCTTTATCAGGGAAAGCAAGCACGTCGGTAGGCCCTTCTTCGCCGAGAAAGGTCTTGTGTAGTCTTGTCATCTCCTCCTCATCCACGTAGACTATGCTCAACTCTGCCCCTTTCCCTTTCAGTGCCTCCTCTACCAGTGCACGTATCCTGGCCCTGTTTATGGGATAGAGTTGCTGGAGGTTGGTGAAGGAGACGTCAGTCCTTCGCACCATAGGCCTCAACGATTTCCTGGACGAGTCTGTGACGGACGATGTCTTTTCTTGTCAGGTAGATGAAGGCCACCCCCTTAATGTTCTTGAGTCTGGCCTGGACGTCTATCAGGCCCGATGGTTCGCCAGGGGGGAGGTCCACCTGGGTAATGTCCCCCGTTACCACCATCCTCCCCTTCGTGCCGAGGCGGGTAAGGAAGGTCATCATCTGACGGATGGTGCAGTTCTGGGCCTCGTCCAGGATAACAAAGGCGTCGTTGAGGGTCCTCCCCCTCATATAGGCGAGGGGGAGTATCTCAATAATGTCATTCTCAATGTACTTTCTTACCTGGTTGACTTCCATCATGTCCTCCAGGGCATCGTAGAGTGGTCTGAGGTAAGGGTTCACCTTGGCCTGGATGTCTCCGGGGAGGTAACCTAGCTTCTCTCCGGCCTCAATGGCGGGCCTGGCAAGGACTATCTTCCCAAGCTGGCCAGTCCTCAGGGCTGACAGGGCCACAGCCACTGCCAGATGGGTCTTCCCGGTGCCTGCCGGGCCGATACAAAAGACCAGGTCGTTGTCCAGGATAGCCTCAACGTATCTGGCCTGTCCCTCGGTCTTGGGCCTGACGCTAACCCCCTTAATGACCACTTCAGACCCTTTAGGTAGTCCGCCTGAGGCGGACAGCCCCTTTTCTGTGGCAGTGATGGTCTCTTCCACTTCTTTTGTGCCCAGGACCCCGGATTTATCCACAATATTTATGAGCCTCCGGAGTATCTCTTCGGCCTTGTTGACCTGGGTCTCCTCACCCTCCAGTTTTATGAGGCCGTTCCTGGCCGTAATATGGATGCCCAGGGCCTGGCGTAGGAGCCGTAGGTGACGGTCGTGACTGCCAAATAGGGTGACCGCCTGTTCTGCGTCTCTTAATTCAATGGTCTTTTGTACTATCACCTTTCCTTAAACCCTTGAACTGGGCAGACACGTAGGTCTGCCAGAGGCGGGTCTGCCTCGGGCACGATCTGCCCCTACTTGAACCCTTAAACCTCTTATTTTGTCGGTACCAGGACTAAGAAATAATAGCCCAGGGGCAGGCAGACCAATATACAATCTATTATATCAAGTACCCCGCCAAAAGTGGGTACGAGGCCCCCCGAGTCTTTAACCCCTGCATCCCTTTTCATCATGGATTCAAAGAGGTCCCCGGATATAGACCCCACCCCTATGAGGAGTGCGAAGGGGATGGCCCACTGCATAGGCAAGAAGCTCCACTGAGGTAAGAAACACTGTCCCACCCCAATAAGGACACACAGAAAGAGCCCAAAGAGTGCCCCCTCTACGGTCTTGTTGGGGCTAATGGCAGGGCAGAGTTTACGTCTACCAAAGCTCCTTCCAAAGAAATACCCCCCTATGTCCGTTATCTTTGCCATGAGGAGCACCCCAATCAGGGCAGCCAGGCCCTTCTTGCCAGGAAGGTGCCTCAAGGCCATGGCAAAGGATAAAAGGAAGAATACGTAGATTACACCAAACAGGGTAACGGCGACGTTGTTAATGGCACCGTCTATTCCTATAGTGAAGCCTTGCAGGAGGAAGAACCATAAGAGGATAAGGAGTGGCACTACAGGGTTAATGGAAAACTCCCCGTGGGACCTTACCTCCCACCAGATACACAGAAATAATATCAGGCCAGCCACCAGCCCCGATAATCTGAAAGGGGTTAGCCCTTTCTTCTCAGCCATGTTGTAGAACTCGAGGAGGGCCATCGCGCCGACCAGGATACCCAGGAAGCCCAGGCCTAAATCCGAGTCCAAGACGACGTCCAGGCTCATAATACCAAAAAAGGCGGCTAACATGGCCGCACCCCAGGCTATTCTGGTCTGGTCATAGGTCACTGGAGTATCCCGCCATAACGCCTCTCTCTTCCTGCATAGTCCCTGAGGGCTTCTTCTAGCTGTTCCTTGCGGAAATCAGGCCAGTACACGGGGGTAACCCAGAGTTCAGTATAGGATATCTCCCACAGGAGGAAATTACTCACCCGCATGTCTCCCCCCGTCCTGATGAGGAGGTCAGGGTCTCTCATCCCTGCCGTATACATGTTCTCTGTAAGGGTTGCCTCGTTTATGTCCTCCGGCCGTAACTTTCCCTCTTGCACCTTCTGGGCCAGTCTCCTGGCCGCATCTACAATCTCGGTCCTCCCCCCATAATTAAGGGCAAGGCAGAGGACCATACCAGTATTGTTCTTGCTTAGTTCAATCTCCGTAGCAATCTCTTTCTGGACGTCTTCAGGAAGGCCCTCTATCCTGCCAATGACGGTGAAACGTATATTATTATCCACAATGGTCTTTATTTCTCTGATGAGGTATCGCCTGAGGAGTCGCATGAGGATTGCCACCTCAAACCTTGGGCGGGACCAGTTCTCACTGGAGAAGGCGTAGAGGGTAAGTTGCTCTATGTGCCGACTGGCACACTCTTCGGTAATCTCCCGTACGGACTTCACCCCCTCTATATGACCCCTTACCCTGGCCAGGCCGCGCTTGCTTGCCCATCGGCCATTACCATCCATTATAATGGCAATGTGTCTGGGAAGACCGTTCTGTTCACTCATTTGTCGTCATACGGCGGCGTTGCGGTTTCTTTTGGATTGGACTGCGGATTCGGATAAACTGTCTGCGGTCTGGACCAACAGAGACCATGGTCACCTTTAGGCCAAGCATCTCTTCCAGACACCGGACATAGTTTACGGCCTCCCTGGGTAACTTATGGATACTGGTACAACAAGAGGTATCCTGCCGCCAGCCAGGCCTCTCCTCGTAAACGGGTTCACACTGGGGCAAGAGGGCGAGGTCAGGAGGAAACTTTTCATGCACCTTGCCATCGTATTTATAGCCCACGCATATCTTCAACGTCTCCTGGTCATCAAGGACGTCCAGCTTTGTTAGGATCGTCTCATCCACTCCATTTATCGTGGCGGCATGCCTTACCGCCACTGCATCAAACCATCCACAGCGTCTGGGTCTCCCCGTAGTAGCCCCAAACTCTCCACCCCGCAACCTCAGGTGTTCTTCCAGGGCACCGCCTGCCTCGGTGGGGAAAGGGCCACTACCCACCCTGGTAGTGTAGGCCTTCATTACCCCGTAAATCTTGTGAATCTGCTTGGGAGAGACACCTGCCCCTGGGGCCGCACCACATGCCGTAGCGTTAGAAGAGGTAATAAAAGGATACGTACCAAAGTCCACGTCCAGCAGGCTACCCTGTGCACCCTCAAAGAGGATGCGTTTGGAGCCCTTTATCGCCTCATTCACGTATTCTACCGTATCACACACGTACGGTTCCAGCCTCTTTGCATAAGCTGCGTACTCCTCGTATATCTCCTCCCAGGATAGCGGTGCCGTATCGTACAGACCCTGCAGGAGACGGTTCTTCTCCTCCACGTTCCTCCGTATCTGACGCTTAAGGTGCTCCGGGTAATAAAGCTCTATCACCCGTATACCAACCCTTGTCATCTTGTCGGCATAACAAGGGCCTATCCCCCTTCCCGTAGTACCTATCTTGTCTTGCCCCTTGTCGGATTCAGAAAGGGTGTCTAAAAGTTTATGGTATGGGAAGACCAGATGGGCCCTGTCGCTGACGAAGAGGTTATTCTCTATTGAGACGCCCTTCTTTTTTAGCTCCTCTACCTCCTCCAGGAATAAGGCAGGGTCAAGGGCAACCCCATTACCTATCACGCATTTTTTCTCCGGGTGGAGGATTCCGGAAGGGATAAGGTGAAGGACAAATTTCTCGCCACTGACAACAACCGTGTGACCTGCGTTACCACCCCCCTGGTATCTGACGATTACGTCGTATTCGTCGGTGAGGATATCTATTACCTTACCCTTACCCTCGTCCCCCCACTGCAGGCCAACTACGCAGGCATTAGACATAGAACGGTCCCGTTAGCATTTATTTATTGGTTTAATGCAAGTACCTTGAAAATATTACACTTAGAATTATAGATTGGTACTAATTCATTGTCAATAATAAAGAAGAGACCTCTGCGAAAGTGACGACAACATCATGTGTCATTCTGACCCTGAACGAAGTGAAGGGGAAGAATCTAGTGTTTTTGAGATTCTTCGGTCGTTTCACTCCCTCAGAATGACACTTGTGCGGAGTTTTTCAGAGGTCTCGCTGGTTTTTCAGTATATAGAGACCTCTGCAAAAGTCAGTTTTGGATGGCATTTTTAAGAATCAGACCTTCGGCTAACCGTTTCCGCTGGTCAGGAGACCAGCGTCTACCCCC
>Ga0105164_10001240_pt1 | contig 16514 bp, 25 predicted proteins | sample VDWuncwatermetaG_FD_89674 | JGI IMG/M metagenome (GOLD analysis project Ga0105164, IMG submission 89674) | Wastewater microbial communities from Netherlands to study Microbial Dark Matter (Phase II) - VDW unchlorinated drinking water | ecosystem: Environmental > Aquatic > Freshwater > Drinking...
GCCTTCAGGTTATGAGAGCGGAAATATGCAACATTTTTCTGCTGGGCATAGGCAAAAAAAGGCTTATTTTAAAAACCTCCGTCAGTTCCGATAAAGAGATAAAGAGGCATAGGCTTCAGCTGAAGCCTGCCGGTTCAATGGGCAGGGTTGCTAAGACAGGCGCCTCTGTCCTGACGCCGAAACGCCTCCTGGTCCCGCTTATTGACGAAGATGTTATCGGTATAATAAGCATACGCAATAAACTCGGAGATAAACCGTTTACCGAGTTTGATAAGGAGATCCTTACTACGTTCGCGGAACAGGCTGTCATCGCCATAAGAAACGCGCAGCTTTACGAAGAACAGGAGAAGCTGACCATAGGCAGCATAAAGGCGCTGGCCGCCATACTTGACACCAGGCCTCAGAAGATTCATACGCATTCCGCGATGTTCGAGAAGTTGGTTGTTGATGTGGCAAAGCAGATGGATATGTCAATGCAGGAAATAAGAGTGCTTAAATACGCCTCTTTACTGCATGACGCGGGCAAAATGATGATACCGGACGAGATTTTAAAGAAGCCAAGAAAGCTTACAGGCGAGGAATTTCAGATAGTAAAAAAACACCCGCTAAAAGGCGTTGAGATCGTAAAACCCATAGAAGTGCTGAAACCGGTAATACCCGTTATATTGTATCATCACGAGAGATTTGACGGGACAGGTTACCCAAAAGGATTAAAAGGCAAAGAGATACCTCTTGGTTCAAGGATAATGGCTGTTGTAGACGCGTTCATATCAATGATTTCAAAACAGGCATACAGGGAATCTCTGTCGGCAGAAGAGTCTGTAGCCGAATTAAAAAAATACAGCGGTACGCAGTTTGACCCGGATATCGTAGATGTATTCAGCCGTATAATAGCAAAATCGAATTTAACCATGCTTCTTAAAATGAAATAAAAGAGGGTAATAGAATGCCAAGGAAAAGTGAAAAAATATTTTCATCTCCGGCAAGACAAAAGATAATGCAATTTTTCAGCAACAGCCCAGCCAGCATAGATACGATTAGAGGGATTATGACGTGGACAGGGTTGACAAAGAAAGAGGCAACAAAGGCGCTTGATGAATTAGTGAAAAAAGGTGTTCTGACGCCGCACAGGACAACTTCTACGGTCGGCTATGCGTATACGCCTAATAAAGTGATGGATAAAAAAATCGTAAAATATTTTAAAAAAGCGGTTGTTGAAAGGAGCAGTGTTAATGCTTTATGAGCAGAAGGAAAAACAGGACGAATTATTCGAAGAATTTAAAGCCAAAGAAAACGGCCTGAAATTTTTTAAGTCACAAAAAGGCCTTGCGCAAAATAAGATTTTTATATTTCAGTTTTCCTTCGAAAAACTGGTCTTCATGCTGATAGCTTTTGTTCTGGTTGTTATTTTAACATTTTGCCTTGGCGTTGAGCGCGGCAAATTTGTCGTGGGCGCGCCGCGGGTTGTAGTAACAGTAAACGAGGTAAACCGGCAGGCGGTGCCTGTTAAACAGCCTGTGTATATCCAGCAGGCAAGGCCTAACACTGTTGTCAGCGCTGTTACGGTAAGGCCTGCGCTTGTCAAACCTGCGCCTGTCAAGCCGGTGCCTGTTACAAATGTAAATAATCCCGTCCTTCACAGAGGCGAGCTTTACACGATACGGACAGCAACCTATATAAATAAGAAATCCGCAGCTGATGAGGCCAGCAGATTAAGGCAGGCAGGGTTTCCTGCGTATATTAAGGTAAGCGATAAGTTTTATATGATATGCGTAGGCGATTATTCGGATAAGAGGCAGGCGGATACGGCGTTGATAACGCTGAAGAAGATGTACAAGGATGTGTATATAAAAACTAATAAAAAATGACAAAATCCAAATATCAAATTTCAAATCAATCATTAAAATCCAAATCATTAAATTATTGGGATTTGAAAGATTCATTTGGGTTTGGGATTTTGTCATTTGAAATTTTAGTCAACAATTAATCAAGGAGGTAATGAATATGACGATGCATTCGAGTTTGAAAACAGGCGGCGCCAAGAAAGGCCACAGGAGCGTATTGAAAAGATTTGAGCGGCTCACTACGCTGATGGAAAAAGATAAATGGGACGAGAGCAAATCGGTTTTCGGCCTGCCCAAGGTTAAGACCCTTAAGATGAAGATAAAGAAAGAAAAGGCAGCAGTGGCAGAAGTAGAAGGCGCGGAAGCAGTAGCAGGCGCAGCAGCAGCCCCTGCAGCAGCCCCTGGAAAAGCAGCAGCCCCGGCTGCAGCAGCAGGAAAAGCAGCAACTCCTGCAGCAAAGAAGGAGGATAAAAAGAAGTAAAATGACAAAATCCCAAATTCAAAATCCAAATCAATCATCAAAATCCAAACATTCAATATTTAAATATTTGTTATTTAAATATTCATTTGTCATTTGGATTTTGTCATTTGTCATTTGCTCATGTGCAATAAGTTTTGCCGATGAGCAGCACGGTTTTCCCTTCATCGGCAAGGTTAAAGACGATAACGTCAATATAAGGGCAGGCGCAAGCCAGAATTTCGAAATTTTGGCAAAGGCAAACACCGACGATCTTTTATATGTTTCAGAACTGGCTTACGGCTGGTATAAAATAAGGCTGCCTAAATCAGCGCATTGTTACGTCGCAAAAGATTTTATTGAGAAAAAAAGTGATGCGGCTGTTTCCAGAGCGGCAGGCCTGAACCTAAGGGCGAAACCCAATAAAGAGTCTTCCATCGTTGGCCAGCTTAAAAAGGGAGACAAGATTACTATAGCGTCAGAGGATTTAGAAGGTTGGTATGAAATTCTTCCTACTGAAAGCTCTTTTGGCTGGGTTCGCGCTGATTTGCTGAAGTACACTCCGTCGGACGCGCAAAAGTGGATAGCCGATAATGCGCAAAAGCAGGTAAAACCCGTGCCTGTAGCCTGCGGCCAGGTGCAGAATATGGGATTTACTTTCAGAAAGCGGCCTGGAAGCCACAGGCTGGTCCTGGCAGGTAAGACAATTTACTACTTAAGAAGCGATAAATTTAACCTGAAAAATTTTGAAGGTCAGGATGTTTCGGTATGGGGCGATATAAAGGATTTAAAAACCGACAAACTGGTTATAGATGTTACGGAGATAGAGCCATGCAAGTAAGCTTTGAAGATTTTAAAAAATTAGATATAAGGATAGGAAAAGTTTTAAAGGTTGAAGATCATCCGAATGCGGATAAGCTTTACCTCGTGACGCTCGATATAGGATTTGATGCCGAAGGCAAGCGCATAGAAAAAACTCTGGTAGCAGGCATACGCGCCCATTACACAAAGGAAGAGCTCGTAGGTAAATTTCTGGCGGTTATAACCAATATTGAACCCGCTACCATAAGAGGCATCGAATCCTGCGGAATGATACTGGCTGCCTCTGACAAAGATAAAAAACATCTTTTTGTTTTGACTCCGGATAAGCCTATTGACGCCGGAAGCAGGGTGTCTTAATGCTTTTATATTTTGTTTTATCCATACCTTTTTTTCTTTTGGCGCTTGTAGTCCACGAATACGCGCACGGATGGGTGGCTGATAAGCTCGGCGACCCTACCGCAAAACATTCAGGCCGCCTTACGATTAACCCTATAGCGCACATAGACCCGGTAGGCACCATTATATTGCCGGCTTTTTTATTGTTAGTTCACTCGCCGTTTTTATTCGGCTGGGCGAAGCCCGTGCCTGTCAATTTTTCATATTTAAAGAATCCCAAAGAGGATATGTTTTGGGTAGGGTTGGCAGGCCCCGCGGCAAATATCCTTACAGCGGTCCTTTTGGCGATTTTTCTTAAAATCCCCGCCATATCCGCCATAGCGATACTTAAGATCGTATTTTCTCAGATGATTGTGATGAATGTGGTCCTGGCGGTTTTTAACATGCTTCCGCTTCCGCCGCTGGACGGTTCCCGTATTTTGTTCAGTGTTTTGCCGAACGATTTGGCGTATATGTATATGAAACTTGAGCGTTACGGTATGTTCATACTGTTAGGCCTTCTTTGGCTCGGTGTAACGGATAAATTTATATGGCCCATCGTATCATTTATAGTAAAATTTATGGGGGTGTAAATTATGGAAAACCATGACAAAAAAATAACGGTAGACCTTGGGCCCAGAAGCTACGATATTTTAATAGGGTATAAAATCATAGACCAGCTGGGCAGTATTCTTGAAAAACTGAATCTGGGCCAGGATGCCGTGATAATCACTAATCAGACTATCCACCATCTGCACGGCGGCCATCTGCACAGCCATTTAAGCCGTTACGGCTACAGCACCAGATTTATGCTTGTTGCCGATTCCGAACGCAGCAAGTCATATAAAACATGCCTTGACTTAATAGAAAAAATCGCGGCTTATGACACCAAAAAAAAGATTTTTATAATAGCGTTCGGCGGCGGGGTCATAGGAGATTTGTCCGGCTTTATCGCCTCGATTTATAAACGCGGCATACCGTATATACAGATACCTACCACATTTCTGGCACAGGTCGATTCAAGCATAGGCGGCAAAACCGGCATAGACCTTGCTTCCGGGAAAAATCTTATAGGCTCTTTTTACCAGCCGCGGCTTGTGTTTTCGGATATCTCTTTTTTAAGGACGCTTTCCCTGAAGCAGATAAGAAACGGCATGGCAGAGGTTATTAAATACGGCGTAATAAAAGACAGGGCATTGTTCGGCTACATAGAAAAAAATTATAAAAACATACTGCAGCTGAATATAGAATCCATAGAAAAGATCGTATACGCATGCAGCAAAATAAAATCCGGCGTTGTAGAAAATGACGAGTTGGATAAAACAGGCAAACGCGCAACTTTGAATCTCGGCCATACGATAGGCCATGCCATAGAGGCGGCAGCAGGTTTTACCAAAGAATATTCGCACGGTGAGGCTGTTGCGATAGGCATGGTGTGCGCCGCGGATATTTCAGTCAAGCTTGGGCTTTTGGCAGCCGGCGACGCAAAGAGGATAGAGAATGTTTTTAAAAAAATAGGCCTGCCTGTGGCATGCTCCAACCTTAAATTAGAGCAGATTATGCAGGCGCAGTCGCACGACAAAAAATTTATACACGGTACGAACAGATTTGTACTGCCCGTAGGAATCGGCAAGGTAACGCTTAAAGAAGGCATACCTGCTGACATTGTCGAGCAAGCTGTCAGCCGGAGGATTAAATAGTGGCAAAGATTGACAGGGCAAGGTTAAAACAGCTGAAGATATTTCAAAAGGCGATAAAATACAGATTCAGAAACAAAGAATTGCTTAATATGTCTCTGACGCATAAATCTTATTCGTTTGAACAGCCGCCGCGGCATGTCCCTGAATGGAATGAAAGGCTTGAGTTTTTCGGAGATTCTGTTCTGGGTTTAGTTGTAAGCGAATATCTCTATAAGAAATTCAAAAATATACAAGAAGGCGATCTAAGCAAATTTAAGGCGCATGTTGTATGTACCGATAGTTTAATAAAAAATGCGCTGCGTCTTCATATGGGAGAGTTTTTACTTTTGGGAAGGGGCGAAGAACGCACCAACGGCAGGAATCAGCCTTCAAACCTAAGCTGTGCCCTTGAGGCGGTTATAGGCGCGGTATACCTGGACAGGAATATAAAGGCCGCTGAAAAATTTATACTCAATGTATTTAAAGAAGAGCTGCATGAGGTGGGGAAAAAAGACAGGCCTACCAAAGACTACAAATCGCTCCTGCAGGAACAGTCCTTGAAGAAATTCGGCATGATACCGCATTATGAATTGGTATCCCAGGATGGGCCTGAACATAAGAAGGAATTTGTGGTGGGCGTCAGAATCGCCGGCCAGGCATACGGCAGGGGCTGGGGCCTGAACAAAAAAAACGCAGAACAGATGGCTGCGAAGGAAACGCTTGATAAAATCCGTTGACAAAAATAAGAAGCAAGAGTATTATACATAAAATGAGGTGAACATGCCGATAAGAAAGTTCCAGGAAAAGGATGCGTCCAGCGTAAAAGAATTAGTAAATTCGATATTGTTCAAGGAGTTCCCCCTTTCCAGCAAGGCCTATCAGATAGATGACTTAGACAGCATCGCAAAGGCGTATAACGGCAGCCGCGATGTATTCTATGTTATAGAAGAAGACAATAAGATAGTCGGCACAGCCGGCATAAAAGAGGACACAAAGCAGGCCGCTCTTCTGCGCAGGGTGTATGTACACCCGAATTACCGCGGCAAGGGTTTTGGTTCTGTTCTTATGAATGCGGCAATAGATTTCTGCAGGGAAAACGGGTACAGGCAGGTTATTTTTCGCTCAACCAGCCAGATGCAGGAAGCAATCAGTCTTTGTTTGAGAAAAGGTTTTTCAGAAGAAGAAAAATTAAATCTAGGCGATGTGCAAATCATAAAATTTGTCCTGCAACTTTAATACGTTATGTTTAAAAAAGGCCCTACAGAAAAAGAAAAGATCCTGAAACATCTGACGGAGAAGGAGATCAAAGACCAGCTCTATGGTTTCCGCGCGAAAGAACCTCAAGCGGCCAAAGAGGAATTTGTGATTGCCAGGCCTGCCATAAAAAAAGAAGCGCAGAAAGAAGTAAAAAAAGAGGCGCAAAAACAAGGCCAGTGGCAAAAAAATCCTTATATAGTCGTTCAGATTGTTCTTTTGGCAATATTTTTGATATTGATATGGGTTTCGATAAGGCAGATGATAAAGGCTGTAGCTAAGATGCATAACAGGCCTGTAGTTACGTCAGGGCAGTTTTATAAAAAGCCGGTTAATAAAAAGATAAATAAAAGATAGGAGATAGCTGTATGGTTTGGAGCGGTATAGACAGGCGTAAGTTTCCAAGGGCGAATTATAAATGCCTTGTTACATTGAGGAAGAAAGACGGTGTGCAGACCTTTACAACGCAAACCGAAAATATAGGGGCAGGCGGCGTCTGCGTAATCCTGCCGGAGCGGCTTGATATCTTTGCAAGTGTTGACCTTGTCATTACGCTTGTTGAGGGGAGGCCGCCTATCAAGACAGGCGGTTCTATAGTGTGGACGGTCAAGAGTTGTGACCCGAAGAAATTAAAGGCAAATTGTTACGATACCGGCATAGAATTTGTCGATCTTTCAAAAGAGAATTACCAGTTGATAGAGAAGGTAGTTGTTGAATTATCGGCAAATGACGAAGGGAATTGACCAAATAGCGTTTTATATTGACAATTCAGCGTTTTGGAGTATAATACATAAGTTAGTAAGAGATCCCTCGCGACCAAACGAGATATCTGGTCGCGCGGGATGAATTTTCAAATCGTTAAAAATAGAAAATTCAGGAGGTGATTCGTAAATGAAAAAACATCTTTTAACAGCAGTAATACTGTTTGTTGTTTTCGCTGTCTTACTGGCAGTTGTTACGCCGTGCTTTGCGCAGGGCGATGTGATTGAGAAGATGGGCAAAAAATTAGGGCGCGGTATCGTGAATGTTGCAACAGGCTGGGTTGAAATACCCAAAAACATTTATGATGTCAGCGTCGAAACCAATCCTTTTACGGGTATCACCTATGGCGCGCTTAAAGGCGCCGGAATGACGGTAGTCAGGACCGGTGCGGGCGTCTATGATGTCGCAACATTCCTATTCCCGATCCCAAGGGACTATACGCCTATTTTGGATCCAGAATTTGTGTTAACAAAGTAAGAAATATCTTAATGTGTAAATATATAGCGGCTCGCCATTTTTTTGGCGGGCCGCTATTCTTTTTGATGTTGACAACTACCCTGAATCAAGTTAAAATAACACAATATGGCGAAAAAAATATTAAAGGCATATGAGGCGCTGTACCCGGTCCCGGTTGTTTTGGTTACCTGTACCGATTTAAACGGCACGCCTAATATAATAACAATAGCGTGGGCAGGGGTTGTGTGCTCGAGCCCCGCGGCTGTAAGTATTTCAATCAGGCCTTCGCGGTATTCGCACGGCCTGATTAAACAGGCCGGAGAATTTGCCGTAAACATACCGAACGAAAGACACCTTTTTGAGACGGATTATTGCGGCACTGTCTCGGGCAGGGATGTTGATAAGTTTAAGCAGACCGGGTTTAGCGCTGTTTCTGCCAGCTCAATCAAGGCGCCTCTTATAAAAGAGTGCCCGGTAAACTTAGAGTGCAGGGTAAAAGATATTATTAAGCTCGGCGCCCATGATATGTTTATAGCTGATGTGCTGGCAGTGAACGTTGACCAGGATGCGCTAAACGCTTCAGGATCATTTGATCACAGCAGGGTGTCGCCTATAGTTTATAATCAGGGGCAATACTGGTCCTTAAATAAAAAGATAGGGGATTACGGATTTTCAAAATCCGCTAAATAAAAGAGAAGGTGCGGGGTGAAGATAGCAAGATTTCAGTCAGGTAATATAATAAGTTACGGCTTGGTAGAGGATAATAAGATCTATCAGATAACAGGCTCTATCTTTGGCGATCTTAAAAAAACCGGCGAAGAGTTTGAAGTCAACAGCGTTAAGCTTCTGGCCCCTGTGATGCCCTCAAAAATAGTGGCGGTAGGATTGAACTATAAAGACCACGCGAAAGAAATGAACCTGCCGATACCGCAGGAACCGATACTTTTTCTAAAGCCCCCCACATGCATAATCGCGGAGGGGGAATCGATAATATATCCGTCGATTGTGGGCCAGCTGGATTACGAGGCAGAGCTGGGCATAGTAATAAAGAAAAAAGCGAAAGATGTGCCTGAAAAAAAGGCAAGAGACTACATATTGGGATATACCTGCACAAATGATGTGACAGCAAGAGACCTTCAGGTAAAAGACGGCCAGTGGTGCCGCTCCAAATCGTTTGATACATTCTGCCCTCTTGGGCCGTTTATAGTAAACGGCGGCATAGACGCAAACAATCTTGACATAAAACTTTATTTAAACGGCACATTAAAGCAATCATCGAATACTAATGATTTTATATTCCGCATTGAACAGCTTGTAAGTTTCATTTCCAACGTGATGACTCTTTTGCCGGGAGACGTGATTTCAGCGGGCACGCCCAGCGGCGTGGGGCCCATGACCATAGGCGATGAAGTTGTGGTTTCAATCGAGAAGATAGGCAATCTTACAAATTATGTCGCAGGGCCTGAATAGCCAACCGTCGTTGCGAGGAGTCCCGCGAAGCGGGACGACGAAGCAAACTCCTCGGAGCAAGGAGATTGCTTCGGTCGCCACTTCGTGGCTCCCTCGCAAAGACATACTAATGGGCATTTACGGCACGCTAAGCAAAAAATTCGGCCCGAGGCACTGGTGGCCTGCTGATACAAAGTTTGAAGTAATTATAGGCGCGATACTCACGCAAAACACGGCATGGATCAACGTGGAACGCGCCATTAAAAATTTAAAAAAGGCGCATCTGCTTACGCCTGGAAAGATGTATGCCCTTGATATCAAAAAACTGGCAGGACTCATTAGGCCGTCAGGATATTACAATATAAAGTCGAAACGCATAAAATCGTTTCTGAATTTTTTATTCAAAAATTACAACGGTTCTTTAAAAAAATTATTCGCAAATAATCCGGCGGTTTTAAGAAACCAGCTTCTATCTATAAACGGCATCGGCCCTGAAACCGCTGACAGTATCATACTTTATGCCGCGGGTAAACCGGCCTTTGTGGTGGACGCGTATACAAAAAGGATTTTTTCAAGGCAGGGTAAAATCAGCGCCGCAGCCGGTTACGAAGAGATACAGAAATTCTTTACTGATAATCTGCCTCGCAGCGCGAAGCTGTTTAACGAATACCACGCGCTGATCGTTGAGCTGGGTAAAAATATTTGCAAGACAAAACCAATGTGTGATATATGTCCGATTAACGCGTCTTTGCGAGAAGTCCAGCCACCGAAGGTGGCGGGACGACGAAGCAAACTCCGATTTAAATGCGGAGATTGCTTCGCCCCTCGCTACGCTCGGGGCTCGCAATGACAGATTCTTCATGCATATTCTGTAAAATCGTAAATAAGGAAATACCGGTAAAGCTCGAATATGAAAATGACCAGGTTATAGCCTTTAACGACGTAAATCCCGAGGCCCCTGTTCATATATTGATTATTCCCAAGGCGCATATAGAAAAGGTGTCGGATTTTGATTTAAAAGACAGGGATCTTATAACAGAATTGGTCCTGGTTGCCAATGAACTCGCCGCGAAAAAAGGCATAGCCGAATCCGGTTACCGCATAGTAATAAATTGCAATAAAGGCGCGGGGCAGGCTGTTTATCATGTACATTTACATCTATTGGGCGGCAGGGCTATGAATTGGCCGCCTGGATAAATCGTTCGCGGATTGCTCGCCACAGGCGGCCATCGCGGGGTTGGTGTCTCGCTCGCTTTCCTGCCTGCCGGCAGGCCAGGCGCTCGCTGTGACACCAACCCCTTGTGGCCGCCATGCTAGAACAAGCCGACTCACTGAATGGCAGAAATGGAGTGAAAATGAAGGATAAGGATAAGAGAAGGCATCCGAGGATAACTGAAAGGCTGCCTGTTGAGATAGGCTGTAAGTACGCTGTCATAAAGACTGAAACAAAAAACATCAGCTGCTCCGGCGCGTACTGCCACGTAGACAGGGCCATACCCGTAATGTCAAAGGTAAGGGTTTCAATGGCCATACCCACCATTAAAGAAGACAAGATAGTGTCTAAAAATGTCAGCTGTGAAGGCGTAGTGCTGCGTTATGACGGCAATAACACCGCCATTATGTTTACAAAAATTTCAAAAAAAGACAAAGATACGCTTGCCGGATACGTTAAGGCCCGTCTTGCGCTGGTGGCTTTATGATTTCGCCCACACTTTTGTTTTCCGTATTATGCGACGACATAAGGCGCGAGGATAACGGAAAATTCATACTCCTGGGGCTGTTTGAGACAATAGGCTCGAAGGTTTTTCCCGCAACCCACCCTACGATATTTGTGATGAATTGCTGGTGCAGCGGGCTCGGGGCATTTAAGCAGAGGACAAGGATACTGGACATAAAGGGAAGCACCCTGGCCCAGGATGAAGAAACTGATTTCGAGCTGAATAACCTGAAATCTAAACACCGTGTTATCGCCAGGTTCAATAACCTGCTTCTGGCTTTGCCAGGCGAATATTCTGTGGAGGTTTTGCTGAACGGCGATCTGAAGGTAAGGTACCCGCTTGTTGTCGAACAGATAACCACGCAAAATCAAAACAGGTATAAATTGTGAGCTGCATAAAAAAACCTACCTTATGGAAACAGCAAAAAAATACTGGCGGATAAAGCGCTGGCTTTTTTTAACCGATATTTTATGGAACGCGGTGCTTTTGTATGCTGTTTTATTCAGCAGGGCATCGATTATATTCCGCAATATGGCAATGAGCCTTTCGGGCAACCCTTTCGTTTATATCGCTATTTATCTTTTGTGGCTCGGCATATTTTTGTATCAGGCCACTTTCGCATTAGAGTATTACGAAGGGTTTGTCCTGGAGCATAAATTTTCCCTGTCGCCAATGACTTTCGGAAGATGGTTTAAAAGGCACCTGAAACGCAATATCGTAGGCAGCGTAATCACCCTCATAGTTACAGAAGCGGTTTATTTCCTTTTACGCAGGTATCCGGCTAATTGGTGGATATTGGCAGGCTGCGGCTGGATTTTATTCACCATAGTGCTTAGCAGGCTGGCGCCAGTAATAATAATACCCATCTTTTATAAATATGCCCCGCTTAACAATAACGAACTGGAAAAGCGCCTGCTTCAGCTTGCCAGAAAAAGCAATGCCGCTGTAAAAGGCGTGTACAGGATAAATATGAGCAAAGAAACAAGAAAGGCAAACGCGGCGCTTGTGGGCATCGGCAAGACGCGCCGCATAATAATCGGCGACACGCTTCTGGACAATTTCACAAACGACGAGATAGAGGTTGTTCTGGCACACGAGCTGGGCCATCACAAAAAGCTGCATCTGTGGAAATTGCTTGCCTTCGGCACCGTAATTACATTTGCAGGGCTTTATTTTGCCAATATAGTAATGAAAGAATACTTGCTATTTTTCGGCTTTAATGATATATCGGATATAGGCGCGTTTCCGCTTCTTTGTTTACTGCTGCTTCTGTTCAGCGTTCTGGCAATGCCGCTGCAGAACGGTTTTTCGAGATACCTTGAGAGGCGCGCTGATATGTTTGCCCTTAAAATGACCCGTAAGCCTAGTGCGTTTATTTCTACTATGTCAAAATTGGCGAAGCAGAATTTAAGCGATACCACCCCGAATAAACTTATAGAAATCCTTATGTATAATCATCCGCCTGTCGCAAAAAGGATAGCCATGGCGGAAGGGTTTAAAAAGAAATTCCTATGATTTACTGGTTTGTAAAATTTATAACATTGGCGCTGTTTAAATTGTTTTATTGTTTTAAAATATACGGGAAGGAAAATATCCCCAGGGAAGGCCCGTATTTAATCTGTTCAAATCACTGCAGTTTTTTTGACCCGGTTGTAATATGCGACGCTGTGCGTCCCAGGGTATACTGGGTTGCCCTGAAGGATCTTTATAAGATATTTCCATTGTCTATATTATTAAGGATTTCAAAATGTATACCTGTAAACGGCGCTGTGAAAGAAGTCGTAGCCGCGCTGAATAAAAAGAAGGTTGTCGGCATATTCATAGAAGGCAGGCGCACGTATACCGGCCAGCTGATGAGCCGCGGAAGAAAAGGCCCTGCGATTATAGCAATGCGTTCAGGCGTACCGGTTGTGCCCGCATGGATAGAAGGCACTTATAAGGCATACCCGAGAAGGGCTTTATTTCCCAAGGTCTACCCAATTCATATTAAATTCGGCAAGCCGATTACATTTGCGATTCACACAGAAGAAGTAATAGACGAAAACATATTAAAATCAGCCACTGATTCAATAATGCAGGCAATCGCAGAGCTGCGCTGAAAACGCCGTCATTGAATGACATATATTCGGAGATTGCTTCGCCGCCTTCGGCGGCTCGCAATGACGAATAATAAGAAAAGGAGACTTATGAAAAAAAGTTCAGGGCCGGATGTAACGGAATTAATCGACAAGATTCAGGAACAACTGGTTTCTCTCGAGAGAAAGGTCGATACGTTAATCAGCAGGGCTGTTTTGCCTCCCCAGCAGCAAAGGCAGTTTGAACAGCCTCGTCACAGCGACAGGGTTTTTTATAAAATTGTTTGCGCCGACTGTAATAAACAATCCGAAATTCCTTTCAGGCCAAGCCCTGGCAGGCCTGTATACTGCAAGGAATGTTTCTCAAGGCGCAGAAACAGCAATAACATATTTAAGCCAAAGATTGAAGAGCCCAAGGAAACGGTTAAAAAGAAAAAGGCCGCAAAGAAGAAAAAAAGATCAGGGTCATAGTGCATAAGTTAAAAGGTTTTGTAACGCCTGAAAAAGCGAAATATCAGGCAGATATTTTATCCAACCGCATACGCAACAGATTCCGCCATTTGTCAAAGCGCTTCAGGCGCCAGGGCATAGATTGTTTCCGTCTCTATAACTGGGATATCCCGGAGATCCGCGCTGTAGTGGATTGGTATGCAGGCCATGTAGTAATCGGCGAGTACGTCAGGCTGCAGACCGGCCCGGAATGGCTTCCTCAAATGGCGCAGGCTGTTGCTCAAACCCTAAATTTAGCCCCTAAAAATATTCATTTTAAGCATCGTCAGACAAAGGCAAAAGAAGGCCCTCGTTACAGCAGGATGGGTTTTAGCGGCGAACGTTTAGAGGTGCATGAGAGAGACCTGCGTTTCTTGGTTAATCTGGACGATTTTTTGGATACCGGATTATACTCTGATCACCGCGATACGCGCGTTATTGTAAAAAAGCTGGCAAGAGATAAGAATTTTTTAAATCTTTACGGATACACAGGCGCGTTCACGTGCGCTGCAGCGGCAGGCGGCGCTAAATCCACAACTACCATAGACCGCTCAATCACATATTTAAAATGGGCAAAGGATAATTTAGAGTTAAACGGTTTTATGGGGCCGCAGCATGCTTTGGTGCAGTCAGATGTGGCAAAATTCCTTACACGGACATTTCATGAAGGCAGGAGATTTACCCTTGCGGTAGTCGACCCGCCTTCATTTTTTAATGATAAGGCGTCGGGTATTTCTTTTGATATTAACCGCGACCACAGGGATCTCTTGCAGGATGTTTTAAAGGTAATGGTTTCCGGGTCTTTAATATTTTTTTCCACCAATCACCAGATGTTCGAGCCGAAATTCGGCAATCTCGCAGTGAAAGATTTGGCAGAGATTACATCATCGACAATTCCCGAGGACTTCCGCAACAGGCCTGTCCACCGCTCGTGGCGAATGACGGTAGCGTGACGTTTGGTTTAAGCCATCATTGCAAACCCAGACCGAAAGGTGAGCATACTTGACATTGTTCTCAAATGTGGTACAATTGTTCTCAAAAGGAGAACATCACAATGCTCGAATCATTAATATCTTCAAAAATAAAACGGGCGATATTAAATAAGTTTTTAACTAATCCCGAAGAAAAATACTATGTGCGTCAACTTGCCATAATCATAAACGCCTCTGTAGGCACTATTCATAGAGAATTGGTCAAACTTGAAGAGAGCGGTATATTAATTTCGGAAAAGTTAGGAAATTTAAGATTTTTTTGTATCAATAAAAGAAACCCCCTTTACAAAGAACTGAAAGAGATGATCTTTAAAACGGAAGGGATTAAGGGCAGGATGGAAGCGGAGCTCAAACTCATAAAAGGGATAAAAGCGGCTTTTATTTATGGTTCTTTTGCAAAAAAAGAAGAACGCAGAGACAGTGACATAGATTTACTGCTGATAGGCGATATAGACGATCATAAATTAGTATCAAGAATTAGCGATTTGGAAAAAGAATTTGATAGAGAGATAAATTATACTGTTTATACTGTTCAAGAGTTTAATGAAAAGAAAAAAAATAACAACTTATTTATCTTGGATGTTTTAAATGGCCAGAAAATATTTTTAATCGGAGATAAAGATGATTTATAAAAAATTCATTGATGAATATTTGTCAAAATCCCTTATCAAAAAGCAAAAATCAGGATTCGATCAAATAAACAATTTGATCAAGCATGCAAACAGAGATCTAAGTGCATGTGTCAAAATATTAGATATAGCTCCGGAACTTTCTTATACGTGTTCTTATACCGCGATGCTTTATGCCGCAAGAGCGCTCATGTTTCTTAAGGGATATAGGCCGGCTGGTATGAATCAGCATAAAACAGTCGTGGATTTTATAGGTGCGTGCATTGGCGAAGAATATAAAGTTTTAATTCAAAAGTTTGACAATATGCGAAAAAATAGAAATATGCTTACTTATGAGCCCTGGGAATTAAATATATCGTCAACAGATACAAAAAACGCCATAAAATCCGCGCAAGAATTTGTTTCTATAATAACAAAGAAAATTAGAGAGCATGACCCACAGTCAGAATTCAAATTTTGAATTATATTGTATTTTTTATAAGAACGATGTATAATTAGTCGACTGGAGGGAACCAGATGAAAATTAAAATACTTGCAATTGTACTCGTGTTAATGTTTTTATCAGCTGCAGGATGCGCGCTTTTTCATTCCACGAGGCCCGGCGAGACAATAATCACGCATCCCTTGGGGACTGATTCTGTCAAAGTCGGCATGACCAAAGAGCAGGTGAGAAGCATTATGGGCAATCCTGACGCTATTGTTTATAAAGGCACCACAAAAGATATTTTAAGCTCGCAGCTTGAGGAATGGACGTATAAAGCCAGGTACAGCGAGATGCCGTTAAAAGCGGATTATTTCGGAAAGACAATGATCCTTACGTTTGACGGCGATAATTTGACCAGTTACAGAAGTGAAAAATAATCAATCAGTAAACCCCTATAAATCCGGATTTGTCGCTATCGTCGGAAAACCCAATGTGGGCAAGTCCACGATATTGAATTATCTTCTGGGCACAGACTTAGCGATTGTGACGTCCAAGCCGGAGACAACCAGAAACAAAATATTAGGCACTCTCACCACAGAAATTGGCCAGGTCAGTTTTATTGATACCCCCGGCATACACATACCGCATAATCTTTTAGGCAGGCATATGGTAAGGCAGGCAAAAGAGGCCCTTCAGGAGGCGGATTTTGTTTTAGCTGTTGTGGACGCCAAGGAATACCTGGATAAAGCAGATGAAGCCCTTTTCAGCGCTATCAAAGACGCGAAAAAAAAAGCGATACTGCTGATAAATAAAGTTGACATAGTAGATAAAAGAGTCGTGCTGCCTTTAATAATAGAATGTACCAAGATTGGAATATTCAAAGATTTTATTCCCATATCAGCCAGAAAAGGCCTGAATATGGAAATCATCCTTCCCAAGGTTTTCGAATTTTTGCCTAAAGGCCCGAAATTTTACCCTGACGATTATCTGACAGACAGGCCGCAGCGTTTTTTTATATCAGAATTAATAAGAGAGCGCGTGTTGAACCTTACAAAAGAAGAGATACCTCATTCTGTCGCGGTTTTAACC
>Ga0105164_10001242_pt1 | contig 16499 bp, 15 predicted proteins | sample VDWuncwatermetaG_FD_89674 | JGI IMG/M metagenome (GOLD analysis project Ga0105164, IMG submission 89674) | Wastewater microbial communities from Netherlands to study Microbial Dark Matter (Phase II) - VDW unchlorinated drinking water | ecosystem: Environmental > Aquatic > Freshwater > Drinking...
ATATATAATTGTATATGATATAATAACAAGACTAAAAATTATCGTAAGACGGTGAGGACAGGTTCTTTCGGAAGACTGTTGTCTGGATGAACCTGTCCCCAAGACGTATTTTTTCGGAGGATATTATGCGAAGCGATAGGATAAAAAAGGGACTTGAAAGAGTGCCGCACAGGGCGCTTTTGTACGCAACCGGCCTGGATAAGAAGCGTATGGGAAAACCTTTTATCGGTATTGCATCAGCTTTTACTGACTTAATACCCGGCCATACACATTTACGTTTACTTGAACGCTCGGTTGAGCAGGGCATATGCGCAGGCGGTGGCGTGCCGTTTGTGTTCGGCATACCAGGTGTCTGCGACGGCATTGCCATGGGCCATGAAGGCATGAAATATTCGCTTGCATCCCGCGAACTTATAGCTGATATGGTCGAGACAGTTGCCATGGCGCATGCTTTAGACGGTGTTATATGCCTTACAAATTGCGATAAGATTACGCCGGGCATGCTGATGGCTGTTGCGCGTCTGGATATACCGGCAATAGTTGTTACAGGCGGGCCCATGCTTTCAGGCAGGTATAAGATGCGTAGGCTTAGCTTTGTTAACGATACATTTGAGGCATTAGCCAGATTTAAAAAAGGCGATATAGGCGAGAAGGAATTGGAGCAGCTTGAGTGCAAGGCATGCCCTGGCCCGGGTTCTTGTCAGGGGCTTTATACGGCAAATACAATGAATTGCCTTACAGAGGCAATGGGTATGTCTCTGACAGGCGGCGGTACAGCGCTTGCGATGTCAGCAGACCGTCAGCGCATCGCGTTTGAAAGCGGCGAGCGCATAGTCGGGCTTATTAAAGAAAATGTTACTTCGAGAAAAATCTTGACCAAGGCAGCTTTTGAGAACGCGATAATGTTGGACATGGCATTAGGCGGTTCATCCAATACGGTTTTACATCTGACTGCCATAGCGAATGAGGCAGGCATAGAACTGCCTTTAGAGCTGTTTGATAAGATATCAAAATCAACGCCTCATATCTGCGATATACTGCCGGGCGGCAAATATTATCTGGAAGACCTGGATTTTGCAGGTGGGGTTACAGCAGCGCTTTCAAGATTAAAGGATAGGATAAAAGATAACCCGACAGTTAACGGCGTGAGTATCAAAAAGATTGTTGACGCCGCTGTTGTTAACGACGATGAAATCATAAGGACGACCAGCAGGGCCCATCACAAAGAAGGCGGCATTGCTGTGTTGAAGGGTAATTTAGCGCCTGAAGGAGCTGTTGTCAAACAGTCAGCAGTTAGCGCCAACATGATGAAATTTGAAGGCACTGCTGTTGTTTTTGACGCAGAAGAAACTGCGATGAAGGCAATACTGGACGGCAAAATCAAAAAAGGCAGCGTCGTTGTTATTAGATATGAAGGCCCGAAAGGCGGCCCAGGTATGCGCGAGATGCTCGCGCCTACAGCTGCGATAGTCGGCATGGGCCTGGCAGAGTCAGTCGCGCTTATCACAGACGGCCGTTTTTCCGGCGGCACGCGCGGCCCGTGTATAGGCCATGTTTCGCCTGAAGCAGCAGCAGGCGGGCCGTTGGCGATTGTTGAAAATGGAGATAGAATCGCTATTGATATACCGAACAGAAAAATAGATATCAAAATCAGCAAGCAGGAAATTGACAAACGTTTAAAACAGTGGAAGCCGATTAAGCCAGGGGTTACAAGCGGCTGGCTTTCAAGGTATGCAAGATTAGTTACATCAGCGAATACAGGAGCGGTACTGAAATGAAACTATCAGGCGCGAAGATATTAATTGAATCGTTAAAAAAAGAAAATGTCGAGGTGTTGTTCGGTTATCCGGGCGGCGTTGTACTGCCGACGTTTGATGTGCTTTATGACGCGCCGATAAGGTTTATACTTGTGCGCCATGAACAGGCAGCGGCGCACGCAGCAGATGGTTACGCGCGCGCGACAGGCAAGGTTGGTGTGTGCCTTGCAACAAGCGGGCCGGGCGCTACGAATTTAGTCACAGGCATCGCGACAGCTTATATGGATTCTATTCCGATGGTCGCGATCACAGGCCAGGTTAAGACGAGCCTGATAGGTAATGACGCGTTTCAGGAAGCGGATTTTACAGGCATTACAAGGCCTATTACCAAACATAATTTTCTGGTTAAAAATGTCGAGGATTTGTCTTTAATTGTTAAGGAGGCATTTCATATTGCCTCAACCGGCAGGCCTGGGCCTGTTGTTATAGATTTACCTGTTGATGTGCAATTTGCGGAGACAGAATTCCGTTATCCGGCTGATGTTTCTATGCGAGGATATAAGCCGACTTATGCAGGGCACCCGGGCCAGATTAAAAGGGCGGCAAAACTTATTGCCAGCTCAAAAAAGCCTGTATTTACGCAGGCGGCGGCGTTATTTCTTCCAATGCCTCGTCGCAATTACGGGAATTCGCGGAAAAGATCCAGGCGCCTGTTACAATGACGCTTTTAGGATTAGGTGGGTTTCCACAATCTCACGAATTATCATTAGGTATGCTGGGAATGCACGGCACAGCATACGCGAATTACGCTGTTACGGAAAGCGATCTGATAATCGCGGTCGGTTCAAGATTTGATGACAGGGTTACAGGCCGTCTTGACGCGTTTGCGCCTGACGCAAAAGTTATCCATATAGATATAGATCCTGCCAGCGTTTCAAAAAACGTGGAGGTTGACATACCCATAGTCGGCGACGCGAAAAATATTCTTTCTGAATTAAATAAAATTGTGAAAACGCCTAACACGGAAGCGTGGCTCAAACAAGTACATGAGTGGAAAAGGACGCATCCTTTGCGTTACAGTCACGAAGGCTTAAAGATAAAACCGCAGTATGTGGTTGAAGAGATACATCACGTTACAAAAGGCGAGGCGATAATCTGCACAGAGGTTGGGCAGAATCAGATGTGGTCAGCGCAGTACTATAAATTCAATGAGCCGCGCACATTTGTTACAAGCGGCGGTTTGGGCACGATGGGCTATGGTTTTCCCGCTGCGATAGGAGCAAAGCTCGGCTGCCCTGAGCGCACAGTCTTTGATATAGCAGGCGACGGATCAATCCAGATGAACATTCAGGAATTGGCTACTGCAGTGACTGAAAAGGTCCCTGTTAAAATAGCGATTTTAAATAACGGTTATTTAGGTATGGTAAGGCAGTGGCAGCAGCTGTTTTATAAGAAAAGATATTCCAGCACACGTTTGAGTTCTGTGCCGGATTTTGTCAAACTCGCGGAGGCATACGGCGCAGTGGGCATGCGTATTACAAAGAAAGAAGAAGTGCGGCCAGCGATAGAAAAGGCGATCAAGACAGACAACGTTGTGGTGATGGATTTTGTCGTCGAGGAAGAGGAAAACGTGTTTCCGATGGTGCCTGCAGGCGAGGCGATAAATAAGATGATTGTGCTGGACAGTTTACTAGCGTGATCTACGATGGGGACACTCTGCGGGGACACCAACCTAAAAAAGAGTGAAGTCCCCGCAGGGTGTCCCCTCCGACTTGGAGGATAATCATGCGTCATACAATTTCGGTTTTAGTTGAGAATAAGTTTGGTGTGTTGGCGCGGATAGCAGGGCTTTTTTCCGCGCGCGGGTTTAATATCGATTCGCTTACAGTCGGCGAGACAGAGGATCCGACAGTGTCGCGCATGACCATTGTGGTAAAAGGCGATGACCGTACAATAGACCAGGTCAAAAAACAGCTGAATAAGTTAATAGATATCATAACTATAAAGGACTTGACGAAAAAAGATTATATCGACAGGGAGCTTGTTTTGTTTAAGGTGGGTTTCACGGAAAAAGAGAAAGCGAAAATTGCCCAGGCGATAGATAAGGCCGGGGCGCAGATTTTGCACAGAGGCGCGAAGGTGTTTCTCGTGCAGATGGTAGGGCCCCAGGATAAGATAAACGTGCTGCTGGAGCAGATGTCTTCACACGGGATAAAAGAATTAACAAGAACAGGTAAAGTAGCAATGGACAAAGATTAACTTGATGAAAGGAGAAACAAGGCATGGCGAAAATTTATTATGACAAAGATGCGGATCTGAATTTACTGAAAGGCAAGAAAATTGCAATTATAGGATACGGTATTCAGGGCAGAGGCCAGAGCCTTAACCTGCGCGATTCAGGATGCGATGTTATAGTTTCCGAATTACCAGGCACGCCGAATTATGAGCAGGCAAAGAAAGACGGGTTTAATCCTATCCCTGTTGATGAGGCATGCAGGATGGCTGACGTTATTCAGATACTTACGCAGGATCATGTGCAGGCAAAGGTTTATAAAGACGCTGTGAAGCCCAATCTTAAAAAGGGAAAAGCGCTTTGTTTCTCGCACGGTTTTAATATCCGCTTCAAACAGATTAAGCCGCCTAAAAATGTTGATGTGTTTATGGTGGCTCCCAAAGGTCCCGGCGCTTTGGTGCGAAGGATGTATGAAGAGGGCAAGGGCGTGCCGTGCCTTATCGCTGTGTTTCAGGACGCGACAGGCCAGGCAAAGGCTATCGGGCTCGCGTTCGCAAAAGGTATCGGCGGAACGCGCGCAGGCGTAATCGAGACAACGTTTTCAGAGGAGACAGAGACAGACCTTTTCGGCGAGCAGGCAGTGCTTTGCGGCGGCGTGACAGAGATGATCAAAGCAGGCTTCGATACTCTTGTCGCAGCAGGTTACCAGCCGGAGATCGCGTATTTCGAAGTGCTTCATGAGCTTAAACTCATTACAGACCTTATACAGGAAGTCGGCATAAGCGGCATGCGCAGGCGCGTTTCGAATACAGCCTGTTACGGCGACCTTACACGCGGGCCGAAGATCATAACAGAGAAGACGCGCAAGGCTATGCAGAAGATGCTTAAGGATATACAAAAAGGCAAATTCGCAAGAGAATGGATAAAAGAAAACGAAACAGGCAGGCATGTTTTCGACGATCTCTTAAAAAAAGGCGATGAACACGAGATTGAAAAGGTCGGGCGCCAATTGCGTGATATGATGCCTTGGATGAAAAAAAGTTAAAAGTAAAAAGGCAAAAGGAAAAAGTAAAATGGAAAAGATAATAATATTTGATACTACATTAAGAGATGGCGAGCAGTCGCCAGGCGCAAGCTTGGAGAAAGACGAAAAACTCCAAATAGCCAAACAGCTGAAGGTTTTGGGCGTTGACGCTATTGAGGCCGGTTTTCCGATTTCTTCGCCGGGCGATTTTAACGCGGTAAAATTAATCGCTCAAAAAGTAAGAGGCCCTATTATATGCGGTTTGGCCCGCTGCATGGAGAAAGACATAAAGGCCGCAGCAGGCGCTGTTAAACCGGCGCAGCATCCGCGCATACACGTATTTTTGGCCACGTCAAAGATACATATGAAATATAAACTGCAAAAGGCAGAGGATGAGATTTTGCGTTTGGCTGTTTGGGGCGCAAAATTGGCGAAACAATTTGTGGACGATGTTGAGTTTTCGCCTGAAGATGCCTCGCGCAGCGAAAAGGAATTTCTGTACCGCGTTATCGAGGCGGTAATCGATGCGGGCGCCGCAACTATTAACGTGCCTGATACAGTCGGCTACGCTATACCCGACGCGTACGGAAGATTGATTTATGATATCAAAAACAATGTGCCGAATATAAATAAGGCAGTGATAAGCGTGCATTGCCATAATGATTTGGGTTTGGCAGTTGCAAATTCTCTGTCTGCGGTCAAAAACGGCGCAGGCCAGGTCGAGTGCACGATAAACGGCATAGGCGAGCGCGCAGGCAACGCTTCTTTGGAAGAGGTTGTCATGGCGATCAAGACAAGGCAGGATTTTTTTAATTGTAGCACAAACATCAATACCAAGGAGCTGTGCAAAACCAGTCACATGGTAAGCAAATTGACAGGCGTTATGGTGCCTTTGAATAAAGCCGTTGTCGGGATAAACGCATTCAGCCATGAATCAGGTATTCACCAGGACGGCGTTTTGAAAGAGCGCGGCACATATGAAATCATGAGCCCTCTAGATGTCGGTTTCGGAGAGAGCCGCCTTGTTTTGGGAAAACATTCAGGAAGGCATGCCTTGAATATGCGCCTGGCAAAATTGGGCTATAAATTAAACGAGGCAAAACTCGTCAAGGTTTTTGAGGCGTTTAAGGCCCTGGCTGATAAGAAGAAAGAGGTCTTCGATGATGATTTGAGGGCTATTGTCGATGAAGAAGGCCGCGTTGTAACTGAAAAATATAAACTCCACAGCTTTGAGGTAACAACAGGCACAAACATCGCGCCTGAAGCTTCAGTAAGGCTTAAGGTAGGGAACAGGCATGCCTGTTCCCTACAGGCGTGCGCCACAGGCGACGGCCCCATTGACGCCTGTTATAATGCGATAGATAAAATAGCGAAGATTAAAGGCAAGCTTCTGGATTATTCTATTCGTTCGGTGACAAGCGGCAAGGACGCCTTAGGAGAAGTTTCTGTCAAGGTCGCCTTTAAGGAAAAGATAGTTTCAGGCCGCGGCACGGATACGGATATAATTCAGGCAAGCGTAAAGGCGTACTTGAATGCCGTAAATAAAATAGCGAGGTAAAATGGCCAACATAAACGGAAAAACTAAAGTTTACGGGATAATCGCTCATCCTGTCGAGCATACATTGTCTCCGGCGATGCATAATGCCGCGTTCGACGCGCTTGGTTTAAACGCTGTTTATGTGCCTTTTGAGATTAAGCCGGAAAAATTAAGCGCTGCCATAAAAGGGCTCGTCGCTTTAGGCATCAACGGTTTTAACGTTACGGTGCCGCACAAGACGACTTGCATGAAATATCTGGACAAGATAGATATCAGCGCAAGGGCCATCGGCGCGGTTAATACCGTGAAGATTGTAGGGGCGAACGGTCGTTCGCCCCTACTGATCGGCTACAATACCGACGGGCTGGGTTTTCTGCGCAGTTTAAGGGAAGATCTTAAAATTGACCCTAAGGGGAAAAATATTTTTGTCATCGGCGCAGGCGGCGCTGCCCGCGCTGTTGTCTGGACATTGGCGAAAAACGGGGCAAAATCGGTTGTTGTGGTGGACAAGTTTAAAGAAAAGGCCCAAGAGCTGGCAAACACATTTTCTTTCGCAGGCGATGTCCAGAATATAGACTGCGAGGACAACTGGTCGGCATGCATAAAAGATTCCGATATATTAGTTAACGCTTCGCCTATCGGAATGAAGGATACTGATTCGTCTCCTGTGGATGTCAGGCTGCTTCATAAACGCTTAGCTATTTTTGACCTGATTTATAATAAACATACAAAGCTGGTCAAGTCCGCCAAATCAAAAGGCCTTAAGGCATGCGGCGGTTTCGGCATGCTTTTATACCAGGGCGTAGAGGCCTTTGAGATTTGGATCGGACAAAAGGCGCCTGTTCTCGTTATGCGCAACGCGCTGATTGCGCAATTTTCATTGCGCGGCCCCAGAAATGTAAGGTGGTGGGTTTGATATACGCAGCCCTTTTTATATTCGGTGCGATGGTGGGAAGTTTCCTCAATGTCTGCATATGGCGGATGCCGAGGGAAGAATCAATAGTGAAATCTGCTTCACACTGCCCCAATTGCAAAAAAACCATACAATGGTTTGATAATATTCCGCTTTTAAGTTTTATTTTGTTGGGCGCGAAGTGCAGGTATTGCAAGGCAAAGATTTCCGCACGTTATCCGTTGGTCGAACTTCTTGCGGGGTTATTGTTCATCATAAACTATTTTTATTTTGGCTTGTCGGTGAAGTTTTTTATTTACACAGCCCTTGAGTGCGCTTTACTGGTAGGCACTTTTACGGATTTTATGCATTACATAATCCCTGATGAGATTACCGTAGGCGGGCTTGTAGTTGGTTTGATATTATCTTTTATAATTCCCTCGCTTCACGCAGTTTCGATTCACTGGAAAGGCCTCTTATTTTCTTTGTGGGGCGCTGCTGTCGGCGGCTCGTTGATTTACGCGGCAGGTTTTATAGGCGAGCTTGTTTTTAGGAAAGAGGCTATGGGCGGCGGTGATGTCAAGTTGATGGCAATGATAGGATCGATCATCGGCTGGAAGCTGGCGCTATTGGTATTTTTTGTTGCGCCGTTCTTCGGGGCGGCAATAGGCATTTATCTTAAATTCGTAAAAAAGACAGATATAATTCCTTACGGCCCGTATTTATCGCTTGCGACAGTGATTGCGATATTGTACGGGAATAAGATTTTGAGAATGCTTTTAATAGTATAATTTATACTTCGAGCGAGCCCGCCATAAATATGGCGGGCGAGTCGAGAAGGCGTGGTCGAGGTTCTCGACTCGGCGCCTTCGGCGCCTCGCTCGAACAGTAAGAAAGGGGAATTTATGCTACGTTATCTAACTGCAGGGGAATCGCACGGCGAATGTTTGGTAGCGATTTTAGAAGGCATGGTCGCAGGCCTGGGTGTCGATAAAAAATTTATCGATAACGAATTGACCAGGCGGCAGATTGGTTCAGGCCGCGGCAACAGGATGAAGATAGAAAAAGATGAAGTAAAAATCCTGTCAGGCATAAGGAAAAACGAAACCATAGGCAGCCCTATAGCGTTGATGATAAAAAATAAGGATTTCAGCATTGACAAGCTGCCTGTTATACGCTGCCCGCGCCCAGGACATGCGGATTTAGCCGGAGCCGTCAAATACAATAGATGCGATGTCAGGGATGTGCTGGAGCGCTCGAGTGCGCGCGAAACAGCAGCCAGGACTGCTGTCGGAGCCGTGTGCAAATTATTATTAATGGAATTCGGTATTAAAATAAAAAGCCGCGTAACAATGATCGGCGGCGGAAAAGAAATCGCCTTGGCCAGAAAAAAAGGCGATACGCTCGGCGGCATATTTGAGGTTACTGCTACAGGCGTGCCTGTAGGGCTCGGCAGTTTTGCGCAGTCAGACAGGCGTTTGAGCGCAAAATTGGCAGCCGCTCTTATGTCCATCCAGGCGATAAAAGGCGTTGAGATAGGGATGGGCTTTGAAAGCGCTAAAAAATTCGGCTCCGAGGTTCATGACGCGATTTTTTATGACAAGGCTAAAGGCGAATTTTACAGAAAGACGAATAACGCAGGCGGGATAGAAGGCGGCATTTCAAACGGCCAGCCTATTGTAGTCAGATGCGCGATGAAGCCGATTTCCACACTCTTAAACCCTTTGCCTTCCGTAGACATAAGCACAAAGAAACCGCAAAAGGCGACTGTTGAGCGCTCTGACATCTGCGCTGTTGAATCGGCTGCTGTGGTGGCAGAGGCTGTTTTGGCGTTTGAGCTTGCGAATGCCTTCGAGGAGAAATTCGGCTGCGATTGTTTGTCTGAAATGAAGAGAAATTTTAACGGGTTTATAAAACAGGTAAAAGCGTTTTGATGAAAAATATAGCTATTGTAGGGTTTATGGGCACAGGCAAGACTGTAACGGCAAAACTGCTTGCAAAACGGTTAGGCCTGCGGTATGTCTCTATAGATGAACTGATAGAAAAAAGAGAGAAGCGTTCCATTTCTGAAATATTTGCCAAAGAAGGTGAAGAATATTTTAGAAAGATAGAGTCGCAGATAATAAAAGATGTTTCAGAGGAAGAGAATGTTGTTATTGATGCAGGTGGAGGAGCCGTAGTAAAAAACGAGAATATAAAAAATTTCAAAAAAAAAGGAACCATCATTTGTCTTAGAGCAAAGCCTGAAGTTATACTGGAAAGAACAAAAGGTTACAAACATCGGCCCTTATTGAACGTAGCTGATCCTAAAAGTAAAATAGAGGAGTTGCTTCTAGCTCGATCGCTTTATTACAAGACGGTCGATTGGCAGATAGATACTTCTAATTTGACGGTTGATGAAGTGGCGAAAGAAATAGAAAAAATAATGCATGAATGATGAGTCAAGGCTTATAAAAGAAGAGAATGTAAAAGTAATAACGATAAAAGACGCGGAATATCCGGTCAACCTGAAAGAGATTCATGATCCGCCTGCAGTGCTGTATGTAAAAGGCGAATTGAAAAAAGAAGATAAACTGTCCGTAGCAATAGTCGGCTCGAGGCATTCCAGCAATTACGGCAGAGATACGGCCGAGCGGCTGGCCACAGAATTGGCCCAACTGGGAATAACAGTTATATCCGGAATGGCGCGCGGAATCGATACTGCTGCGCATAACGGAGCGCTGAATTCAAAAGGAAGGACCATAGCGGTTTTAGGAAGCGGGCTCGCAAATATTTACCCTCCTGAAAATAAGGCGTTGTTTTATAAAATAGCCGAGTCAGGCGCTGTTATTTCTGAATTTCCGATGACAATGCCGCCGTTGGCTGCCAATTTCCCCAGGCGCAATCGTATCATAAGCGGTCTATCTCTGGGTACGGTTATTGTTGAAGCAGCCTGGAAGAGTGGCGCTCTCATAACAGCCAGGTGCGCTTATGAACAGGGCCGCGAAGTTTTTAGCGTGCCTGGCGAGGTAGGCAGAATTACTGCCTTTGGAACAAATCAGTTAATTAAAGACGGTGCAAAGCTGGTAGAGACGGCAGAAGACATATTGGAAGAGCTGGCTGTGCCTATTAAAGAATGCATAACCAAGCGTTCAAAAGTTTTACCCGCGGATTTAAAACAGGAAGAATTAAAGATATTGCGGGTTTTAGAAAACGGGCCTATGTACGTTGATAAAATAGCAGAGGAATCCCTGATATCTATATCAGGGACGTCAAGCGCATTAACCTGCCTTGAGATAAAAGGTTTAATCAAACGTTTGCCTGGAAATGTTTTTGAAAAAATAATGTAAGAAAGGGAAATTTCAAAAATGCCGAAATCTTTGGTTATAGTTGAATCGCCTGCAAAGGCAAATACGATAAATAAATTTTTAGGGCCTAATTTTCTGGTGCGTTCTTCAATGGGCCACATAAAGGACCTGCCGTCCAGTAAGATGGGCATTGATGTGGAGAAGGATTTTAAGCCGCAGTATGTCACGATACCCCAGCGCAAAAAAACCGTTACCCAGCTCAAGAAAGATTTAGCGGGAAAAGAAAACCTTTACCTGGCAGCTGACCCTGACAGGGAAGGCGAGGCAATATGCTGGCATCTGGCTAATACCTTTGGCGAAGGCGTTAAGGTGCGCAGGGTGGAATTTCATGAAATCACAAAAGAGGCGGTTGCTTCCGCGTTTTCCCACCCAAGAGAGATTGATATGGATATGGTTAACGCCCAGCAGGCGCGCCGCATCCTGGACAGATTAGTCGGGTATTCGCTTAGTCCTTTATTATGGAAAAAGGTCGGCCGCGGTTTAAGCGCCGGAAGGGTGCAGTCGGTCGCTTTGCGCCTGATTGTCGACAGGGAGCGCGAGATAAACGCTTTTAAGCCGAAAGAATACTGGGAGATAGAGGCGGAGCTTAAGAAAAAGTCCATAGAAGAAGCAAAAACATTTGTTGCAAAGTTGGAGAAGGTAGACGGCAAGGATCCCGAGCTGAAAAACAACAAGGAATCAGATCGTATAATAAAAGATCTTGAGAATGCGAATTACATAGTTGCTGACGTAAAAGAATCACAGAAAACAAAAAAACCGCAGGCGCCTTTTACCACGAGTAAATTGCAGCAGGAGTCGTTTAATAAATTGAAATACCCGGCTGCGAAGACAATGCGTATAGCGCAGCAGCTTTATGAAGGCGTTCAGCTGGGCGAGGAAGAAGTCACAGGTTTGATAAGTTACATGAGGACTGATTCCGTAAATGTTTCTAAGGAGGCGCTTGAGGCGGTCCGCGGGTTTATACTTAAAAAATACGGAAGGGAATACCTGCCTGCCTCGGTAAACGTATATAAATCGAAAAAATCCGCCCAGGAAGCCCATGAGGCGATAAGGCCCACGTCATTGACAAGAGAACCTGCTCAAATTGAAAAATATCTGACTCCGGAACAATTCAGGCTGTACGAGTTGATATGGAACAGGTTTGTAGCCAGCCAGATGAGGCCTGCGGTTTACGCCATGGTATCTATCGAGATTCTGGCGAAAGATAAATATTTATTCAAGGTAACAAGTTCCAGGTGTATATTCCCGGGTTTTACAGCGGTCTATCCGGAAAAGGAGGAAGAGTCAGCCATTCCTGAATTAAAGAAAGGCGAACCGCTTGATCTGGTTAGGCTTATTCCGTCACAGCATTTTACCAAGCCGCCGGCCAGATTCTCCGACGCATCGTTGATAAAGGCGCTGGAAGAAGACGGTATCGGCAGGCCGAGTACGTATGTTCCCATCATCGAGACAATTGTGATGCGCGATTACGTAAGGAGGATTTCGGGCTATTTATATCCCCAGGAACTCGGGATAACTGTAACCGATTTATTGATAAAACATTTTCCCCGGATACTTGACATAAAATTTACCGCGCAGATGGAAGATGAGCTGGATGAGATTGAAGAGGGAAAACTTGACTGGGTTTCGGTGCTCAAGGAATTTTACGTGCCGTTTGAGAAGACGCTGAAAAAGGCCCAGGTTGGCATGCAGGCGATAAAAAAAGAGGTAATACAGACAGACGAGGTTTGCGATAAATGCGGCAAGCCTATGGTTATCAAGTGGGGCAGGAACGGAAAATTTTTAAGCTGTTCCGATTTTCCCGCCTGCAGAAACGCGAAATCCCTTCCCACGGGCGCTAAATGCCCCAAATGCGGGGGCAATGTCGTCCAGAGGCGCTCGAAAAAAGGAAGTATTTTCTTCGGCTGCAGCAATTATCCGAATTGTGATTATATTACGAGGCGTATACAGAATGATCCGGCAGTACGTTGATAAATTTACCAGGTTCTTAGAAATAGAAAAAAATGCCTCGCAGCACACGATTACTAATTACAAAGTGGATCTACGGGGCTTTGCCGATTTTGCAGGCGATGCGGACATCGGCAAAATAGATTATTTATTGCTGCGCAGGTATCTTGCTCATTTAAAGAGCGTACAATACGATAAGAGGACAATCGCCAGGAAGCTCGCGTGCCTGCGTTCGTTTTTCAGGTTTTTGTGCAGGGATGGTTATCTGAAGACGAATCCCGCGGCGAGTTTGGCCACGCCTAAATTAGATAGAAAGCTGCCGTTTTTTTTGGATGTCAATCAGACAGCGCGGTTTTTGGATATACCTGTTGATCATAGAGATTTGACGTCATTAAGGGATAAGGCGATCCTGGAGACATTGTATTCTACCGGCATGCGCGTAAGCGAATTAGTCGGGCTTGGTATTCAGGACGTGGATTTTATAGGAGGCGTGGCTAAAGTAAGGGGGAAAGGCAAGAAAGAGCGCCTTTTGCCGATAGGCGATACGGCGCTGCGCACCATAAAGGAATATCTGGATAGAAGATCAAAAGAAGAGCGCATGAGGAATAAACCGGTTTTATTTTTAAACAAATCCGGCTCAAGGCTAAGCGGCAGTTCAGTAAGAAGCACAATCGACAAGCACATACACGCGGCGAGCATAAGGGAAAATATTTCTCCTCACACTTTGCGGCATTCTTTCGCGACGCACCTTTTGGACAGGGGCGCTGATTTGAGAAGCGTGCAGGAATTACTGGGCCATGCGAATCTTTCGACAACGCAGATTTATACGCACGTTACCACAGACCGCCTGAAAGCGGTTTACGACAAGGCGCACCCTAGGGCATAAAAATATTAAATGACAAAATCCAAATTTCAAAATCCAAATCAATCCTTAAAATCCAAATTCTTGAATTGTTGGGATTTAAATGATTTATTTGGAATTTGTCATTTGGATTTGGGATTTTAAGTTATGATTTTATATGACATTATTTTTCTGATTTTTTCGGTTTTCTATATCCCGTTTTCTATTTATAAAAAAGGTTTAAGGTCTTTTAATATAAAGGCCCGCATGGGCTTTATTCCCGAAGGCATAAAATCAAAATTGCGCTCATCCGAAAATATATGGATTCACGCGGTAAGCGTAGGCGAGATAATGCTCCTGGGGCCGTTTATAGAAAGCTTAAAAAAATATTTTCCTGCCAGTACAGTGGTCATATCAACAACAACGAACCCCGGCTATGAGGTTGCAGTAAGAAATTTTAAGGATCAGGCGGTTATCGTATATTCTCCGCTGGACCTGTCCTTTGTTATCAGCAGGTTCCTTAAAATAATAAGACCTAAGATTTTTATCGTGGTTGAGACCGAGATATGGCCTAATTTGATACGCGTTATGAAGTCCAGAGGTATACCGGTTGTTGTGATAAACGGCAGGATATCAGACCGTTCTTTTAAAAGATATTTAGTCGCGAGGCCGTTTTTAAAATCAACATTAAGAAGGGTGGACCTGTTTTGCATGCAGAGCGAGCCTGACGCCAGGAGGATGGGCAGTATAGGCGCAGAGCCGGAGAAAATCAAGGTGACCGGCAACATGAAGTTTGACATAACAATAGCCGCAGGCGACAGGCCGGAGATTACCAAGGGCTTTCTGGGATTAGGCGAGAAAGATATTTTAATAGTCGCAGGCAGCACTCATAGGGGGGAAGAAGAGATTCTGTTGGAGGCGTACAGGGCATTAAGTAAAGATTTTAAAAATCTAAAATTGTTGATCGCGCCAAGGCATATAAACAGGGCTCCAGAGATCAAAAAATTGATCAATAATATGCAAGGCGTTTTTTTACTCGATACCGTAGGCCGGCTTAAGTATTTTTACTCCATAGCCGATATCGTGTTTATAGGAGGAAGCCTGGTGCCGCACGGAGGCCAAAATCCGATTGAACCTGCGTATTTCTCAAAGCCTATTATCTTCGGGCCGAATATGTTTAATTTTAAAGCTATATCAGAAATCTTGCTTAAAAATACGGCAGCTATAGAAGTAAAAGATGAACGCGGGCTGGAAAAGGCCGTATACCTGTTGGCCGGTGACCCTAAAAATGCCAGGGCAATGGGTTTTTTCGCGAAAAAGGCGCTGGAAGAAAATAAGGGCGCTACTGCCAGGAATGTTGAATTGGTAAGGGGTTTTTTATGAGGGATTATATTTATTCGCTGATGACAGACCGCGTAAGCGGGCCCATAGCATCGGTGCTGAAATTTTTTCTTTATCTTTTGTCTTTTTTGTACGGATTAGCGGTAAAAATGATGGTTTCCCTGCGCAGAAACGGCGTATTACCGACCATACACCTTGAGGCAAAGGTTATAAGCGTCGGCAATCTCACGCTGGGCGGGACAGGTAAGACCCCTTTAGTGGAATTGGTTGTCCGCACGCTTGTTGATAAAGGCAAAAAAGTTTCTATTTTAACAAAGGGTTATAAGATAGACGATGAGCCTGCGCTGCTTCGCATGAAGCTGCCGCAGGTAAATGTTTTTGTGGGCCCGGACAGGATTAAGACAGGCCGGGCGGCGATTTGTAATTACGGCGCAGATGTCCTGGTCCTGGATGACGGGTTTCAATACTGGAGTTTGAGCAGAGATATAGATATTTTAGCCGTGGACGCGACTAATCCTTTCGGGAATGGCTGTTTGCTGCCGAGAGGAATCTTAAGAGAACCGATTAGCGATATTGTGCGCGCAGGTATAATTGTCATGACAAAAATAGATCTGGGAGATCCTCAAGGCGTGGAGGCTTTGAAAAGCAAAATAAAATCTTTAAATCCGGACGCATTTATATTTGCATCCGTGCATAAGCCGGTAAGGCTTCTTGAGTTTGCCGGTTTTGAGAAATTAGAGGCAGCTGTCAGTCAGAACGCGGAACTGGCCCTGGAAACGATAAAAGGAAAGGATATTGTTGCTTTGTGCGGCATAGGAAACCCGGATTATTTTATCAAAACCTTGGAAAAATTAGGCGCAGCTGTTAAAACTGAAATTGTATTTCAGGATCACCATCCGTATGATTTTGCCGACCTTGAGTATATATCCAAGAAATGCCGGGATGCGTCCACGAAGACGATAGTCACCACGGAAAAAGATATGATGAAATTAAAACCGCTTGTTCACAGGCATGCCTTGGCGTTCGAGAGCCTGCAGATAAAACTCTCGGCCTTGGAAATCAAACTGGAAATTTTGCAGGACGAAGATAAATTTGCAGAGCTCATATGGAGATAATCCTATACCCTGTAGTTATAATAACCGGATTTTTTATCAGAATACTGCCTGTGCGCCTTAGTTTATGGCTGGCGCGCGGCGTAGGCAGTTTAGCGTATATTTTCTACGGGAAACGCCGTTCTATAGGATACGCGAACATAAAGGCCGCGTTTTCCTACAAATTGTCTCCCGGCGAAATAAAAAATATTACAAAACTGACTTTTCAGCATTTCGCGCAGGTCCTGTTCGAGGTTTTCAGGTTTCCGGACATAGATGAAAAATATGTGGACCGTTACGTACGGTGCGACGGATTTGACAATATAGACGCAGCTATCAGAAAAGGCAAAGGCGCGATTATACTGACTGCCCATTTCGGCAACTGGGAGCTTTCAGGCCTGGCAGGCGCAATCAAAGGCTACCCGCAGGATGTGCTCGCCAGGCAGCAGAAATTTTTACGCTTAAATAAACTGCTCAATAGGTACAGAG
>Ga0105164_10001243_pt1 | contig 16494 bp, 11 predicted proteins | sample VDWuncwatermetaG_FD_89674 | JGI IMG/M metagenome (GOLD analysis project Ga0105164, IMG submission 89674) | Wastewater microbial communities from Netherlands to study Microbial Dark Matter (Phase II) - VDW unchlorinated drinking water | ecosystem: Environmental > Aquatic > Freshwater > Drinking...
CCGTTGACGATGAGGTTGGGAAGGCGCGCCGGCAGCACGACAGGCTCCTGGTGCCGGCTGTCGTAGTTGGGGAGCCAGTCGACGGTGCTCTTCTCGATGTCGGCGAGCAGCTCGAGCGCGATGGGCGCGAGGCGCGCCTCGGTGTATCGCTCCGCGGCGGGTGGATCGTCGTCGATCGAGTTGTGCACGAATACGCCCGCGGCCAGCGCGAAGTTCTGCGTCACGTCGACGGTGAGGTCGTACACGTCGGCGTGGCCGGCGGGCTCGACCTTCTCCACGCGCACCTGGAGGCTCGCCGGGATCGGGAAGGCGCCGGTGCGATGCAGCCGCTCGGGGATCGCCGAGCGCGAGAACGGCATCAGCGGGTCCTTGGGGCGCAGCGACTGCGCCTCGCGGTACGTGCCGTCGCGGAGCATGAACCGGTGGTCGGGCGTGCACGTGACCTCGTTCCCGCTGGAGAGCGTCACCTTCACGACCGGGTCGTTGCGGCGGACCAGGCGCGGCGCGCGCACGGGCTTCAGACGCACGTTGCGGTGCTGATCCACGGTGAACACGTCGCCGCGCAGCCCGTGGCGGACCATGTCGATGAGCTCGATGAAGGTCTTCTGATCGCCGTTGGTGAGCTCGACCTTCGTGTCGCCGGAGAAGCACCCGAAGTTCCCCTGGCCCTGCACGAGCGGGTAACGGACCGAGAAGTCCTGCGCGAGCCGCACGAGCGCGTCGTAGATGGGCGCGTCACCGTGGGGGTGGTACTTGGCCATCACCACGCCGGTCACGTTCGCCGACTTGCGGAAGGCGCGGTCGGGACGGAGCCCTTCCTCGTACATCGCGTAGAGGATCCGGCGCTGCACCGGCTTGAGGCCGTCGCGCACGTCCGGCAGCGCGCGCGCGACGATCACGCTCATCGCGTAGTCGAGGTACGCCTGCCGCATCTCCTGCTGGAGATCGACGCCGATGATCCGCTCGTTCCCGCCTCTGTCGATCACGTCCTGCCGTGCTCCATTCCCTTCCCAATAGCCGTCGGCGAGCGCCCAGGGGCAGGGGCCCCTGTGCGCGAAGCGCGCCTCGCTTCGCGGCTAGCCGCTCCTGTCCCATATCGCGGCCTACGGCCCGATAGGCGCTCCGCTCGGCCCGGCGGAGCCGGATCCTCGCTGCGCAAGAGGTCGCTTCGGACCGGCAAAGCCGGATCCTCGCTCGCGCGTTCTTCATGCGCGACCGCCGCGCGGACCTTCTCGAACGCGTCCGCCGCGCCCGAGTAGCGCCGCTCGAGATCGGCCCGGCGCTCCTCCGGCATGCGCAGGAACAGCCCGTCCGCCTCGGCGAGGACCTCGCCGTCCGCGGCGAGCGCGACCGTGCCGCGGATCTCGATGGCGCGGCCGCGGTCGCGAACGACCTCGCCCACGACGCGGAGCTCCTCTCCCACCGGGACAGGACGGCGATACGTGACGTTCAGCTTCGCGGTCACGCCCCAGATGCCCTGGTGGAAGATCGCCCAGCCCATCGTCACGTCGAGGAGCGCCGCGACGACCCCGCCGTGCAGCGTCCCGTCGTAGCCCTGATGGCGCTGCTGCCCGACGTAGCGGGTCTCGGCGCGGTCGCGCGAGACGTCGAAGTCGAGGTACATGCCGGCGGGATTGAGCCGCCCGCAGGCGAAGCACCAGTGCTCGAAGTCGACGCCGAGCTCCGACAGGCGCGCCACTAAACGTCGAGGCTCGCCTTCTTGGCGTTCGCCATGAGCCACTTCTTGCGGCCCTCGACCTCGGAGCCCATGAGCTCGTCGAACACGAGGTCCGCCTGCTCCGTGTCGTGAAGCGTGACGCGCTTGAGCGTCCGCGTTTCGGGGTCGAGCGTCGTCGTCCAGAGCTGCTCCGCGTTCATCTCGCCGAGACCCTTGTAGCGAGCGATCGCGGGCTCGCGACCGCCCTTCCCGTCGTCGGTGCCCTCGTCGCTGTTCGCCGGCGCCGTCGTGTCGGCCTCCTGCGCGGCCTCGCCCTTGTCGGCCTTCTTGCGGCCCTCGCGCTTCTGCTTCGCGAGCGCCTTGAGCTCCTTGATCGCCTTGTCGCGCTCGGAGTCCGAGTACACCCAGCGCACTTCCTTGCCCAGCTGGATGCGGTACAGCGGCGGCTGACCGATGTACACGCGCCCGTCCTCGATCAGCGGTCGGAAGTGCCGGTAGAGCAGCGTGAGAAGGAGCGTGCGGATGTGCGACCCGTCCACGTCGGCATCCGCCAGGAGGATCGTGCGGCCGTAGCGCAGCTTCTTCGCGTCGAAGTACTCGCCGATGCCGGTCCCGAGCGCCGTGATGATCGCCCTGATCTCTTCATTGCCGAGCATCTTGTCGGCGCGTGCCTTCTCGACGTTCAGGATCTTGCCCCGGAGCGGCAGGATCGCCTGGAACCGGCGGTCGCGCCCTTGCTTGGCCGAGCCGCCGGCGGAATCGCCCTCGACGATGAACAGCTCCGATCGCTCGGGGTCGCGCTCCTGGCAGTCGGCGAGCTTGCCCGGCAGCGAGAAGCCGTCGAGCGCGCCCTTGCGCAGCACCAGGTCGCGAGCCTTGCGCGCGGCCTCCCGCGCGCGGAACGCGGTGAGGCACTTCTCGATGATCCGCCTCGCGTCGGGCGGGTTCTCCTCGAGGTACTGGCCGAGCGCGTCGTTGACCGCTGCCGCGACCTGGCCCTGCACCTCGGCGTTGCCGAGGCGCGTCTTGGTCTGACCCTCGAACTGCGGCTCCTTGATCTTCACGCTGATCACCGCGGTGAGGCCTTCGCGGACGTCCTCGGACGTGAGGTTCGGGTCGCTCTCGCGGAGGAGGCCGATCTTGCGCGCATGGAAGTTCAGCGTGCGCGTGAGGGCGGTGCGGAACCCGGTGAGATGGGCGCCGCCGTCCATCGTGTTGATGTTGTTGGCGAACGTGTAGACGCGCTCCGCGAACGAGTCGTTGTACTGGAGCGCGACCTCGACGATGGTGTCGTTGTCGAAGGTGCGCTCGACGTAGACCGGCTTGTGCAGGCCCTCGTGCGCCTTGTTGAGGTGGCGCACGAACGAGACGATCCCGCCGTCGAAGTAGAAGCTCTCTTCCGCCCCGGTGCGCTCGTCGGTGATCGAGAGCCACAGGCCCTTGTTCAGGTACGCGGTCTCCCGTAGCCACTGCGACACGATCTGCGTGTCCCACTCGATGACCGGGAACACCTGCGGGTCCGGCGCGAAGGTCGTGATCGTGCCCGTGAGCCGCTCGCGCGGCTTCCACGAGAGCTGCGGCGGCAGGTGCTCGTTGCGACTCGCCGTGCGCACCGGGCCGAGCGGCTTCCCGCGCTCGAACTCCTGCGTGTAGACCTTGCCGTCCCGGTGCACCTCGACCTTGAGGTGGCTCGAGAGCGCGTTCACGACCGACACGCCCACGCCGTGGAGACCGCCCGACACCTTGTACCCCGCGCCGCCGAACTTGCCGCCGGCGTGGAGGATCGTGTGGACGACCTCGAGGGCCGACTTCCCGGTCTGCGCCTGCTTGTCGACGGGGATCCCGCGGCCGTTGTCGCTGACCGTGACGCGGTCGTCCTTGTGGATGACGACGTCGATGCGGTCGCACACGTCGTTCATCGCCTCGTCGATCGAGTTGTCGAGCACCTCGCGGACGAGGTGATGCAGGCCACGGAGATCGGTCGCCCCGATGTACATCGCGGGGCGCCGGCGTACCGCCTCGAGGCCCTCGAGGACCTGGATGTCCTTCGCGCTGTAGGTGGTCCCCGGCTGCTTGGCAGCCGTGGACCGTCCTGCTCCGCCGGGCTTCGCCCGGACGTAGTAGCTCTCCCCTTCGCGCCCGTTGGTCGTCTTCGTTGCCATCCGCTCCCCTATCTCGCCGCTTGGGTGAGCAGCTCGTACAGCCGCTCGAAGTCGTCGTTCGAATAGAACTCGATCGTGATGCGGCCGCCCTTCCGGCCGTGCTGGATCTCCACCTTCGTGCCGAGCGCCGCGCGCAGGTCCGCCGTGTGCGCCTTGACCTCCGGGTCCACGCCGCGCGCGATGCGTCCGTCGTGCTTGCCCTTGCGCCCCGCCAGCCGCCGCGCCAGCGCCTCGGCCTGACGGACCGAGAGCTTCTTCGCGAGGATCTCGGCGAGGGCGGACGCCGTCTCGGACGTCCTCAAGGGAAGCAGCGCGCGCAGATGCCCCTCGGTGATCTTGCCATCCGCGAGCGCGTCCTGCAGGATCTGCGGAGCGTCGAGGACGCGCAGCGTGTTCGCGATGGTCGACTGCGACTTCCCCACGCGTTCGCCGAGCTGCGCCTGCGTCAGGCCGTACGTCTCCATCAGGAGCTTGTACGCGCGGCCCTCCTCCAACGCATTCAGGTCGGTGCGCTGCACGTTCTCGATCAGCGCGAGCTCGAGGCGATCCGTGACGTCGTCGCGGATGACCGCCGGGATCGAGGTGCGGCCCGCGATCCGCGCCGCGAGCACGCGCCGATGTCCCGCGACGACCTCGTACCCGTCGGCCTTCCGCGATACCACTATCGGTTGCAGCAGGCCATGCCGCTTGATCGAGGCCGCGAGCTGCTGCATCTCGTCCGCGGGGAACGTCCTCCGCGGCTGCTGCGGGTTCGGCGAGACCTTCTCGAGCGGGATCTCGGCGACACCGGCCGGCGGTGTCGCGGTCGCGGTCGGCGACGGCGACTGACCGAGCAGGACGTCGAGACCGCGGCCGAGCCCGGTCCTCATGACGCCGCACCTGCGACGCTCATCGGTCGTTTCGCGGCGAGTCGGCTCTCGATCTCGCGCGCAAAGTCCGCGTACGCCGCGGCCGCGCGCGACGATGGGTCGTACACGTCGATCGGCTGACCATGGCTCGGGGCTTCCGCGAGCCTCACCGACCTCGGGATGCGCGTGCGCGCGACGAGATCCGGGAAGTGACGCGTGACCTCATCGGCCACCTGCATCGACAAGCGATTCCGGCGATCTTCCATCGTGAGGAGGATCGCGAGGATCGAGAGCGCAGGATTGAGCCGCACGCGCACCGCATCGATCGTCGACACGAGCTGCGCGAGGCCTTCGAGCGCGAGGTACTCGCACTGGACGGGGACGATCACGTGATCCGCGGCGACGAGCGCATTGATGGTCAGGAGTCCGAGGGAGGGCGGGCAGTCGATGAGCACGAGGTCGTACCCGCGCAGGCGCGATAAAGATGTGCGCAACCTGAACTCGCGGGCCATGACCGGTACGAGTTCGACCTCGGCCGACGCCATATCGACCGACGACGGCAAGAGACTGAGCCGGGGCACGCTGGTGCTGACGACAGCGAAGTCGATCAGCTCGTCGCGGAGCAGAACTCCGTGGACCGACCGGAGGCGATCTTTCCCCACCCCGAGGGCACTCGTCGCATTGAGCTGGGGATCGAGGTCGATGATGAGGACGCGCCCGCCCCGCGTCGCGACGGCCGACCCTAAGTTGACGGCAGTTGTGCTCTTCCCGACGCCCCCCTTCTGATTCGTAACGGTGATAGTTGCGCTCAATCGAGCTCCTCTTCAGGCGCCCAGTCCCAGAGCAGCCGGGTAGGGTCTGCGGGGTCGAGCCTAAGAGGCTCCTCGAATCGTGAAATCCGCAAGAAGATCCGTGCCTGAAGCCTCCGCCGTGTCGAGAGGAGGTGGAAAACGGTACGAGCAATTCCCCTTCCCCGAGGACCTGTCGCGTACCAGACGAACATCGGCGTCGGTCCATTGATCGCGCCCGTGCTGATGTACGGTCGAACTCGGCCACCCACCATCCGACGCACTTGGTCCAGGATCTCGCGGTCCTTCTGGACGATCCTGATTTGGCCTGAGCTGAAGGTGCCCTCGCCCTCGAAGACCCCGGCGATCCAGTAGATCTCCTCGAGCGTCGGCTTCCGGGCAGGCCAGCGCATCAGGTCCCAGACATCGGAATCCGCTCGGAGCTCTGCGAGAGAGTGGCTTTGGAGGGCAGTGAGCGAGGTGTATTCGAGTGTCGCGGGAATGGTGGAAGAGGGTGTGAGGCTCGTGCTCCGCATTGTAGCTGACCCCGACCGTGTTAGCACTGATGTTCTAGTCGGCGGAAGCTTGCGCCCCCGACTTCGTCAGGAGCCGTCTGCTACCGATAGTGATCGCGCAGCGGCGGCTACGGCCGGAGGTCTCGCAGTTTCACCCTACGTGCGCTCCCAATACTGGGTGCGCCCACGGCCAGGAGGCGCAGGCGGCGCTGGGGGCGGGGCTGTGACCGATACCTATGATCGCTCCATGGCGACCGCCTTCGGCACGTGGAGCACGACGACCAGGCGCGTGGTGCTCCTGCTCATCCTCGCGGCGGCGACCCTCGTGGTCGTCCGGGCAGAGACCGTCGTTCTCCCCTTCATCTGGGCGTTCATCGTCGGCTACGTCCTGCAGCCGGCCGTCTCGTTCCTCGAACGCCGTGCTCGGCTACGTCGCGGGCTCGCTGCAGGGGTCGTGTTCCTCGCGCTGGTCGCGTTCATCGTTGGGACGATCCGCCTTGTCGCGCCGCTCGCTGTCACCCAGTTGCGTGACGTCCAGCACGCGCTGCCGACGCTGCTGCAGAGCGCGCAGATCACCGCGGTAGCGACGCTCCGCGATCTCGGGATGGGGGACCTCGACGTCCTCGTGCTTGTGCCCGCGTCGCAGGAGCTCTCGGGCAACGTCGCGCGGATGGTCGTGCCGCTCGCGACCGCGATCGGCCGGTTCGCTCTCGAGCTGCTGGTATTCCTGATCGCGACGTTCTTCGTCCTGCGGGACGCGCCGCGCCTGTTCGAGCTCGTTCGCGACGTCCTCCCGCGCGACCATCGGGCCGAGATCCTCCGGATAGGGGAGCAGGTCAGCGATCTGATCTCGCGCTACATCCGCGGCCAGCTGATCCTCGTCGCCGTGATGTCGACCGTGACCGCCGTCGGGCTGTCGGTCCTCGAGGTGCCGTACAGCATCGTGCTCGGTCTCGTGACGGGAGTGCTCGAGCTGATCCCGATCGTGGGGCCGATCACCGCCGGCGCGATCGCGAGCATCGTCGCGCTCGGGCATCCGAACCCGTTCGGCTGGTCGCAGCCGGCGTACGTGGGTGTCGTGATCGTGATGTACACGGTGCTGCGGCACGGGGAGGACTACTTCGTCGTGCCGCTCGTGATCGGGCGGATCGTGCGGCTTCACGCGGCCGTGGTGATCTTCGCGCTGCTCGCCGGCGGCGCGCTGCTCGGCCTGCTCGGCGTGATCCTCGCGGTGCCGACGGCGGCCACCGTGCGCCTGCTGCTCATCTACGTCATCGCGAAGCTGCGTGACGAGGATCCGTTCGCGCAGCTGGAGCGCGAGATCGAGGCAGTGGGGGGGAGCCGCGGCCACGCCGCGGAGGCGAGAGCGGTCAGCGGCCAGGCGCGCCCATAGCGCGGGTCGCGCTCGCGCTGGTCGTTCCGCTGCTCGCGGCCCTCCTGCAGGGCGCGGTGGCCGCGCTGATGGCGGTGGGAGGGGCGTTCCCGAGCATGCCGGTGCTCGTCGCGGCCTCCTGGTCCGTCGCCGCCGGCGCCCGCGAGGGGCTCTGGTGGGCCTTCGTCGGGGGGCTCGCCATGGATGTCCTGTCCGCCGGGCCCCTGGGTGCCTTCACCGTCGCGGCGCTGCCGGGCGCGCTGCTCGTCGGGCTGGGAGAGCGCTCCGCCGCCAAGCCGATCCCGGTGGTGACGGGCGTCGTCGCGGTCGGCCTCGCGGCGCTCCTGACCCAGGTGCTCTACCTCGGCATCCTCGCCTTCCTCGGGCACCCGCTCGCAGCTCCGCCGGTCGCCCTCGCGCAGACGGTCGGCGTCGGTATCTACACGGGAGCGCTCGCGGCCCTGGCCTATCCACTGGCCCGCGTCGGCCGCAGACTCACCGAGCAGGAGTCGCCGTTCTGATGCAGGAGCGAAGGGACCGCACGTTCGTCCACCCCCGCCGCCTCGCCGCGATCGCGCTCGCGATGGTCGGCGTCTTCGTGCTGCTGGGCGTCCGGCTCTGGGACCTGCAGGTCGTGAACGGCGGCCACTATCGCGAGCTTGCCGAGCAGAACCGCATCGTCCGCGTCCCTGTGACCGCCGACCGCGGCGTGATCTACGACCGAAGCGGTCGTCTCCTCGCGCGCAACGACCCCGGCTTCGCGGTGAGCATCATCCCCGTCGACCTTCCGCGCTCACGGGCGGACGAGATCGCGTCGCGGCTCGCCGTGTTCGTGGAGCGGGGGAGCGACGCGATCCTCAAGGCGATCGCCGACCAGCGCGCGCGCAACCCGTACGAGCCCGTGAAGATCAGCGTGCGGCCGCTCCCGCGCGAGACCGCGCTGCTCCTCGTGGAGCGCGCCGAGCTCTATCCAGGCGTGCGCGTCACCGCGGAGGCGCTGCGCTCATACGTCGACGGCCCGCTGTACGCACCGGTCCTCGGGTACGTCGGTCCCATCGACGAGGAGGAGCTCGCCGACCGCAAGGGCGGCGGCTACCTGCTGCAGGACATCATCGGGAAGACCGGCCTCGAGTGGGAGTACGAGCAGTACCTGCGAGGGACGCTCGGATGGCGCGAGGTCGAGCGCGACGCGTCCCTGCGCGAGCTGCGCACCTTGGCGCTCATCCCGCCGCGGCCCGGCAACGACCTCGTCCTCACGATCGACGACAAGCTGCAGAAGCTCCTCGACGCCGAGCTCGAGAAGGGCGTCAGGGAGGACAAGTTCACTCAGGCGGTCGGCATCGCGATGAACCCGCAGAACGGCGAGATCCTGGCGATGGTGTCCATCCCCGCCTACGACAACAACGCCTTCATCCAGGGCGTCTCGAGCGCGCAGATGAACGCGTGGAACTCGGACGACCGCCACCCGCTGGTGAACAAGGCGATCGGCGACATCTACCCGCCGGGATCGGCCTTCAAGGTCGTCACCGGGCTCAGCGCGCTCAGCACGGGCGTCGCGACCCGGAACACGGTCGTCAACGTGAGCTCGAACGTCCTCGTCGTCGACGGCTGGAAGTTCTACGACTGGCGCGTCCATGGCCCGCTCGACTTCGTGAACGGCTTCGCGCACTCGAGCGACATCTACTTCTACACGCTGGGCGGCGGCAACCCGTACTCGGGCCAGCGCGGAGCCGGGCCGGAGGCGCTCTCGAAGTACGGAAAGATGCTCGGCTTCGGCGCACCCACCGGGATCGATCTGCCCGGCGAAGCGAGCGGCATCATGCCAGACCCGCTGTGGAAGCTCGCGACGTTCGACGAGCCGTGGACGCTCGGCAATACGTACCACGAGTCCATCGGCCAGGGCTTCGTCGCGGTCACGCCGCTCCAGCTGCTCAACGCGTACGCGTCGGTCGCGAATGGCGGGACCGTGTACAAGCCGCACCTCCTGAAGGAGGTGCGGAGCGACGGCAAGCCGGTGGTCGTGCCACAGCCGCAGGTCGCGCGCAAGCTCGACATGAAGCAGGAGGACCTGCGGCTCATCCGCGAGTCGGCGCGCCGCGTCGTGACCATCGGCCATGCCTACATGCCCGACGCGAAGCTGCCCATCGCCGGGAAGACCGGGACGGCCGAGTTCGGTCAGTCCTCCGGCGTCGACTCCGCCGGCCGGCAGAAGCTCGGCTTCCACAACTGGTTCGTCAGCTTCCTGCCCAAGCAGGACAACACGGATCCGACCGCGGAGATCGCGATGGTCATCTTCACCTTCGACTCGAGCCGGTCCCTCTGCGACGTGTGCTTCAACCCGGCCGTGGCGATGACGCAGCACATCCTGGAGTCGTACTACGGGGTCGCCGACAAGAAGGCGAGCGCGCCATGAGCGTCCGCCCGATCGCGATGCCCCAGGCGGCGTCGCCGCTGCACGATCGCCCGAGCGCGCGGCGTCTGCTCGAGATCGACTGGATCCTGCTGATCACGACACTGCTGCTGATCGGGTACGGCCTCGTGACGGGGTACTCGAACACGATGGAGGACCGCACCTTCACCGGCGACGTCGGCCAGCAGCTCCTTCGCGGCGTGCTCTACGCGGTGATCGGGGTCGCCGTCATGTCGATCGTCGCCCTCGTCGACCACTCCTGGCTGGGCACGTTCGCGCCGGTCATCTACCTGGGCACCCTCGGCCTGCTCGCGATCGTCCTCGTCGTCGGCCCCTCGACGCTCGGGGCGACGCGGTGGGTCACGATCGCCGGCTTCAAGTTCCAGCCCAGCGAGTTCGCGAAGGTGTTCATGGTCGTCGTGCTCGCGAAGTGGTTCGCCGACCGCAACGTGCGCTCGCCCTTCACGCTGCTCGGCGGCCTCGCGATCCTCGCGGTCCCGGTCGGGCTCGTGTTCAAGCAGCCGGACCTCGGGACGAGCCTCGTGTTCCTCGGGATGTTCTTCGGCCTCGCGTTCGTGGCGGGCGCGCGGCTCTGGCAGCTGACCGCGATCGCGGCCGCCGGCGCCGCGGCGCTGCCGGTGGTCTGGGGGAGCCTCAGGGAGTACCAGCAGGCGCGGCTCGTCGTCTTCCTCGATCCCTACAGCGACCCGCAGGGCGCGGGCTGGAACATCATCCAGTCGCTCATCGCGGTCGGATCCGGCACGCTCACCGGTAAGGGTCTGACCGCCGGTACGCAATCGCCGCTCGGGTATCTGCCGATCGCGGAGTCCGACTTCGTGTTCTCCGGCCTCGCCGAGGACCTCGGCTTCGTCGGCGCCGCCATCCTGTTCGTGCTGTATCTCGTGCTGCTGCTGTCGGCGCTGCGCATCGCGCACCGCTCGCGCGACGCGTTCGGCACGTACCTCGCCGGCGGGGTCGCGACGATGCTCGCCTTCCAGATCGTCGTGAACGTCGGCATGGCCATCTCGCTCATGCCCGTCACGGGGATCCCGCTCCCGTTCATCTCGCAGGGAGGCAGCTCGCTGATCTCGATCTGCTTCGCGCTCGGTGCCCTGCAATCGATCTCGATGCGCCGCGAGGTCAAAGTGCTCGGGTAGCGGCCCCCACAGGACCCGGCCGGGCGGCCGTGATCTCGCCGATCCGTCGCTCCGCTCGGCGAAACACGGATCCGGCTGCTGCTTGCCTGTGCTCGCGATCACTCGCCGCTGCGACGGCTGTATGAGGCGAAGCCTCATATACTTTTCGATATAGCGGCTGCGAACGGGAGCAGTACGCATTCTCCAGCGCTGCAGAGAGCCAGCGGCAGGTGAGAGCTGGCGCGACGGGATGCGGAACTCGCCCGGGAGCCGCGAGCGTGAGACGCCTTAGGCGCTAGCGCTCGCCGGGGTCACGTCCGTTATCAGCGTGCTCGAGCGGAGACGCATCGCACTTGGGCCTGTGGCGCAGTGGGAGCGCATCACACTGGCAGTGTGGGGGTCGCGGGTTCGAATCCCGCCAGGTCCACAAGTGGTCGTCTCAACTGAGGGTGGTACCGCGGAGGTCCTGGTGGCCCTTCGTCCCTTGACGGACGAAGGGCTTTTGTTGTGGAGGTCTGTCATGGCGGTGAAAGAGATGGCGCAGGAGAAGATCGAGCGATACGTGCCCGCCGACGTGGAGGCCAAGTGGGCCGACACGTGGGACCGCACGCGCCTGCACGAGACGCCGAACGATCTCCCGGGCAAGCCGAACCTCTACTTCCTGACGATGTTCCCGTACCCGTCGGGGCAGGTGCACGTCGGGCACTGGTACGCGTACTCGCCGGCGGACTGCGCCGCGCGCTACCTGCGCATGCGCGGCCGCAACGTCCTGTTCCCGATGGGCTTCGACGCGTTCGGCCTGCCCGCCGAGAACGCCGCCATCAAGCACCAGATGCATCCGGCGAAGTGGACCGAAGAGAACATGGCCCACATGCGCGGCCAGTTCCGCGCGATGGGAGCCATGATCGACTGGCGCCGCGAGGTCGTCACCTGCTACCCCGAGTTCTATCGCTGGGACCAGTGGATCTTCCTGAAGCTCCTGGAGCACGGGCTGGCGTACCGGGCGAAGGCGCCCGTCAACTGGTGTCCCAAGGACCTGACGGTGCTGGCGAACGAGCAGGTCATCGCGGGGCGGTGCGACCGCTGCGACACGCCCGTCGTCAAGCGGGAGCTGGAGCAGTGGTTCTTCCGCATCACGAAGTACGCCGATGAGCTGCTGCGCTTCGACGGCATCGACTGGCCGGAGCGCGTGCGCGTCATGCAGACGAACTGGATCGGCCGGTCGGAGGGCGCCGAGCTCGCATTCCCCGTCGAGGGCCACCCGGGCGAGGAGATCCGCTTCTTCACGACGCGCCCGGACACGATCTTCGGGGCGACGTTCATGGTCCTGGCCCCGGAGCACCGGCTGGTCGGCGTCGTGACGATGCCGGATCGGAAGGCCGAGGTCGACGCGTACGTCGCGAAGGCGCGGCAGGCATCGGAGATCGAACGCACGGCCGAGGGTGCGGAGAAGACCGGCGTCTTCACGGGGGCCTACGCGCGCAACGTGTTCACCGGCGAGCGCGTGCCGATCTGGATCGCGGATTACGTCCTGGTGACGTACGGGACGGGAGCGATCATGGCGGTGCCCGCCCACGACGAGCGCGACCTCGCCTTCGCGAAGCGCTACGCCCTGGAGATCCGCGAGGTGATCCGACCCGACGCTGCGGCGGCGGGCTCGGACGGGACCGCCTACGTCGGCGAGGGGATCATGGTGAACAGCGGTCCCTACACCGGCACGCGCAGCGAGGACGGCAAGCGCGCCGTCGCCGAAGAGGCGAAGCGGCGCGGCATCGGCGGCCCGACGGTGTCGTACCGGCTGCGCGACTGGCTGATCTCACGCCAGCGCTACTGGGGCGCGCCGATCCCCATCGTGTACTGCGGGAAATGCGGCGCGGTGCCGGTGTCGTACGACCAGCTGCCCGTCGTGCTGCCGCGCGATACCGAGTTCACGGGCACGGGCGGCAACCCGCTCGAGAAGGTCGAGAGCTTCACGCGCACGACGTGCCCGTCGTGCGGGGCGCCAGCCCGGCGCGAGACCGACACGATGGACACGTTCATGGACTCGTCCTGGTACATGTACCGCTACCTGGACCCGAAGATCGACTCCGCGTTCATGGACAAGGACGTCGGGAGGAAGTGGCTGCCGGTCCACCAGTACACCGGAGGGATCGAGCACGCGATCCTGCACCTGCTGTACATGCGCTTCGTCTGCAAGGCGCTGCGCGACATCGGCGAGCTGTGGTTCGACGAGCCCGCGCTGCGCCTGCAGAACCAGGGGATAGTCGTGTTCGGCGGGAAGAGGATGTCGAAGTCGCGCGGCAACGTGCGCACGCCGGACGAGTACGTCGAGCGGTATGGCGCCGACGCGCTGCGGATGTTCATGATGTTCATGGGCCCGTGGACCCACGGCGCCGACTGGGACGCGGCCGGCATCGATGGCACGTGGCGGTTCCTGAACGCGGTCTGGCGCCTGACGCTGTCGAAGCCGGTGCCGGGTGGCGCCGATCCGGATCTGCAGCGCCAGATCCATCGGACGATCCGCAAGGTGGGCGAGGACCTGGAGGCGTACCGCTTCAACACCGCGATCGCCGCGCTGATGAAGCTGGAGAACGCGCTGAGCCACGCCTCGGGCCCGACCCGCGACGAGGGGATCACGACGCTGCTCCTGCTGCTGGCGCCGTTCGCGCCCTTCGTCGCGGAAGAGCTGTGGGCGCGGCGTGGCGGGCCGTACTCGGTGCACCGCCAGACATGGCCGTCGTTCGACACCGCGCTGGCCAAGGCGCAGGAGATCGTGCTGGTCGTGCAGGTCGATGGGAAGCTGCGCGACCGTCTGACGGTCGCCGCCGGTCTGGCCGAGGACGAGGCGCGGTCGACCGCGCTCGCGAGCGAGAAGGTCAAGGGCGCGGTCGCAGGCCGGAAGATCGAGAGGGTCATCGTCGTGCCGGATCGGCTCGTGAGCGTGGTCACGGCCAAGTGACGCAGCCCGAGATGCGGCTCGCCGCTCTCTGCGACCACGCCCTGGTCGGCCAGGACGGGAAGCTGAGCATGGTCGGGATCTTCCGCAACATCAGCGTCAGCGGCCTTCCCGCGCAGCACCCGCGGATGTATCTCGTCGCCGTCCTCGGGCTCGATCCGGGAGCGCACGACGTCGTGGTGCGGCTCGTCCGCCCCGACGGCGGTCCGGTCATGCCCGAGGCGCCGCGCATCGCCGTGCAGGCCCTCCCCGGACAGGACGTGAACGTCGTGGTCGAGCTGAACAACCTCGGCTTCACGACGTACGGCACGCACCGCTTCGACGTCGAGGTCGACGGCACGACCGTCGGCAGCCTCCCCGTCGCCGTCTCGCAGATCCAGGCCATACCCACCAGACAGAACTAGTTCTCGCAGGGGCCTTCGCCCCCCTTCCACCCCCAGGTCGTGTCCGCTTTGGGCTCCTCACGCGGTGTCCGATCCCTGCGGGGTGCCTCGGCTCCTGCTGCTCGTCGTGCCCGTGCTCGCCGTCGCGGGTGCCGGCATGGGGCTCATCGCGCGGCCGAGCGATCCCCCGCCGGCGATCGAGACGCCCGAACCCTCACCGACGGCGACCCCTCCCGCGCTCGTCGTGGTGGACGTTGTGGGCGCGGTCGCGCATCCCGGTGTGGTCCGCCTGCCGGCGGGCTCGCGCGTGCTCGACGCGCTCCTCGCGGCAGGCGGCATGACCGGCGACGCGGACCTCTTCGCGTTGAACAAGGCCGCGCTCCTGCGCGACGGCGTGCGCATCTACGTACCGAAGCCCGGCGAGCAGGTGCCGGCGGGAAGCCTCGGCAGTCCGGCGGAGACGAAGATCGACGTCAATCACGCGACCGAGGCCGAGCTCGCGTCGCTGCCCGGGATCGGTCCGAGCACCGCGGCCCGGATCGTGCGCTCGCGCGAGGGAAAGCCGTTCGCCCGCGTCGAGGAGCTCCAGACCCGGGGGCTCGTCACGGCGCGCGTGTTCGCCGACATACGGGATCTCGTCGCGACGCGTTGACAGCGCTCCTTCGCGCGCCGCTCGTGGCTGCGGGAGCGGTCGCGATCGCGTGCGCTCTCGCGACGGAGGCCCACCCGTTCGCCGGCGTCGCGTGCGGTGTGGCCGTCGCCTTGTGCGCAGTGCCGCTGGCGCTCGCGAGCGCGGATCGGACGCGGCGGCTCCTCTGGTCCGCGGTCATCGTCGTCGCGGTCGGCAGCGCCGTCCGAGCTCTCCTCACGCTTCCCGCGCTCGGCCTGACGACGGATCCGCGGATCGGATCGCTGCGCGCAGCGCTCGGCGATCCGCTGCGGACGCTCGTCCCCGAGCCCGAGAGCGGGATCCTCCTCGGGATCGTGCTCGGCGAGCGCGCCAGCATCACGCGCGACCTGCGCGACGCGTTCGCCGCCACCGGCACCGCCCACCTCCTCGCGATCTCCGGATCGAACATGACCCTGGTCGCGGCGGCGGTCGGCGTCGCGCTGCGCGGTCGCGCGCGGCCGGTCGTGACCGCCTTCGCGGGCGTGATCGCGGTAGGGGGCTACGCGCTCCTCGTCGGTCTCTCCCCGAGCGTCGTGCGCGCCGCGCTCATGGCCACCGTCGCGTCGCTGGGGCTCGCGCTCGGCCGGCGTGGCGCCGCGGCGAACGCGCTCGGTGCGGCGGTGGCGGCGATGCTGCTCGCCGATCCCCGCGCTATCGAAGACGTCGGCTTCCTGCTCAGCGTCGCCGCGACCGCCGGGCTCGTCGCATGGGAGCGCGCCGTCGCGTCACGCCTGGAGGCGCTGCCGCGTCTCGCGGCCGACGGCCTGTCCGCCACGATCGCCGCCTCGGTCCCGACGATCCCGATCGTGGCCGCTGTCTTCGGACGGGTGTCGCTCGTGTCACCGGTCGCGAATCTCCTCGCGGTGCCGCTCTTCGCGCCGATCATGCTGTTCGGCGCCGCGACCGCCGCCGCCGGCGCGATCGCGCCCGGTGCGGCGTGGCCGCTCGCGATGGCCGCGTACGTCAGCGCGTCGGCACTGCGGCACGTCGTCGAGGCCGGTGCCGCCGTGCCGTTCGCATCGGTGTCGGTCCCTTCCGGTCCTGCCACGGCGACCCTGTCGAGCGCGCTGCTGGTCGTGCTCTGGATCCTGGCCACACGCCTCCCCCGTCGAGCGGGCGGCCTGCGGCTGGCCCCGAGGCTGCCACGCATCGCAGTGCGCGCTCCGGCTCGCACGCGCGCGGTCGCGATCGCGATCGTCGCGTGTGTCGTCGTCTTCGCCGCGAGCGCGGCCGCGGCGTCGTCGCTCGCGCGGCCGGCCGGCTTCCGGCTTCATGCCCTGGACATCGGGCAGGGCGACGCGTTCCTTCTCGAGAGCGACGGCCGTTACGCGCTGATCGACGGCGGTCCGGATCCGGCGCTCCTCCTGCGCCGGCTCGGCGACGTTCTCCCGCCGTGGCAGCGGCGCATCGACCTCATCGCCCTGACGCACGAGCACGCCGATCACGGCGCGGGCCTGCTCGGCGTGCTCGACCGGTACGAGGTCGGCGCCGCCATCGAGCCGGCGGGGATGAACGATGTCCCGCTCACGCGGATGTGGGCCGACAAGCTCGCGCGAGCGCGGGTCCCGCGTCACGC
>Ga0105164_10001244_pt1 | contig 16483 bp, 16 predicted proteins | sample VDWuncwatermetaG_FD_89674 | JGI IMG/M metagenome (GOLD analysis project Ga0105164, IMG submission 89674) | Wastewater microbial communities from Netherlands to study Microbial Dark Matter (Phase II) - VDW unchlorinated drinking water | ecosystem: Environmental > Aquatic > Freshwater > Drinking...
GATTTAGTTATGAAATAATCTGTCCTTTAGGATCAATTTCTTTTCTTAAAATTTCAAGTTCTCTTTGTGTGGGTTCTTTGGTATCTAATATTGTTTGACTTGTAGTTTTTAGCTGGAATGAACACCTGTTCTGTGCCTCTTCTAAAGTAATTCCAGGATGTAAACTTTCTATTTGCATTTCTTTCGTTTCTTTATTGAAATTAAGTACACAGCAGTCAGTTATTACTTTAAACGGACCAGTACCTGGAGGGAGCCCAGCTTTTTCTCTGGAATTAGTACCACTTAAATAGCCTGGTGTGGTTAGAAAGTCTAACTTTTCTACGAATTTTTTCTTATCCATTTTCATAATAATGATAGTATTCCAACAAAGCGATGCTAAATCATTTGCACCACCACTTCCAGGTAATCTTACCTTTGGTTTTTCATAGTTAGGTCCTATTATTGTGGAGTTTAAATTTCCATATTTATCTATTTGAGCACCACCTAAAAATGCATAATCCACAAGTCCTCTTGCGCAAGTTTCCATGATTTCAGGCATGCTAGTAGATAGTAATGTTTTATACTGTGTTCTAGAGTCACCTACTGACATAGGAAGTGCTGGTAGAAGTGGTGCTATTCCTCCAGCTTCAAACATCATTAAAAGATTTGGTGCATGAGTTTTTTGAGCGAGCATTGCAGCCAGCATAGGAAGTCCTGTCCCTACTACAATAGTTTTATTATCCTCTAGAACTCTGGATGCTGCACAAATCATGAACTCTGTCATGTTATAGGGATTAATGGCTTTGTCATTCCCATGAAAATGGGAATCCAGAACTTTTGTAGACTGTATAGATTCCCGATCAGGTCGGGAATGACATGTCTCCAACAATTCTATCGATCTTAACTCTGCTAGTTTTTTCTTTCCACCACAGCGTTCTAAGTATTCTTTCCAGTCTTTAACGTTATAAATATAATTATCAAGAAATTTATTTAATGACTCTTCACTTTTTTCTGCTTCACTCCATTCCCCCAAATGCTCAATGTCTAAGTAATACATTCCAGGCATATTCCCTGGGAAAGAACCATATGGGACATGAACTATAGCATCTACACAATAAAATGGAATTATTGTTCTTTCAGGATTTTTTCTAATTTCATCTGTTTTAATTATTTCTTCAGTTGTAATTATTACTTTTTTAGATGCTCTTGCTACATCGTAGTCAGAAACAGAGATTCCATCGATTTGACAATTTCCAAAAATGTCTGCACGAGGCACATGTATAACTGACACATCAGGAAAGCATGCTGGAACTAGAGCATATTTATCTCCTGTAAATGGACATTTAAATTCTATAGCTCTACTTTTCTCAAAAGTTTCAGTCCCTAACATAGACCTGACTGGTAAAAAAGATAAGCCCATAGCAGCAGCTTTATATCTCCAGGCTAATGTTGCATTTGTCCATTCTGTTACTTTTACTTTTCCTTCTTGAAAAGTCTTTCTGTAATTTGGTGAAAGTCCCAGTAGCTCTACCCCTACGACATATGCAGCATCTACTTTATCTACACAATTGCCAGCACAAAGTATCTGCCCATCATGAGTGGCAGTGTGACCGGCTAGTGTTAAGTGTCTTTTTTTTTGCCTGACTATTTCATGTAATGCTGCAGATGGAATCCTATCCATCCCAAACCCACCGATTCCTAGATAGTCACCATCTTTTACAAACTTTTCAATAGCACTTTTTAAGTCTATGACTTTATTTGTCATGGCTCTGGATTTCTTATGATTAATCTCACGAAATTCATTTGGATTTATGAAGCCGTATAGTTCCTGGTTCATTTTTATTCCTCGAAAGTATTATAACAATAACCATTTTAATTTATAGTGAGCAGACCAAATTTTTGCGCTGCGAGTATAGGAACGCGCGCAGCAAGCAAAAATTTTCGGTCTGTGAACAAATTAAAATGGTTTCTCTGGTCTTGGCAGACTAAAAACATCAGTGGTTTTACAGTATTCAGCTCCACCCATACGTCCTATTGGTTTTAATTTACTTGAAATTATTTTACCATCTTTATAGACTTCTTCATTAGCATGAAAATATATAACTTCACCTATAACAATAGTGGCACTTCCTAAGCCACCATCACCTACTTGTACTAATTGATGTAGTTTACATTCCATGCTAATTTTAGCTTCTTTAACAAGAGGTGGTTTTACCATCGTGCTTTTTTCTGGAGTTAGACCGCTTTGTTTGAATTCATCTACATCTGGAGGATATTCTGCCGAACATTGATTCATTTGTGTAGCAATCTCTTCAGAAACAATATTTACTACAAACTCTTTATTGTTTTTTATGTTTTTTAAAGTATCTTTTTCCTGACCATCTGATGATCTAATTACAGGACAAAATAAAACAGTCATTGGATTTGAACAGATTCCATTAAAAAAGCTAAAAGGAGCCAGATTGTAAACGCCATTCTTGCTGATTGTAGAAACAAAACCAATGGGACGTGGAATAATTGATCCGATTAAAAGTTTGTAACGATCTTGAAAGGGAATTTCTTTTGTGTTTATAGATATCTTACTCATGGTCATATTATAACAACATTTTCTATCCCAACTCCTAGCTCCCAGCTCTCAGCTCTATAATGCTCTTATGTGTTTTAAAAAAGATGAAAAAAGCAAATATGATTTTCTTTCCTGGAAAGCTTTTTTTTCTTTATTATTTCTAATGTTTTTTAGTTTAATTCTCTTTATTCTTATAATCCCATATATTCTTGAACAAATCTTTCCTGGTTATGCAAGTCTTATTTCTTCTGTTCATTTCAGAACCTTATTATCCTTCCCCTCTTTATTTTTAAACTTTTATTTAATTTACTACTTTGTTTGTAAAAGAAGAAAAAAAACTATAAAAGATGGTTTCTTTTTTATGCCGCCTACAAAAGAAATTTATAAAAAGTCAATTTTTGTAGGCATCTTAATGCCTTTACTTTCCGCTCCGATTTTAATTTCTATGGCTCCCAAAGACTTTCATGCACTTGATATGTCTAAAGATCCAATGGGGCTTGTTTTTCTAATTATAGGTGCTGTTCTAGCTCCATTTTTAGAAGAGGTCTTTTATCGTGGTTTTCTTTTCCCCTTTTTTCAAAGCAAATTAAATAGTTTTTTTGCAGTTGTAATAACTTCTCTTTTTTTTGGATTGTCACATTATATGAATGTGGGTAATGCAGAGATTTTAGTAATTTTATTTATAGGTTATGGTTTAGTTTTAAGTTTAGCCAGATATTTGACTGGATCACTTATTCCGCCAGTAATTATTCACATGTGCCATAATGTCACACTTATTATTTGCTTTTTGCTTGGAAAGCAGTTTAATTTGATCCATTAGCCAATTAAAATTTAGGTGAGTAATTAATTTCCACCTTGCAGTTTACAAAATTTTACCAAATGATCAATCATATAATTTCTTCTATTATCATCAATTCCCGGATAAACCCCTACCCAGAAAGCGTTATTCATGGTTAAGTCAGTGTTTTTTAAGTCTCCTACTATCCTGTGTTTAAGACTAGTATAGGCTGGCTGTCTTAAGATATTTCCAGCAAAAAGATTTCTTGTGGCTATTTTATTTTCCTCCAGATAAAGAACAAAATCTTGTTTTGAAAATGGTGCTTCTGGTTTGACATAAATCATAAATCCAAACCAACAGGGATCAGATTTTTTTGTAGTTTCATGAAGTATAAGAAAATTTTCAAAAGGCTTTAATGCATCATAAATAGCTTTGTGATTTCTTTTTCTAGCACTTATAAATGATTCAAGTTTATCTAACTGAGCTAATCCAATAGCAGCTTGCATGTCAGTAATTTTTAAATTATATCCAATATGTGAATAAATATATTTATGATCATAGCCAGGAGGTAAACTTCCTAATTCCCATCCAAATCTTTTTCCGCATGTATTGTCTTTTCCAGAAGGGCACCAGCAATCTCTTCCCCAATCTCTAAAACTATTTAAATACATTTTGAGGATGGAATTGTTTGTTACTACTGCTCCACCTTCACCCATAGTAATCTGGTGAGCTGGATAAAAACTAAGTGTTCCTATGTCCCCTATGGTGCCACAGAGTTTCCCATCATAAGTACTTCCTAATGCATCACAAGTATCTTCTATTACCCATAAATTATGCTTTTTAGCAACTATCATAACTTCATCAATGTTAAATGGATTCCCTAAAGTATGAGCAATCATAATTAATTTTGTCTTTTCAGAAATTGCTTCCTCTAGTTTCTTTATATCGATGTTATAAGTTCCAAGCTCAATGTCTAGAAATACAGGCGTCAGTCCAAACTGGATGGCAGGGTTAACTGTAGTGGGAAATGAAGCTGCAACGGTTATAAATTCATCACCTGGAATTAGCCTTCTATTGATTTTGTCTAGTTCAGGTGCAGTAAGTGCTGAAAAAGCAAGTAAATTTGCTGATGAACCTGAATTTACAGTAAGAGCGTGCTTGATACCTAAATATTTAGACAAACTTTCACAAAATGCACTATCGTATCTCCCACCAGTTAGCCAAAACTCTAATGATGAATCGATAAGATTTAAAAGTTCTTTTTCATCAAAAACTCTTCCGCTATAGTTTACGTAAGTTTCACCAGGCTTGAAATCTTTTTTTGAAAACTTTACTTCATGCCACTCTTTAACAAGGGACATTATTGAGTGATGAATCTCTTTTTCTGTTTTTTTTATTTCATTTGCCATAAACTAAAGATAATTGTAAGCTAAAATGGATTTGTTTGGGTAATATTATAAAGAGGACTATCCATGAAAGCAGTAATATTAGCCGGTGGGCTTGGTACAAGAATAAGCGAAGAAACATATATAAAACCTAAACCAATGGTTGAAATTGGTGGTATGCCAATTCTTTGGCATATTATGAAAATTTATTCATCATATGGAATAAATGATTTTATAGTTTGCTGTGGATACAAATCCTTCATGATAAAACAATATTTTGCAAACTATTTTTTATATACATCAGATGTTACTTTTGATCTAGAGAATAATAAAATGGAAATTCATGAAAAGCATTCTGAGCCATGGAAAGTAACTCTTGTTGATACAGGTGAAACTACAGGTACAGGTGGAAGACTAAAAAGAGTAAAAAATTATTTAAATAATGAATCGTTTTGTTTTACCTATGGAGATGGTGTAAGTAATGTAAATATAAAAGAATTAATTAATTTTCATAAAAAACAAAAAAGATTAGCTACTGTTACAGCAGTGCAACCTCCTGGGCGTTATGGCTACATAGATATTGAAGATGAGAAAGTTACTAGTTTTATTGAAAAACCAGATGGTGAAGGTGGCTGGATTAATGGTGGATTTTTTATTCTTGAACCAAAAACAATTGATTATATTGCTGAGGATAGTACAAACTGGGAAAGAGAACCACTGGAAAAACTTGCTAAAGAGAGTCAGTTATCAGTTTATAAACATTCAGGTTTCTGGCAAGCTATGGATACACTTAGAGAAAAGAATTTACTAAATTCACTTTGGGATTCAAATAAAGCTCCTTGGAAAGTATGGTAAACAATTTAAACTTCTGGAAAGGCAAAAAAGTCCTTATTACTGGTCATACAGGATTTAAAGGTGTTTGGTTGTCTTTTTGGTTGAAAAATTTAGGTGCAGAAGTATTTGGTTACTCTTTAAATCCCCCCACTGAAATCAATATGTATGAAATTATTTCTTTGAAAAATTACATTAATTCAACAGTTGGAAATATTTTAGATCTTGAAAATTTAAATAAAGTAATAAATGAAAGTAAGCCTGAAATAATAATTCATATGGCAGCACAATCTTTGGTTAGAGAATCATATAAAAATCCTCTTGAAACTTATATGAGTAACGTTATTGGAACTGCAAACGTTTTAGAAGTAGTTCGGAAAGTTGATTTTGTTAGATCTGTTGTTATCGTTACATCAGATAAATGTTATGAAAATAAAAACTTAGATGTGGGATATAAAGAAAACGATTCCATGGGAGGTTATGATCCTTATTCCAGTAGTAAAGGCTGTGCAGAGCTAGTGACTAGTGCTTATAGGCAATCATTTTTCAACCCTAAATATTATTCATTGCATAAAGTAGCTCTGGCTTCTGCAAGAGCTGGAAATGTAATTGGTGGTGGAGATTTTGCTAATGATAGAGTTGTCCCAGATATAGTTAGGGCTGGTATTTTTAACAAAGAATTAAAAATCAGAAATCCCAAAGCAATTCGTCCATGGCAACATGTATTAGAGCCTTTAAGTGGTTATTTACTTCTTGCTCAAAAGCTTTATGAAGATGGTATTGAATATGCTGAAGGTTGGAATTTCGGACCTAAGGATAATGATGTTAAAACAGTAGAGTGGGTTGTAGAAGAATTCTCCAAATGCTGGAAAGAAAAAGGTGGAAAGTTAGACTGGAGAATTGATACAGATCCTAACCCCCATGAAGCCAACTTATTAAAACTAAATTGTACAAAAGCAAATACTGAGCTTAATTGGCATCAGGCATTATCAGTAGAGGAAGCTATTTCTTTTACTGTTGACTGGTATGATGCTTATAAAAACAAATGTGACATGAGAGAATTTACGATTATTCAGATAGAGAAATATGAGAGGTTTTGTCATTCCCGCGAAAGCGGGAATCCAGTAAAGTAATGATGATGTGAAATTCTAGATTCCCATTTTCATGGGAGTGACATGAAGAGGATATAAGATGAAATTCATTGAGACCCCATTAAAAGGTGCATTTCTTATAGAGCTTGAAAAGGTATCTGATGATAGAGGTTTCTTTGCACGATATTTTTGTAAAGAAGATTTTCAAAAACATGGCTTAAACTCAGATATATCTCAGATAAGCATTGCATTCAATGAAAAAAAAAGTACGTTGCGAGGTATGCACTATCAAAAAAAGCCTCAAGAAGAAGCAAAACTTGTTAGATGTACGAGTGGTTCTATATATGATGTGATTATAGATTTAAGAAAAGAGTCTCCTACATTTAAGAAATGGTATTCAGTAACTTTAAAAGCAAATGAATATAAGATGATTTATTTACCTGAAGGATTTGCTCATGGATACCAAACTCTAGAAGATAAAACTGAAGTTATTTATCATATGTCAGTGCCATTTAATGCTGATACTTATGCTGGTGTTAGATGGAATGATAAAGCCTTTAATATACATTGGATTTTTTCTAATCCTATAATTTCTGAAAAAGATAAGAATCATGTGGATTTTAATGATTGACCACATTTTAATTTAAAGCGAGCAGACCAATTTTTGCGAAGTGAGCATTGTAGCTGCGCAGCAAGCAACAAATTTCGGTCTGCGAGCAAATTAAAATGTGGGTTTAGTACTGTTCACTTTTGAAATCTTTAGTTATTTGTTCAATATCAGCTTCTACGTTATCTTTATACATTTCATATTTTTCTAAGTTGAAGTGAAATAATTTTCTAATTCCTTTTTGATATAAAAAGAAAGCCAGTGTTGCTATTAAAACATTAAATCCATATTGCCAAATCTTCACATAATTTTTTTCATCACCGTAATGAGTATCTATAGGAACCTCTGCTATGTTTAATTTATTTTTAATAAACAATATAATAACTTCAGTGTCGAAATGGTAATCACTACTACATAGGTGAAATGGGACTTTTTTTAGAGCTGATGTTCTAAATATTCTATACCCAGAGTGAAATTCGCTGATATTTGTTCTGAGTAAAAAGTTTTGCATAAAGGTAAGTGCTTTATTCCCTAGGAATCTGTGAAATGGCATTCCCCCTTTAAGTGGATCACCTTTCATCCTAGACCCAAAAAGCAAATCAATAGAAGGATCTTTTTCCATTTTTTCTATCATTACAGGAAGTTTTTCAGGAGCATATTGTGCATCTCCATGCAGCATTACTACCATGTCATATCCACTTTTTATAGCATGGGCATAGGCTACTTTTTGGCTGCCGCCATAGCCAAAGTTCCTTTCATTTTTAAAGATCTTTAAATTTTTAATATCAGACTTTTTCTCTCTGTATCCTATAGCCATTAAATAAGTAGAATCAGAGCTATTGTTATCGATTACAAAGACTTCTTCTACTTTTTCTTTTACTTCTTTTGGTATTCTTTCAAAGACTTTAGGTAATGTAATGGTGGCGTTATAGCATGGAATGAAAATGCAGATTTTGGATGTTGAGACTTGCCTTGGCAAGTCTTTATTCTGTAAATCTTTATTTCCTTCTGCTGGCGATTTTCCAATCTCATTTTTCATATCCTGAAGTGCATCTTCTAGCTTTGTGAATTGTAATCCAGTTAATTCTGTTATTTTTTTATTTATTAATCCACCTTTTAATGGTCTTTGAGTTTTGACATTCATTTCATTATATGTAGTGGGTAATATCAAAGATTTATTTAAGTTAAAGGCTTCTGCTACTTTATTTGCAAAGTCAAATCTACTTATAAAATCATTGCTGGCAAGATTATAAGTGCCATACATTTTTCTTTTTATGGTTTCGAAAGTAAATCTGGCTATGTCTTTTACATAAGTAGGGGTGGCATATAAATCATTTGCAGCTTTAATTTCTTTATTTAATGAAAGATTTTTTATTACAGAGTAGGCATAATTTTTCCCTTGGAGCTCATATCCAAAAACTAAAGTAGTTCTAAAAATATAATTTTTCCCTGGAAGATAGCTTTTAACTAGAGTTTCAGCAGAGAGCTTTTGTTTTCCATATACATTAATAGGATTAGGAGTAACATCTTCTGAGTAAGGACCATCTTTTCCGTCAAATAAATAATCAGTACTATAAAAAGCAAAATCAACGTTTTTATCTGAAACAATTTCAAGTAAAATATTTAAACTTTGGACATTGTTATTCCAACCCTCTTTAGGATTTTCTTCATTCCAGTCTACATTTGGATTTGCTGCTGGACATAAAACAACATCAGGGGAAAAACTTTCTATAAGAGTTTTTACCTCTTTTTTATTTCCATAATCTAAATAAGTTAGACCTTCTCTTTTATTCTTTAAGTAAGTGCCTAAAACTTCATGATTTAGTTTCTTTCCTTCTTCAAGAAGTGAATTTCCTACTAAACCAGATCCACCTATGATTAAAAATTTCATATTTAAATTATTTCATTTTTATGGGAAAAAAAGAGTGAAAAGTTATAGAAATTGTATATTTCTAGTTTAAAGTGCAAGATCTTTGAAAACAAGCTGATCCTCTGGAGTAGGTATAAGACCTTTTTTAACAAATAGCATTCTTGTAAAGAATGGCTCATCAAGAGTTATTGACATTTCAAATCTTTCACCATCTAAACAACTTTTTTCCTTGCGATATAGATATCTGTTCCGTTTTGTTTGGGGGTATATTTTTTCCATTTGTTCAACTAAAACATTTCCTATTATTTTAATATTTACATCATTATTTAAAGTTTTTAAAAAAATAATGCTACTTCTGGTGGGTAAATCTAAATGTAAGGTCCCTATTTTTTGTTTATTAGGAAGAGTAAAAAGATCACTTTGCCAGACAATGTTTCCATTGAAATGAGGATTACTTCTTCTAAAATTTGCTAATCTAACATCTAAAGCATTACTGTCATCCCCAATTGTGAAATCTACTGGAGCTCTTTTTACTTCGATCAATCTTTCAGGTGTTCTAGCCAGTGCAGCTAATGGTGGGACAGATGACATATTTATCCTTTAAAAAGATAATTATAGAGCCATATAATGTAGAATCATGAAACATTAAAAAAATTTTATCTATAAATTGTATTACTTTAATAGTTCTCTTGAAATAACTAGTCTTTGAATCTCGCTGGTGCCTTCACCTATTTCACAAAGTTTGGCATCTCTTAGCATTCTTTCTACTGGAAATTCTCTCGTATAGCCATACCCACCATGTATTTGTATGGCTTTAGTACATACTCTCATTGCCATTTCTGAAGCATAAAGCTTAGCAATAGATGCTTCTAATGTATATGGCTTTCCTACATCAGCTAAAGAAGCGGCTCTCATTATTAATAACCTAGCAGCTTCTATTTCTACTTTCATATCAGCTAACATAAAATCTATGGCTTGATGTTCTCTTAAAAGTTTTCCGAAAGTTTCCCTTTGGTTTACATACTTCAATGACTCTTCTAGTGCAGCTTCAGCTAGACCTAGTGAAAGTGCCCCTATTCCTATTCTTCCTTTATCCAGCATCATTAGAGTATTTATAAAACCTTCATTTATATTTCCTAGTCTTCTGCTGTCTGGAATTTTTACATCTTCAAGAATTAATTCTCCAGTATCTGAAGATCGCATTCCCATTTTTTCTAATTTTTTTCCTGCTTTAAAACCCTTGTCACCTTTTTCTAAAATAAATGCCGTGATTCCTTTTTGTTTTTTTTCAGGCTCAGTAGATGCCAGTACTGTAAATGTTTCACCGACAGTAGAATTCGTGATAAACATCTTAGTCCCATTTAAAACCCAGTCATTTCCATTTTTAATAGCTCTGGTTTTCATAGCACTGGCATCTGATCCTGAGCCTGGTTCAGTGAGTGCCCATCCGCCTAATTTTTTTCCACTAGCGATATCAGGTAAGTATTTTTTCTTTTGTTCCTCACTTCCGAATCTGGAAATATGTCCACATGCTAGTCCACTGTGAGCTGCTACTGTGAGAGCTAATGAACCATCACCCTTAGCCAGCTCTTCTATGACTAATGCTGTAGAAATCATGTCTAATTCTGAGCCGCCAAAATCATGGCTTACACTCATTCCCATAATTCCCATGTCACCTAATTTTTTAATTACATTTAATGGGACTTCTTCTTTTTCATCCCAGCTTTTTGCATGAGGTTTAACCTCTTTTTCTACAAAGTTTTTAATAGTTTCTTGAAGTAATATTTGATCTTTATTTAGTGAAAAATCCATAATTTTTATCCTTAGAGACTATTATCTTACTAAAAATTTGAAATTATTAAACTAAGAACGTTATAATTTAGCCAATAGGGTATATTTTAATATATTGGTTAGGCTGAACCATAAACCAATAACCATCAAACCATCAACTTTCCTATGGCAGTATTAACCCCAAACATTAACTCATCTGACCCATCTTTTCAAGAGAATAAGTCTTTTATGGAAAATTTAATTTCTGAATTTAAGTCAAAACTTGAAATTATTAAATTAGGTGGTGGAAAAGATTTGCTTGAAAAACATAAAAGCAGAGGAAAACTTTTTGTAAGAGAAAGAATTGAAAAACTAATTGATCCTAAAACTAGATTTTTAGAATTCAGCTCATTTGCTGCTCATGATGTTTATAACAATGATGCTCCCTCTGCTGGAATAATTACTGGCATTGGACTTGTAAATGGAAAAGAAGTCATTATTGTGGCTAATGATGCCACTGTAAAAGGCGGTACTTATTATCCACTAACTGTAAAAAAACATTTGCGTGCTCAAGAAATTGCTTTGGAGAACAATTTACCATGTGTTTATTTGGTAGATTCTGGTGGAGCATTTTTACCTCTTCAGTCAGAAGTTTTTGCTGATAAAGAACACTTTGGAAGAATATTTTTTAACCAGGCAAAAATGTCAGCAGCCGGTATTCCTCAAATAGCAGTAGTTATGGGATCTTGCACAGCTGGCGGTGCTTATGTTCCTGCCATGAGTGATCAGGCAATTATAGTTAGAAACCAAGGCACGATATTTTTAGGTGGACCACCGCTGGTAAAAGCAGCTACTGGTGAAGAAGTCTCAGCTGAAGATTTAGGTGGGGCTGATGTTCACTGTAAGATTTCAGGAGTGACTGATTATTATGCTGAAAACGATGAAGATGCTATAAACATTACTAGAAAAATCATTGACAATTTAAATCTTAAAAAGAAAGTTGAAATTGATGTTAGAGAATCTGAAGAGCCATTGATAGATCCAAAAGAAATTTATGGAATTATTCCAAAAGACACCAGAAGACAATACGATGTAAAAAAAGTTATTGCTTGTCTTGTAGATGGAAGTGAGTTTCAGGAGTTTAAAGCACTTTATGGAAAGACTATCATTTGTGGATTTGCCAGGATAAAAGGTTATCCAGTAGGCATCATTGCAAATAATGGAATTTTATTTAGTGAAAGTGCTCTGAAAGCCACGCATTTTATAGAGCTCTGTGATCAGAGAAAAATTCCTCTTGTCTTTTTACAAAACATAGTAGGTTTTATGGTGGGAAAACAGTTTGAAGCTGGTGGAATAGCTAAAGACGGAGCAAAAATGGTTCAGGCAGTAGCTAATGCAGCGGTACCTAAGTTTACTGTGATTATCGGTGGATCCCATGGAGCTGGAAATTATGCTATGTGTGGGCGTGCTTATGGACCTAGAATGATTTGGACATGGCCTAATTCCAGAGTGTCTGTAATGGGTGGAGAACAGGCAGCCAGTGTTTTACTTACAGTTAAAAAAGATCAATTAGCAGTAAAAGGTTTACCACCTATGAGTAAAGAAGAAGAAGAGGAGTTTAAAAAACCTACTCTTGAAAAATATGCTTTAGAGAGTTCTGCATATTATGCTACAGCGAGATTATGGGATGATGGAATTATAGATCCTGCAGACACCAGAGAAGTTTTAGCACATTCAATTTCAGCTTCATTAAATGCACCATATCCTGAAAAAGGAATGGGTGTTTTTAGAATGTAGAGAATAGAAAAGCTTACTCAATTATTAATATTTAATTAATTCCCTTGCTTTTATATTTTTTATTTTGCTAATATCAAATTATATTTGAGTATAAAATAATGAATTTAAGAAGAGTTACACATACTACACCTATTACTCGTTACTCCCCAGTTCATACCTGTGGTCAATTCGACAAAACTCGATTAACTAATTGGTTTGATAGAGATTTTTCTGCAATAAATTTATTGTGGTATCAAAATCAAGCAAGATTCGGTGGAGCTAATTTACACAGATGGGTAGACAATCAAATTGTTAGGTCTGGCATGGATACGGAATTTAGAGTAGATGACATAGTGTCTCCAAATGAACCAGTTAAAGCCTTCCATATGGCTGATTTAACACATAGAATTAATGAGAAGATTTTAATTCCAAATGGATTAATTCTTGTTGCCTCACCAGCTGGAAATGATTTGTGTCCGATATTAAGCAATTCAAGTACAGTTACAAGAGGCGGAATTGAAATTCCCGTGTATGAGTTTGAGCATAGCAATCAATTGGGTGCAACCATTATGATTGCTTTTATGAATTATATTGCTGTTTCATCCTCTGCTGAAGAAACAGCAAAGTTTCATTATGATATTTCAAAATCCTCTTCTGTGCCACAAAGTGCTGATTTGCAACTTAGCCAAGTGGTTTATAGGCATGCTTTCAATGGATTGCAAAAAGATGATGCAGTTAGTGCATATCTTGAAGCTCATATGGAAGAAGAAATGGCACATTCAGATGCTTTTAGGTATGTTGCTTGTGGTTTAGGCAGAAGAGCAAACAGAATGAGAGATGAACATGAAGAAAAACTTGGAACAGAAATCTTACAGAAAGAACGGAGAGATAGTTCAGAGCCAGTAATTCATTTGCATGCTTCTTATGCGGATTTAAAAACAAAAAAAGGAATGAGAAAAGTTGCTAATTCAAATTTTGAACTAGAAGCTAAGATAAATGCTATAAGACATTCACAGCATCCTGAAATAGTTTTTTTAGGTATAATCCAGCAGCAAAGAGACAGCAATTATAATATGTGTACTGATTTTGCTCTTGGGATGTTTGGCAAAAAATTGTTAGGCGCTCCTTCAACAGAGTATCGTAAATGGGAAAATTATTTAAAAACAAATCTTACACAGGGTTCTTCTTGTTCAGCAGATATTAAATCTGCTGCCAGCTTTTGGTATCCAGTTCAATTCTTAGATTATGGAGATAGAGATACACAAAGACCTAGGTGGAGACAGTTTGTTCTTTCTTAATATAAAGATTAAATCTTTTTAAGGTTTGAGTTAATATATAAGAATGATTAAAAAAGACATTAAAAATCAAATTGCTACAGTGACATTAAACCGCCCAGAGGTTCATAATGCTCTTTCTCCTGAAATGATAAGTGAGTTAACTAAGATTTTTTTAGATTTAGATAAAGATAAAAATGTAAGAGTAGTAATTTTAGCTGCTGAAGGAAAATCTTTTTGTGCTGGTGCAGATTTGAACTATATGAAATCCATGATTAATGCATCTTATGAAGAAAATTTAAAAGATGCTGAAGTCCTGGGACAAATGTTTAAGACTATTTATGATTGTTCTAAACCCATAATTGCTAAAGTGCAGGGAAGTGCTTTTGGTGGTGGAGTAGGTTTAATTAGTGTCTGTGATATTGCTATTTCTAAAGATGATTGTCTTTTTGCTCTGAGTGAGGCTCGGATAGGACTAGTGCCAGGAGTAATTTCTCCTTTTGTAGTAAAAAAAGTAGGATTTTCAAATTCTAGTAGATATTTTTTAACTAGTGAAAGATTTGATTCAAATACGGCAAAAGAGATGGGGCTTATAAATGAAGTATGTAGAGATGCCACATCGTGGCATCTTAAAGCCGAGGAATTAACCAATGCCATTCTAGAAAATGGACCTGAAGCAGTTTCTGCATGTAAAAAATTAATTAGAGATGTAGTTGACAGAGAAATAAATGATGCATTAGATATTTCAAAAAAATATATTTCAAAGTGTCGTGTGTCTAAAGAAGGGCAGGAAGGCATGAAAGCGTTTTTAGAAAAGAGAAAACCAAAATGGGCAAACCAATAAAAATCATCGAAGTCGGTCCTCGCGATGGTCTACAAAATGAAAAAGCCATTGTTTCTACGCAGGATAAAATTACTTATATAAAAAAGCTTGTTGAGAGTGGATTGGAAAATATTGAATTAACATCTTTTGTCAGTTCTAAAAATATTCCTCAGCTTTTTGATGCTAAAGAAGTTATTGAAGCTATAGATTTGAAACCTACTTATTCTGTCTTAGTGCCTAATATGAAAGGTTTAGAGAGAGCATTAGAAACAAAAATAAAAAGAATAGCTATTTTTACAGCGGCATCTGAGACATTTAATAAGAAAAATATAAATATGACTATTGAGGAGTCTATTAAAAACTATAAATCAGTAGTAAAGCTTGCTTTGGAAAAAGGTATAAGCATTCGTGGTTATGTTTCTACTTGTTTTATTTGTCCATTTGATGGGAAAGTTAGTAAGGAGAAAGTTCTAGAAGTTACAAATGAACTGTTAGATATGGGTGTAGATGAAGTTTCTATAGGAGATACAATTGGATCTGCATTACCAAATGATGTATATGAAACAGTTGGATTTTTATTAGGGACAATACCAAAAGAGAAAATAGCACTTCATTTTCATGATACTTATAATAATGCTTTATTAAATGTAGCTGCTGGATTAGAGCTTGGTATAACTACCTTTGATTCATCTAGTGGAGGTATTGGTGGTTGTCCTTATGCACCAGGTGCTAGTGGAAATCTATCTACTGAGAGTCTGGTTAATTTCTTAGATACTATTAATGTAAAGAGCGGAGTTGATTTAAAAAAATTAGCAGAGGCTTCTGCATTTATAAAGAGCGTTTTGGGTAGGGTGCTGTGAATTGCCTATACTACAATGAAATCGACTCTACAAATGAAGAAGCTAAACGTCTTATTTCTTTAGGTAAGATTTTAGAGACAACATATATTTTGGCTGATTCTCAAAGTGCTGGTAAAGGTACTAGAGGTAGGGTTTGGTCATCGCCTAAGGGAGTTGGATTATATCTTTCCATTGTTCATATTCCAAAAGAAAAAGAGTTCTTTGAAACTACCACTCTTTATACTTTAGCTAGTGGCGTAGCATGTGTTGAAGTTTTAAAAGAAGAGCTTGATATTAATGTACAATTGAAACCTATAAATGATTTATATTTTGAAGGTAAAAAACTAGGCGGTATTCTGGTAGAAAGTAGACTAGGAAAAGAAGGACTATCTTCTTTAATTACAGGAATAGGGATAAATATTAAAAAATATAATCATGACCTTGATAGGGATGAGATAAAGCCAATCTCATTGGAAGAAATAGTTAGCGAAAGTAAATTAAAGACATTTGATAGAGATGATTTTATTAACAAATTAGTTACTAGGGTTTGTCTTTGGAGTGAAGAAGTGAATAGAGATAAAAGCCTTGTTGAAAAAAAATGGAATGAATATGCTCTAAATTTTATTTGAATATATTTCTACTTCAGTTTTTATATGGTCATCTACTCTGAAAAATAAGAACCTCGGTGGTATAAGTCCAAATTCTGTCATTTTTATATTTATTTCACCAGTGAAAAGATAATTTTCCGTATCAGAAACATTTTTAAGCTCTACAATCATTTTTTTGTCACTCCATGAAAAGTAACATCTCCAGTAATGTTAAAAGTTTCTTTTTCAAAATTAATTGGGCTTTTTTCTGTGGATATAAAAGAAAAATCAGGATATAGTTTATAGA